>Ga0335082_10008017_pt1 | contig 11474 bp, 8 predicted proteins | sample Lox_Sample_41_FD_206718 | JGI IMG/M metagenome (GOLD analysis project Ga0335082, IMG submission 206718) | Soil microbial communities from Loxahatchee National Wildlife Refuge, Florida, United States - Lox_Sample_4.1 | ecosystem: Environmental > Terrestrial > Soil > Wetlands | place: USA: Florida... | reverse complement strand
TCAACTTCAACACCGTCCGCCAACGTCATCCTCCACCACTAATCAGAAGATCAGAGGCAGAGCACGCAAAACCCTACAAGGCGGGGATCAGCTGACGGTTACGTTGCGTGACCATTCTTCCCGTCTGAACTGGTTTGTGATTGTCGGTTTTGAGGCAACAGAAGGCTTCGGGCTGACATTATGGATGACGTTAATGACGACGCTAAGGGCGGCTATCGGCGGGTTGAGGTTTTAACGGGACCTGGCCGGCGGCGGCAGTGGTCGGATGAGGCAAAGGCGCGGATCGTGGCGGAGGCGATGGTGCCGGGTGCTGTGGTCTCGCAGATTGCGCGGCGGTGGCAGATTTGCCCGCAGCAGGTATTTGCCTGGCGGCGCGCGGCCCTTCAAGGACATTCCACCGAGCTGGCAGAAACTGGGCCTGCATTTGTGCCCATCATCGAAGCCCCTCCGGTGGCGGAACAACCGCCGGCGGCGAAGCTGACGGCGTGGACGCCGGAGATAGAGATCGATGTTGGCGGCGTCAAAGTTAGGGTGGCCACTGGGGTCGATACCAAAACACTCACCGCGGTGCTGCGCGCCGTGCGGGCGGCAAGTGCTTGATCACGATCCCTGCCAGTGTGCGGATTATGCTGGCGACGCGCCCGGTAGATTTTCGCCGCAGCGCGCATAGCTTGGCCGCCCTTGCGGCTACCAGCCTTGGCCAGGATCCGTTCGATGGGGCGTTGATCGTATTCCAAGCGGCGTATAACCAAAACGGAAAAGCCCAAGCGAACCAACATCACAGTGCCGTTGAACCAAACCAAGTTCACATGACACGCCCATACTTTCAACCTTTTGCATCAGGGGCTTAAGATCAGGTCGACGCGGCAGAGTTCGAAAGTCTTGCGGGGGGGGCAGTTAGGTCATTATGAGCGACTGATTTCCAAAGCTTCGCTCCGGCTACGCATACAGCCTCCCAGTTCTGAAAATCAATATTCCACTCGCCACTGGATAAGCGGCCGGGTCGTGAGATATAGCCGAAGATTAGCCCTTCGCCTCCCAACTCAACCTTACCGGTCTTGGCAACATCGGAAGTAACGCGAACGTAAAGTAGGGTTGAATTGCCATAACTACGTATTGCGCGACCAAGCCGAGCAATCTCAGAATGAGGTTGCTCGGTTTCATCGATATAGACGAATAACTTCTCACCCTCTTCAAGGTCGGCGAGCAAATTACCGCAAAGGTATTTGGCGCGCTTTACTTGCTGCGCCAAAAACTTGTCACGTTCGACAGCACCTTCCATTGTAAATGTGTGCATCGCCATCGAATATTTGCGATCAAACAGAATGAACTCTCGGCGAACAACCGTCAGGTCGAGATTACCTGGTTCATCTAAGGCTTCAAATCTTGTTTCCAGACCACGGATCAGGTTGGTTGGGTTGATGGAGTTCCAGCGCAGCAGGCTGATGGGTTCGGCACCATAGCGTCGCTGCACCAGCCCGAACTCACAGCTGCTCCCTAGACTCTGGAATTGCAGGAAAAAATTACGCATCTCACTAGTGTCAGAAAAGCCAAGCCGGGCCAGCGCAACCTCAATCTCATGATCCGCCATGTCGACGACAACAGGCCCCCTATATTCTTCGACCTTAACATCGCTCGTCTGCTCTTGGTCCCACGCGCCAAGGAACGTAGCGATCCCACCTGCTCGTCGACGAACCTCACGGTCATCTGGAAATTTCTGTAACAGCTGAAACCACAGCTGTTTTACCCTGGACCGGTCAGCGCAATCAGCTGCCAGATCAATCCGTGAAATCAACATGCCGATATCGTTAGGAAACCTAGCAAGCCCGGCACCCAGGACGGCCTCAGCACGCGCGAAATCCTGGACCTGGCGGCATGTGGTCGCCAGTAGGCGGTAACCCTCTGGTCGGTCGGGGGCCAAAGCAATGAAACGTTCCCAGCGATCAATAGAATCGGAGTGGTTTTGCCTGTATAGCGCTATGAGTGCGAACTCGAACACCAACTTCGCCGTCTCACCATACTGGATGACGCCTTGGCGTAATACCTCTTCCCCCTCAGCAAGGCATCGAGCGGCGTGACACACATTCGCAAGCCCGACGTAACCGGCGACGCCATCGCGAGTCACTCGGCGGAGCCGCTCGAAAATGGTGAACATCTTTGCTGCTGCTTCATCGGACACGTTATAACGGCGGCCTTCGAAAATACCCGCGCGCACAAAATGCGCAAATGGGTCGAGATTCGAGTTCGTTGTGAGATCAGGATTCGCAGCAAGATACGCACCGGGAGAAAATGGCATAGCGTCAAGATCCCACACTACCCGATCTTCGAGAAGATTGGCGGGTCGGCCGACCTGCCACTGCCGTTCAAGCTCACCGACATCCATCATTGCGGCGAGTTGCCGCCAAATTCCACGATAACGGAGAGTCGCCGCGGCATAGCCGCGCTGGTCACCATAATAGGCTTCTGTCGCACCAATTTTTTCTTCAGCAAGTAGGCCATAGCTTGCCCCCTGAGCAAGAAGGGGTGGGTAACGCAGCCGAATCGACAAGAGGGTCGTAGTCCCCGGCTTGGCTCCCACTTCGGCCCCACGGGCGGAAATCCAAAAAGGAACCTGAACATAGCGGAAGGCATCGAGATAACCCGGCCAATTCTCAAGTGCCCATTGTACTTCCACCAACTCTTTGGCGTCAGCGATCCGGGCAACTTCGTCGTTTATCGCCGAGCGGGAGCAGGTGATGCCGTTGCTACCCAGCAGCGCCAAAAAGTCAGTGCATGGGAGTGCAAAAACCACATCCACACCTCCCTCCGCGAGGAGATGGTTACTTAATTCATTGGCCGTACGACCCGACATGACATTGCACCCAAGTGCAGCAAAATCCCGCAGCACGTCCTGCACCGCCTGGGAAGTATAATCATGGTCAATGAGATAAAGACTCTCAAAGCCAAAAAGATACCCATGATGCAGCAGCCACGGCCGCAATAAGAGTTCATCCATATTGTCAGTCATGAGGCAGGCTATGCGGGTCATAAATTGAAGCTCTCCAAAACTGTAATGCAAGAGTATAATCTGGTCGCAGTAATTTTAGCCGGTCTTCTCTACGATCAGATTCACAAGTCGCCCCAAGGACGACAAGGTGTCGAGATCCTTGGTGCGGAACTTCACACCAAAACGCTCTTCACATGCGATGATAATTTCAATTTGCCTGAACGAATCCCATCCTTCAACGTCAGCAGCAGTCAATTCAGGAGCAAGAATGATGTCGTCACGATTAAAAATATCGCTGAATATCTCACTCAACGCCGTGTAAATTTCAGATTCTGTTGTCATGATTATCCTTCCTTAATAGAAATAAACGTTGAGGGCGAGTTAACGGCATCCAAATCAAGAACATTGGTGCTGACACCATCCGCATCCTCGTTGATCTGCGTAAATCCAAGCCTAATGTAATGATCTTTGACCATGCCATTCTTCTTGGTGGGGCGATAAATCCCAATCACACGCTGTGCACCGAGCAGGCGGGACTGCTCTACCACTAGGTTGAGCGTTGCCTGCTCCACCTGACGGCCAAGCACCCGACAACTCATCAGCCACGTGTCGATTACCAAATCAGCCTTTCCACTCATGCGGCCGATTATGATGGCAATTATGCCATTATCTCCAAAGCGGTCAGTCAACCGGAGCTGCAGCCCGAAGCTTCGCGGATCCGCCATGAGTGATTCGATATCTGTCTCAGTATAGCGCTGGGTGGTAAGATTAAATTGGTTTGTTTTGTTTATTAATTGGACGATGCGCTGCAGCCCAATGCGATCAAACCTCCGCCACAATAGCACCATGTCAAGCCCACGGAGGTAAGAATCCATGTCGGTGGCCGATACCTTAAGAGCCTCGCGTGCACGATTGTTTTGATACTGACTTGTACGCTCTCGATCCTCGTCGGTTATCCTCAGGGTTTCAAAATATCCGGCATCTGCAAGGCAGCGAGCCATCGCAGCCGGATCGTCCGAGACTTCCGGGACTGAGACCATAGGCAGTTCCTGACGAACTAAGTTACGCTCAAACGGGTTGTCGTCAAGGAATACAATGGCATCGAGCCCAAGATTGAGTTCGGCGGCTATCGTGCGGATATTATCTGCCTTGTCGCCCCAATTAGCGATGAAACTTGCGATATCCGATCGACGCAAGATCATATCAGGATGCTTATCGAACGGCTCTATAGCACGATCTAGATCATTCTTGGAGCATACAGCGAGGACGATACCGCGGCGCGATAGCTCCTTGGCATAGTCCTGCACCGAGAGAAACGCCTCGCCCAGCGCACTACCTTGTCCAACAACGATGCCATCAAGTCCGTCATCACCGATAACGCCACCCCATAGGGTATTGTCTAGGTCCAGAACCAGGCACTTAGCGGACCTACCTTGCTCGGCGGCAAGAAGCCGGGCAACGAGTTCACCATAAACGGGAGCGGCTGCGGGAGAAACCTCCTGCTTGGCTCGATGCCAGATCACTGAATCGTGCCAGCCGCCCAGGCCGTCCATTTCGACCCGCTCCTGCAACCCCACGAGGTGGACACCAGCATGATCAGCCCTATCAATTAAAGCGTTGTTGAGCCTCGAGACAAAGCCTCGACGAGAGCCGGGCAACCTATGCTCGTTCTGTCCCAATGACGGCAAAATAGCCGAGGCAAGAACTGTCTGCTGCAGGATCGTACAACCGAATGCAGAACGCGCAATTGACCAACACCCCTCGATACGACTCCACGTTTCTTCCAATGCAGCATCTGTGTCGGCTTGCGACATGGCGGCGTTAACCGATCCGCTTAAATGCCACGGGTCGAACGCAAAAAGTACAGCATTTGGAAAGAAAGCATGGAGCTCGGATTGAGGGTCCGCAAGTTCTTGCAGATACTGACCGTAGTCGTTCTCATAAATATCGACCCAGATGCCTCGCCGGATGGCAGCAATGCGTATCGCGGCATGTAAATGGGCGAATGTTGAAGAACCTAGGATAGCCAAGCGCACGAGCTTCGAGCCGCCGCATGTCGTTGCGGTAAAAGTACGCTGTATCAATTGATCAAGCTGATTGGTGCGAACAAAATCAAGCTTGGCTCGAGCAAGAGCTAACGCCTCGTCCCATGAGGGAGCGGCTGCATTTGAAAGCGCCTTAAAGCGCACCCGCCAATCTGGAAAAGCAGGAAGCCAGTAAAGTTCCGGAGTGCCGTTCATGTTTACCCAACCCTTAAAGTAATTGCGAAATCATAACGTCAAGGCGCCACGTGACGAGATCGCCACAATGAATACTATAAAATATTGATTTTTTAAAGCATTCGTTAGTTTTTGGCCGAGTGCGCGGTACGAGCCTAAGCTGTCATCAATTCCCGCACCAACATAGACTCAGTTCGACCATGACCATAAGTTAGATAACACGATTCACCTCTCGCGGCCGCGCAGAAAATGTTAGGCGACACTTTGAACTCACAAACTCTATACAATCGCATCATAGTCGACTTAGTTTTACCATATCTTTCCAAGTTAGGCCGCTCTCCGTGTCGAACCACGACAAAGATCAGAGGCTACAAACCGATTTTGTACGGAAGCTCAGACTGAATAGAAACATCACTAAAAATTTTTTGGAAAACATCATCCATTGACAAGTCAAGCGGCGGACTTTCTTCCATACTTGCCTTGATGTTGCGCCGGAACAAGCTCTGCCGACCAGGAAACCAACGCCGCCGCACCACTGCATTAGATTTAAAAAACTGCATCATAAACTTATTCCGCTCCAAATCAGGTGCGGTTGGCAGGGAGCCTGCATATTTTTGATTCAAAACATCTATGATTTTAGACCGAACCTCAACAAACTCTTCCTTTGGCGTAAGCTGTTTATTTACATGCACCAAAAATAGGGCCGCCACCAAATTTAAACCTGGATTTTCTCGCTCTGGGCGCCGCCACCTCTGAATATTCAGGTCAATCTGGTCAAAAAAATCGTCGATAACATTATTGTTTCGCAACTCTGCGCGCTCATAAAGCCTCACCCGCAGAGCCGCTTCGCCAAAAACGGCGCCAAGCCTCTCAAGCAGGCTGGCATAATCAAAATAATTAAAATCCACACCTAAAAATGGATCAAAGCCGTTAGGAGTGGAAAAATCCGGAATTTGCCGGAGTTCGGTTGCGCCACTACGCACGCTCGTTATCGCCAGGCTTTGCGCCAGATCCGCCTGCTCGCGCAGATACACAAAGACCTCAAACTCGCCGCAGTAAGGCTGCAGCAAAGCCTTGGCATTCTCAAGGTCCTCGCAGCTCTTCAACCGGCTGTGGACATGCTCACTCGATACGATGATTTTTGACGGGATAAAGCCAAGCTCGGCATATTCGAGCGCCAAGGCACGAATAATTTCCTGCCGGTGTCTGGCCACATCCTCCATCGTGGTCAACCCAAGGGCTGCCTGCAAATCGTCAGGCTCATCAATGGAAAGCCTGCTCGATGTGATCAGGAGCGTATGGTTGTAAGGCCCCCGCACTGGATCCGGGACAAGGCAGCGCGGAACCCAAATACTCTGGCAGGCCAACTCGGCGGCGTTGAGTGCAAGGAAGCGCTGGAGAGACGTTGACCCTGTCTTCTCTGTTCCGCCATGAAGAACACAAACAGCCCCTAGAGCTTCGTTGACTTCATTCATACGCTCCAGGCATCCTCATCATCAGCAAACAATTTCATTATTTATTGAAGACATGCGGATGACAAAGTCTCTGTGCTTCGCGGCTTCGTTCGCCCGCCCCCCGTAAACGGCATGAACTCAGCCACGCGCGGATCCCCCGGCCACGACAGTGATCTTTCATGCTTCAAATTGCGTCATTACCGCTCACCCTGCCAACGCCCCCCGCCCACGCTCCGGGACAGTCAATATTTGCGCCACGCTCGATTCGCCCTTACAGCGCGGCGCATAGATCGTCCCCGCGCCGATAATGGCCACTGTGCCAGGCTCCAGATCGTAGCTGTCGAGGAAATGGTGCGCGTTAACGGCGCGTGCCGCCGGGTCGGCCCAGCGCGAGGCGCCGTTGGGCGTGAATTCCGGCAGCTTATGGCTCTCGCGCACCACATCCAGCTTCACGCCGCCACCGAGCGGCACCACAATGTCCAGGCACTCCGCGGGGGAGGGGCTGGCATTGCGCGTGCTGGGTTGGGCCAGCGGCATCTCACCCGGCTCCACCCATTCAACCTTCGCCACCAGCGGAACATCCGAAAGCACCACGCGCAACAACGGCGCCAGCGCCGCGTCCTGCATCAGCCTCAGCGCAGCAGTTTGCAGGCCGGTGAGCCAGGCACCGTCATGAGACGCCGCATTCACCGGCAAGGTGGCGAAGCCATGATTAACCAGATGGTCCAGCACCGCCGCCATGTGGCTATCGACCTGCCCGATCTGCATCTTGCCGCGCAGCAGGGCGCTGGCATCCGTCCTGTCCGTCCACAGCCCGCCGAGCAGGCTGCGATGCCGCCCGGCGGAGGGGCTCGTCCGGTGGAATGAGGTGATAAAATCGACAAACCCAAGCTGCGGCGCGCGAGGCAGCTCGGCATCGCCGCCATTCACTTTCACCGAGATGAACGGCAGATAAAGCGGGTCGATCTGGCGAAAGTATTTTATGACGTAACCGCTATTGCCATTGCCAAAGCCTGCCGCCGCCAAGTCCGGACGGTGGTTTTCAGCCAGCGCCTCGCCGACGATTTCCTGATTCAGGACCGCCTGCACAAGAACCGGCTCATTCGTGACAGACGAAAATGCCCAGCCATGCGCTTCTGTGGGGGTAATAACGTCCAGCGACCCGCGAATCATCCAAAACCTCCGGCCATCTTAAGTAGCCGCGATTATTGTTAAATGCTTCCCGTAAAACAAGCCGCCTACCGCAACGACCAGCCAACAAATTAAAATTAAAACGCCCAGCATCAGCCACGACCATCCCCCGGCACAGGTGCGCGACCGCCCGGAGGCCGGCGGGCAAATGCCAGATTGGCCCAGTGCTTGTTTTTCAGCTTGTAGCTCGTCCGGCAATGCTCGGCGATCGCTTTGTGCAATTCAGAGCGGTCCAGCACAACCATGCCGTCCGGGAGCATTCCGGTTGCATGGGGAATGATGGCGGTTTGCACCAGCGCCCGCGTCAAGAGCCCCGGTCCGGACAATAACCAGATGGCATCCGTATCACCGCGGTTCACTGCGGCGACCACGGCCTGCAGCGCCGCGGCCAGTACCGGATGCCCAGGCGCCGCGGCGATGAAATTATTGCCGGCAGACCCAAGGTTTTCCTGGTATAAAACCAGATTGGCGTCCGCCGGGATGATCGTATCCAGGGCCTGCAAGCTGCGGTCATCCGCATCCGTATAGACGCCCCCCTCCAACATTAGCACCGCCAACCGGAAGATATCGGCCTTTTGCGCCGGCTCGGTGACCCGGCGATATGCCGTCAGCACGGGGGGCGGGAAGCGCGCGGCCAGATAGTCCTGTGCAGATTTATCGGTAAAGCGCGCATGCTTATAGTTCGGGTTCGCGACACTCCAACGCTCCATCAAGTCCAGGACGTCTCCCGGAACATTTTCTGAGTCCCAGAATTGGAAAAGATTTTTTGTAACTACGGGGCCGCTCGGCACAGGCTGCTTATAACGCAACCCGCCGGACTGGCGCATCGCCACCAGAAGGCTTACCGCTACAGCCGTATTATCCGGATTGCTGGCGGCTGTTGCGAGCAATTCCTTGACACGAGCCTCCGGCGCCAGGGGGCGCAACGCCTCCAGGGATTCGGCAACAAGCTCATCCATCGCGTACTCATCGAGAATCTGGCCGTAAATATTCTGAGAAATATTTAGCGATTCTCCGCGTAGCCGCCGGTTTGAATCTTGCAAGCTGCAATAGAACCGCAAATGCTCCCGAGCGCCCTTTACATCCGCCAGCAGCAATTTGATCCGCACCAGATCACTTTGCAGACCAATATCCTCTGAGTACATGCCTGCCGCCGCTTCGTAGCCAGCAACCGCATCTTCAAGCAGCCACTGACTTTCCGCCAAAGCGCCTGCGCAACGCGTTTGCATGGATTTCTCCCGGAGTGTCGCCGCCGGCATCCGGTCCAAACAGGTTCGCATGCCCCCTACATCACCGAACAAAATTTCCGTATAAAATCTTTCTATCCAGAGATTGAAATGATGAGGCGCGACCTCGGTGGAGGCTCGCGCAATCTCCAGCGCTTCGTAGTAATGCCCCGCCGCCCGAAGCAAGGCGATCCGCTTCACGCGCAGTTCCGGCATTACCCCCCGTTCAACTTCAAGCGCATCCAACTGGGACAGCGCCTCGCTGAGCCGCCCCAGCCCGCACAACGCGTCCAGCACACCAAATTGAAACGTCAGCTCTTGAGGCTGTTTCTCGACCGCGCGCCGGTAGATTTCGTATGCTTTATCGAGATCGCCGAGAACAAGCGCCTGCTGCGCCTTGCAGACAACCGCCCCAGGATGAAGCGGATCAAGCTCCAATGCTCGGGCTAGATGCCTGTTGCTGTCCTCAAGATGTCCCAGAGTGTGTTCTTCATTGGCCAGCTCAACAAGCGCCCATACATTCTCCGGTGCGGCCGCAACTGCGGCCTGGAACCATTCCCGCGCTACGTCGTGCCTTCCAGCAAAGCGCTCGGTATGCGCCAAACTCCAGACGACCTGAAACTCGTTTGGGTGACTCTGCAAAATAGCTTCTGCCGTTTGCCGGGCCGCATCCGTGTCGCCCGCATCGCGCTGCTCCTGCGCGATTTCCAGTCTTGGATAAATATCCTCCGGCACCAGCCGCGCCGCGGTCTCGAAATATCCCAACGCCGCCGCACGGTCACCGCGTTTGCGGGCACAACGCGCGAAGCCCATATGGACATGGATATTCTCCGGCGCCAGCCGCAGCGCCTCCCGCAGCGCGGCCTCCGCCTCATCCAACCGCCCCAGCTCACGCAGATCCTCGGCAACATCCAGCCAACGCCAGACATCCCCCGGCGCCAGCCGCGCCGCCGCCTCGAAATGTCCCAGCGCCACCACGCGGTCACCGCGTTTGCGCACACAACGGGCGAAGCCGATATGAACATGGATATTCTCCGGCGCCAGCCGCAGCGCCTCCCGCAGCGCGGCCCCCGCCTCATCCAACCGCCCCAGCTCACGCAGGTCCTCGGCCACATCCAGCCATCGCCAGACATCCCCCGGTGCCAGCCGCGCCGCCGCCTCGAAATGTCCCAGCGCCGACGCGCGGTCACCGCGTTTGCGCGCACAGCAAGCGAAGCCGACATGAACATGGATGTTCTCCGGCGCCAGAAGCAGCGCCTCCCGCAGCGCGGCCTCCGCCTCATCCAACCGCCCCAGCTCACGCAAATCCTCGGCCACATCCAGCCAACGCCAAACATCCTCCGGCGCCAGCCGCGCCGCAGTCTCGAAATGCGCCAGCGCCGCCGCGCGGTCACCGCGTTTGCGGGCGCAACGGGCAAGGCCGAGGAGCACCTGTATATTCTCGGGCGCCAGCCGCAGCGCCTCCCGTAGCGCGGCCTCTGCCTCGTCCGGTCGTGCGTCCATCTGCTGCGCCGCAAACGCCACCAACGCGTCAGCCGCGTTCTGGGGCTGGAAGACAAGCGACTTGGGAAACACCGTGCCCGCGGCCTTGTCACGCACCGAGACGCTGATTTCCCGCGACGAAGTCAGCACATCGAACGGTAACGGCCAGGAGAAGCCGTAGTGCCCGTCGCCAATTCCGGCCCGGGCAAGATCCGGACGGTTAACATCCGCGATGGCGCTGCCAATGACCACGTCATCGGCGAGGAACTCTACCTCCAGCCGCGTCTCGGGCTGATCGGGATACCACGCCCAGCCTTCCACCTTGGCGGCTTTGGTGATCTGGTCCACGTACCCGGTAGACACCAGAACTGACGTGCCTAGCCGATGCCGGGCATTACGCAGGGTCACTGGTGCCCCGCCAATGCGCGCGGCAATATCACGCGCCCTGCCATCGACAAGGCATCCCGGCAAAAGAAACTCGAACACCAGCCGGGGCGGCGCGGCACTCTTGTCCAGTTGCGCCAGCGTGCTGCCCAGAACCTGATTACCGGCAGCGAACTCAACCAGGACCGGCGCCGCCATCCCCTCCGGAGCCGCAATCCAGCCCGTCATCAAGCGGCCATCAACAGCGGCGATTTCACCTTCGAGCAGCGTCATTCCACCTCACCTGTCCACGCCCTCATGGCATGGTTCCGGCGCTTTCAAAATCCCCAGCCTGCCCCCACTGCTCCCAGGGCTGGTACCGCCGCGTCTTCGTGCTACCTAATCCCCGAAATGCTGGGGTGAACACATGAACTTCGATCTTTTCGTCATTGGCGGCGGCTCGGCTGGCGTTCGCTGCGCACGCATTGCGGCGGGGCATGGCGCCCGGGTTGGCATCGCCGAGAGCCGCTTCTGGGGCGGAACCTGCGTGAAT
>Ga0335082_10008014_pt1 | contig 11476 bp, 8 predicted proteins | sample Lox_Sample_41_FD_206718 | JGI IMG/M metagenome (GOLD analysis project Ga0335082, IMG submission 206718) | Soil microbial communities from Loxahatchee National Wildlife Refuge, Florida, United States - Lox_Sample_4.1 | ecosystem: Environmental > Terrestrial > Soil > Wetlands | place: USA: Florida... | reverse complement strand
AGGGGTGATCGGGCAGACGCTGGCGATGGAAGGAGTGTTCGCATTCTTCCTCGAGTCGGCGTTCCTGGGATTGTTTCTGTACGGCGAGCAGAAACTGGGGCCGAAGCTGCACTGGTTCTCGGCGCTGATGGTATTTATCGGGTCGTGGCTGTCGGGGTTCTTCATCATCGCGACGGATGCCTGGATGCAGCATCCGGTGGGCTACGATCGGCTGCCCGACGGCACCTTTCAGCTGAACAGCTTCTGGGCGCTGATTTCGAATCCGTGGGCGTGGTGGCAGTACGCGCACAATATGAGCGGCGCAGCGATTACAGGTGCGTTTGTGATGACGTCGATCGGCGCCTATTACCTGCTCAGTCAAAAGCACGTGGACATGGCAAAGATGTTCATTCGCACCGGGGTGATTGCCGGATGCGTGTTCAGCGTGTTGCAACTGTTCCCGACAGGAGACGGACAGGGCAAGATGGTCGCGCAGCATCAGCCAGCGACGCTGGCCGGCATGGAAGGCCTGTACACCACACAGCAGGGTGCTCCGATGCACATCCTGGGGCAGCCTGACGACAGCAAGCAAAAGATCGATAATCCGTTGTCGGTACCGAACATGCTAAGTTTCCTGACCTACAAGCGATGGAACGCGGAAGTCAAAGGGCTGGATGCGTTCCCGAAAGACCAGCGGCCAGATAACGTGCCGCTGCTGTACTTCGCGTATCACATCATGGTTGGGCTGGGGACGATCTTTATCGCGATCATGGCGTTGAGCGTGCTGCTGCTGTGGCGAAAGAAACTGTTCGAGGCGCGATGGATGCTGTGGATCCTGATGCTGAGCGCGCCATTTCCGTACATCGCGAATACTGCGGGATGGATCACCGCGGAGGTGGGGCGGCAGCCGTGGCTGGTCTATGGATTGCTGCGAACGTCGGAAGGCTATTCGACACTCGTCTCGGCGGGTAACGGATTGTTCACATTGCTCGGCTTCATGGGGATGTACACGGTGCTGTCGATCCTGTTCCTGTTTCTGCTGTACCGCGTGATCGCGGAAGGGCCGGAGCCGGGGACGGTGCGGTTGTCGATTCCGCTGAAAGGAACGGCGGTCGCCGCGGAGAACTGATATGGCGAGTTTATGGTTTCTGATTGTCGCGTTGATGATCGTCGGGTACGTGGTGCTCGACGGATTTGACCTGGGCGCCGGAGTCATTCACCTGATCGTGGGCAAGACGGACGCGGAACGCGCGAGCGTGATTCGGGCCATCGGTCCGGTATGGGATGGCAATGAAGTGTGGCTGCTCGCGGCGGGCGGAACGCTCTACTTCGCATTTCCGCTGCTGTACGCGTCGAGCTTCCAGGGATTCTACCTGCCGTTGATGATGGTGCTGTGGCTGCTGATGCTGCGGGCGATCGGGATCGAGTTCCGGCATCAGAGTTCGAGTCCGGTGTGGCGGCATTTCTTCGATACCGCGTTTTCCGGCGCGAGTGCGCTGCTGGCGATCTTCTTCGGTGCCGCGCTGGGGAACGTGATTCGCGGTGTGCCGCTCGGCGCAGACGGGTACTTCTTCGAGGCGCTGTGGACGAACTGGAGAGTGGGGCCGAATCCGGGGATTCTTGACTGGTACACGGTCGTTGCCGGAGTGGTCGCCCTGGTGGCCCTGACGGTGCACGGCGCGCTGTACGTGACGCTGAAGACAGAAGGCGATGTGAACGTGCGCTCGCGTAAGGTGGTGTCAGCGTTGTGGCCGGTGCTGATCGTTGTCACGCTGGTCAGTTTGGCGGCGACGCTGTATATCCGGCCGGAGGTGCTGACGAACTTTAAGCTGGTGCCGGTGGGCTTTGCGATTCCGGCGCTGGTGGTCGGGTCACTGCTGGGGATCTTCTTCTATCATCGCAGCGGGAAAGAGAAGAGCGCGTTCATATCGTCGTGCCTGTATCTAACCGGAATGTTAGGCGGGGCGGCGTTCGCGCTGTATCCGGATCTGCTGCCGGCGAGCACCGGCGAGCGGTACAGCCTGAATATCTATAACAGCGCCACTGGCTCGTATGGGTTGCGCGTGGGCTTCGTGTGGTGGGCGATCGGGAGCGTGATTGCGATCGGGTACTTCGTGTTCCTGTTCCGGATGTTTAAAGGGAAGGTGAGCGAGGCCGGAGGGTACGGACACTAGGGAGAATTGGTAAATTGGTAAGTTAGTAAATTGGTAATTGAAGAACCTAAGAGTAAGGGCCATCGGAGTGGAAATTCCGGTGGCCCTTTTTGTTGGGCTGAGTAGAATCTCGGGGACAGCTACTCATGGGATCGAACTAATGAGACTAAAAGGCAAGACGGCAATCATTACCGGTGCGGGTAGTGGGATCGGGCAGGCGTGTGCGTGGGCGTTTGCGCGCGAAGGGGCGCGGGTGGCGCTGGTGGGACGGCGTCGCGAACTACTGAAACAGACGGCGGCGCAGATTCAGCGTGACGCGCTGGTGTGCGAAGGCGATGTGTCGAAGGTCAACGATGTGCGACGGGTGGTGAGCCAGGCGGTGCAGCGGTTTGGCGGAGTCGAGGTGCTGGTGAACAGCGCGGCGGTGCTGCACGCGGGCACGGCGGAAACGCAGTCGGACGAGGAGTGGGATGAGACGTTTAGCGTTAATGTTAGAGGTTTGTGGCTGATGTCGCGCGAGGTGATTCCACTGATGAGGAAGGCGGGAGGTGGATCGATCATCAACCTATCATCGGCGTTAGGCCTCATGGGAGGCAGGAGCCGCGCGGCGTATTCGGCGTCCAAAGGCGCAGTGACGGCGCTGACGAAGTCGATGGCACTCGATCTGGCGCCGGAGCAGATTCGTGTGAACTGCATCTGTCCCGGGATTGTGGAGACGGAACTGGTGGCGGATTTCATTCGCAATGCACCGGATCCGGAACTGGCGAAGAAGAGAAGGACTGAGTTGCATCCACTGGGAAGATTTGGGCAGCCGTCGGACATCGCACATATGGCTGTGTATCTGGCGAGTGATGAGTCGGTATGGGTGACGGGGGCGGCGATGCCGGTGGATGGGGGGTACCTGGCGGGGAAGGCATAATTATCTGGTGATCTGATGATCTGGGGATGGGGCGATCTGAACATCTGGTCATCTTGGTATCTGAATATCCGAATAGCTGCACATCTGGCCATTTTGCCGTTGGGCCATTGCGCGACGCGAGAATGCCAGATCACCTGATCAGATAACCCGATGTCCAGATGTTCTGATAATCAGATGACTGGCGCTTCCAGGTCGTCGTGCTTTGTCTCTCTGATCAGTAACAATCCAACAAAAGTCAGAAGCGCTGACAGCGTCAGGTAATACCCGACGTATTGCAGGCCGTAGGTCTTGGCGAGCCACATGGCTATGTATGGCGCGAGGGAGGCGCCGAGGATTCCAGCCATGCTGAAGGCGACGGAGCTGCCGGTGTAACGGACGGGTGTAGGAAAAAGTTCGGAGACGATGGTGCCGAGAGGGCCGTAGGTGAAGCCCATGAGGGCGAGTCCGAGGCACAGCATCGTCACTGCCCCAGGTATCCCGGCATTGAACAGTGGGGCGAGGATGAGTCCGAAGAGGGCGATCAGCACCGTCACCCACATCATGACGGGACGGCGTCCGCGCTCGGCGATGATGGCGGCGATCGGGATGGTAGCGGCGAAGAAGAGGATACCGAAGAGCTGGAAGAGAAGGAAGTCGCCGCGATTGTAGTGCAGCGCGGTGGTGCCCCAGGAGAGGGCGAACACGGTCATCAGGTAGAAGAGGACGAAGGTCGCGAGGCAGACCAGGATTCCGGCGAGGAGCGCGCGGGTGTGATGGCGGAGAACCTTCAGCATGGGAAAGCCGACGGGTTCGGCACGTTGCAGCGCGGCTTTGAAGACCGGTGTTTCGGTAATGGTGAGGCGGACGTAGAGGCCGAGCAAGACGAGCACGGCGCTGGCTAGGAAGGGAAGGCGCCATCCGAAGCTGAAGAACTGCTGGTCGGAGAGGTAGCGGGAGAGCAGAAGGAATGTGCCGCCGGAGAGCAGGAATCCCAACGGCGCTCCGAGCTGCGGGAACATGCCGTAGATAGCACGCTTGCTGGGCGGGGCGTTTTCGACGGCGAGTAAGACGGCGCCGCCCCATTCGCCACCGAGTCCGATGCCCTGTCCGAAGCGGCAGAGCGCGAGAAGCAATGGCGCTGTTATCCCGATGGCGTTGTACGACGGCAGTGCGCCTATCGCGAATGTCGAGAGGCCCATGGTGGAGAGCGCGAGGACGAGGGTCTTCTTACGTCCGATGCGGTCGCCGAAGTGACCGAAAAGAGCCGAGCCGATCGGACGAGCGAGGAAGGCGATGCCGAACGTCGCGAGCGAAGCAAGGGTCGAGGTAGCGGGATCGGTCGAGGGAAAGAACAGGCGCGGGAAGACGAGCACCGCGGCGGTGGCATAGATGTAGAAATCGAAGAACTCGACCGTGGTTCCCACCAGGCTTGCGAACAGAACCTGGCGCGGAGTGTTGAGCTGCTGTTGAGTTTTTGTGGCCGTCCTCATCCGAAGTGCATGCATTGTATCGAATGCGGCCAGGCGGCAGTTTTTTGGATTGCGAGCGAGTCGTGCTTCAGGCGTTGAATGTCTAATCGAGGTGTCACGCTTGTGTCGGAGCGGTAAAATCTCGGGCGATTATCATGGTCCGTAACTCGCGAATACTAATGAAATCAGCCGAGGAAATCCGGTTTTTGTCTCTCATCGACTTTTGAGTGGTCTGGTTGCGGTCTACTTATGAGGTGAACAATCTGCTACGATGACGTCCAGGTGAGGTGGCCATGCCTCAATATGTGATCGAGCGGGAGATTCCCGGAGCGGGGGATCTTTCGGATGAGGAGATTCAGGCAGTAGCGAGGAGATCCGTAGCTGTGCTCAAGGAGATGGGACCGGAGATCAAGTGGCTGCACAGCTACGTCACAGGTGACAAGATTTATTGTGTGTATCTGGCGCCGGATGAAGAGACAATCCGGGAACACGCGCGACGCGGAGGTTTCCCCGCTAATCGGATTTCCGCGGTGCGGCGCATGATGGACCCTACGCTCGGCGCGTGAACTAGCCGGAGCTACCCGTCCGGAGATTGGATTCGGGGCCGCAGTCGAGCGCTTCCTGGATCGCCTGCTCCACAGGCATTCCCCAACCTTCCATCCATGCAGTGAGACCGGCGGCATTGCCGAGCGTGCGGCGCGCGAATTCCAAAGCTTTCTCAAGCTTAGGCTGCTCGGTCGGTGTGAGCGGCGTTCCCAACCGCTCGCGTAACGCGGCTGCGGCTCCGGCGAAGCGCAGCGATTGCACTGCATCGGATTGAGCGGCAGCGTTGGCGGCCAGGCACTCGAGAACACGGGCGATACCTCGCTTGTGGCCCAAACTCTGAAACATCTGAATGCTTTCCCCGTAGAGCCGACGAGCTTCGTCGTTGTTGCTTTCATCCGAACTGAGGCTGGCCAGGTCGGAGAGGGCACTGGCGATTCCCCAACCATCGCGCGAGAGGCTAAAAGCCGCGAGGCTCTGCTCGTAGAAGGAGCGCGCGGCCGCGAGATTGTTGCTTTCGCGGGCGACATCTCCTTGATAGTTCAGGGTCCAAGCGATGCCGGCGACGTCTCCCACTTTACGGAAGAGGGCCAGACATTCCTCGTAGAGGGAGGAGGCAGCTGCGAGATCGCCGCGCAACTTAGTGAGATTTGCCAGGTTGCTGAGCGCGCGAGCGATGTGGACTGGTTCTCCGGAGTCTCTCCAGATGGCGACGCACCTTTCAAACAGGAAGGCTGACGTGCCGAGGTCGCCTCGATCGCGAGCGTTCACTGCGAGGGCATTGAGCGCGACCGCCACCCCTTGGCTGTCGTTTAGCTCAAGACAGGTTTCCATGCTTTCTTCCAGCTGCTGTCGCGCGGACGCGTAATCACCCATCTCTCCGGAGAGGACAGCGGCGGCGAACAACAATCGCGCGCGGAGTTTGGGCAGGGCGGATGCTCCGTCGAGAGCGAGAAGCCGGGTGATGCGTTTGAGGCCCTCAGTAAGATGCTCGCGAGTCTCCCAAAAACGAAACAGGGCGGCGCCGAGGCGGAGAGCCCAATCTGCGTCGCCGGTGCGGGTGAGGTGTTCGAGCGCGGCACGCAGGTTATCGTGCTCGATGTCGAAACGATCGAGCCACTCCGGCTTGGTGGTGGATTCGATAGCGCCTTCCTCGGCAAGCACGAGGTAATACGCGGCATGCGCACGGCGAGCGAGCGACTCGTCGCTGCTTGCTGCGAGGCGTTCGAGGGCATACTCGCGAATGGTGGAGAGCATGACGAAACGGGTCTCGCCCGTAGCTGGATCGTCCACCTGCTGCGCCAGGCTTTTGTCGACCATGGAAGCGATGCCGTCGAGTACGTCGATACCGAGATCACCCCGGGTGTCGCAGACAGCTTCGACGGCCTCGAGCGTGCAGCCGCCGATGAAGACGGACATCCTGCGAAATAGAGTTTGCTCGGCGGGATTGAGGAGACTGTAACTCCAATCGACGGTGCCGCGCAGAGTCTGCTGACGGGTTGGCAGGTCGCGAGCGCCGCCGGTCAGCAGGTTGAGGCAGCTCTCCAGGCGCGTGAGCATGGCAGATGGAGAAAGCAGCTTAATGCGAGCCGCGGCGAGTTCGATGGCGAGTGGCAGGCCATCGAGACGCGCGCAGACGGCTGCAACGAAAGGTGCGTTTTCCTTGGTTAGCGTGAAATCGTGCTTCACGGCACGGGCGCGCTCCACAAAGAGCTCAATCGCCGGCAGGCACGCGAGGGCATCGAGCGGGGGCAAGGAATTCGGATTCGGCACCGTAAGAGCCGGTACCGGGAATTCGTGCTCTCCGTAAACATGCAGCGGCGCCTGGCTGGTAATAACAATCTTCAGCCGGGGCCCGACGGAGAGGAGTTCCGAGATGAACGGTGCGGCGGAAACCAGGTGTTCAAAATTGTCGAGCAGGAGAAGCATCGGCTGGTCGAGGCCGCGCAGGTACTCCTTCAAATTTGCCTGCGCCGACGGATTGCCAGTCTCGCGGACTCCGAGGGCTTGGCTGATGGAAGAGGCGATCAGGCCTGGTTCAGCGACCACCGATAACGGAACGAAGCAAACGCCAGACGGAAACTGCACCACCAGTTCGGAAGCGACCTGCAAGGCAAGCCTGGTTTTGCCGATGCCGCCGGGACCGGTGAGAGTGAGCAGGCGCACATCTTCACGGCACAAGAGGGAGCGGAGAGAGGTGGCTTCTTGTTCGCGTCCGATGAATGCGGTGCGCGGTACCGGCAGATTGGACGCTCGAGGTTCGGAATAGCGGACGGGCGCGTCAGCAAGACGATCGCGAACGGCGGCAAGGTCGCGCGCCAACTCACGAGTGGATTGATAGCGTAGCTTCGGATCCTTGGCCAAGCAGCGTTCCACAATCCAAACGAACGGAGCGGGAGCCTGTAGCAAGCGCGGATTGATGCGCTCGGGTTCGTCGCGCAGAATTGCGGCAGCGGTTTCCGCAGCAGTCTTCTTCTGGAATGCAGCAATCCCGGTGACCATCTCGTAAAGTACCGAACCGAACGAGAATTGGTCGGAATGAAAATCGACATCGTCACCTTTGGCCTGCTCTGGTGACATGTAAGTCAGCGTACCCATAACGGCTCCGCCCTCCGTGATGGGGTTCGTAGTGGTGGAAATACCGGAATCGAGAGGAGGTTTGGCGGCGAGCAACTTCGCCAGTCCAAAGTCCAGGATCTTGGCGATACCGTCAACGGAGACCATCAGGTTGTCGGGTTTCAAATCGCGATGGACGATGCCGATCTCATGTGCCCGAGCGAGAGCGTCGGCGATCTGTGCCGCGATCGCGATGGCTTTGCGAAACGGCATGGGTCCGGCAGCCAGCGACTCACGAACCGTCTTGCCAAGGATCAGTTCCATGGCGATATAGTGCGTACCATCAACCTGGCCTAGCTCGTAAATGGTGACAATGTTGGGGTGATTGAGCGCGGAAGCGGAGCGAGCCTCACGCTCAAAGCGTGCGAGAGTCTCCTCCTGGGAAAGGCGGGCCAGGGATATGGTTTTGATGGCGACTTCGCGACCGAGACGGATGTCTCGTGCGCGATAAATCTTCCCCATGCCGCCGGCGCCAAGTTGTTCGATGATTTCGTAATTGCCGAAGCGCGAACCCGGTGACAAGGACGATGGTGCTGGACCGGGCGTGGCCGGAACGCTCATGAACCTCATTGGCACATCAGCCAAAACTGCTGACACGTTGCGGGATGCCGTGGAATCAACGATTGGTTCGCTGCCACTCATCGCGGCAGCACACCCCTAAGTGCGCTTATAATACCGAAAGTTTCGGGGGTATTCATGGATATTCGAACGATGCAGCGGCCATTGAAAGAACAGTATCGGCAAAATCCATCGAGCTCCCGAATCACTCTGAAGGCACGTGGCAGCCAGGATGGGGTTCCGATCGCGTGTTCGGTGGACCTGGGACGGGAGATTTATAAGGCGCAAGCGCACCAGGGTGTGGGCGGAGACGGCACGGGCGCCTGCTCCGGGGATCTGTTGTTGGGAGCGATTGCAGCTTGTGCACAGATCACCTGTCAAATGGTCGCGGCGGCCATGGCGATACCGACTGAAGGCATTGATGTGACCGTCGAGGGTGACCTCGACCTGCAGGGAACCTTGGGAATCTCCAAGGAAGCGCAGGTTGGATTTGAGAACATCAGGATAATTTTCGACGTACTTGCACCGCAGGCTACGAAAGAGCAACTCAGTGCGTTACACGAGAAGACGGAGCAGTACTGCGTCGTGATGCAAACCCTGCAGCATCCGCCGAAGATAGAATCCAAGTGGCGGCAGGCGTAGATCCCCGCATCGCCATATCTCTCACATACCCGATATAATCGAAGATTCAGGCACAGAAAAGGAGCTTCTCTGTGGGACATATGCACGCCCCTCCGCAACAACAAGGCCCGCAACCTATTCCAGGTGTGGATGCCGTCGTGGCCGTGGGTAGCGGCAAAGGCGGCGTGGGAAAGACCACGCTGGCGGTGAACCTCGCGCTTAGCCTGGCGAAGCTGGGCTACAAGGTGGGGCTGCTCGATGCCGATGTGTACGGTCCGAATGTCCCGTTGATGCTCGGTTCGAGTGTGGCGCCGCAAATTGTGGGCAACAACATGATCGAGCCGCCGACGCGCTACGGGATCAAGGTCATCTCGGTTGGTCTTTTGAACCCCGGCGATAAGCCCTTGGTCTGGCGTGGACCGATGCTGCATCAGATGATTCGCGAGTTCATCCAGCGCGTGGAGTGGGGAAAGCTGGATTACTTGATTGTTGATCTGCCTCCCGGGACGGGCGACGTGGCGATTTCGTTGATCCAGACCGTGCCGCTGACGGGCGCGGTGGTGGTGACGACGCCGAGCGATGTGTCGCTGCAGGATGGGCGGAAGGCGATCGAGATGTTTCGGCAGGTGAAAGTCGACGTGATCGGGATTGCCGAGAACATGGGGTCGTTCCATTGTCCTCACTGCCAGCATGAGATCGACATCTTTTCGACGGGTGGAGGCAAGCGGACTGCGGAGCAGTTCGGGGTGCCGTTCCTGGGCACGATCGAGCTTGATCCCGAGATCCGCAAAGGTGGGGACCAGGGGAATCCGGTGTCGCTGGCGGGAGAGGACTCGCCGCATGCGAAGTCGCTGTATGCGTTTACCCGCAAGGTGATCGACCGGGTGAAGGGGTTGCAGGCGACGAGCGAGAATGTGATCTCGATACAGTAGACGGACTTTGATGAGTTTTTGGCACTCTGCCATCCCGAGTGCTATTGACTTCACTTGCTTTCCTTCCTAGAATTCTGGTGGGGGATTCTGCCCCGGAATCCACTTCTAAGTTTATGCATCCAATGAACTTAGGTTGAGCTTAAGGCATGGCGAGTGGTCCCAATTTCGGTCCGCGCGAGCGCGAGGTCCTCAATGCGATTATCGAGGCCTACATTATTACTGGTGAGCCGGTAGGTAGCCGCGGTTTATCGCGGGGTAACAGTGAAGGCCTTAGTCCGGCTAGCATTCGCAATGTGATGTCGGACCTGACCGAGGCGGGGTACCTGGAGCAGCCACACACGTCGGCGGGGCGCGTGCCGACGGCCGAGGCTTATCGTTATTACGTCACGCAGATTGCCAATCGTTCGCGCAACATTTCTGATGTGGATCAGGGAATGATCGACCAGAATCTGCGCGGGGCGGGCGACCTGCAACAGTTCATGGAGCGCACGTCGCACGTGCTGTCGCTGATCTCACAAAAGGTTGGCGTGGCGGTTGCAGGGGGTCCGAAGGAAGTTCTGGAACACATTCACTTCACGCGGCTGGAGCAGAATCGAGTACTCGCCGTGGTGATTACGAAGTCAGGTGTGGTTCGCGACAAGCTGTTGCGAGTCGACCATGAACTGTCGCCGAATGATTTGGAGATTTCGGCGCGGTATCTGAATGACAATTTCCGGGGCTGGACGCTGGATGCGTTGCGCGCGGAGTTGCAGAAGCGAATCGAGCAGGAGCGCAGCGAGTACGACAGGTTGATGCAATCGATTGCGCAGCTTTACAAGCAGGGCGCTCTCGGAGACGACCGGCAGCATGACGTGTATCTCGAGGGCGCATCGAACCTGATCGGAAACGGGGACCAGCAACGGCTGCGCGAGATCCTGAGGACTCTGGAAGAGAAGCAGAAGATGGCCGAGTTGCTGTCGGCCTACCTAGACGCGAACCAGGAGACGGTGCGGGTCGTGTTCGGCCTGGAGGAGTTCGAGCCGCAGTTGCGCGACTTTGTGCTGATCGGCGCCCCGGCGAAGCAGGGCGGAGAAGTCGTCGGATCGCTGGCGGTCATTGGCCCGATGCGCATCGATTATCAGCACGCCATCACGGCGGTCTCATACATCTCACAGTTGTTCGAAAAATTGACTCAGCAACAGTAGACATTGCAGAGAGCAGGGATTCCTCGGCGTGAAACGCCGTCGGAATGACAAAGGTTATGGCAGGAACGAACGGAAAAACAAACAATGCGCTCGACCTGGAGCACGAGCTGCCTGCGTCGGACGAAAACGATGTGCAGGCGGGAGCGTCGGAGAACCAGCCGGCTGCGGCTGCGGCTGACGAGTTGAGCAGATTGAAGTCGGAGCGTGACACGCTTTACGACCGCTTAGCGCGCTTGCAGGCGGAGTTCGACAATTCCCGGAAGCGCCAGGCGAAAGAGAACCAGGATTTTCGCGACTATGCGCTGACGAACGTCATCAGAGACTTGTTGCCGATTCTCGATAGCCTGGATCGGGCGCTGCAGACGCAGCCCGAGGGCGAAGAGTTTCGCAAGGGTGTGGAGTTGATCGACAAGCAATTTCACGACGCGCTTGCGAAGCTCGGCGTGGAACCGATCGCAGCGAGGGGGGAAGTGTTCGATCCGAACCTTCACCAGGCGATCCAATTGGTGGATGCTCCGAATGT
>Ga0335082_10008012_pt1 | contig 11477 bp, 5 predicted proteins | sample Lox_Sample_41_FD_206718 | JGI IMG/M metagenome (GOLD analysis project Ga0335082, IMG submission 206718) | Soil microbial communities from Loxahatchee National Wildlife Refuge, Florida, United States - Lox_Sample_4.1 | ecosystem: Environmental > Terrestrial > Soil > Wetlands | place: USA: Florida... | reverse complement strand
CCATCCTCAAGCTCCTCGACTATGCGAAGAAGAAGAACCTGCCGGTCGACGCCCTCGGCATCCAGGCCCATATCGGCTTCCCCAATGTCGGCGGCGGGGCGGGCGCCCAGCGCGACGAGACGGCGTGGCGCACGTTCCTCGACGACGTGGCGGGAATGGGATTCGGGCTGCTCATCACCGAGTTCGACATCAACGACAAGGCGGCGCCCACCGACATCGCCGAGCGCGACCGGGTGGTGGCCGAGCTGGGCAAGACCTATCTCGACATCGTGCTCGGCTATCCGGCGCTGCGCACTTTGATGCTGTGGGGGCTGGTGGACAAATACTCCTGGCTGCAGGAGTTCGTCCCGCGCGCCGACGGCCTGCCGCAGCGGCCCGCCCCCTATGACGACGCCTACCGGCCCAAGCCGCTGCGCGACGCCATCGCGGCGTCGCTGGCGGCGGCGCCGGCCCGCCCCAGCCCGAAACCGATCTGACCAGGGAGAAAGCGATGATGTCGGAGTCCAACAGACGCCAGGTGCTGGGCGGCGGCGCGGCCATCCTGACGGCGGCGAGCCTGGGCGGGGCCGCTTTCGCCAAGGCGCGGCCCTGGCGCGTCGGGGTGATCGGCTGCGGCTGGTACGGCGTGCTGAACCTGCATGCGCTGGCGCAGATCGCGCCGGTGGAGACCGTCGCGCTGTGCGACGTGGACCGCCGCATGCTGGAGGGCGCGCGCCAGCAGGCGATGGCGTTCCCCGACGCGATGGCGAGGCCGGCGCGCCGGCCGGAGCTGTACCGCGACTTCCGCGCCATGCTGGCGAAGCACCATTTCGACATCGTCATCGTGGCGACGCCGGATCACTGGCACGCCCTGCCGGCGATCGCCGCCGTCAACGCCGGCGCGCACGTGTATCTGGAGAAGCCGGTCACGGTGGACATCGTCGAGGGCAGGGCGGTGCTGGCGGCGGCGCGGGCCAACAACCGCGTCGTGCAATGCGGCACCCAGCGGCGCAATTCCGCCTGCCACATCGAGGCGCGCGAGCGCGTGGTCAAGGCCGGGCTGCTGGGCAAGATCGGCTATGTCGAGGTGTTCGGCTATTACCACCAGCGCCCGGCGCAGTTCCCGCCGCCGTCGCCGCCGCCGGAATGGCTCGACTGGGAGTTCTATTGCGGTCCGGCGCCGCTGGTGCCCTACAACGCGGCCATCCATCCGCGGCAGTGGCGGGCGTTCCGCGAGTTCTGCAACGGCTATGTCGGCGATCTCGGCGTGCATTTCATCGACACCTGCCGCTGGATGCTTGATCTGGGCGCCCCCAAGCGGGTCGCCTCAGTCGGCGGCGTCTATGTGGACAAGGCGAGCGCCGCCACCACGCCCGACACCCAGACGGCGCAGTTCGAATTCGGCGACGTCCTGATGAGTTGGGGCAATCGCGAATGGGGCGCGATCCCCGCCGATGCCGGCGGCTGGGGCGCCATCCTCTACGGCGACAAAGGCACGCTGAAGCTCGGCTCGGTCAGTTATGAGTTCACCCCGCTCGGCGGCGGCGCGGCGATGTCCGGCAACGACGACGCCGAATCCCGCAAGTTCCCGCACGATCAGGAGCTGAGAAACGACATCCAGGGCATGGCGCTGACGCGGCCCAACATGCGCGATTTCGTGGCGGCGATCGAAGCCGGCCAGCGGCCAGCCTCGGACATCGAAGAGGTCTACATCTCGACCTCGTGCTGCATCCTGGCGAATCTGGCGATGGACCTCGGCCGGCCAGTGCGCTGGGACGGCAAGGCCGTGATCGGCGACGAAGCGGCCGAAAAGCGGCTGGCGCGGCCCTATCGCGCGCCGTGGACGCATCCGGCGGACGTCGCGTGAGGGGTTTGGGCATGAAGCGGACGAAGAGGTTGGCATTGGCTGTGGCGCTTGCCGGCGTCGCGGCGGCGGGGCCGGGGCTGGCCGGCGAGGTCGACAAGGCGCGGATCGACGCGGCGCTCAAGGCGTTCACCGATTCGGGGGCGCTGGTAGGGGTCTCGGCGCTCGTCTACCAGGACGGCAAGGAGGTCTATTTCGGCGCCTTCGGCGATGCCGACCGCGAGGCCAAGCGGGCGATGGCGCGCGACACCATCGTACGCATCTATTCCATGACCAAGCCGATCACCGGCACGGCGCTGATGCAGCTGTGGGAGCAGGGCAAGTTCCGCCTCGACGATCCGGTCGCGAAATACCTTCCGGAACTGGCGAACGTAAAGGTCTATGACGGGGGGGATGCCGCCGGAAAACCGATCCTGATAGCGCCCGACCGGCCGATGACCATCCGCGATCTGACGCGGCACACCGCGGGCCTCACCTATTGCGGCAACGACAACCTTCCGGCGCTCAAGCCGGCCTGCGCGGCCGCCGACCCCATGGCCCTCGACAACACGCTCGACGAGTTCGCACGGCGGCTGGGCACACTGCCGCTGGAGTTCCAGCCGGGCGAAAAGTGGCGCTACAGCTATGCCGTCGACGTCCAGGCGCTGCTGGTGCAGCGCCTGTCGGGCGAACCCTTCGACAGGTACATCCGGGAGCATATCCTGACCCCGCTCGGCATGACCCATACCGGCTATTTCGTACCCGAAAGCGAGCGCACCAAGCTGGCCCAGATGTACGAATGGCATCCCGACGGCTCGTTCACCGTGCTGCCCGACGAGGATTCGCTCCGCTTCAACCTCGGCCACTGGAAGCTCACGCCCGGCGGCTACGGGCTGACCTCGACGCTCGACGACTACTCCCGCTTCGCCCGGATGCTGCTCAGCGGCGGCGAGCTCGACGGCATCCGCATCCTCGATCCCACCACCGTGCGCATGATGGCGACCAACCAGCTCGATCCCGCGATCAAGGAACGCATCTGGCTGCCGCTCGACAAGGGCAGCGTCGGCTTCGGCATCGACTTCGCGGTGCGGATGCTGCCGCCGCAGGCCGGCACCGAGAAGGCGGGCGAGGTCGGCGAGTTCTTCTGGGACGGCGCGGCCACCACGCTGTTCTGGGTCGATCCCAAGAACCGGCTCGCCGCCGTGCTGTTCACCCAGTTCAAGCCTTTCGGCAAGGTGCCGCTCCACAAGGCGTTCCGCGATGCCGTCTACCAGGGGGTCGATCCCGGCGCCCTGCCGCCACGCTAGAACTCGTTCGCTCTTCTTCGAATCGCGATCCGGTTCGAGCTTTTTGTCTTGTCGCGCGATCTTTCGGAAGACCGCTTCATGCTTTTCCGATCGCGCTTTAATCGGAGGCGATCAATGAAGTTCATCTCGCTCATGGCGCTCGGCGCGCTGTGCTTCGCCGCGGCCGCCCAGGCGGAAGACGGCTACGATCTCTGGCTCCGCTACCGGCCGGTCGACAAGGCCTATCTCGGCAAGTACCGGGCCGAGGCGGCGGCGCTGGTCACCGCCGGGCGCTCGCCGACCATGCGGGCGGCGCGCGACGAGCTCTCCCGGGGCCTGAGCGGGCTCTTGGGACGCCAGGAGCCGGTCGACGACACCATCCGCCGCGACGGCGCCGTGCTGTTCGGCACGCCCGCCAATTCGCCCACCATCGCGGGCCTCCATCTGCCGCTCGAACGGGCCGGCGCCGAGGGCTATGTCATCCGCCGCGTGACGGCCAAGGGCCGCAAGCTCATCGTCATCGCCGCCAACAGCGACATCGGCGTGCTCTACGGCGCCTTCCGCTTCCTCGGCCTGATCCAGACCCGCCGGCCGCTCGACCGGCTCGACATCGTCTCGGCGCCGGCCGTCAAGCTGCGCCTGATCGACCATTGGGACAACATCGTGGGCACGATCGAGCGCGGCTATGCCGGCTTCTCGATCTTCAACTGGTGGGAGCTGCCGGAATACGTCGAACCGCGGCTGATCGACTACGCGCGGGCCGAGGCCTCGCTCGGCATCAACGGCACGGTCCTCACCAATCCCTCGGGCAGCCTGAACGCGATCACGCTTACCACGCCCTTCCTCAAAAAAGTGGCGGCGGTGGCCGACACCTTCCGGCCTTACGGCATCAAGGTCTACCTCACCGCCCGCTTCTCGACCCCCGTCGAGCTCGGTGCGCTCAAGACGGCCGATCCGCTCGATCCGGCCGTGCAGGCCTGGTGGAACGCCAAAGCCGACGAGATCTACCGGCTGATCCCCGATTTCGGCGGCTTTCTGGTCAAGGCCAACTCCGAGGGGCAGCCGGGCCCCAAGGACTACGGCCGCAGCCACGCCGACGGAGCCAACATGATGGCCGACGCGCTCAAGCCGCACGGCGGGGTCGTGTTCTGGCGGGCCTTCGTCTATTCGAACACTGTTCCGGAAGACCGCGTGAAGCAGGCCTATAACGAGTTCGTGCCGTTCGACGGCAAGTTCCGCGACAACGTCGTGATCCAGGTCAAGAACGGCCCGCTCGACTTCCAGCCGCGCGAGCCCTTCAGCCCGCTGTTCGGCGCGATGCCGCACGGCAACGTCGGTCTCGAGTTCCAGATCACCAAGGAATACCTCGGCTTCGAAACCCATCTGGCCTATCTCGGCACCATGTGGCAGGAGGTGCTCGGAGCCGACACCTACGTGCGCGGCCCGGGATCGACCGTGGCCAAGGTCATCGACGGAACACTGTTCGGCAACCAGCTCACCGTTATGGCGGGCGTTTCGAACATCGGCACCGACCGCAACTGGTGCGGCTCGGTCTTCGATCAGGCGAACTGGTATGCCTTCGGGCAATTCGCCTGGAATCCCAAGGCGTCGGCGGAAGCCGTCGCCGCCGATTGGGCCCGCATGACCTTCACGAACGACCCTGCCTTCGTGAAGCCGGTGGTCGCCATGATGATGGGATCGCGCGAGGCGGTAGTGGACTACATGACGCCGCTGGGCCTCGCCCATCAGATGGGGACGGGCCACCACTACGGGCCGGGCCCCTGGATCGCCGACGCCGGCCGGCCGGACTGGAACCCCGTCTACTACAATCGTGCGGACAAAGGCGGCATCGGCTTCGACCGCACGCCCGCCGGCAGCAACGCCGTGGCGCAATACGCCGAACCGCTGGCTCGGGAATTCTCCGACGTCGCGACGACGCCGGACAAATACCTTCTGTGGTTCCACCATCTGCCCTGGGACTACCGGATGAAATCGGGCCAGACGCTGTGGGACGCGCTGGCGGAGCATTATTCGCGCGGCGTCGACGAAGTCTCGCAGATGGCGGCGGCCTGGGCGAAGATGAAGCCCTATGTCGATCCGCAGCGGTTCGAGCAGACGGCCGATTTCCTGAAAATACAGGAGCGCGACGCGCGGCTATGGCGCGATGCCAGCATCGCCTATTTCCATAGCCTCAACGGGCTGCCGCTGCCGGCCGGAGTGACGCCGCCTGCGCACACGCTTGACGAGTATAGGGCCCTGTCGTTCCCCTACGCGCCGGGGCACCTTTGAGCGGCGGGCGCGGCTTGTCGAAGCGCCCCCGCGGGCCGGCTTCCGGGTACCCCGGCAGCCGCTTCGCGATGACGCACAATGACCGGATTTGTAAATCATCCTTCAGGGCAAACGATTATCAGGCAATCTCGACTGAGACTAATTACCATAGTCCGGTTTTTCGAAGCTCTAACACGATGAATTGGTTTACATATTGGGAGTTCGCCAGGGTGCCTTTGGCGCAACACTCTGATGCATTTTCGGCCGATTGGTCCGGATTGCCTTGACGGAAACGTCGTACAAGGGTACTGATACTCCTTGTTACCGCTAACATAGCGGTCACAGGGCTGCCGGAGAGGGGGGCCAACATCGGGCGTCATCACTCCGAATAGAGCAATCCAGTTCGGCGACGGGCTGATGCGCCCGGCTGAAACGAACTCACGCCAAAAGGGGAGGAAACGTATGAATTCCACTTTCAGAACTCGGCCCAATCGTGCTCGCGCGGCATTGTTGGGCACGACGGTGTTGGCCGGGGGCATGTTGATGCTCGCCGCCGCACCCGCCTTCGCGCAAGAGACCGGTGCAATCGAAACCGTCACAGTCACCGGCTATCGCGCCAGCTTGGAATCGTCGACCAATGCCAAGCGTGCGGCCGTCGGTTTCTCGGACACGGTCTTCGCCGAAGACATCGGCAAGTTCCCGGATGCGAACATCGCCGAAGCGCTGAACCGCGTTCCCGGCATCAACATCAAGCGCGAAGCCGACAACGAAGGCCTCCAAGTGGCCATCCGCGGCCTGGGTGCGAACTTCACGAAGATCCTGCTGAACGGCGCTCCGATCTCGGTGGCGTCGACCGGCGCGACCGACCAGAACACCAACAACCGCGAAGTCGACCTGAACATGTTCCCGACGGAACTGTTCACCCAGTTGACGGTCGCCAAGTCGCCGACCGCCGACATGATCGAAGGCGGCCTGGCCGGCGTCGTGACGATGCGCACCATGCGGCCGTTCGACAACCCCGGCATGCATTTGACCTACAACGCGCAGGCCACCGAATACTCGCAGGGCGCCACGCTGGGTGAACGCGGCACGTTGATCTTCAGCGACACGGCAGGCCCGTTCGGCGCTCTCGTCGGCGTGTCCGTCGTGCACAACAAGGTCTACGCCACGGGCTGGGAAGACGGTAACGCCGGCTGGTACACGCCGGGTGGGCTGACCGCCGCGCAGTGCGGCGCAGGCAACACCTGCGATACCACGGGCGGCAACGAATGGACGCCTCCTGCGACCGTTCTGGCCACCGTTTCTCCGATCACCTACGGTTCGACCACCATTCCGGTCGGCAGTGCGGCGGTCTCGATTCCGATCCCGGGCGGCAGCGGCTACTATCCGGCCGGCACGCCGATCGACGCGGCATGGCTTCTGTTGAACAACCCCGCCATGAGCTCGACCAACCAGCTGTCGAACGTCATGGTTCCGCGTCTGGGCCGCGAAATGTACGAATACGGCTCGCGCGACCGCGCCAATGCGGTGGTGAGCCTCGAATACCGGCCGACCGACAATCTGCATTTCTACTTCGACGCGGTGCTCGGCCGCATCGTCAACTCCTATGACCGCAGCGACTTGGACGTCGGCTTCCGCAGCGGCTCCGCCACCACCCCGATCATCCCGGTCGGCCTGGTCGGCGACAAAAACAACGTGCTGACGGACGGTACCTTCTACAACGCCACGTTCTTCCTGGAATCCCGTCCGTATCGGGAGCATGAAGACTTCTTCTCGCTCAATCCGGGCGTGTCGTGGCAAGTCACCGACATGCTGAAAGTCGACGCGCAGATCAACGCCAGCCGCAGCCACTTCTTCCGCGACCAGTCCGACCTGTTGGTCGTGACACCGCCGAGCCAGGGCTATGCGACCGGCGTGAGCGGGCCGAACGCGCAAGCGGTCACTTCCGATCACGCGGGCGTGTGGTTCAAGTGGTCCAATCACGGCTCCTATCCGATCGTCACCTCCAACCTCAACCTGAACGATCCGAGCATCTACGGTTGGGCGACCTACCAGAACGCCGGCCGCGTCGACCTCGCTCTGGAGCGCCGGTACACCTTCACCGACGGCGCTCACGTCGACCTGACTTACGGCGACGAATGGTTCAACGTCAAAGTCGGCGGCTCCTTCGACGACATCTTCCGCAACATCAGCGCCGTTTCGGGCAGCCAGATCTGGCAGAACGCGGTTTGCGGCGACAATCCCAGCATCAACATTCCGGGACAGTCGGGCTATCCGGGCTGCCAAGGCCTCAACGACCCGACGCCGAACGCGGCGGGACATGTGGGCGGCTATCCGACCTATCCGGGATACGGCACCGGCTATACGGCCGGCCAGACCGGAACCCTGACATGGGGCGGCTCGCTGGTCACGGAAGCTATGGTTCCTTCGGAACTGAAGCCGGGCCCGCGCGGGTGGGTGACGCTCAACATGGCGAAGTTCTACGCCGACTCGCAGTACCAGAAGTACAAGGCCCTGTCGTTGGCAGGCTTGACCCCGCAGACGATCAAAGGCCACGCGAACATGCTGTCCTACGCCTTCTCGACCTCGACGGTCGCCGGCGGCGGCAACTCGGGTCAGTTCGAAGAGAAAGTGTGGGGCTACTACGTCGAAGCCAACGGCAAGTTCGAGATCTACGGCCATCCGCTGAAGTACAATGTCGGCTTCCGCTGGGTCGAGACCCACGAAGACGTCACCTCGCCGGTGGTGGATGCCACCGTCACCGTCGACAACGCCAGCCTTTCGGACGGCGGCAAGTGGCCTGGCCGCTGGTCGTGGGGCAGCGCCAAGAGCGTCAGCCAGACGTACCTGCCTTCCGGCGCTCTGGTGTATGAACTCGCCGACAACATGATAATCCGCGCTTCCATGTCGCGGACGATGGGCCGCGCGAACCCGAACCAGATGGTGTCGAACATCAACTTCAACGACATCTTCGCGCAGCAGGCGAACCTCGGTAACCCGGGTCTGAAGCCGTACTTCTCCACCAACCTCGACATCGGCGGCGAATACTACACCGGCGGCGAGGGCTATATCGGCGTGACCGGGTTCCGCAAGGGCGTCAGCGGCTGGCCGATCAGTTCGTCCTTCAACACGACGTTCTCGTATCTGGCGCAGTACGGCATCGTTTACGACTCGCTGAGCCAGGGCCAGAAGGACAACCTGTCGCAGAACTCGCACTGCAACTCGGATGCGACCTGCGCCAACGCGCCGTTGAAGGTGAACACGCAGTTGAACGCTCCCGGCAGCCTCGTCATCGAGGGTGTCGAACTCGACTACGTGCAGCCGCTGGACTTCCTGCTCGAGGATCTCGGGCTGAAGGGCTTCGGCTTCAACGGAAACCTGACCGCCATCCGGCAGCACTCGAAGGGTGCCGCGCCGGTGCATGCGGGCGGCGTTCCGGCCTTCAGCTACAACGCCACGGGCTACTACGAGAACAACGGCCTGATGGTGCGCGTGTCCTATGCGTTCACCGGCAAGGCCCACCAGGCCAACCCGGGCGCGCAGGTCAACCAGTGCTTCCCGAACACCAGCTACTCGAGCACGGCGGCCGGCTGCCAGGGACCGTGGTACTACGACGCTTCCCACGGCCAGGTCGACCTCTCGGCCAGCATGGAATTGGCCAAGCTCTTCGGGCAGCTGCCGAGCGATCCGGAAGTGACGCTCGACATCCAGAACCTGAACCACAGCAAGATCCGCAACTTCGTGCAGTTCTGGAACGCGCCGCACTTCTACTATGATCCGGGCACGTTCTTCATGCTCGGCGTCCGCGGCAAGTTCTAATTCGTGTACCCCTCCTTCGTCGCCTCCCTCGCAAGAGGGAGGCGACGGGAGGGGAAATCTCCCTGTCAAGCGGCGCATCCGAGCGATGTGCCGCTTTTTTCTTTGGGGCCGTCGCCGTCCGCCCGGGCACCCGCGGCAGGCGGTTCATCGGCGGCTTCGACGGCCGTCCGGGAATCGGCGCCGGGATCGGATTGACAGGGTGTGCTCCAACGTCTTTTTTGGCTATGTTCGCGGTAACACGCCTTGCGGTGCAAAGGCGAAACGCAAAAGCGTCCTCGAGCTGCAAAGGCATCCTCATGCAGGCCCCCCCGATTGCCGAATTTCCCCGACTGAGTTCCAAGACCCTCGCCTCCGCCAGGACCGGCGTCGTTCTTCCCGCCTATGACCGGAGCCGCGCCGAGATCGGCATCGTGCATTTCGGACCGGGCGCATTCCATCGCGGGCATCAGGCCTGCTATTTCGATTCGCTGCTCGAGAAGGATCCGCGCTGGGCGATCTGCGGCGCCGAGCTGCTTCCCGTCGGATTCGCGGCGCAGGCGGTTCCCCAGGACTACCTCTATGTCGTCGCCGAGCTCGACGCGCCGATCCGTTTTCGCATCGTGGGCTCGCACATGGAATATCTCACGGCGGTGAGCGACGCCGCCCGCATCTTCGCGCGCCTGGAGATGCCCCAGACGAAACTGGTCACGATGACGGTGACCGAGAAGGGCTATTGCCTCGACGGCTCGGGCGCGCTCGATTTCAAGCACCCCGGCATCGCGCACGATCTGGTGCATCCCAAGGAACCCACCAGCCTGATCGGCTGGGTGACGGAAGGCCTGGCGCGCCGCCGGGCCACCGGCCACGCGCCGTTCGCGGTGGTCAGCTGCGACAACATGGTGTCGAACGGGCACAAGCTGAGAGGCGCGGTGCTGAGCTTCGCGGAAGCCCGCGGCGAACGCGAACTCGCAACCTGGATCAGGAACGAGGTGCGTTTCCCCAGCACCATGGTCGACAGCATCACGCCCGCCGCCGACCGGGCGCTGAAGCAGAAGATCGCCGAGGCCGTCGGCCTGCGCGACGAGGCGCCGGTGCAGCGCGAGAGATTCCGGCAATGGGTGGTAGAAGACGTGCTGGGCTCCGACGCGCCCGATCTGGCGAGCGTGGGCGTGGCGCTGACCAACGATGTCGCGGCCTACGAACTGGCGAAGCTGAGGCTGCTCAACGGCGCCCACTCCACGCTGGCTTACGCGGGGCTGCTTCTGGGCCACGAATCGGTGGCTCAGGCGGTGGGCGATGCGCGGCTCGGGGTCTTCGTCGAGCGGATGATCCGGGAAGATGTGGTGCCGACCCTGCGCCGGACGCCGGGGCTCGATTTCGCCGCCTACATCACCGACATCTTTCAGCGCTTCCGCAATCCGGCGCTCATCCACAGGCTTTATCAGATCGCTTCCGACGGCTCGCAGAAGCTGCCCTACCGCATTCTCGGCAGCATGGCCGACGCCCTGGCCGCGGGCGGCAGGATCGACCGTTTGGCCCTGGCCATCGCCGCCTGGATGCGCTTCGTGGCACGCGACGCCAAGGCGGGGCGCCGGTTCGAAGACCCGCTGTCACCGCAACTCGTTGCCATCGGTCAGGCCAGTACCGGGGAGGCGCGCGCCGATCTGCCGCGGTTCCTGGCTTTGAAGGACGTTTTCCCGGCAGCACTGGCCGCCGAGCTCAAGTTCCGGGAGGCCGTCGGCGCCGCCTACGAGAAGTTCGATACGCTTCTTGCCGGTTGAGCGGGAGATTTTCTAGAACTATTCTAGAGAATGAACGGGTCGAGAAGCAGGAGCGCTGTTTTGTCTATTTGCAGTCCGCGAACCAGTGTATGATAACGCTACCATTGGCGTCGGTTTACCAAAAGAACACACGGCCGCACACCGGCCGAAACGGGGAGCAGCAGGAACAATGTTTCTCGGCATCGATGTCGGCACATCCAGCGTGAAGGCCGTCCTGGTGGACGGCGAGGGCCAGTTGGCCGGCCAGGGCTCGGCGCCTTTGACCGTCGAGCGCCGCCAGCCTTTGTGGTCGGAGCAGGATCCGGAATCGTGGTGGACGGCCACCATGCAGGCCGTCCGTGCCTTGCCGGCGAAGGAGCGCCAATCCGTCAAGGCGATCGGATTGAGCGGTCAGATGCACGGCGCGACGCTTCTGGACGGCTCCGACAAGCCGCTCAGGGCCGCCATCCTGTGGAACGACGGGCGCTCGGAAGCGGAATGCGCCGAACTCGAGCGCCTCGAACCGCAGTCCCGCCAGATCAC
>Ga0335082_10008011_pt1 | contig 11478 bp, 8 predicted proteins | sample Lox_Sample_41_FD_206718 | JGI IMG/M metagenome (GOLD analysis project Ga0335082, IMG submission 206718) | Soil microbial communities from Loxahatchee National Wildlife Refuge, Florida, United States - Lox_Sample_4.1 | ecosystem: Environmental > Terrestrial > Soil > Wetlands | place: USA: Florida... | reverse complement strand
CAGCGGGACGAGCTGGCCCGGCTCGAGGACGAGCGCCGGGAGGTGCTGGAGCGGGCCGCCGGGCTTACCGCCGACCAGGCGAAGGCGGAGCTGGTGGCGGGCATCGAGAACCAGGCCAAGCGGGAGGCCGCGCTTATCGTCCGGGAGACCGAGAACCAGGCCCGGCGTGACGGCGAGACCCGGGCCAGGCGGATCGTGACCCTGGCCATCCAGCGGGTGGCGGGCGAGCAGACCAGTGAATCTGTCGTGTCGGTGCTGCACCTGCCGGGCGATGAGATGAAGGGCAGGATCATCGGCCGCGAGGGACGTAACATCCGGGCCTTCGAGTCGGTGACCGGCGTCAACCTCATCATCGACGACACGCCCGAAGCGGTCCTGCTCTCCTGCTTCGACCCGGTCCGGCGCGAGGTGGGCAGGCTGACCCTGGAGCGCCTGGTGCTCGACGGGCGGATCCACCCGCAGCGGATCGAGGAGGCCTACGAGCGCAGCAAGGCCGAGGTAGCGCAGCTGTGCGCCCGGGCGGGCGACGACGCCATGGTGGAGCTCGGTATCACCGACATGCACCCCGAGCTGGTGACGCTGCTCGGGCAGCTCCGCTACCGCACGTCCTACGGCCAGAACGTGCTGGGCCACCTGGTGGAGTCGGCTCACATCGCTTCCATGATGGCCAGCGAGCTGGGGCTGGACCCGGCCCTGCTCAAGCGCTGCACCGTGCTGCACGACATCGGCAAGGCGCTCACCCACGAGGTCGAGGGCAGTCACGCCCTGATAGGTGCCGAGATCGCGCGCAAGTACGGCGAGCCGGCCGATGTGGTCCACGCGATCGAGGCGCATCACAACGAGGTCGAGGTGCGCACGGTCGAGGCCGTGCTCACCCAGGCCGCCGACGCCATCAGCGGCGGGCGCCCGGGAGCGCGGCGGGAGTCGCTCGAGGCGTACGTCAAGCGGCTGGAACGGCTGGAGGAGATCGCCACCGCCCACGACGGCGTGGAAAAGGTGTTCGCGATGCAGGCCGGCCGGGAGATCAGGGTCATGGTCAAGCCCGACCGGGTGGACGACATCCAGGCACAGGTGATCGCCCGGAACGTGGCGAAGCAGGTCGAGGACGAGCTGACCTACCCCGGGCAGATCCGGGTCACGGTGGTGCGGGAGTCGCGGGCTACCGAGTTCGCCCGGTGACGATCGCCAGCACGGGGATGCCGGGTGGGCTGAAGCCCAGGTTCTGGCCGTAGAAGGACAGCTCAGCCTCCAGGCACCTGATGATCGTCTCGGCCCGCCGGAAGCCGTGTGACTCGCCCGCGAAGGCCAGGTAGGCGTGCCGGATGCCGTGCGCCGCCAGCTGGGCGGCGATGGCCTCCGACTGCGCCGGCGGCACGACCGGGTCGTCGAGGCCCTGCAACAGCAGGATCGGGCAGGTCGCCGCCGTCACATGGCCCACCGGTGACCGCTCCACATAGATCGCCTCGTAACCCGGCAGCGGCCCGACCAGGCCATCCAGGTAGCGCGACTCGAAATCGTGCGTCTGGGCCGCGAGCTCGCGCAGATCCGCGACACCGTAGTACGACGTCGCGGCGCTGAACGCCGAACGCTTGCCCGCCTGGGTGGTCACCGCCGCCAGCGCCGTCCAGCCGCCGGCCGAGCCGCCGCGGATCGCCAGCCGGGCGCCGTCGGCCTCACCGGCGTCGGCCAGCGCCCGCGCGGCCGCGATCACGTCCTCCACGTCGATGACGCCCCACTGACGGCGCAGCCGCTCCCGGTAGCGGCGGCCGTAGCCGGTCGAGCCCCCGTAATTGACGTCGACCACGCCGATGCCCCGGCTGGTGAAATACGCCTTCTCGAGGTCGAGCAGCGGCATCGCCTGAGCGGTGGGCCCGCCGTGCACCCAGACCACGTAGGGCGGCAGTTCGTCGGCGGGCGCTGTCACGTCCGGGTTGGCAGGCGGGTACACCAGGGCGTGGACCGTCCGCCCGAACTGCCCTTCCAGCACCGCCTGCCGGGGCGCCGGCAGGTAGCGGGTGTCGGCGGCGCCCGGTTCCTGGCACAGCACCTCCACCGTGCCCGTGGCGGCGTCGACCCGGATGACGGACAGCGGGGTGGCCGGCCCGCCCGCGATGCCCAGGATGGACGTCCCGTCCGCCGACAGCCCGGAGGTGAAGACCGGGTACCCGATGTCGAGGTCGGCCAGTTCCCCGGTTTCCGGGTCGAGCAGCCCCAGCCGCCTGCCGTCCCGGCCATGCAGCACCGCGAGCCTGCCGTCGCCCAGCATCGCGTACGGGCGCTCACCGAGCTGCCAGAGCGGGCCCGCGAACTCCTCCTCGGCCGGGTAGAGGGCCTGCGGCGGCTGGCCGAGCAGGCCCACCTCGTACAGGTTCCACCAGCCCGGCCAGTCGGTGACCACGTAGAGGCTGGCCGCGTCCCGCCACAGCGGCGCCAGGACCGACTCTTGCATGCCGCCCTTGACCAGCCTGCCCCGGCCGGGCACGCCATCCTCGATCGGTGCCACCCGCAGCTCGGTCCCGTCCCAGGGCATGCGCGGATGGTTCCAGCAGATCCAGGCCAGGCGCTGGCCGTCCGGGGAGGGCGTGGGGAACGCGTAGAAGTCCGAGCCGGTGACGAGCTCACGGACGGCCCCGGGATCCGCCGCCGCGGAGCCGTCGAGCGGGACGCCGACAATGGCCCGGGCCACCTTGCCGTCGGAATGCCGCTCCTGGACGCACCACACCTCGGTCCCGTCGGGGGAGAGCGTGAAGTCGGCGTACCGGAGCGACGGCTGCTCCGGGCTCCCGCCCGGCTCGGGGGTCAGCGGGCGCGGGCCGGCGCCGCCCCGGCCATCCGGCCCGCCCGGATCCAGCAGGTAGAGCCGCTGATCGGCATGGTTCGCGAACGTGATCGCGAACCCGCCGCCGGGGGCCGGCACCGGCAGGTAGGACAGCCCGCCGTACTCGTGCACCCGGGTCCGGGCGTTCCACGGCTCGGGCAGCAGGGCACGCCGCCCGGCGTCCGCACCGAGATGCACGATGGTGACCCGCCCTCCCTCGGCGGGCAGCCGTTCCTGCCACCACACGTCCTGGCCGATGCCGCGCGGGTAGGAGATCAGCCGCTGCTTTCCGGCCACGTCGGCGGCGGTGATGGGGGATGGCCAGGTTCCGTAGGGGAGTGCCGGGGGCGGCGGGGGCGGTGGGGGCGTCGAGCTCTCAGTCATGGCAGTATCGTCTACCACTCCCCAGGCCTGCCATGGGAGATTCCCGACTTGCCCCCGGACACGCGTACCCTCGTAAGCCGAGGAGAAGGACGTGCGCACGTACCAGATTCGCACCTACGGGTGCCAGATGAACTTCCACGATTCCGAGCGCCTGGCCGGCCTGCTGGAGGAGGCCGGCTACCAGCGGGCCCGCAGCGGCGAGGACCCGGATGTGGTTGTCTTCAACACCTGTGCCGTCCGGGAGAACGCCGACAACCGGCTGTACGGCAATCTCGGTCATCTGCTGCCGGTGAAGAACGCCCGGCCGGGCATGCAGATCGCGGTCGGCGGCTGCCTGGCGCAGAAGGACCGGGCCGGCATCGCGCGCCGGGCGCCGTGGGTGGACGTGGTGTTCGGCACCCACAACATCGGCTCCCTGCCGGTGCTGCTGGAACGCGCCCGGGTGCAGGCGCAGGCCCAGGTCGAGATCGTCGAGTCGCTGGAGCGCTTCCCGTCCGTCCTGCCCGCCCGCCGCGAGTCCCCGTACGCGGCGTGGGTCGCCATCTCCGTGGGCTGCAACAACACCTGCACGTTCTGCATCGTCCCCAGCCTGCGCGGGCGGGAGGAGGACCGCCGCCCCGGTGACGTGCTCGCGGAGATCCGCGCCCTGGTCAGCGACGGGGTCCTGGAGGTCACGCTGCTGGGGCAGAACGTCAACTCCTACGGCGTCGGATTCGGGGACCGCACGGCGTTCGGCATGCTGCTGCGGGCGTGCGGGGAGATCGGCGGGCTGGAGCGCGTCCGGTTCACCTCGCCGCACCCGGCCGACTTCACCGACGACGTGGTCGAGGCGATGGCCGCCACCCACAACGTCATGCCGCAGCTGCACATGCCGCTGCAGTCCGGATCCGACGCGGTGCTGCGGGCCATGCGGCGGGCCTACCGCCGCGAGAAGTACCTGCGGATCCTGGCGCGGGTGCGGGCCGCCATCCCCGGCGCCGCCATCACCAGTGACATCATCGTCGGCTTCCCGGGCGAGACCGAGCGGGATTTCGCCGACACCCTCGACCTGGTCCGGCAGGCCCGTTTCGCGGGGGCGTTCACGTTCCAGTACTCGCCCCGCCCCGGCACGCCCGCCGCCGCCATGGACGGGCAGGTCCCGCCGCAGGTGGTGGCGGAACGCTACGAGCGGCTGGCCGCGCTCGTCGCCGAGATCGCGCTGGCGGAGAACGAGGCGCTGACCGGGCGCCAGGTCGAGGTGCTGGTCGCGGAGGGAGAGGGGCGCAAGGATGGCGTCACGCACCGGATGTCCGGCCGGGCCAGGGACAACCGGCTGGTCCATTTCGCGCCCGCCGGCACGGGCCCCCGCCCCGGCGACGTGGTGACCACCACGGTGACCGGCGCCGCCCCGCACTACCTGATCGCCGACGGGGCGCCGCTGACGGTGCGGCGCACCCCGGGCGGCGATGCCTGGCAGGCGCGGCAGGAAGGCACCGAGGCCGGCGGCCCCGCCACCGGGGTGCTGCTCGGCATGCCAGCCGTCGGCGCGCCGACGTCATGATCATGGTGGGTCACGTGCGTCAGGCGTGTGCTCTCAGCCACGGTCATGGAAATGGGCCATGCTGACCGCTGCCGCCGTCTGCCCTCACCCACCGCTGCTCATCCCGGCCGCGACCGGCGCGGCTGCCAGCGACCCGCCGCCCGCGCTGGGGGCGGTCCGCGACGCCTGTGACGCGGCCGTGCACGCCCTGGCCGCGGCCGGTCCCGACCTCATCGCGGTGGTGGGCGGCGGGCCCGCCGACCGTGAATACGAGGCCGCCGCGGCCGGCTCGCTCGGCGAATTCGGGATACCGGTCATGGTGGGGGAGGGCGAGCCGGTGCTGCCGCTGTCGCTCACCATCGGCCGGTGGCTGCTCGGCCGGGCCGGGATCGGCGCCGGGGCGGGCGGGCCGGGGCGCGGGCCGCAGGTGCTGCTGCAGGCGGTCGACCAGCGGGCGTCCGCCGACGACTGCCTCAAGCTGGGCGCAGCGATCGCCGAGCGGGCGCCCAGGGTCGCCCTGCTGGCCATGGGCGATGCGTCGGCGCGGCGGGCCCACGGCATCGAGGGCGCCCCCGACCGCCCGGCGCAGGAGTACGACGACGAGGTGGCCGAGGCGCTCGCCGCCGCGGACGCCCGCTGGCTCGGCCGGCTGGACCCGGCGCTCGACGGTGAGCTGATGGTGGCGGGCCGCGCCGCCTGGCAGGTGCTGGCCGGCGCGGCCGCCGGCACGCGGATGTGCGGCCGCCTGCGCTGCATGGCCAGCCCCTACGGCGTCACATACCTGGTCGCCTCCTGGGAGGAACCGCGGGCGGACACGCCCTGAAGCCATGCCAGAACGTGTGATCGCCGTCGTCGGGCCGACCTCGGCCGGCAAGTCCGAGCTGGCGCTCGGGCTGGCCCTGGCGCTCGGCGGCGAGGTGGTCAATGCCGACTCGATGCAGCTGTACGCGGGCATGGATATCGGCACGGCCAAGCTCAGCCCGGCGCAGCGGCGCGGCGTCCCGCACCATCTGCTCGACATCTGGGACGTCCGCCAGGCGGCCAGCGTGGCCGCCTACCAGCGGCTCGCCCGGGAGGCGATCGCCGGTATCCACGCCCGCGGCCGGGTGCCGGTGCTGGCCGGGGGGTCGGGCCTCTACCTGCGGGCCGCGCTGGACAACCTGGAGTTCCCCGGCACCGACCCGGCGGTGCGGGACCGGCTGGAAGCCGAGCTGGCCGCGGCCGGGCCGGAGGCCCTGCACGCCCGGCTGGCCGCGCTCGACCCGGCCGCCGCCGCGGCGATCCTGCCCTCCAACGGGCGGCGGATCGTCCGGGCGCTGGAGGTGATCGAGGTGGCCGGCCGCTCCTTCGCGGCCGTGCTGCCCCAGTACGAATCGCGGTACCCGGCGGTCCAGGTCGGGCTCCGGGTGGACCGCGGCGAGCTGGACCGGCGGATCGCGGAGCGGGCCGAGCGGATGTGGCGGGAAGGCCTGGCGGACGAGGTGGCCGGGCTGGAGCGGGCCGGGCTGCGGGAGGGCAGGACCGCCAGCCGCGCCCTCGGTTACGCGCAGGTGCTGCGCTTCCTCGCCGGGGAGTATGGCGAGGACGAGGCCCGCGCGCAGACCATCCTGGCCACCCGGCGGTTCGCCCGCCGGCAGGAGGCATGGTTCCGCCGCGATCCCCGGGTCATCTGGCTGGACGCCAGCAGCAGGGACGCCGGTGCGCTGCTCGACGGGGCGCTCGCCGCCTGCAGCGCCCGCCGGTGAGCGGCACCGCGCCGCAGGCCGGCCACGCAGGCCCGGTGCCGCTGTGGGCATAATCACGCAATTCAAGCTAAAATTGTGGGATGAGCACACAAAAGCCGTGGGCGGCGCGGATCACCCGGGCCATCGCCGGGGAGATCCGCCAGCGCCGGAAGGCCCGCGGGATGTCCGCCGAGGACCTGGCGGCCGCGTGCGCCGACCTGGGGCTGCCCATCCCGCGGAGCACCCTGGCCGACCTGGAGAATGGCCGCCGGGCGTCCATCAGCGTGGCCGAGTGGCTGGTGATCGCCGCGGCGCTGGACGTGCCCCCGGTCATGCTGCTGTGCCCGGTCGGCACGGCCGGGACGGCCGAGGTGCTTCCCGGCGCCGAGGCGCCGGCCTACCGGGCGGCGCAGTGGGTCGCCGGTGAGGCCCCGCTCCGCCACCCGGGCCGGGCGGACGTGCTGACCGACTGGCTGCCCACCGCCGGCCCGGGGGCGCCGCTGCTGGCCTACCGGCTGAACGACACCGCGGCCCGGGATCAGCTGACCGCCGCGGGCCGGGCGCGCCAGTACCAGGACCTGGCCGCTGGTGCCGCCACCGAGGGCGAGCGGGCCGCCTACCAGGCCGCGGCGCAGGCGCAGCTGGCGGCGGCCGACCAGGCGCAGGCCGAGGGGGAGCGCGTCCGCGGGTGGGCCGCGGGCGAGGGGTGGCTGGCGCCGCCGCCGATCCGGATGCGCGCGGTCACGACCGCGCCGGGCCCACGCCCGGGTACCGGGCGGGCAGCCCGTGGCCAGGCGCGGTACCAGGCCCGGCCGGGGCGGTCCGCGCTCGTGGTCCCCGACCTGGCCGACCTGCGCGGGCCCGTCGCCGGCACCGTGAAGCTGCCGCTCTGGCTGTTCTGGAGCCAGCCCGACCACGCGTTCGATCTCGCCGACCCGGAGATGCGGCAGTGGATGTACGAGACCGTGCTGCGGGAGGCGGGCAGCCTGGCCGACCTCACCACCTACCTGGACCGTGACACGCTGATCGCGCTCTGGCCGCGGCTGTACCTGCCCCGGGGCGTCCGGCAGGCCTGGGAGGACCGGCACCCGGCCCTGCGCTCCGCGGCGGCGGTCGCCTGATGCCGGTCAGCGGGCTGCACCGCCAGCTGGCCACCATCGCGCTGGGCGCGGCGGCGCGGTACGGGTTCGCCCTGGCCGGCGGCAACGCCCTGATCGCGCACGGGGTCGTCAACCGGTTCACCGCCGACGTCGACCTGTTCACCGACGAGGAGGCCAGCGTGGCAGCGGCCGCCGAGGCGGTGGAGGCCGCGCTGGCCGCGGCCGGTTTCCAGGCCGAGCGGCGGGACAAGACCGGCGGGCTGGCGGACATCTTCCCCGACATCGGCGGCGGCCTGGCCGAGTGGATCGTCACGGCGCCCACCGGGGAGCAGACGATGCTCCAGATGGCCTACTTCGAGCGCGATCACCGGCCGGTGACGATGGAAGTCGGCCCCGTGCTCGACCTGGAGGACGTGCTCGGGTCGAAGGTGTGCGCGCTGGCCAGCCGGGTCGAGCCCCGCGACTACGTGGACACCGCGGCCGCCCTGGAGCGCTACCGCCCGGAACAGCTGATCGGCTTCGCCCGGCGGCTGGACCCGGGCCTGACCGGCCAGGACTTCGCCGACGCCGGCCGGCGGCTGGATGAGCTGAGCGACCGGCGGTTCACCGCCTTCGGGCTCAGCCCGGCAGAGATCGCCGGGCTGCGGCAGCGCTTCGCCACCTGGCCCCGGTGCTGACGGCCGCGGGCGCCGGACGCGGCTAGCATCTGGCTATGCGGTTCGCGAAGGGGCACGGCACCGGGAACGACTTCGTCATCCTGGTTGATCCCGCGGATGACCAGGGGTTGTCGCCCGGCCTGGCCGCGCGGCTGTGCGACCGGCGGACCGGCATCGGCGCCGACGGGGTGCTGCGCGCGGTGCGGACCGAGATGCTGGCAGGCGGGCCGGGCGCCCGGCCCGCCGGGACCGGCAGCGAGACCGCCGCGGCACCGAACGGCAGCGGCCCCGGCGCCCAGGCCGGCCCCGCGCCCGAGTGGTTCATGGACTACCGCAACAGCGACGGGAGCACCGCCGAGATGTGCGGCAACGGCATCCGGGTCTTCGCCAGGTACCTGGCGGGGCGCGGCCTGGCCGCCGGGCCCGCCTTCACCGTCGCGACCCGCTCCGGGCCGCGCCAGGTCCGGCTCGACGAAGACGGGAACGTCACGGCCGAGATGGGCGCGGTCACGATGCTCGGGCCGGGCCGTGCGGTGCTCGGCGGCCCCGGCGGCCAGGCCTGCGAGGGCCTGCGGGTCTCGGTCGGGAACCCGCACCTGGCCTGCCTGATGGACGCGCCGCTCGCCGGTTTCGACCTGACGGGGCCGCCGCTGCTGGACCCGGCGCAGTTCCCGGCGGGCGGCAACGTCGAGCTGGTGCGGGTGACCGGGCCCGGGACCGCGGAGATGCGGGTGCACGAGCGCGGCTCGGGCGAGACGAGATCCTGCGGGACGGGCGCTGTGGCGGCCGCCGCCGCGGCCGCCATGGCCGCCGGGCAGGACCATGGCAGCTGGCACGTGTCGGTGCCGGGCGGGCAGCTCACCGTGACGCTTGAACCGGGCGCCGGCTGGCTGAGCGGGCCTGCCGTGATCGTTGCGGAGGGCGAACTGGACGACGCCTGGCTGGCGGCGGCGGGCGCCGCCGCCCGCTGAGACGTCAGGCAGGCTGTCCACGCCGCCCGAACCTGGCCCCGCGGGCAGTGATGGGTTGCTGGCCCGGCCGGCCTGATGCCCGGCGGCGCCGGCCGCGGGCCGGGTTGCCGGCCTGCAGCGCGGCAGTGAGCGGCCAGGTGCCCAGGTGGTTGCCGGCCTGCGGCGCGGCGGTCAGCCGCCGGTCAGCGCGGTGACCGGCAGGCCGCGGATCGACGCATCCAGCACCTGGGCGGTGTGCGCCACGGCCGGGGCCGTGCCGTCGGTGCCGGCCAGCGAGGCGGCGATCTGCAGGCTGCAGCCCGGGTTGGCCGACACGACCAGGGCGGCCGCGGTCGCCCGGACCGCGGCCGCCTTCCGCTCGCCCAGGTCGCGCGCGGCCTCGGGCTGCAGCAGGTTGTACACGCCCGCCGAACCGCAGCAGGTCCCGCCGTCGCCCACCTCGGCCAGCTCCAGGCCCGGGATGGCCTGGAGCAGGTCACGCGGCTGCTGGCGGATCCGCTGCGCGTGGGCCAGGTGGCAGGCGTCGTGGTAGGCGACCCGGACCGGCAGCTCGTGACGCTCGGCCTGCGGCCCGCCGGACTGGCCGTACAGCTCGGCGAGGAACTCGCTCAGGTCGCGCACCTTGCCGCTGAACGCGGCGGCCCGCGCCGCCCAGCCGGCCCCGGCGCCCTCTGGCCCGGTGCCATCGCGCCCGGTGCCATCGCGCCCGGTGCCATCGCGCCCGGCGCCGTCCGGCTCCCGGTCGGGCGGGGCCGCGAGGAGGGCGCCGTACTCCTTCATCGCCGAGCCACAGCCAGCCGAGTTGACCACGACGGCGTCCACCCCGGCCTGCTCGAACATGGCGATGGTGCGCCGGGCGAACCGGGCCGCCTCCGCCGCCCGCCCCGAATGCAGCGACAGCGCGCCGCAGCAGCCCTGGCCGCCGGGGATGATGACGTCGCAGCCCTCGGCCGCGAGCACCCGGGCTGTGGCGGTGTTGACCTCGGGGAAGAAGACCTGCTGCACACAGCCGGTGAGCATGCCCACCACCGCCCGGCGCTGGCCCCGCGCGGGCACCCGGCCGGGCAGCGCGGCGCGCCGGCCGCGTGCCCGCCCGCCGGGCCGGTTCCCCGGCGCCAGCCGCAGGGCCGAGCTGAGCCCGGGGGCCAGGCGCTGCGTGGCCCGGCTGCGAACCGCCAGCCGGTCCAGGCGGGCCCATTGCACGCCGCGCAGCGGGCCCGCCAGCACCCGCAGCCGCCGTGGGTAGGGGAAGGTCGCGAAGATGGCGGCCCGCACCGCCCGGTCACGGACCGAGCGGGCGGGGACGGGCCTGGGCCCGGGCGGCGGCTCCTCGGTCCAGGTGCGGGCCGCCTCGATGAGCCGGTCGTAGCGCACCCCGGACGGGCAGGCCGTCAGGCAGGCCATGCAGCCGAGGCAGCGGTCGAAATGCGCGGAAGCCTCCGCGGTGAGCTGGGAGCCGTCCAGCGCCTGGGTGATGAGATGGATCCGGCCGCGGGGTGAGTCCATCTCCTCCCCCCACAGCTGATAGGTCGGGCAGGCGGGCAGGCAGAAACCGCAGTGGACGCAGTCCGACGCGGCCGACCGCAGCTCGCCGCCGGGATCCAGGGCGCCGGCCACCGCCTCACCGCCGTGCGTGCCGCGCGGCCCGGGAGGCTGCGCGGGGCCACCGCCCATGGTCGGCGCTGTCATCAGATTCCTCCCGCGAAACGGCCGGGCGCCATCCGGTGCCCCGGGTCGAACTGGTCTTTGACCGCCCGCATCAGCGGCAGTCCCGGCACCGGGCCCCACAGGTCCGCCAGCTCCCGCACCGCGGGCGGGGCGTGCACCACCACGGCGCTGGCGAGCACCGGCGGGCTGTCCGGCACCGGCGCCGAGGCGGGCCTGGCGTCAGCCTCCCCGCGGGCCAGGGCTTCCCGCAGGGTGGCGACGAACGCGGCGACCGCTGCCGGGTGGGCGCCGGCGCCCAGCGCCACGTAGATCACCCCGGCGGCGGCGGAACCGGCCACCAGCGGGTCGAGACCGCCGGCGGCCGCGGCGCCATCGACCGCGGCCAGCACCGCCGGCAGCGCGGCCGCCCAGAACCCCACCCGGAGCAGCGTGCCTGCCCCGTCCTGCCCGTCCGGCGGGCCGGTGCGGCCCCACCAGCCGGGCTGGTCCGGTGACGTCTCGGCGCCGGCGCCGAGCAGCCCGCGCAGGTGCGCGGCGCGCTCGCTGACCCCGGCCGGGTCGCCTTCCAGCAGGACCCCCACCTGCACCGGGTGATCGCGGCCGGCCCGGCTGATCTCCACCGCCGTGGGCGCGAGCTC
>Ga0335082_10008010_pt1 | contig 11478 bp, 9 predicted proteins | sample Lox_Sample_41_FD_206718 | JGI IMG/M metagenome (GOLD analysis project Ga0335082, IMG submission 206718) | Soil microbial communities from Loxahatchee National Wildlife Refuge, Florida, United States - Lox_Sample_4.1 | ecosystem: Environmental > Terrestrial > Soil > Wetlands | place: USA: Florida... | reverse complement strand
AGGTTGACGCCCTGGTCGCGGCTCGCCTTGGCGTTGATGATGGCTTGGCCCTCGCTGCTGCGCTGGCTAATCCAGAACGGGCCGCCGCCGCGCAATTCATTCGAATTCTTGCCGAATAATATCGCTTCGTAACGTTTCGACTGCTCCTGCATGATCGCCGACAGCGGATTATAGGCGGTCGTGGCAATGACACCGATGATGAAGGCGACAGCCACAGCCGGCGCTATGAATTGCCAGGCCGATACGCCTGCCGCGCGCGCAACCACCAATTCAAGCCGCCGCGACAGATTGAGGTAACAGACCATGGTGCCGATCAACACGCAGAACGGCAGGATGCGCTCTGTGATCTGCGGCACGCGATAGAACGAGGTCTTCGCCACCAGGATGGCGGACACGTTCGGGATATCGTTGGCGCGGCGCATGGTCTCGATGTAGTCGACCAGTGCGACCAGCGCGAAGATACCGAGAAATACGAGCAGCACGGCGGCGAGGAACCGCAGGCCGAAGTAACGTCCGAGCGTTGCGCCGACTATCCGCATGACCGGCTCATGACGTCGCGACGCGCCGCATCACGCGTTCGGAAACCGCTGCCAGCCAATTATTCATCGCGGCGGGCAGTTCGATGATCAAGCCGCGGCGAATGACATAGAGGCCGGCGCCGAAGGCTATGGCGATCGCCAAATATTGGAGCCACACCATCCACGGCAAGGTGGCGCCGAACACCGTGGAGACGAATCCGATCAGCCGCAGCAGCGCCACGCCGCCAACGGCGCCGAGCATCGAGATGGCGCGGCTTTGCCGGTTGGTGCGCGGCGCGCCGAGATAGGCGAAGGCGATGACCGTGAAGGCGAGCGGGTAGATCGGCGCGATCAATCGATCATGCATCTCGGCGCGGAACTGGTTCGGCTCTTCGCGGTAAAGCTTGTCGTTCGGATCCGGGAACAAGAGCTGCCAGAGATAGCGTTCACGGATCGAATACTGAATCGCCGCCTGCCCGGGGATCAGTGTCGAGAGGTCGAAGGCGTAGCGATTGAACGCCACCATGGTCGGGTCGCGCTCTTTGGCCTCGAAGCGCTGTACCATGCCGTTCTGCAGGACGAGATAGGTGCCGTTTTCGTTGGTGATCACCTCGCCGACATCGGCGATCACCGTCACGCGCTGCGCCGGATCACGCTGGTCGTCGAGGAAGATGCCGAGCATCTGTCCGTTGCTGCGCCGCTCGCGGATGCGCATCGTCACCCCGGATGCGATGTTGGCGAACCGGCCCGGTTGCACCAAGTTTCCGACCACGTCGGCGTGCACCTCGGTCAGCCACTCGCGCAGCAGACGCAGACCCTTGGGTGCGAAGTATGCGCTGATCGCGGTGACCAGGATCGCCACGACGGCGGCAGCCGCGAGGAAAGCGCGGAATAACACCCAAGGCGACATGCCGGCAGCGTTCATCACGATGATTTCGCTATCGGTCGACATTTTGTTGAGGACGTGCACGACCGCAATCAACAGCGCGATCGGCGCGATCACCAGGATCAGCAACGGAATGATCATGCCGGTGATGGTGACGAAGATCAGGATCGACTGACCCTGCGCCGTCATCAGGTCGATGTCATGCAACGCCTGGGTGACCCAGATCACCGCGGTCAGGCTGATCAATATGACCAGGAACGCACCGAACGTGGTGCGGAATATATAGCGACCGATCGACCCCATCCGACGCGGCGTCCCCAATGTCCGGCGAACTCGACCGGCCGCCCGATACCCCTATCGGCCGTCCGGAAAAGTTAACCTAGTCCCCGCCCATTCAGGTTTCCTTGATCCATCGACAAAGTGGCCGTGCAAAGGCAAAGCCTTTGAACATGCACAACAAATAGTAAAATTTGGCGGGTCTGTCCGCAGCCCTGTGGATGCCGGTCGCGGACGTAAATTCGGAGCCGGTCGCGGTTTTGTCTTCCGCCCGCGGCGGCCACGCGAAAAGCCTGTAAATCGGCCCATTTGGGGCTTTGCAGAGGGTGCGATGGCAGGCCATATGGGACTTGCCGTCCCGCCATCGAGGTTCCCAGGATCGAGGAAAAGCGCCGATGTCCGATGTCCTTAAGCTCGGGTTTGCCCCCTTCGCCGCCCCGGCCAGAATCGGCGCTTCCGGCGTTCTCGTCGTGTTCTGCGACGACGCGCTCAAATTCGGGCCCGCCACCACAAAGGCAATCGCGCCCGCCGCAGCCCTTGTGACGCGTGCGGCAAAGGCCGAACGCTTCACCGGCAAGAGCGGCTCGGCGCTGGAATTGATCGTGCCGGAAGGCCTCCAGGTTGCCCGCCTGGTGGTGGTTGGCGCCGGCAAGACCGCGAGCCTCCAGCAGAAGGACCTGCTCAAACTTGGCGGCCTCGCCATGGGCAAGCTGCCGCCCGCAGCGCGCGACGGCATGGTATTCGCCGAATTGCCGGGCCGCGCGCTGAAAGCGGATGAAGCCGCTGATCTCGCGCTCGGCATCGTGCTGCGCGCCTATGCCTTCGACCGCTACAAGACCAGGCGCAAAGCGGATGAGAAGCTGCCGGAAAAACGCAGCATGACGGTTGCGGTCGGCGACGTCGCCGCCGCGCGCAAGGCTTACGCAGCGCGCGAAGCGATCGCCGGCGGTGTGCTGATGGCGCGCGATCTGGTCAACGAGCCCGCCAATGTTCTTTATCCGGAAGAATTCGCCCGTCGCGCTGTGGCGCTGAAGAAAACCGGCGTCGCAGTCGAGGTGCTCGACATCCGGGCGATGAAAAAGCTCGGCATGAATGCGCTGCTCGGCGTCGGCCAGGGTTCGGCGCGCGAGAGCCGCATCGTGGTCATGCGCTGGAACGGCGGCAAGGCCGGCGAGGCGCCGGTCGCTTTCATCGGCAAGGGCGTTTGCTTCGATACCGGCGGCATCTCGATCAAACCGGCCGCCAGCATGGAGGACATGAAGGGCGACATGGCGGGCGCGGCCTGTGTCGTCGGCTTGATGCAGGCGCTCGCGGCGCGCAAGGCGCGGGTCAACGCGGTCGGCGTTATCGGCCTGGTCGAGAATATGCCCGACGGCAACGCGCAGCGCCCCGGCGATATCGTCACCTCGATGTCGGGGCAGACCATCGAGATCATCAACACCGATGCCGAAGGCCGCCTCGTTCTGGCCGATGCGATCTGGTACACGGCCAAGCGCTTTAGGCCAAAATTCATGGTCGATCTGGCGACCCTGACCGGCGCCATCATCGTCGCGCTCGGTCAGGAATATGCCGGCATGTTCGCCAATGACGACGCGCTTGCCGATCGTTTGACCAAGGCCGGCGAAGCGACCGGCGAAAAAGTCTGGCGCATGCCGCTCGCGCCCGAGTACGACAAGATGATCGATTCCAAATTTGCCGACGTGAAGAACACCGGCGGCTCGCGCTGGGGCGGCGCCATTACCGCCGCACAGTTCATCCAGCGTTTCGTTGCCGACAAGACGCCCTGGGCGCACCTCGACATCGCCGGCACCGGCTTCGACTCGCGGCAGACCGACATCAACAGAAGCTGGGGTTCGGGCTGGGGCGTGCGGCTGCTGGATCGGCTGGTGAAGGATTATTATGAGCGGTGAGGGCGGCCGGACGCGCGATGACCGAGATCCTATTCTACCACCTGCAAGGCCAGAAGCTCGAAGGCGTGCTGCCGCCGCTCTTGGAGAAATCGCTCGAGCGCGGCTGGACGGCGATCGTGCAGGGCGCTTCAGAAGAGCGCATTGAGGCGCTCGACGCGCATTTATGGACTTACCGCGACGATGGCTTCCTGCCGCACGGTACCTGGCGCGAGCCGGACGCCGCCGCGCAGCCGGTGCTACTCACCGTCAACGACGGCAATCCCAACGCCGCGACCGTGCGCTTTTTGGTCGACGGCGCGCCGATGCCCGCGGACGCTTCGGCCTATCAGCGCATCGTTCTGGTCTTCAACGGCGAGGACGAGGACGCAGTGGCCGCCGCGCGCGGCGTCTGGAGCGACGCCAAGGCGAAGGGTTTCGAGGTGACCTATTGGCAGCCGGACGAGCAGGGGCGCTGGGCGAAAAAGGCGTAAGTTCCAAGGCTTGTCGACCGGGCCAATGGCCGACTAGGCCACCGCACCAGCCATTCTTGGTGTGGTTAACCTCTTGACCAGGCTCGGCTTGTCGGTGCCATCGTGATGACGCAAAATAGCTATTAAGGGACAAGCGGATAGAACCGCTCCGGGGGAGATCTGTTTTGCGTTGCCGCGTCGCCAGGATCGCGCTTGTCGTCGGTGCCGTCGGGCTTGCCGTGGGCGGCTGCAAGAACTCGACGCAGTTGTTTCAGGACAACAACGAGGGCGGCTGGTTTTCCAAGCCAGTGGACATGTTCGCCAAGCCGAGCTGGGCGCGGGCGTCCAGCGACGACCAGAACGTCATTCTCAACCCGCGCACGCCGGTCGACGCCAACGAACTGGTCGGCGCCGACGGCCGCTGCGGCGAGCCCGCGGTCGCAAGCGTGGCGCCGGCGCCGGCTCCTGCCGCTGCGCCGACCCCGCCGCCCGACCGGCCGGTCGGTACCATGGCGGGCGATCTCGCCCGCGCGCCGATGCCGCAGGCGACCCCCGACGCCATCAACCCCAATGCTCCGGTTGCCCAGCCGGCAGGCGGCCCCCTCGTCATGGGCGGCATCGCGCTCGGCATGACCGAGTGCGACGTCGTCCGGCGCGCCGGACTTCCGGGCAACGTCAATATCGGCGCCGGCGACAAAGGCGAGCGCAAGGTCGTGCTCACCTATCTGAGCGGGACTTGGCCCGGCATCTACACCTTCGATGCGGGCCGCCTGAAGGTCGTCGACCGCGCGCCGGTGCCGGAGACGCCGGCAAAGCCGGCCAAAAAGCAGAAACTCAAAGCCAAGACAACGGCCAAGCCGAAAACCGCGACCCGCGAAATCGAGCGCGAATACGTGCAGTAGCGCCGCCTAGGCGATTTCCAGCGCCGCACTGGCGGCAAGCCATTCCTCTTCCGCCTTGGCGATCGCGGCGACGACCTGCGCCCGCGTCTTCGATAATTCGCCGGCGCGCGCCGGATCGCTGGCAAACAGCGCCCCGTCGGCGAGCGTTGCATCGAGCTTGTGAAGTTGGCGCGTGAGCTGCGCGATCAGGACCTCGGCTTGTGAAATACGCTTACGCAACGGCGCGGTTTGCGCGCGCTTGTCGGCGGCGGCGCGGCGCACCTCGCTCGGATCGGCGCGCGGCGAGGATTTGGAGCCGACTGTGACACCTTGACCCTCGCCGGAAAGCACCATGCGCCGGTAATCGTCGAGATCGCCGTCGAACGGCGCGACCGTGCCGCCTTGCACCAGCCACAGCCGGTCGGCGCAGGCTTCGAGCAAATAGCGGTCGTGCGACACCAGGATCACCGCGCCGGGGAAATCGTTGATCGCCTCGATCAGCGCGCCGCGGCTGTCGATATCGAGATGGTTGGTCGGCTCGTCGAGGATGATCAGGTGCGGCGCGGCGAAGGTCGCGAGACCGAGCAGGAGCCGCGACTTCTCGCCACCGGAGAGCGTCTTGACTGCGTGGCCGGCGGCTTGCCCTGAAAAACCGATGACGCCAGCGCGGCCGCGCACTTTCGCCTCCGGCGCATCGGGCATCAGCGCGCGCACGTGGTCATAGGGGCTCGCGTCCTCGTCGAGCTCGTCGAGTTGGTGCTGCGCGAAATAGCCGACCTTGAGCGTTGCGGCGCGCGTGACCGTGCCCTGCATCGAGGCGAGTCGGCCGGCGAGCAGCTTGACCAGCGTCGACTTGCCGTTGCCATTGGCGCCGAGCAGCGCGATGCGGTCGTCATTGTCGACACGCAGCGACAAATCGGACAACACCGCACGCTCGTCGTAGCCGACCGAAACATCGTCGGTGGCGATGATCGGCGGCGACAAGAGCTTTTCCGGCGCCGGGAAATGAATCGGTCGCACTTCGTCGCTGACCAACGCGGCGATCGGCTCCATCTTGGCCAGCATCTTCAGCCGCGATTGCGCCTGCCGCGCCTTGGTTGCCTTGGCGCGGAAGCGGTCAACAAAGGCTTGCAGATGCTTGCGCTGCGCCTCCTGCTTCTTGATCAGCTTCTGGTCGAGCAGCATGCGTTCGCTGCGCTGGCGCTCGTAAGCCGAATAGCCGCCGCGATAGAGCGTCAGCTTGCGCTGCTCCAGCGCGAGGATATGGCCGACCGCGCTGTCGAGCAGGTCGCGGTCATGGCTGATGACGATCAGCGTGTGCGGATAGCGGGCCAGGTGATCCTGCAGCCATAGCGTGCCTTCGAGGTCGAGGTAGTTGGTCGGTTCGTCGAGCAGCAGCAGATCGGGCTCGGCGAACAGCGTGGCGGCGAGCGCCACGCGCATGCGCCAGCCGCCGGAAAATTCTGCGCACGGCCGCTGTTGATCGGCGGCGGAAAAGCCCAGCCCCGCGAGGATTGCCGCCGCGCGCGCCGGCGCCGCGTGCGCGCCGATGTCGGCAAGGCGCGTCTGGATCTCGGCGATACGATGTGGGTCGCGGGCCGTTTCGGCTTCGGCGAGCAGGGCGGTGCGCTCGCCGTGCGCCTTGAGCACCACGTCGACGAGGCTTTCGGGGCCGTTGGGCGCTTCCTGCGCCAGCCGGCCGATGCGCCAGCGCGGCGACATCGTTACCTCACCATGCTCTGGCGAGATGTTGCCGGCGATGACGCCGAACAGCGTGGTCTTGCCGGTGCCGTTGCGGCCGATCAGGCCGACACGTGCGCCGGTCGGCACGCTGGCGGAAGCGTGTTCGATGAGCGTGCGGCCGGCGATGCGGACGGTGAGGTCGTCGATGACGAGCATGGCGCGCGCGTTGTGGCCGAGCCGCGCCGCCGGCGCAACCCTTTAGCCGAGCGCGTCGGCGACCGCCTTGCCGCAGGTGATCGTATCGGCTTGGCCTTTGAGGTCGCGGGTGCGCAGCTTCTCCTGCGCCAGCACCGTCTCGATCGCCTTGACGATGGCCTTGGCGGCCTCCGGCTCGCCGAGATGGTCGAGCATCATCGCGCCCGACCAGATCTGACCCACCGGATTGGCGATGCCCTGGCCATAGATGTCGGGCGCCGAGCCATGCACCGGCTCGAACACCGAGGGGAATTTGCGTTCGGGATTGATGTTGCCGGACGGCGCGATGCCGATGGTGCCGGTGCAGGCGGGGCCGAGATCGGACAGGATATCGCCGAACAAATTGGACGCGACGACCACGTTGAACCAGTCGGGATTCATGACGAAGCGAGCGGTCAGAATGTCAATGTGGAACTGGTTCCACTTCACGTCCGGATAGGCTTTTGCCATTTCCTTCACCCGTTCATCCCAATACGGCATGGTAATGGCGATGCCGTTCGATTTGGTCGCCGAGGTGAGGTGCTTCTTCGGCGTCGAGCGGGCGAGATCGAAGGCGAATTTCAAGACGCGGTCAACGCCGATACGGCTCATCACGGTTTCCTGCACGACGACTTCACGCTCGGTGCCCGGGAACATCTTGCCGCCGATGGCCGAATACTCGCCCTCGGTGTTCTCGCGCACCACCCAGAAGTCGATGTCGCCGGGCTTGCGGCCGGCGAGCGGCGAGGGCACGCCGGGCATCAGTCGTACCGGGCGCAGATTGATGTATTGATCGAATTCGCGGCGGAACAGGATCAGGGAACCCCACAGAGAGATATGGTCGGGCACACGGTCCGGCATGCCGACGGCGCCGAAATAGATGGCGTCGTGCTTGCCGATCTGCTCTTTCCAGTCCTCCGGCATCATGCGGCCGTGCTTGTCGTAGTAGTCGCAGGATGCGAAATCGAAATCGTCGAGGCGCAGCTCGAACCCGAATTTCTTCGCCGCCGCCTCCAGCACCCGCACGCCCTCGGGCATGACTTCCTTGCCAATGCCGTCGCCGGGAATAACGGCAATGCGGTGAACGCGATTGGTCTTCATTTCCAGTCCTCGTGTTCGGGCCTCGACTGGAAACGCCTAGCACGCTCAGCTGGCCTTGTGCATCCCCACGCCGGTTTCGCGCTGGTAGATGATCAGATCGAAACTCGGCGTCGCCTCGTTGCCGATGATCGAGGAGAGCAGGGCGTGCGCTTGGCCGCGGTGGTGGGTCTGGTGGTTGAAGAAATGGTCGAGCGCCGGCGCCAACGGCTGCTCGACCGCGACCGGCCGCACCACGGTGCGGTAGCGCAAGGTGCCGAGCAGATCGCTGTCGCTCAACTGTGCGATATAGCGGCTGATCAGCGTGTCCTCGCTGCGGCGCGCGGCGCGCAAGGATTCGAAATCGTCGTAAAGGATTGCATCGAGACTTGCCGGCACCGCACCGACGCCAGTGAAGCGCCGCATCCAGATACGGTCGCCGACCAGCAAATGATTGAGGGTGCCGTGCAGCGACTTGAAGAAGACGCCGCGGTCGGCGCGGTAGTCCTCATCAGTTACGGTCGCGGCGGCGGTATAGAGCCGCTCATTGCACCAGGCGTTATAGCCGGCGAACATCTGGTAGCGGGATTTCATGCGATCGTTCCATTTGCCACGGCTAACCATAACAAAACGACGGTAAAATGCGCGATCTTGCCGCGTGGTGCGACCCCCGGTATAAGCCGCGCGAAATCGTTTCTCCAATCAATGCCCGTCAACGCTCCGATCAATCTCAGTGAAGGATGACCCGATGGCGCTCGAGCGCACTTTTTCCATCATCAAACCCGACGCCACCGCGCGCAACCTGACCGGCGCCATCAATGCTATGATCGAGGCGGCCGGCCTGCGTATCGTCGCGCAGAAGCGGCTGCGCATCTCGCTGCCGCAGGCACGTCAGTTCTACGCAGTGCACAAGGATCGGCCTTTCTTCAAGGAATTGGTCGACTTCATGGTGTCCGGTCCGGTGGTGGTGCAGGTGCTGGAAGGCGACAATGCCATTGCGCGCTATCGCGAACTGATGGGCGCGACCGATCCGGCGAAGGCTGCGGCCGGCACCATCCGCAAGGTGCACGCCAAGTCGATCGGCGAGAATTCGGTGCACGGTTCCGACGCGCCGGACACCGCAGCGCGCGAGATCGCGCAGTTCTTCTCCGAAAACGAGATTGTCCGCTAGGGCGATGACGTGAGCTGGGCTTCGCTCGCATCGGAGTTCAGTTCGCCGACCTTCTGGCTGGCCGTTCTAAAGATCGTCTGGATCAATATTCTTTTGTCCGGCGACAACGCCGTGGTCATCGCCATGGCCTGCAGCGGGCTGCCGTATCGGCAGCGGATGTGGGGCATGATCCTCGGCGCCGGCCTCGCCGTCATCTTGCGCATCGTCTTTACCGGCGTCGTCGCCTCGCTGCTGCTGCTGCCTTATCTCAAGCTCTTCGGCGGCCTGGCGCTGCTGTATATCGCCGCAAAACTGCTGGTGCCGGACCCGCCTGACGAAAGCGAGTCGAAGGCGGTGGAGCACCTTTGGCGCGCGGTGCGCATCGTCGCCGTCGCCGATATCGTCATGAGCCTCGACAATGTGATTGCCATCGCTGCGGCAGCGCAAGACGATATGGCGCTGCTGGTGCTGGGGCTTGCCATCAGTATTCCCCTGATCGTCGCCGGCGCGGCGTTGATCGCGGCCTTGCTCGACCGTTTCCCGATCCTGGTCTGGGCTGGTGCAGCGTTGCTCGGCTGGATCGCGGGCGAGGTGATCGCCACCGATCCTGTGGTGCGGGACTATCTCGTCCATGGCTACGGTGTTCCGGCCGCGCACACCGTGGAATACGCCGCGGCGGCGGCCGGCGTCGCGCTCGTGCTGATTGCCGGCGGCTTGTGGCGGCGATCGAAACAGGAAAGTGAAGTCTAGTCCGCTTCGCGGCGCGCGGAATGCCGGCTATAGTGCCGGCGTGATGAATCAAGCGGTCAAGCCCAATCATGCCAAGCGGATCGGCTTTTCCGCTTGCCCGCACGACTGCCCGTCCACCTGCGCGCTCGACGTCGAGTTGATCGACGAGCGCACCATCGGCCGCGTGCACGGCGCCAAGGACAACGACTACACGGCCGGCGTCGTCTGCGCCAAGGTCGCGCGCTACGCCGAACGCGAACATCACAAGGACCGGCTCACACGTCCGCTGCAACGCGTCGGCGGCAAAGGCGATGGCAGGTTCCGCCAAATCTCCTGGGATGATGCGCTCGATCTCGTCGCCGAGAGGTTCTTCGAGGCCGAACGGCGTCTTGGCGCCGAAAGCGTGTGGCCCTATCACTACGCCGGCACCATGGGCCTCGTCATGCGCGACGGCATCCAGCGGCTGCGTCACGCCAAGAAATATTCCGGCTTCCATTCCTCGATCTGCGTCAACCCGGCCTATGCGGGCTTTGCCGCCGGCACCGGCACCGTCGCCGGCGTCGATCCGCGCGAGATGGCGAAGTCCGATCTGGTGGTGATCTGGGGCACCAACGCAGTGAGTACTCAGGTTAACGTGATGACTCACGCAACGCGGGCGCGCAAAGAGCGTGGGGCGAAGATCGCTGCTGTCGACATCTACATGAACGGTACCATGCAGCAGGCCGACCTGCCGGTGCTGGTGAAGCCCGGCACCGACGGCGCGCTCGCCTGCGCGGTGATGCATTGCCTGTTCCGCGACGGCACGGCGGATTGGGACTATCTCGACAAGTACACCGACGCGCCGCGCGAACTCGAAGCCCACGTGCGTTCGCGCGATCCGCAATGGGCGTCGGCCATTACAGGCGCGCCAGTCGAGACCATCGAGGAATTCGCCCAATTGATTGGCGAGCGCAAACGGACCTTCTTTCGCCTCGGTTACGGCTTCTCGCGCTCGCGCAACGGCGCTGCCAATATGCATGCGGCGAGCTGTATCCCGGCGGTCACCGGGGCCTGGCAGCACGAAGGCGGCGGCGCTTTCCACATCAACGCCGACATCTACAAGCTCGACAAGACGATCATCGAAGGTCTCGACGTCTGGGACCGCTCGGTGCGCATGCTCGACCAGTCGCGCATCGGCGCGGTTCTCACCGGCGATGCCGAGGCGCTGCATGACGGGCCGCCGGTGACGGCCATGCTGATCCAGAGCACAAATCCCGTGTCGGTCGCACCGGACCAGAACAAGGTGAAGGCCGGCTTTGCGCGCGAGGACCTGTTCGTCTGCGTACACGAGCAGTTCATGACCGAGACGGCGCAGATGGCCGATATCGTGCTGCCGGCGACGACGTTCCTCGAACACGACGACATTTATCGCGGCGGCGGCCACCAGTATCTCATCCTCGGGCCGAAACTGGTCGAGCCGCCGGGCGAGTGCCGCAGCAATCACGAGGTGCTCTGCGGCCTCGCCAGGCGGCTGGGCATCGCGCATCGGGGTTTTGACATGAGCCCGCGCGAGTTGATCGACCAGATGCTGCGCGTGTCGAAGCGCGGCACGTTCGATGAATTGCAGGCCAACCGCTGGGTCGACTGCCAGCCGCCGTTCCGCCAGTCGCATTTTCTCGATGGCTTCCATTGGCCGGACGGCAAAT
>Ga0335082_10008009_pt1 | contig 11479 bp, 10 predicted proteins | sample Lox_Sample_41_FD_206718 | JGI IMG/M metagenome (GOLD analysis project Ga0335082, IMG submission 206718) | Soil microbial communities from Loxahatchee National Wildlife Refuge, Florida, United States - Lox_Sample_4.1 | ecosystem: Environmental > Terrestrial > Soil > Wetlands | place: USA... | reverse complement strand
ATCTCCTGCGAGGCGGCGGTGAGGATGTAGACCGGCTCGCCCGCGTCCTGGTGGGCGTACGCGCGCTCGAGCATCTGCGGGTAGAGACGCGGCAGCACGCCGCTCAGCACCCGCGGCGAGAGCCGCTCGAGGTCGCGGACCCGCACGCCCCGGATCATCTCCCCCACTCGCCGCCGCACGTCGTCGGCGCGATCGTCGGTCGAGCCGAGCAGTCGGAAGCGCACGTTCTCGTAGACGTCCTTGACCAGCCTCGAGCGGCTGATCATGCCCGTCTCATAGGCCGCCCGGGCGAAGAAGATGCCCGAGGAGCCCGCCATCAGCGTCTTGTCGAGGTCGAAGAAGGCGGCGCCGCGCGGCGCGGCGCCGTTGCGCTCCGCCTCCATGCCCGCCTCAGACCTTGAGGATGACGGCGTCGCCCTGCCCGCCGCCGGAGCAGATCGCGGCGCAGCCGTAGCCGCCGCCGCGCCGGCGCAGCTCGTGCACGAGCGTGCCGAGGATGCGAGCGCCGGAGGCGCCGATCGGGTGGCCCAGAGCGACCGCGCCGCCGTTGACGTTGACGCGGTCCTCGTCGATGCCGAGCATCCGGATCGAGTTGAGCGTCACCGACGCGAACGCCTCGTTGATCTCCCACAGGTCGATGTCGCCGGGCTGGAGGCCCGCCTTCTCGAGCGCCTTCTTGGCCGCGCTGGCGGGCGTCGTGGCGAGGTAGGCGAAGTCGTTGGCGCTCTGGGCGTGGGCGACGATCTCCGCGAGCGCCTCCTTGCCGTTGGCCTGGGCCCACTCGTCCGAGGAGAGCACGAGCGCGCCGCCGCCGTCGTTGACGCCGGGCGAGTTGCCGGCCGTGTGGGAGCCCTCCTTGCCGACCAGCCCGGGCAGCTTCGCGAGCGCCTCGAGCGAGCTTTCGCGGCGCGGCCCCTCGTCGACCTCGACCACGGTGTCGCCCTTCCTGCCCTTGACCGTCACGGTCACGATCTCTTCGGCCATCTTGCCCTCGTCGGTGGCCTTCAGCGCGAGCTCGTGCGAGCGCAGCGCCCAGCGGTCGAGGTCGGCGCGGGTCATCTCGAGCTCCTCGCCGACCTCGGTCGCCTCGACGAACATCTGCTTGCCGGAGAACGGGTTGGTGAGGCCGTCGTGGACCATCGCGTCGAGCATCTTCGCGTCGCCCATGCGGTAGCCGAAGCGGGCCTGGGGCAGCAGGTAGGGAGCCTTCGACATCGACTCCATGCCGCCGCCGACGCCGACCTGCACGTCGCCCGCGCGGATCGCCTGGTCGAGGATCACCGAGGCCCTCAGCCCCGAGGCGCAGACCTTGTTGATCGTCTCGGAGGAGACCTCCTTGGGCACGCCGGCTTTGATCTGCGCCTGGCGCGAGGGGATCTGCCCCTGGCCGGCCTGCAGGACCTGCCCCATGACGACGTGATCGACCTGCTCGGGCTCGACGTTCGCGCGCTCCAGCGCTGCCTCGATCGCGACGGCGCCGAGCTCGGTCGCTTCGAGGGTCGACAGGCCCCCGCCCATCTTGCCGATCGGGGTGCGGGCGGCGCCGAGGATCACTGTCTTTGCCATGGGAGCGGTTCTCTCCTGTCGTCAGTTCGTGCGTGAAGGGAGGGAGAATGCTAGTGGACGGCCCCTCCCCGGCCGGGCCGACGAGGCTCGATATCTTCCGCCGCGATGCTCTCCCAAGCACGTCGAGCACCGGCATGAGCGACGCCGGCGAGCCCTCCGAGCGCCTGCTCGCCGAGCTCTTCGAGTGGATGAGAATCCCCTCGATCTCAACCGACGCGGACCATGGCGCCGAGCTCGAGCAGGCCGCGGCCTGGGCCGCCGATCGCATCGTCGCGGCGGGCGGTGAGGCGGAGCTCGTCCGGATCGGCGCGGGCAACCCGGTCGTGACGGGCGAGCTGCGCTCTCACCGCGAGGACGCCCCGACCGTCCTGATCTACGGCCACTACGACGTCCAGGGTCCCGGCCCGGCCGAGCTGTGGGAGACGCCCCCCTTCATCCCCACGATCCGCGACGGGCGGATCTACGGACGCGGCTCCTCCGACGACAAGGGCAACTTCCTGCCGATGCTCCACGTCGCCTGCGAGCTGGCCCGTGCCGGCGGGCTGCCCGTCCACGTCCGCGTCCTGATCGAGGGCGTGGAGGAGCGCGGCAGCGAGAGCGTCACGCGATGGCTGCACGGGGACGATCGCGGCGCCGACGCCGCGATCGTCTTCGACAGCGCCATGGCCGACCCCCGCACGCCCGCGATCACGCTCGGCCTGCGCGGGATCGTGATGCTGCACCTACGCGTCCGCACCGCCGAGCGGAACCTCCACTCGGGCGTCTACGGCGGCAGCGTCCTGAACGCCCTGCACGTCATGCACGGCATCCTCGCCCCGCTCGTGCCGGGAGCCGACGGCAGCGTCCGTCCGGAGCTGCGCGAGGGGACGCTCGACCCCGACCCCGCCGAGCTCGACTCATGGCGCACGCTGCCCGACGCCGCGAACCTGTTCGCCGAGGCGGGAGCGCGGCCGCTCGGCCCCTCCTCGGCCGCCGACTACTACCGCCGCAACGGCGCAGAGCCGTCGCTTGAGATCGACCGGATCTCCGGCGGGGAGCCGCGGACCGTCGTGCCCGCCGAGGCGGAGGCGACGGTATCGCTGCGGCTCGCGCCCGGCCAGGACGCCGCGCGGATGCGCACGACGCTCGAAGCGCTCCTGCGCGACGCGCTCCCCGCCGGCGCCGAGCTCCAGATCGAGGCCGAGGCGACCGCCTCGCCCGTGCTGGTGAAGGCCGGCGGCGAGGCGGTCCAGCTCGCCGCGCGGGCGCTCGAGCGGGCCTGCGGGACGACCCCCGCGTTCGTCCGCACGGGCGGCAGCATCCCGATCGTCGCCGAGCTCGCCGCCCGCGGATACCCGGTCATCGTGAGCGGCTTCGCGCTGCCCGAGGACCAGATCCACGGCCCCAACGAGTCATTCTCGCTGCAGAGCCTCGCCTGGTGCGAGGTGGCCGCGCGGGCTCTCTACGAGGAGCTGGCCGCGCTCGGCCGCTAACCGCGGCGGCGCGTCAGCGGGGAGCGCAGGTCCTCCCGCGAGAACGGTCCCGCCGAGGTGTCCATCCCGACCGCGCTGCGGTACACGAAGACGCGGTAGATCTGCTCCATCGCCGCTGTGGCCGCACCGAGCGCGAACAGGCCCGCGCCCGCCGCCAGGGCCAGCGCTGCGCCGCCGCCGCTCGCCGTCGCGATGCCGATGAAGAACAGCAGGACGAGCGGGATCGCGATCACCGACGATGCGGCTCCGATGCCGATCGAGCCGCCGATCTGCGCGCCCCAGCGGCGCTTGAAGATCTGGCCGGAGCGCTCGACGGTCTTCAGCGGCCCGAGACCCTCGTAGGCGAGGACGGGAATCGCGAAGGCCGTCACCAACGACCACGCCAGCCCGAAGACGCTCGCGGCGATCCGCCCGGCCAGCGGCAGGCGCTCCTCGAGCAGGCGCAGGATCAGCCCGACCGTGCAGACGAGCAGCGACCATGCCGCGATCAGGCCGATCCGGCTGTTCGCCGCCGAGAAGCCTTCCGCGGCGGTCGTGCCCTTGCCGTCGAGGCGTCCGGCCAGGACCTCCGCCAGGGCGACGGAGAAGTAGACCGAGATGAACGTCAGCGGGTAGGCCGCGATCAGCGACGGCACCAGCAGCGCGTCGCGCGCGTTGCCGCCCGCTCCGAGGCCGTCGTGCGGACCCCAGGTCCCGAAGCAGAAGATCCCGACGAGCAGGCTCAGCACCACCGAGATCGCGGGGAACGCCATCAGGCCAGGGTTCTCCCGCAGCACCCGCCAACTGCAGGAGAGCATCCGCAGCGAGCGCGCGAAGCGGCCCTCGCCGCTCGCGTAGGGGCTGACGGGGAAGGGCTCGAGCGGCTGCCCGGAGGGATAGCCGCCCGGCTCGGTCGGGGCGGGCAGCGGCTCGCCGTCAGGTCCGCGAGGCGGCTCGACGGGCGCGAGCCCTCGTGCCTTCGCGCACTCCGCGCAGTAGGTCTCGCCGCGCGAGAGCGCCCACCCGGCGGCGGCCAGGCCGGCCTGCGTGTCGTGCTCGTCGACCTCGACGCTGCGCGCGCAGCTCCAGCAGTGGATCCTCACGTCGCTCACGAGGCCTCATCGTAAGGTTTCCGGCAACTCTTTAGATCCCGCCGATCGGAATGGCCGGCCTCCTCTCGGGTCACGCGCCGAGCGGCAGCCCCAGCCATCGCGTCACAGCCGTCCATGCCTGGCCCCTCGGGTCGACGTGCGCGCGGTGACCGCCCGCCTCGCCCTCGATCTCGACCAGCTCGACGTCCGCCCCGGCCGCTCGCGCGCGCTCCGCATAGCTCCTGCTGAGCTTGACCGAGACGGTCCGATCGGCGCTGCCGTGGACGATCAGCACCGGCATGGCGGGAGGGACGAGCCGCATCGGGTCGCCCGCCGCGTAGCGATCGGGGTGCTCCTCGGGCGAGCCGCCCATCAGCAGGCGCGCCGCGCCGCCTCGCCACAACGCATACGCGCCCGTCAGGTCGCATACGGGCGCCTGGCCGATCGCCCGCCGCGGGAGGATCGCCGGGCCGGCCCCGGGAGCCCCCGCCGGCAGCCGCTCGCGGGACGCCGCCCACAGCGCGAGGTGTCCGCCGGCCGAGTGCCCGAGGAAGCTGACGCCGTCGAGGTCCAGCGGCACGTCCCGCAATACGCGCAGGTGGTCGATCGCGGCGGCGACGTCCAGGAACGTCGCGGGCCAACCGCCGCCCCCGCCGAGCCGCCGGTACTCGATGTTCCAGACCGCCCATCCCCGCCGGACGAGATCCGCGGCGAGCCCACGCATCACGACCTTCCCGTAGCGCTGGTGCCAGGAGCCGCCGTGGATCGTGACCATCACCGGGTGCGGGCCGGCGCCGCGGGGCAGGTGGAGGTCGGCCCGCTGCGAGCTGTGCGGGCCGTATCGATGGGGCCGCCCCCGCGTGAGGAAGTCGAGGATCAGGCGCGGCCCTGGCACGGGCGGCAATGCTAGATCGCGCCGACGTGTGAGAATGCCGGGCGCGATGGACTTCGACCTCTCGCCCGACCACGAGCTGATCCGCCGCACGGTCCGCGAATTCGCCGAGGGCGAGGTCAAGCCGGTGGCCGAGGAGCTCGACCGCACCAAGGCCTTCCCGTACGAGATCGTCGCGAAGCTCGGCGCGCTCAACCTGATGGGGATCCCGTTCCCGGAGGAGTACGGCGGCGCCGGCGGCGACACGCTCGCCTACGCGCTGGCCGTCGAGGAGCTGACCCGTGTCGACTCCTCCGTCGCGATCACGCTCTGCGCCCACACCTCGCTCGGCACGCAGCCGATCTACCTGTTCGGATCGGAGGAGCAGAAGCGCGAGTGGATGCCGCGGCTGTGCTCGGGCGAGCGGCTCGGCGCCTTCGGCCTGACCGAGCCCGAGGCCGGCTCTGACGCCGGCAACACGCGCACCCGCGCGAAGCTCGACGGCGGCGAATGGACGATCGACGGCGCCAAGCAGTTCATCACCAACGCCGGCACCGAGATCTCGGGCGTCGTCTGCATCACCGCGGTCACGGGCGAGTCCGACGGCCGCAAGGAGATCTCCAACCTGATCGTTCCCCACGGGACCCCCGGCTACGAGCAGGGCGAGCCCTACCGGAAGATGGGCTGGAACGCCTCCGACACGCGGCCCCTGGCCTTCACCGACTGCCGCGTCCCGGAGGCGAACCTCCTCGGGCCGCGCGGCCAGGGCTTCAAGCAGTTCCTGCACATCCTCGACATCGGCCGGATCGGCGTCGCGGCGATGGGCGTCGGCCTCGCCCAGGGGGCGCTGGACGAGGCGCTCGCCTACGCCCGCGAGCGCCGCGCCTTCGGACAGCCGATCTCAAAGTTCCAGGCGATCCAGGCGAAGCTCGCCGACATGGCGACGGAGATCGAGGCGGCGCGACTGCTCGTCTACAAGGCGGCCCGCGAGAAGGACGCCGGGCGCAACTTCACCCTCACCGCCGCCCAGGCGAAGCTCAAGACGGGCCGGCTTGCGGTGCGGTGCACCGAGGAGGCCGTCCAGATCCACGGCGGCTACGGCTTCATCGAGGAGTACCCCGTCTGCCGCTTCTACCGCGACGCGAAGATCCTCACGATCGGCGAGGGCACCGACGAGGTCCAGCAGATGGTCATCGCGCGCGCGCTCGGCGCCTGAGCCTCAACGCGCGTCGGCCGAGCCGGCGCGCTCGGCCTCGCCGGCGAGCAGCGTCCCGGCGGCGCTGGCGGGGTCCAGGCGGCGCTCCACGACCTGCTCGAGCAGCTCCGCGAAGGCCGGGTCCTCGTTGAGGTCGTCCTCCAGGCGCCGGCGCATCCGCGCCGTCGCGATCGCGAGCACCTCGTTGCGGAGGTTCCGCCGCCGCCGCTCGGCCAGCGTCCCGGCGGCGACGATGTGGGCGCGGTGGGCGTCAAGGCTCGCGACGAGCTCATCGACGCCGCGGCCGCGGTTCGCTTCGGTCTTGACGATCGGCACGCGCCAGCTCGCCCTGACCTCGTCGGGGGAGCGGTCCAGGTTCGCGAGCGAGAGCACGCCCCTGATCTCCCGGACCATCGTGTCGGTCAGCGGGTGGTCGGCCTTGTTGATGACGATCACGTCGGGGATCTCCATCACGCCGGCCTTCAGCGCCTGGATCGAGTCGCCCGAGCCGGGCATCAGCACGAGCACGATCGTGTCGGCGTGGTCGATGATGTCGATCTCGGCCTGCCCGACCCCGACGGTCTCGACGAACACGTCCTGCCGACCTGCCGCGTCCAGCAGCAGCGCCGCCTGAAGCGCCGCCTCCGAGAGCCCGCCGAGTGCGCCGCGGTTGGCCATCGAGCGGATGAAGACGCCCTGGTCGAGGAAGTGCTCGGTCAGGCGGATGCGGTCGCCGAGCAGCGCGCCCTGGGTGAACGGCGAGGACGGGTCGATCGACAGCACCCCGACCGTCCGGCCGGCCTCGCGGCGCGCCCTGGTGAGCGCGCCGATCAGCGTCGACTTGCCGACGCCGGGCGGCCCGGTGAAGCCGACGACCTCGGCGTTGCCCGTGTGCGGATAGATCTCGCGGACGAGCTCCCAGCCCTCGGGGCGGTCGTCCTCGACGAGGCTGATCGCGCGGGCGAGCGCGCGGCGGTCGCCCGCCAGCAGCCGGGCTGCGATGGTCTGCTCGGTCATCGAGCGCAGCATCATCGCAGGGGGGTCCGGGTCCCGCCCGGCCGCGCCGCGCAGAGCTACGATCCGCCGCGATGGGAGCCCTGGCAGACGCCGCCGCACCGCCCACGCCCGAGGAGCTCGGCGCGTCCGGCGTGCGCCGTCCACCGCCGCCGCTGCACGGCGGTCCGCTCGCGCTGCTGCGCTTCATGCGCGCCAACGGCATGCTCCGGCCAGGCTACGCGGCGCTGCTGCTGCGCCTGGCGCGGCTGAAGCTGCGCCACGGCCGGCGCCTGCAGACCGAAGGCCTGTGCTTCGTCTGCCCCGGCGTGAAGCTCGAGATCGGCCGAAACGCGACGCTTCGGATCGGCCGCTGGGCGTGGATCGGCCACGGCTGCAAGATCCGCGTGCACGAGGGCGAGGTGTCGATCGGCGCCAAGACGGTGATGGGCCAGGAGTGCACGATCTCGGCCTTCCAGAACGTCTCGATCGGCCGCGAGTGCATCATCGCCGACCGGGTGATGCTGATCGACTTCGACCACGGCGTCACCGAGGTCGAGCGGCCGATCCGCCTGCAGGGGATCTACAAGCGCGACGTGGTCGTCGGCCACAACGTGTGGGTCGGCTACGGCGCCTGCGTCCTGCGCGGCGTCACCGTCGGCGAGAACTCCGTGATCGGCACGAGCGCCGTGCTGACGCGCTCGTTCCCGCCCAACGCGGTGCTAGCCGGCGTTCCCGCGCGGGTGGTGCGGATGCGCGCGGAGCCGAAGGAGATGCGCTGGGAGTGAGCGGCTAGAGCGGCTCGAGGAAGGCGCCCGGATCGGCGTCGACGGCGAGGTTGCGAAGGCCCGCCTGAGATGCCCCCGCTCCCTGCGCGAGCGCCTCCTGCAGGGCGAGGCGGTGATCGGCCAGGCGCTCGAGCGCGTAGGGGACCGCGAGGCCGCGGCTGACCATGAAGGCCCAGTCGCTTGCCTGCAGCGCCATCAGCTCCCGCAGCGCGGCCGGGCCGGCCGCGTGGCCTGCGACGAGCACGTCGAGCTCGGCGGCGCGGGCAGCGAAGGCGTGGGACGCCACCGCGGGGCCCGACCAGGTCGACAGGTCACCCTGCGCGCCCCAGCTGCACGGTGGCCAGTCCAGGCCGTCCGGCTGGGAGACGGGCTCGAAGCGCTCGAGCGCCTCGTCGAGAAGGACCAGATCGAGCCCCTGGGAGCCGCACTCCGCGACGACGCGGCGCAGCCAGTCGATGCCCTCATACCACCAGTGCCCGAGCAGCTCGGTGTCGAGCGCGCAGACGACGAGCCCGCCGCCGTTGGCCGACAGCCGCTCGCGCGTGCGGCGTACGAAGTCGGCGGCGTGCTCGGCCGCGAGCGCCAGCGCCGCCTCGCGGTCGTAGGCGCCGCCGTCGTTGCGCCACGGGTTGTGGTGGTGGACGGTGTGGTGGTGGTAGTCGCGGTAGGCGCCCGCGGCGGGATAGCCCTCCTCGCTCCAGACGAGCGACATCGTCGCCCGGTCGATCGGGACCAGCGTGAGGCCCGAGTCCGCACCGATCGGGCGCAGGTGCTCGGGGGCTCCGAGCCCGAAGCGGTTCGTCAGCTCCACGCAGACCGTCCGCGCGCCCGCCTCCACGAGGACCGGGCCGAGGGCGTCCTCATAGGCGCACTCGGGCAGCCAGAAGCCGCCTCGCCAGCCCGCCCCGAAGCGGCGCACGTGCGATCGCACGCCCGAGCCGACCTGCTCGCGGACCCCCGCCTCGGTCGCGAGCAGCGGCAGGATCGCGTGCGTCGCAGCCGAGGTCCAGGCCGCATGGGGCGCGAGCACGCCGAGCAGGTCGCCGCCGCGGCTGCGCAGCTGCTCGCTCGCCCGCTCGTAGTCGCGCCATGAGCGCTCGAGCTCGGCGGCGAGCTGCTCGTGGCCTCCCGAGCGCATGCCCGCGGCGTCCTCGGCGTGGGTCTCGCGGCGGACCTCCTCGACGAAGCGGTGGAAGCGCTCGTCGAGGCCCGGCACTTCCAGCTGGTCGCACAGCACCGGCGTCAGCGACAGGGTGACGGGGGCGCCCTCCTCGAGCAGCTCCAGCAGCGGCAGGTAGCTCCCGGCCATCGCCTCCCACAGCCACTCCTCGCCGAACGGCCAGGTGCCGAACCCCTCGACGTACGGCATGTGCGTGTGCAGGAGCAGCGCTAGCGCGCCGCCGGACCGGCGTCCGTTCACGGACGGCACACGGCGATCAGGTCGAGCGCGCGGCTCATGTCCGCGCGGGCCGCCGGGCGCAGCGCGAAGTCCGAGACGGAGATCGCCGGCGTGAAGCGGTCGTAGAAGCGACGCGTGATGCCGAGCGCGGCATGCACCCTGTCCCAGCCGGCGCGAAGCGCGAGCTCGTGGACGCGGAGCTTGCGCGCGTGGAAGAGCCCGTACATCTCGACCTCGGAGAAGTGCGCCCTGCAGAGCTCCTCGAACTCATCGGGGCGGTACTCGTGGATGTGCCACGGGTTGTCCGAGCGCTCGGCGCCCTTCGGCGCGAGCGTCAGCACGTTCGGCGTCGAGAGGAACACCGTGCCGGAGCCTTCGAGCAGCGAAGCGAAGTGATCGAGCGTCTCACCGGGCTGCTGCAGGTGCTCGATCGTCTGCAGGAAGACGACCGCGTCGGCGGGCGCTGCGAACTCTTCGACGAGCGCGCGCTCGAAGCGGACGTTCGGGCGGGCGGGAGCTCCATACCTGGCCCGGGCGTGCTCGAAGGCCTCAGGGTTGGCCTCCACGCCGATCACCGAGGCGGCGGTCCGGGCGAGCACCGCCGAGCCGTAGCCCTCGCCGCTGGCCATGTCGATCACCCGTGCGCCGGCGACCCGCTTCGCGATCCACTCGTAGACGACGAGGTGGCGCCGGTACCAGTAGTTCTCCTCCGGCACGTCGGGCAGCGTCCGCTCGCCCGTCAGCGCGAGCGGCGGCACGCCGTCGGGCTGATCGCGCTGCACGAAGAGGGTCTGTTCGCTTGAGCTCAAGAGATCCGGAGGACCGTCGGGTCAGGTCCTGTGAGGCCGCAGGGCCGAGGCGCGCGAGTATATGGTGCCCCACCGTGCCGCCCTCCTTCAGCGCCGAGCAGATCCGCGACGCGAACACCCGCTACCACGACGTCGCGGCCGGTCACTACGACTCGAAGTGGGGCATCGACTTCGGCGAGATAGGGCGCGCGCAGGTGCTCGCGAAGGTCCGCAAGGCGCTTGGCCGCGAGCCGACGCGGTGGCGCCGATCGCTTGAGATCGGCTCGGGAACCGGCTACTTCACGCTGAACCTCATGGGCGCCGGCCTGATCGGCGAGGCGACCTGCACGGACATCTCACCGGGGATGCTCCGGACGCTGAAGGGCAACGCGGAGCGGATGGGCCTCGAGGTGACGACGACGGTCGCCGACGCGGAGCGCCTGCCGTTCGAGGATGAGAGCTTCGACCTCGTGCTCGGCCACGCGGTGCTCCACCACATCCCGGATCTTCCCCGCGCCTTCCGTGAGTTCGAGCGCGTGCTCGCGCCCGGCGGGACGATCATGTTCGCCGGTGAGCCGTCGCGCTACGGCGACCGGCTGGCGCGCGTCCCGAAGCGCTTCGCGACGGCGATCGCGCCGGCCTGGCGGCTGGCGATGCGCGCGGCGCCGGCGCAGCACGGCGAGCACGAGGACCCGGACGAGGCGCTCGAGCGGGTCGTCGACGTCCACGCCTTCGCGCCGGGCGAGCTCGCCTCGGCTGCGCGCGCGGCGGGCCTGCGCGATGTCGAGGTCAGCGGCGAGGAGCTGCTGGCGAACTGGTTCGGGTGGACGAACCGCACGCTCGAGGCGACCGCCGACCCCGAGCAGGTTCCCATTCTCTGGCGCCAGTACGCCTACCGCGGCTACCTGGTCCTGCAGGAGCTCGACCGCAGGCTGCTCGAGCGCAGGCTGCCGGCGGCCGTCTTCTACAACCTCATGATCGCGGCGCGCAAGCGCGGCGGCGACTGAGCGGCGGGGCGCAGCGCGGCTTCCCCGAGACGGGGGCGGCCTAGACTCGAGCGAATGCCGGCCCCGGTCAGAGACTTCCCGCTGTTCCCGCTCGGGATCGTCGCGCTCCCGACCGAGAGCGTGCCGCTGCACATCTTCGAGGACCGCTACCGGCGGATGATCGAGCACTGCCTCCAGGAGAGCCTCGAGTTCGGGATCCTGTGGCTATCCGACGAGGAGCTCAAGGCGACCGGCTGCGCAGTCCAGATCGAGCGCGTGCTCGAGCGATTGGACGACGGCCGTCTGAACATCCTCACGAGGGGCACGCGCCCGTTCGTGCTGCTCGAGCGC
>Ga0335082_10008007_pt1 | contig 11479 bp, 10 predicted proteins | sample Lox_Sample_41_FD_206718 | JGI IMG/M metagenome (GOLD analysis project Ga0335082, IMG submission 206718) | Soil microbial communities from Loxahatchee National Wildlife Refuge, Florida, United States - Lox_Sample_4.1 | ecosystem: Environmental > Terrestrial > Soil > Wetlands | place: USA... | reverse complement strand
GCACCTGCTCGCCGAACAGGCGGATCTGCTCGTGGCGGTCCTCGCCCCAAAGCTCGAGCATCACGTGCGTGCAGCCTGCGTCCTTGTACTCCTCGATCGCCGCGATGCAGTCCGCGGGCGTGCCCGCGATCGGCTTGCACTTGTCGAGCAGCGCGTCCGACACCTTTGCCTTGGCGGCGAGGCGGCCGCCCTGCTCCATCGCCTCCGCCACCGGCTTGATCTCCTCCTGCTCGATCCCCGCGAGGTCGAGCAACGTGTCAGCTGAGCCCTGGATGTTCTGCACTTTGTTGGCGAGATACATGCCGGCGATCTCGCGAGCGCCGTCACGGCCGGCTGCGCGGTCGGTGGCGTGGATCGAGGCGACCACCGTGCAGCCGATGTCGATGTCGGCGTTCACATTGCCGCGCGTGTAGCGGACGAACGCCGGCGTCGTGATCGACGGCGTCAGGCAGCCGTCGCCGATCTCGCCGGCGAGCGCCTGCATCTTCGGCGCCGTTGCCGCAACGTACACAGGCGGCACGTCGCGCGGTGTGTGCGCCTCGGCCCGCAGCGCCGGAACGTCGGCGCTCCAGGTCGCGCCCTCGTAGCTGAACGCCCCCCCGCCGAGCACGCCGCGGACGATCGTCACCGCATCCCGCATCGGCCCGAGCGTCTTCGACGTCTGCATCCGCGCGTTGTTGAGGAAGATCTTCGACGTCCCGTAGCCGAGGATGAAGCGGCCCCGACCTGCCGCCTCCTGGACGACGCGCGCGTCCATCGCGACCTGCACCGGGTGCCGCGTGAACGGCGAGATGATCCCCCAGCCGATCGTCAGCTTCGACGTCTCGCGCGCCATCAACGCCGAGACGACGGTCGACGAGCGCGCCTCCATGCCGTGCTTGCGCCACCACGGGTACGCCTCGGCCAGCCAGATCGTGTCCATGCCGGCGGCGTCCATCGCCCGCGCCGACGCCAGCATCTCATCCAGCGGCTCCATCGTGAGCTGCATCACCCCGACCCGCAAGGGAGGAGTCATGCCCGCCCTGAGGCTGCCTTCACCTCGCGGTCGAGGGCGGTCAGCACCTGCTGCACCTGCTGGTTGACGATCGGCTGCAGCACGCGCTGCCCCATCGAGCCCACCGGGCCGGCGATCCGGACGTCGGCCGTCCAGTGCATCGCCGTCCCGCCGTCGGGCGCGTCGGAGAGCTCGAACTGGGTCTCCATCCGCATCATCGCGCCGACGCCCTGGCCCTTGATCGCGAGCTTCGCGAAGTCGGGCTCGCGCTCCTCGATCTTCTCCATGTCGACCTTCATGCGCAGGCCGCCGAGGCCGAGCGGGATCTTCACGTTCGCCGTCCAGTGCGTGGGGTCGTGCACGTCGAAGCTCTGGACGCCCGGCATCGTCTTCGCCATCGCGGCGGGGTCGTTGAGCACGCCCCAGACAGCACCGCGCGAAGCGGTGAAGGTGCGGTCCCCAGAGACGATCACCCGTCGGTCACCGAGACCGTTCCGCCGGCCCCCTTCGGGTCGTTGAGCATCTCCCACACCCGGTGGTACGGGTTGCAGCTGTCCCACACGATCGCGTCGCCGTGCCCGCGCAGGGCGTCCTGCACCGCGGCGCAGACCGCGTGGATCCCCGCGCCGCCTCCCTCGCCCATCCCCTTCGTGCCGAGGGGCGTGAAGGGCGACGGGCTCTCGAGGCTGCCGGTCGCAAGCGGCGGCATGTCGAGCGCGTGCGGGACGTGGTAGTCGTAGAAGTTGGGCGTGAGCAGGTTGCCGTCCTCGTCGTAGACGAAGTTCTCGTGCACCGCGGCGCCGAGCGCCTGTGCGGTTGCACCCATCACCTGACCCTCGACGATCTGCGGGTTGATGCGCTTCCCGCAATCGTCGACAGCCGCGTAGTCGACGATGTCGTAGTAGCCGGTCTCGGGGTCGATCTCGATCACCGCAACGTGGATCTGCGTCGCATAGGTCAGCGTGAGGTTGCCGAACTTCCGCTCGACATCGGGGACCTGGAACGGCGGCCGGTAGACGTAGCGGCAGTTGAGCGTGACGCCGAGGTCCTCCGGCAGGCCGGCGTTGTTCGCGTTGATAATCGCGCCGCACGCCATGAACGGCAGCGCCGCCTCCGGATTGTCCTTGATCCGCACCGTGCCGTCGGCGAGCTCCAGCGCCTCCTCCGGCACGCCGCCGAAGACGGCCCCGGCGAGCTTCTTGATCTCGGCAGCGAGCATCTCGGTCGCACCCTTCACGGCCGAGAGGCCGGTGACCGCGAACTGGGACGCATAGGTGCCGGAGAAGCCGGCGTGCGAGTTCCAGTACGAGTCGTGGCCGGCTCGAACGTTCACGTCGTCGACGGAGCACTTGAGGATGTCGGCGACGACCTGCGCCGCCGTGGTCTCGTGACCCTGCCCCTGCGGCGTCGTGCCGAGCGTGACGACGATCTCGCCGAAGATGTCGAGCTTGACGGTGGCGACCTCGTTGTTGCCCGAGAACTGGAGCTCGGGATTGATCATGCGCGACTGGCCGAAGTTGTTCGTCCCCGAGTCGAGGGTCGAGCCGATCCCGACGCCGAGCAGCTTCCCGCGCGTCTGCGCGTCGGCGCGGCGCTGGTCGATGTTCGCGTGGTCGACCAGCTCGAGCCCGATGTCGAGCATCTGCGCATAGTCGCCGGAGTCGTAGACACAGCCGTTGGGCGTCTCGTACGGCATGTCCTCGACCTTGATGTAGTTGCGCTTGCGCACCTCGACCGGATCGAGGTCGAGCTCGTGCGCGACGATGTCGATCACGCGCTCGGTGAACCAGAGGTGCTGCATGCGCGAGTAGCCGCGGTTGGGCGACACGGGCGCCTTGTTGGTCGCCACCTGCGTGAAGTCGACGCGGATGTTGCGCCACTTGTACATCCCGGGCGTCACCTGGGCCCAGATCACGCCGCCGAGCGGCTCGTAGCGCAGCCACGCTCCTGCGTCGTCGAGCGCCTTCGTGCGGAACCCAAGCAGCGTGCCGTCGCTCTTGACCGCCACCTCGGTGTCGAGGAACCAGCGCTCGTTGCCGTGCGACATCGAGAGGTGGAAGTCCGTCCGCCACTCGGTCCACTGGATCGGGCGGCCGAGCTTGCGCGCGAGCAGGCAGCAGACGACGAGCTGCGGGTGCGAAGTGATCTTGTTGCCGAAGCCGCCGCCGATGTCCTGCGTGACGAAGCGGAGGCGGTCGAGCCCCGTCCGCATCGCCGGCCCCATCATGATCGCGGCGAAGCCCGGGAACTGGTTGTTGGTGTGGATCGTCCACTGCCCCGTGCCTTTGTTGAACTCGACGAGCGCGCCGTCGCACTCGAGCGGAGTCGAGTTGAAGCGGTGGAAGTGGAGCTGATCGATCTTCACGACGCGATCGGCCTCGGCGAAGGCGGCGTCGAGGTCGCCCCACTCGTAGACGCCGTGCCACATCAGGTTGCCGCCGGCGTCCTCGTGGATCGTCGGCACACCCGGGTCCCGGGCGCGGCGTGCGTCGACGACGGCGTCGATCGGCTCGTACTCGATCTCGACCAGCTCGGACGCGTCCCGCGCGAGCTCGCGCGTCTCGGCGACGACCGCGACGATTGCCTCGCCAACGAAGCGGACCTTGCCGACCGCGAGCGAGAAGTCCTTGACGTTCGCGCCGGGAGCGCTCGAGATCTGGAAGAAGGGGTCGGTGAGCGCGGCGACCTCCTCGCCGGTCAGGGTTCCGTACACGCCCGGCAGCTCCTCGGCCTTCGAGACGTCGATCGACGTGATGTGCGCGTGGGCGTACGGCGAGCGCACGAAGTGGAGGTAGCCCATGCCGTGGCGCTTGATGTCGTCGACGAAGACGCCCTGGCCCTGGACGAGCCGCTTGTCCTCCTTGCGCGGGACGCTCTGGCCCGACCAGGCCTTGCCGACCTCGACCTGCTCGGGAGCGACCGTGGTGCTCGTCACTGCGCCGCCGCCTTCACCGCTTCGAAGATGTTCCAATAGCCGGTGCAGCGGCAGATGTTGCCCTGGAGCGCCTTCCTGATCTCGTCGTCGGACGGGCTCGGCTTCTCGCGCAACAGCGCGGTCGCGCTCATCAGCATCCCGGGCGTGCAGTAGCCGCACTGCAGCGCGTGGTGTTCGCGGAACGACGCCTGCAGCCGGTTCAGCTCGTCGCCGTCCGAGAGCCCTTCGACCGTCTCGACCGTCGCGCCGTCGGCCTGGACGGCGAGCATCATGCAGCTCTTCACGAGCGTCCCGTCCACGAGCATCGAGCAGGCGCCGCAGTTGCCGGTGTCGCATCCGATGTGGCTGCCGGTGAGATCGAGGTCGTCGCGGACGAAGTGGATCAGGAGCTTGCGCGCAGCGACCTCGCGCTCGTACGTCGTGCCGTTGATCGTGACGGTGATCGTCTGCTCGGTCGAGATCATGCGGCTCCCTGGGCTTGGTTGACGGCGCGCACCGCGAGCACCTGCGAGAGGTGCGCCCGGTAGGCGCTCGAGGCGTGGACGTCCGACGGAGGGTCGATCCCGGCGGCTTCGATCGCGGCGCGGACGTCGTCCGCGCTCGCCGACGCCGGCTCGACGACCACCGGGACGGCGTCGACGCAGCCGAGCGCGACCGTCACACTGCCGTTCACCGACGCCGCGGCGCTGGCGATGCAGGTGCCGTCGACACCGAGGGTGACTGCGGCGAACCCGTCGCCCCGTCCCGCCGGGACGGTGACCTTCGTCAGCACCTCACCTTGCGCAACGGCGGTCAGGTAGACGCCGAGGAAGAACTCGCCGGCGGTGACCGTCCGCTCGCCGTCGGCGCCGGCGATCGTCATCGTGGCACCGAGCGCCGCCATCAGCGGCGGCAGGTGGTTCGTCGGGTCGTTCGTGCAGATGTTGCCGCCGATCGTGCCGCGGTTGCGGACCTGGACGTCGGCGATCTGCGCGCACACCTCGCCGATGATCGGCCGTGCACGGGCCTCGGCGCTCGCGACGATCTCCGAGTAGGTCGTCATCGCGCCGATCGACAGCGTTCCGTCGGCCGCCAGGTCGATCCCCCGGAGCGAGTCGATCCCGTTCAGATCGATCAGCGCGTCCGGCGAGCCGGCCCGCGCCTTCATCACGTTGATCAGCGTCTGGCCGCCGGCCAGCGCCCGGGCGCCGTCGTCGGCGCGAAGCAGCTCGATCGCTTCCGCGAGCGATGAGGGGCGCGCATATCCGACCTCACGTAGAAGCATGTCGGCGTTTTATAAAATCTGGGTCACGATGCGCGCAAGTTCGTGCGGCTCGGTTCGAGGCTCGTTCCGGTGTTTGGAGATGCCGGCGGCGTGTGAGAAGGCGTCTCATGGCCGAGATTCTCCTCTTCCACCATGCACACGGACGGACGCCTGGCTTCCTCGCATTCGCGGACGAGCTGCGGGGCGCCGGCCACGTCGTCCACACCCCGGACCTCTATGACGGCAATACGTTCGCCGACCTCGACGCGGGCGTCGGCTACGCGCGGGAGGTCGGCTTCGAGACGATCCTCGAGCGCGGCCGGCTTGCTGCCGAATGCCTCCCGCACGAGCTCGTCTATGCCGGGTTCTCGCTCGGCGTGATGCCGGCCCAGCTGCTGGCCCAGACACGCCCGGGCGCGAAGGGAGCGCTGTTCTTCAGCGCCGCCCTTCCGGCCTCCGAGTTCGGCGGTGCATGGCCGGAGGGTGTCCCGCTCCAGATTCACATGATGGATCGGGACGAGTGGGCCGAGGAAGACCTCCCCGCCGCCCGCGACCTGATCGAGATGGTCGACAGCGCGGAGCTGTTCCTGTACCCGGGCGACAAGCACCTCTTCGCGGACAGCAGTCTGGCGGACTACGAAGAGAGTGCCGCCGCCCTGCTCACGGAGCGGGTCCTCGCGTTCCTCGAGGACGGCTAGGAGACCGGCACTCCCGGTGCCAGGCACCTTGGTGCCTGGCACCTGACCGGCGAAGCTAGCCGACTGGCCGCAGCAGGTGCCGGTGCCGCTCGAGGGCCGACAGCACGGCGTCGATGTCCTCCTCGGTGTTGTAGGCGTGCGGCGAGACGCGCAGGTTGCCGTCGCGCTCCGACGTGACGATCCCGTCGCGTTCAAGCACGGAGACGAGGGCCGGCGCATCCGTCGCGGCGATGCAGACGAGTGCGCCGCGATGCTCGTGGACGCGCGGCGTGGCGACGATCCCGCCGAGGGCGTCGACCCCGTCGATCAGACGGTCGCCGAGGGTGAGGACGTGCTCGCGGGTGTCGGCGATCCCGATCTCCTGCATCAGCTCCATCCCGGCGATGCCGCCGTAGATCGCCGGGATCGGCGGCGTGCCGGCCTGGAAGCGCCGCGCGTTCGCAGCGGGTGAGTAGTCGGTGTGGTCCATCTCGAAGATGTCGCGGTCGGCGAACCAGCCGGTCTGCGTCGGGGTCAGCTGTTCGGCGAGACCGGGCCGGACCCACATGAACGCCAGACCGGCCGACGCGAGCAGGTACTTGAGGACGCCGGCCGCCAGCACGTCGACGCCGAGCGCCTCGACGTCGAGCGGGTAGGTGCCGGCCGCCTGGTACGCGTCGAGCACCACGAGGGCGCCGCGCTCGTGGGCGATCCGGGTGATCTCGTCGACGGCGAGCCGCGTTCCGTTCCGGTAGCAGACGGCGGTGATCGAGACGACCGCGGTTCGCTCGTCGATCGCCTCCTCGAACAGCTCGACGGGGATCTCGGCGCCACCCGCTTGTAACAGACTGTTACTTGGACGCACGATCGTCACCTCGGCGCCGCGCCGCTCCTGCGCGTGCCAGATCTGGCCGATCGTCGGGAACTCGAAGTCGGAGATGACGACCCGCGGCCGCGCTTCGAAGTCGATCGCGCTCGCGAGGGCGCTGACTCCGGCCGACACGGACGTGGTCACGGCCACGTCGTCGGGACGCGCATTGACGAGTCGGGCGAACGAGCCGCGTGCGGCCTCGGAGCGCTCCACCCAGTAGTCCCACGGTGCGCCGCGGTCGTCCCAGCCGTCGAGGTAGTCGAGGTACGCGGCGCGTACGGAGTCCGAGAGGGCGCCCTGCGAGCAGGAGTTGACGTAGACCAGGCGCTCGAAGATCGGGAAGCGATGGCGGCAGCGGGCCGCGACGGAGGCGGAGGCGGGGGCGGTGTCGGTCATGGTCCTGGGTTCGTCGTCGGCAAGAGTCTCGCTCCTACCGTAGTGGAGCGACGGCCTGTCGAGGGCCGAGCCGGGCTTGGCCCGGCGGGAAACATGGTTCCCCCCGTTATCGCCCCAAATATGCCTTCCGGAGCTCTTCGTCCTCGCGCAGGTCGGCGGCCGGGCCCTCGAGGACGAGGCGGCCGGTCGAAAGGACGTATCCGCGGTCGGCGATCGAGAGGGACACGTTCGCATTCTGCTCGACGACGAAGATCGCGACGCCCGATTCGTGCACCTGCTTGATGATCTCGAAGTTGCGCTCGACCAGGATCGGGGCGAGCCCCATCGACGGCTCGTCCATCAGGAGCAGCTTCGGACGCGACATCAGGGCCCGGCCCATCGCCACCATCTGCTGCTCGCCGCCCGAGAGCGTGCCCGCCAGCTGCGACCGCCGTTCGTGGAGCAGCGGGAACAGCTCGTACACGCGGTCGTAGTCCTCCCGCTCGCCGCCGCCGCGCAGGTACGCGCCGAGCTGGAGGTTCTCGAGCACCGTCATCGGCGCGAACAGGCGGCGGTTCTCCGGGACGATCGCGAGCCCGCGGCCGATCCGGTAGCTCGTCGACTTGCGGGTGACGTCCTCGCCGGCCACGCGGACCGTCCCGTTCCGCGGCCTGACGATGCCGAGGATCGTCTTCAGCGTGGTCGACTTGCCGGACGCGTTGCCGCCGAGCAGGCACACGAGCTCGCCCGGCTGAATGTGCAGCGACACCCCCTGGAGGATGTGGATCTGCCCGTAGTAGGTGTCGATCCCGTCGAGCTCGAGGAGCGGTGTGCCGTTGACGCCGGTCTCGCTCATTTCGTCCCCGTCGTGCCGAGTCCGAGGTACGCCTCGACGACGAGCGGATCGGTCGCCACCTCGGCGAACGCGCCCTCCGCGATCTTGACCCCGTGGTCGAGCGCCACCACCCGGTCCGAGATGCCCTCGACCACGTGCATGTCGTGCTCGATCACGAGGATCGTGTACCCGCCGTCGGTGCGAAGTTTGCCGATCAGCTCGGTGATCTCGTGCGTCTCCGCGGGGTTCATGCCCGCCGCCGGCTCGTCGAGCAGCAGGATGCGCGGGCTCGTCGCCGTCGCCCGTGCGATCTCCAGCCGGCGCCGGTTCGCGTACGAGAGCGAGTAGGCCGGCTGGTCCCAGCGATAGCCCATCAGCCGGTCCCCGAAGAATGCGAGCCGGCGCTCGGCGAGCTCGCGGATCTCCCGCTCCTCGCGGCGCATCGAGGGCGTCCGCAGCATCGCCCGGAACAGGCCTGCGTGTGTATGGCCGTACGCCGCGGCCATCACATTGTCACGCACGGTCATGTTCAGGAAGAGCCGGAGCGTCTGGAAGGTCCTCGCGATCCCCCGCTGCGTGATCTGGTGCGGCTGCAGGCCGACGATGCTGCTCCCGTCGAAGGTGATGTCACCCTCGTCCGGTTTGTAGATGCCGGTGATCAGGTTGAACAGAGTCGTCTTCCCGGCGCCGTTCGGGCCGATCACACTCACGATCTCGCCCTCGTCGACGTGCAGGTCGAGACCCGACACCACCTGCAGCCCGCCGAACGCGAGCGACACGCCTTTCAGTTCGAGCAGCGGAAGATCCACTAGACGATCTCCACGCGGCGCTCGCCGAGCAGGCCGTTCGGGCGCGCGATCATCAACACGATCAGCAGAAGCCCGAGCACGATGTAGCGGGTCGGCCCGGGGTTCGGGATCATCAGGTTCTCCCAGACGAATGCTGCGAGGTAGAGGACCGGCGGCAGCGCGATCACGCGGGCCCAGCCGCGGAGCAGCGTGATCCCGAGCACGGATGCGATCAGTACCCCGTAGGCGACCTGGCCGACCCACGGTGTCAGGTTCTCCGGGACGAGGACCCAGTGGGACATCAGGCCGCTGAACCCGTTGTGCCCCTCGGTCGCCCACGACGGGTGGACGGCGGACACGATCGCGTGGATGACGAAGCCGAGAACGATCGTCTCCACCGCCAGCACGGCGAGGCGCCGTGTGAAGCGGAAGGTCGCGAGCACGCCGACCACGATCATCAGGTAGAAGAGCACGCGCGCCTGGTCGGGGTTTTCCAGCACCTGCAGAAGGACGTTGACGAGGATCGCGCCCAGCACGACGCCGGCCTGGCTGCCCGAGCCGCCGAGGATCACCATCGCGTAGATCGTGATCAGCACGGTCGGTGAGAAGTTGAGCGGGAACACGCTTCCCGTGAGTGAGGTCTCGATCGTCCCCGTGAGTGCCGCGACTCCGGCTCCGGTCGCGAACGCCGTGAGCTTCAGCCAGTTGATCGGCATGCCCATCACCTCTGCGGCCAGGGGATCCTCGCGGATCGAGCGCCAGGACCGACCGATGCGGGAGAGGTTCGCGAAGCGCAGCGCGACGAACACGACCGCGAACACCGCCAATGCGACGTAGTAGTACGACACGGCGAAGATCCCCTGGTGCTGGGTGACCAGCGTGTGGCCGAAGAAGCTGAGTGGGTCGACGTTGAGGATCCCGTTCGCGCCGCCCGTGATGTTGTGGCCGAAGATCTGGTTGCCGTTCAGCATCACGGTCTCGAACAGCTCCAGGAAGAAGAGCGTCACGATCGCCAGGTAGTCGCCCGAGAGCCGTCGTGACGGCAGCCCGACGAGCAGGCCGATCACCGCCCCGAGAATCGTGATCGCGGGGATCGCGACGATTGTCGGGAGGTGGATCCCGAACTTGTCCGAATCGAAGATCGCGTACGCGTACGCGCCAATCCCGAAGAAGGCGATGTAGCCGAGGTCGAGCAGTCCACCCCAGCCGACGACCACGTTCAGGCCCAGGGCGAGCAGCATGTAGATCGCCGTGTCGAACCCGACCCGACGGACGTAGCCGCTTGCCTCGACCGCGGGCATCAGCGACGCGACCGCAAGGAAGAGGATCAGGAACGCCCACCAGGGGACCGCACGCAGGCGGTCCTCCATCTCCCCGAGCCGCCCGCCGCGCGTGAGCCTGCGCTCGCCGTGCCGTGCGACCCACTCGTCGCGTCCGACCGCAGGCCCTTCTGCCTCGGGGAGGGCGGGTGCGTTGGGGTCGCCGGGAGTGGTGTCGCTCACGCTGCGCTCACACCTTCCGGATGTCGGCGCGCCCGAGAAGGCCCTGCGGACGGAAGATCATGAACGTGATCAGGATCGAGAACACGACCAGGTCGCTCCACGAGGTCGTCCAGTAGCCGGCGGTGTACGACTCGGCGGCGCCGAGCAGGAGACCCCCCACCATTGCGCCCGGGATCGAGCCGATCCCGCCGATCACCGCGGCGGTGAAGCCCTTCAGCCCGAGTGTGAAGCCGATCGCGGTGAACGTCGGTATGCGCAGGCCCAGCAGGACGCCTGCCGCGCCGGCCAGGGCCGACCCGAGGATGAACGTGAAGACGATTACGCGGTCGACGTCGATGCCCATCATCGCCGCCGCTTCACCGTCGAACGACGTCGCGCGCATCGCCCTCCCGGTGCGCGTCCGGTTGACCATGAACCAGAGGATCGCCATGAGGACGAACGCGGACGAGATCGTGATGATGCGCAGCAGCGGCACGTGCACGGTGTCGACGTCGAAGCCTCGGAAGTAGAGCGAGCCGCCCGAGAGCAGGTACGACTGATAGTCCCGCTGTTGTGCTCCGAAGAGGAGCTGCATCGAGTTCGCAAGGAAGAACGAGACGCCGAGGGCGCTGATCAGCGGCGCGATCCGCGGGGCGTTCCGGAGCGGGCGGTAGGCGAAGCGCTCGATGGCGACGCCGAGCACGGCACAGCCGGCCATCGCCGCGAGCGTGATCAGGATGAGCAGCAGCCAGACCGGCACCGCGGGGCTCTGTGCGCCGCCGAAAGCCTGCAATGCCCCGTAGCCGATGAAGGACCCCACCATGACGACGTCGCCGTGCGCGAAGTTGAGGAGCTTGAGGACGCCGTAGACCAGCGAGTAGCCGAGCGCGACCAGGGCGTACACACTTCCGAGCGTCAGCGCATCGAGGGTGAGCTGGAGGAAGGTCGGCACGCCGGGTGCAACCTAGACAGATGGGCAGCCCGGTGACAACCCGGGCCGCCCATCTCGTTCAACCGCTGTTACCTATGCGACGAGCTTGTACGAGCCGTCGGATTGGATCTTGAAGATGTAGAACTTCGCGTTCAGCGGATCGTTGGTCTTCGTCGAGAACTTGAAGCTCCCGCCGAGGATCCAGTTCGGGATCTTCACGTGTTTGACCGCGTGCAGGACGTCAGCACGGGTCACCGTCCCGTGACCGGTCGAGCAGGCGTTCTTGATCGCGGTCAGCAGGATGTCCACCGCCCCGTAGGTCGGCGGCCCGAACGCATCGAGGGCCTTC
>Ga0335082_10008006_pt1 | contig 11481 bp, 14 predicted proteins | sample Lox_Sample_41_FD_206718 | JGI IMG/M metagenome (GOLD analysis project Ga0335082, IMG submission 206718) | Soil microbial communities from Loxahatchee National Wildlife Refuge, Florida, United States - Lox_Sample_4.1 | ecosystem: Environmental > Terrestrial > Soil > Wetlands | place: USA... | reverse complement strand
TCCTCCGTGGCTTCCAGAAACTCAACCTTCCTCCCAACGCGAGACTTCTCATTCCACGCATCGCAGACCACTTCCTTGGCCCGTCCATCAACGGATGTCCGCACTCCGACACTCGGAGTATCGAACGCCCATCCAAAGGCCCGCCCATCCAGGGTGCTAAATCGGGCTTGCGTTAAGATCTGCAAAACACGCGTGATCTTTTCTCTCTCCAAGGTGCCCGATCGAAACGTTTCTATCCGCGAATGGCGTCTCCAGCCGGCATACTCGACGCGCCCATCCCCGTGTGCCGTGATCGTGTACACGCGACAAGATCCATAACACGGTCCTCGGGGCACCTCCACCTCAACGCTTTTCCAATCCTGTGGATGGGTCAGGTCCGCGTTCAAAGCCGGATGCCACAGGAAGACACCAATCACGACCACTACGATACTGAATCCATACAGAAACGTTTGCCGGAAATAAAGCAACCTATTTAAGGTTTCTCCCCAACCTGTTTCTCGCCAAATCCAAAGAAGCGTAGAGACGGGCAGCAGAACAAGAAAAAGATTGCGTGTATATAGAGAAAACAACAAACTGCGAGTTTCACTCCAGGGACAGAATACCCAGAACATCCAATGAACAATCGCAAGCACGGTCGTTACCCTTCTCCACTTCCATCGGTCCCGCCGAAACAGAGTGACGCAGAGGAGCGGAAATTCCGTAGCGAACACAAGGAAAGGCAGGCTGTTTGAAAAGAAGCTTCCAGCAGATTCTGGCGGTAGCCACAGCCGAGATTTCCACGTCTACCAAGAAATTGTCAGGAAGAGAACCGGACCCGCGAACAACAAGGCCGGCAATGTCGCAATGCGCCGTAATCTTCGGCAGAGAAGCGCGTCGTCACTTAGCCTTAGTAGGAGAAAAATTACAGCGATGACCGCTAATCCCGAAAGGATAACTGTGATCTCGCTTGCTATTTGGTCGGTTCGTCCTGGAAACTCTCGTCTCAACGTCCCTGTCGGGACTGCACTCACGGGATGAAAGTGCAGAAAATCACTGACCCTATAAACACTACGCGACGCAAGGTAGGCAGAATCATCGAAATTCGGGATGGAGCTTGCATCGTTCAAAACAAGAATGAGTCCGGCAATAAAAAGGCCGCTCCCGAGATTCAGGCCGAGCAGGAAATCATCAAGAAAACGCTCTTTCCGTGCATTGCTCGAATCACAGATCTCATGGCTCATGTCCGAGGTTCCGGTCTCCGCAAAGGGGCACCATTCCTATCTTTTGCTTTAGACACCTGCCACCATCAACTAGTTCCACCGGGGTATTCAGTCTGACTACTGACTACTGACTGCCGACTCCCAATTTTCTATCTTAGTCCGCGGAAACCGCACGGCTCTTTGCCCAATTGCGAATCTCGGTGATCTCTTCCGCGCGCGTCACGCTCAACGGTTGCGTGGCATGGATTTCCGCAATCAAAATTTCCGTCGTCAATTGCTGTTTCTGACTGAACGCCGTATATAGGCCCGCGACAATCACCTGTTCAATCTCCGCCCCGGAAAATCCTTCGCTGGCCATGGAGAGCTTCGCCAAATCAAACCCTGCCGTGTCTCTTCCCCGCTTGCGGATGTGCAATCCAAACAAATCCACGCGTGCCGCCGTATCCGGCAAATCCAAGAAGAAAATCTCGTCGAAGCGGCCCTTGCGCAGCATCTCCGGCGGCAGAATCGTGATGTTGTTCGAAGTCGCCGCCAGAAACACGCCGCTCTCCCGGTCCTGCATCCACGTCAACAGCGTCGCCAGCAGCCGCTGCGACAATCCCGCATCCGCGTCTCCACTTGAGCCTGCCGAAGCGAACGCCTTCTCGATCTCGTCAATCCAGAGCACCACCGGCGCAATCTTCTGCGCCACGTCCAGTGCCTTGCGCAGCCGGCGCTCGCTCTCTCCGACATACTTGTCGTACAAAGCCCCGGCATCCAGCCGCGCCAGCTCGTAACCCCACTCCCCGGCCACCGCGCGCGCCGCCAGACTTTTCCCGCAGCCCTGCACTCCGGTGATCAGCACGCCCTTCGGGGGCACCAATCCAAACTTCTGCCCTTCCGGCGTCAGCGCGCTTTTTCTCTTCCCGATCCATTCGCGCAGTCTTTTCAATCCCGCCACGTCGGAAAACGAAGCATCTCGCTTCACGGTCTCCAGCAACCCCTCCGTGTGCAGCGCCTGTCGTTTCGCTTCCATCACGTCGTCCAGCAGGCCGGCATCCGCCCTTCCCCGCGCCAGCACACATTGCCGCAGCACGCGCAACGCATCGTCTTCCGGCAACCCCGCCAGATTCTTTGCCAGTTGCAGCAACCCCGCGCCATCCAGCGAAGTCGCCACGCCTTGCATGCGGTTCAATTCCGCCAGTGCCGCCTTCACACCGCCCAGCAATTCCTCCACGGACGGCAGCCCCAGCTGAAACACCACCGCATCGGCCTCAAGTTCCGGCGGCAACTGCATCGCCGCCGCCAAAATCACGATCGAACGCCGCGCTGTCCGGAACCCATCCGCCAGATCGCGCAACCGGCGGCTGATGCGGTCGTTATCGCAATAGCGCCCGAAGTCCTTCAGCAGGAAAATCCCGTCGCCTTGCACCGTGGCGATGTTCGCCAACGCCTGCTCCGGCTGGTCCGAGTTATACAAGCCCGCCCCGCCGGCGCGCGCCAATCCCGTCGTTACACTCCACACGTATAACGGGATCTGCAGGTCCATCGCCGCATGCTGTAGCAGCTCCACAAAACGCTGTTCCTCGCCGGTCTCGACGGTCACAATCGGATTCCGCGAATTGATGAGCAGTTCGAGTTCTTCGCGTTTGGTGCGCGGCGCGCCCGCAGGGGCCGAAATCGGCGTCCCACCCGCGCCAGGCGGCCTCAACGGCGTTTTGATGTTGTTTGACAAAGCAGCACTCCACGCCTCAAACTAGAAAATTGAAGTCAACGCTTAAGGAGCAATAGATGGCTCAAGGTCAGGCTACCAAAGTCAAGAAGAAGAAAAAGTCCGTTTTGAAGCGCGCGGCACAATCTCGTCAACGCGCCGAAGTCAATCGCGCCAACCGCACGCGCGTGCGCACCGCTATGCGCCGCCTGCGCACCGCGATCACCGCGGGCGACGTCACCGCCGCGACCAATTTGCTGAATCCTACGCTTTCCGCGATCGATCAGGCGATTACCAAGGGCGTGCTGCACGAGAATACCGCGAACCGCTACAAATCGCGCCTCACTCTTGCCTTCAACCAGGCGAAAGCCAAGTCCGCCGCCAAGTAACCAAGCTTCCCAAACTGGTGCCCCACACGCCGTCTTCGCGTGTGGGGTTTTTGTTTTGGCCGGGATGCCTTTTCTTCTCAGCGTATCTCAGCGTATCTCAGTGCCCTCTGCGTCTCTGCGTTAAGTTCTCTCCTCTTTCTACTTGACTACCCGTACCACATTGGCTCTTCCCCTCCACCCCGCTTCTGCGCGATTCTTCCCGTGCCGAACGAAAGAGGTCCTCAATGCCTGAATCGATCACCGTCGTCCGCACCACCCATTCCCGCCTCACTGAGGATCTCCGCGAAAACTCCCCCTTCGGCACGAACTACTCCGACCACATGTTCGTCGCCGACTGGTGCGACGGCCAATGGAAAGACGCGCGCATCGTCCCCTTCGGCCCCATGGAACTCTCCCCCGCCACCACAGCGTTGCACTACGGCCAATCGTTCTTCGAGGGGTTCAAGGCCCACCACACCGCCGACGGCCGCGTGGCGCTGTTCCGCCCGATGGCTAATCACGCGCGCCTCAACCGCACGGCCTCCCGCTTGGCAATGCCCGACATTCCGGAGTCGCTCTTCCGCGACGGCCTGGTCGAACTGATCCGCACGGATCGCGGCTGGGTTCCGCATCGCGATGGCGGTTCGCTCTACGTCCGCCCTGTCTATTTCGGCACCGACGATTCGCTGATGGTTCGTCCCGCCACCCGCTACCGCTTCGTGATTTTCACCGCGCCCGGCGGCCCGTACTTTGCGCAACCCATCCGCCTGCTCGCGGAAGAAACCTACGTCCGCGCCTTCGTCGGAGGCACCGGCGACGCGAAAACCGCCGGAAATTATGGCGGCGGCCTGCTCGCCGCGAAACTTGCGCAAGCCAAGGGCTATGCCAATGTGCTGTGGCTTGATGGCAAGGAGCGCCGCTACCTTGAAGAGTCCGGCGTGATGAACATTATGGTGAACATCAACGGCGTGGCCATCACTCCGCCGCTTTCCGGCACGATCTTGCCGGGCGTGACGCGCGATTCCGTGCTGACGCTGCTGCGCGAATCCGGCGTCAAAGTCGAGGAGCGCCCCGTCTCGATTGACGAAGTTTTGGCCGCGCAAGCCGCCAGCACGCTCGTGGAAGCCTTCGGCATCGGCACCGCGGCGATCATCGCTCCCATCGCCTGCATCGGCTATAAGGGGAAGGACTACGAAATTCCGACCAACTCACCCGCCGCCCTCGCCGGCAAGCTCAAGGCCCAACTCACCGCCATCCAATACGGCCGCGTCCCCGACACCCACAATTGGCTGCTGTACGTGTAGGGACTCGAGAACCTCGCCCTCCGACTTTGGCCACGCTTGCCTGCGTGCTTGCCTGTTTTCGTAGTTCCGCGCTAAGCTGCGACGCTTAATCGCACCATGGCACGCGCAAATAAACTTCTCGACCAGATTTTGAGGGGCAACGCTGACGCAAATATCCCTTTTTCCGGCATGCTGCAGCTTCTCAAGCGGCCTGGATTTCAGGAACGCATTAAAGGCGACCACCACATCTTTTTCCGCGACGGAGTCGCCGAAATCATCAACTTGCAACCCCGTTCCGGAAAGTGCAAACCCTATCAAGTGAAACAGGTCCGGAATGTTATAATTGCTTATCGCTTGGCGGGAGAGGTCGATGTCTAAATACGAGATCATCATCTATTGGAGCGAGGCGGACAAAGCCTTTATCGCGGAGGTCCCCGAACTTCCTGGCTGCGCCGCCGATGGAAAGACGCACAAAGAAGCTCTCGCCAACGTAGAGATCATCGTCCAGGAATGGCTGGAAACCGCCAAAGAACTTGGCCGCCCGATTCCCACTCCACGCGGCCGCCTCACGCTCGTCTGAACATCGAACGCTTTTTGCTTTCCCTTCGCCCATGATATCCTGAGTCATGGGAGGGACTAAGGATGACTGAGTGCGTTGAAGTTGGAACGATTGCGAGTGTCGGAAGGGACCACATCATCTGGCAGAGCGGTGCCAAGAAGCTCTGCGTGAGGTTCGCAGATGATTCGATGTTTACAAAGGAAGAGTGCGCTGAATCATTCAAGGCATTTGTAGGCAAGGACGCAGCGATTCCCGTCAACGGACCGTTCTTTATTGGACTGGATTTTCTTCCGGGTTATTTTGAAGGCAGCGTAAGAATAACTAAGCTACAACACAAGATCGCGTCCGTCGTCGCTTGTTAATGCTGCCGCTTAGCGATTAATTTCGTTCGCCCCCGCGGCGTTCGGCTATCAATTCGTCCGCCAGCGATGTGCCCGGCTTCACATGCTTGCGCACTAACCGTTGCGCCCGCTCGATGTTGCGTTGCAGGCTCTTGATTTTCTCCGCGGAATCTCGTCGCCCTCTGCGTCTCTGCGTTAAGCTCTCTTTCCTCTTCCCCATTTTCTACTTCCCTGCCGCCCGCGCTCCGCTCAACTCCCACACCAGAAACTCCATCACGGAATGGGGGTCTTTTGTGCCGCCCTTCAGGCGGTTATCGGCTTCGCGGAGGGCCTTGATGCCTTCGAGCAGGCGCTCTTTCGAAATTTTTCGGGCACTTTGAATGGCCAGTTCCGCTTGTTCTGGGCGCATGCCCAGCGCTCGCGCCACTTGCCAGCCATTGGCCGCGCGCACTTCGGTCGCCTCCACCAACTTGCGGTACATCCAGGCCATCGCGCCGAGCATCTGCACCGGCTCTTCGCCCTCGCGCAGCAACCGTTCGAAAAATTCCAGTGCCTTTTTCGGCTGGCGCGAGGCCAGCAAGTCGGCTACTTCCCAAATCGTGGCGCTTTTTTCTGAAACCACCAACGCTGCCACCTCCTGCCGCTTCACCGTCTTTCGATCTCCAACGTACGTTGCCAGCTTGTCCACTTCCGTCTTTAATCGCATCAAATCGCCACTGACAAACTCCGCCAGATCCTCGGCCGCGCCTTTCTCAAGCTCGATGCTCTGCTCCTTGGCCAGGGATTTCGCCAGCACCGCGGCTGCGGCCACGCGCTCGTCCAAATTTTCCCCCAGCCCCACTTCCACCACCAGCGCCTTCTCCAGCAGCATCTTCGCCAGCCGCATCCGCTGGTCCAGCCCAGAAGCCTCAATCACCAGCACGGTGAACGGCGCCGGATTCTCCAAATACGCCTCCAGCGTCTTCACCGCTTCGTCGCGCGCCTTCTCCCCCAGTTGTTCGATCGCCTCGGCATCCTCCAGAAACACCACCTGCTGGGGCGAAAGCATCGGCAATGTCTGCGCCTGATCCGCGGCGGTCTGGATCTCGCCGTTGTCCGCCGAAAACCGCGACACCGCCCAGGTCCGCGCCACCTCTGGCACAAATTTCTCGATCAACTGTTTCCGGCACTCGTCCCGCAGATACGGCTCGTCACCCAGAAGCAGGACGGCCGGGATGGCCTTGCCCTTGCTCAGTCGCTCGAGGAATTCGTCGGTAGTCAGCTTCGCCATCAGAAATTCTCGGTTACCGCGGATACCAGGCGCTCGGCAAAATCCTGCGCCATGCGGTCCAGCGCCGGGTCGCCTTCCTGAAAGTAGCTCCGCACATCGGTAGACAACTCGTACTGATTGCGGAACACAAAATTGTCGTTGTGGTAGAGGACCTTGTCGGTCTCACGCTCCGTCAAAGTCACGTCGCATTTCATCGTCACCAGCATCACCGTGGCCTGTGCCGTGGAAGTCGTCTGCGTCGTGGTCGTCTGAAACACCAGCGGCAGCACTTCCATACTCAGGACTTTGCCGGTCAGAACCGCATCCCCCTGGAATGGATCGGACACCACGCGGTAGTTCGTCTTCGCCAGGAATTCGTGAATCGTGGCCGCCGTGAGTTTCTCTTCTACGCGATACGTTGTCGTCTTATTTTCAATCGCGGGCACTGCGATCACGTGGATGCTCTTCGGCAGCGTGTTGTAATGCGCGGTCGTATGATACCCGCAACCCGCCACGCTCAGGACGGCCCCTGCCAACAATCCCCACTTCAACAATCGCCCGCGCCTCATCCTTCCAACCATTCCGCCAGTTTGATTCCATTCGCGGCCGGCACCCGCAGATTATCTCCCGCGCCCCAGAACCACCACGCTTCGGCACGCGATAAATCCGCACGCGGCTCGCTCAAATGCAACCGGCTCTCTCCCGCCACGCTCACGTTGCTCGGCCCCGCTTCCTCCGCTCCCTCCACGCTCCACCCGGCTCCCTGGAAAGCGGCAATCAGCTTGGCCATATCCGTGCCATCGCCCAGATCCGCGCACGCGCTGAACACCATCCCATAAAAAACCGGCGCATGCACCAGGCACAGCGAAACTTTCGCATCTTCGCTCACGTCGCCCAGAGCAGCCGCAACTTCCGCCCGAATCTCCGCCTCTTCCCGCCTCAAATCCGGCTTGCTCTCCGCGGGGAACTTCGGTAACAAAGTAAATGCCGCCTGCGTCCCAAACACGGGGCTGCCCACACTCTGGAACGATAGCAACTGGGAAGTCTGCGTCTCCAGCTCCTCAATCCCGGGGCGACCGCTCTCCGATACCGGCCGGAAAATCACCATGACCAGCCGCTGCAAGCCAAATTGTTCGAGCAGGAGGGCCAGGCTCGCTGCCGCCGTCCCGCCTGCGGAAAATACGCTGAATATTTTCGAGTGCCTCGCCACACTTTTTCCCGTCAAGGCTTCAATCTTCGGGAACCATGGAGTCGCGTCAGGGTCGGAGAGCGTGGCGCGGGTAAAATCAATGATGGTGGCACCGGCCTCGCGCGCCTGCGGAATGCACATGTTCCCAAAGGCCGTGGAACCCGCCAGAAATGCATACTTCGCGTTGCGGAACGTCCCCTCTTCCAGTCGCTGAATAATTGCCGCTTCGCCGCCCGCTTCCGTGAGGGTCCCGGCCACGTCTTCTTCATCCACCAGCCGCAAATCCCATCCGGCAAAGCGGCTCTCTTCGAGAAGCGTTTTCAATTCGCCGCCCAGCAGTGACGACGCTCCCGCAATCACAATTCTCTGGGAAGCTCTTTCCAGGGACATGCGTCAGGCGGTCCTTGTCACTAGCCTGTGCCGCAGGAAACGCACCAGATGAAGGATCAACCCGGCGATGGCATACGTGCCAGCCATAATCACAAGCACGACTTCCGAATACTTCCAGATAATCGCCACCAGCAACACCAGCAGAATAATCGTCACCGACGGTTGCTTTCGTGTCCAGGGAATATCCTTGAAGCTGTAATAGCGCACCGTGCTGGTCATCAGTGCGCCGAGCACCGGCAGCAGCACAAACCACGCGTATGCCCAGCTAGAATCCAGCAACGGACCGAAATAATGTCGCGAATGAACAATCGCCGCCACCACACCTGCCGCAGCAGGTGTCGGCATCCCGATAAAATTCTTGTTTCCGCCGGGTTCCATGCCCTTCACGTTAAACCGCGCGAGTCGCCAGGCGGAGCAAACCAGAAACGTCAAACAGCAAACCCAGCCAAATTCCCCAAGCTGATGAAAATCCGGACTTGCCGCAAATGCGAAACGGAAACCCCAGGCGTAGGCCAGAATCGCCGGGGCGATGCCGAAGCTGACTACGTCCGCCAGTGAATCAAACTGCACGCCGAACTCTGTATTCGTCCCGGTCAACCGCGCAATGCGCCCATCCATCGAATCGAACAGGATGGCAATCCCGATCGCTTTCGCGGCATGGTCGAAATCTTCCTTGCCGCCCACCAGGGCGGCCACAGACGCGTAATACCCACACAGCAAATTCGCCACGGTAAACAGACTCGGAATCAGGAAAATTCCGCGCCGCAGCCGATGGCCCCGGATTCGCCTCTCCTGAAACGGTATCTCGTGCTGTTCAAATTCCGCCATGCTTTGTTCTCCGAGCGCCAGCGGCGCGCCAGACGCTTAGCCCAAGCCGTTAGGCCTGGGTCGTCCACTCCAAAGGAAAGCAGGGCCGTAGGTCCGACACAACACGCCGCGTTACGCTTCACTCTACTACGTGCCGCTCTGCAAATCCCTGTTTTTCTCGGATGCGGTTTTTCTCTGATCCGCGCGCTTTGTGTTGGCCGTCACACTCGCGGTCATGCGGGCCACAACGCTCGACCCGCCGTGGACAGTATTCCCCACCTTCACGGCGATTTCCGCGCCCTCCGGGAGCCACAAATCCACTCTCGAGCCGAATCGCACCAGACCCACCAACTCTCCGCGCCCCACGGAGTCTCCGGTTTTTTTCCAGGAAACGACGCGCCGCGCTACCCATCCCGCAATCTGCTTGAACTCCATCTCCCCATATTCACTGGCCAGCGTAAAGACGTTCTGCTCGTTTTCCAGCGAGGCGTTTTCCGCCCACGCCGCCAGAAACTTCCCCGGCTTGTATTCCAATTTCTTGATCGTCCCCGCCGCCGGCGAGCGATTCACATGCACATTCCAGATGGCAAGAAAAATACTGATCCGCTTCCCTGGCCGTCCCGCGTTTTCTTCGTCTTTTACAACCACCACGCGGCCGTCCGCCGGAGACACTACCACACCGGGCTCCATCGGTATTTTGCGGTTGGGATTCCGAAAGAAGTAAAAGACAAAAAGCCCGAGAAAAATCAGCAGGCCACCCGCAAGGATGTCCATGGGCGTACGAAACACCAGCAATACCAACCCGGCAACGAGCGGCGGCAGTCCGAACCAATACCCTTCTTTGACCATAGTCTCCCTGAGTCCGTCGCGAATCCTCTTCGCGGGAGCACCACGGTCATTCTACGACAACTTTTCCTGGGGGAGCGATTCCGGACGGGCTACTGCGAATGTCTAGCGCGCGCACTGTGAACGCGGGAAGCAAGGCGTTCCATTTCATCCTTCACGTGCAACTTCATTTTCTTGAGTTGGATTTCTTCGATCAGGTCTTCACTGCTGTGGTAGGGGGAGTGGGTTAATTCGTGGAGTTTTGCTTCGTACTGCCGGTGCTGCTCTGCCAGACGCTGATACTCGGCGTCTGCTTCACCAATTACGTCCCGAGGGCTCCGCTGCGGTGTTGCCATGCGTTCCTCCTCTGATTGTGGTGCGGATATGAATGGGGTGTGACAACTGCATGTGCGCAGGGTAGCACCGGGAATGCCGGAGTCAAGAGCGAGTTGGTACTAATGCGCGGGCGTTGTGGATTTTCACAGCCCCAGCTCCATCACCAGGGCAGCTTCCTTCGGATCCTGGTAATAGTCCTTCCTTTTCCCCACCGCCTGGAAACCCAATGACTCGTAGAACGCCATCGCCCCAGCGTTCGACTCCCGAACCTCTAAAAACACACGACTTACCCTACATCGCCGATACTCCTCCAGTAACCTCCCCACAAGCAACTTCCCTTCTCCTCGCCGTCGGGTCTCTTGCCGCACGGCCAAATTGAGGATTTCAGCCTCGTCTGCCGCCATTCTTCCGATCGCAATTCCCGAAATGACTGTCCCATTCTCGCAGACGAGGGCAGTCACTCCTGAAAGTTCTCTCATCCTTAGTAAGTCCGATTCTCCCCACAGCGTCGCTTCCGGCGTCGCCGCCAAAATGCGCGCCACTTCCACAGCATCTTCCTCGGGCCGAAATTGGCGGATCGAATAGCCTGAGCGGCGCTGGCTCTCATCTCCCATGGCTTCCCAGATCCTTCCAGAAAATCTCGGCATCCGACCGCCGCACATAATTGGCGTCCAGATGCAGAGCGTCGCTCAATTCGTGCCGTCGCGCCCGCTCTTCGCCCAATTCCGCCACACCTGCGGCCAATGCCTTGCCGCAACCAACCAGCGATTCCCCGCGCGCGGCTCGCTTTTCCCAGTTGGGCACGGCCCCCAGCAACGCCGGATCCGGCGTCACCCAACGTACGGGATCTTCCCCAGCCTGTTCTCCAACCCATTTCACAAATTCGTCCGCGGCGATGACCATTTCCTGTCCTACCAGTTCCATACTTCCATCCGGCTGCACGCGGTACAAGCCGCCAAAAATCTGCCCCCGCTGCGCATCAAAACACGCTGCAATGTAACCGGATCTGGCACCCACGGTTCGAGCTATCACCTCCAGCCTGGATACCCCAACCACAGGTTTGCCGTATAGCTCCGCCCATGCTTTGACGGCTGTAATCCCAACCCTGAGTCCGGTAAACGATCCGGGGCCCGTCGCCACTGCTAACACATCGGCCAAATCCAGCCTTGTCTCCGCATCGCCCAAACACTTTTCCACAGCGGGAAGCAGCCAAGAGGAATAATCTTCCGCCGTTTCATGCTCTTG
>Ga0335082_10008004_pt1 | contig 11484 bp, 16 predicted proteins | sample Lox_Sample_41_FD_206718 | JGI IMG/M metagenome (GOLD analysis project Ga0335082, IMG submission 206718) | Soil microbial communities from Loxahatchee National Wildlife Refuge, Florida, United States - Lox_Sample_4.1 | ecosystem: Environmental > Terrestrial > Soil > Wetlands | place: USA... | reverse complement strand
GCATGCGCAGGTCGAGCACGCTCGCCGTGGCCTCGCCCTGCGCGGCGACGGTGCGCATGGCCGTGATCGCCTGCATTTCCGCGACCAGGCTCGAATGGAACACGATTTCGCCGACACGGCGCCGGATCGCGGCGGCGTCCTTCGGAACGTCCGGCGCAGCATCGGGCGTGAGTTGCACCACGATCAGGTCGCGGGCGGGCCCGCCCTGGATCATCGGCCACAGCGTCGGGTTGCCCGAGTAGCCACCGTCCCAGTACGGCTCACCGTCGATTTCCACCGCCTGGAACAGCTGCGGCAGGCACGCTGATGCCAGCACAGCGTCGATTGTCATCGCGTCGTTGGAAATGACCCGCGGGAGCCCTGACTTAACGTTCGTCAGCGTGACGTAGAGGGGCGGCGCTGATTGGCTGCGGATTGCGTCGATGTCGACGTGAGCAGCAATTGCGTCGCGCAGTGGGTTCAACCCCAGCGGATTCGCTTGGTAAGGGGACACGCCGGCATTGGCGACGAGCCAGACGCCGACCGTCTCGCGCCAATGGCGCTCGACCGGTCCCCACAATTCGCGGCCGAAATCGGCGACCGCCGGCTTCGCCACGGCGAGCCAGAACGAGCGCAGCCGCCTGCGCGCCTCCGCCGGCTTGCCTTCGGCAATCGCGCTCGCGACGATCGCGGCGTTGATTGCGCCGGCGCTGGTGCCGCTCAACTGCGCGATGGAGACACTCCGGCTCGCGAGCAGCGCGTCGAGCACGCCCCAGGTGTACGCACCCCAGGAGCCGCCGCCTTGCAGCGCCAGGCTCACGGGTTTACGCATGCGCGGAGCGCGTACGTTCTCTTCGGCAGTGATGTTGGTCATAGGTGGAGGGCCGGTGGGTTTACCCTCCGGCAGGTCGAGATGGAATCAGTGTCGCACGCCGAATCGCGTTCGGCGGCGAACGGGGGTCCAGCGACGCGCATTCCGCGGGCCGGTCGGCCAACCGCGACTACGGGGCGCGACGGCGGCTACAAAATGAGTGCCGCGCGGCGCGGCATGTACGGGCGCCAATCAAGCGCCGATTCGAGCCTTGCATGATGAGCGTCGTCCGTCCTTGCAGGCGTCTCATCAAGAAACAGTACACACTATATGGAGGTGACTTTCAAGAACCCAATCGCCAATTCATATGATTGCGATAGGAATAATGAATCACGCCAAAGGCAGCTATTAGGTCGCGAGCAGACGCTGGGCGAGAAGGAGATGCAACTTATGTTGCCGACTACGATTGTGCTAAATCTGCGACGCGTGCTTGGGGTAGCCGGAACCGCGCTCCTGGGCGGTGCACTGGTATGGGCACCGGTCGCCGCCTTCACTGGCGACATGCTGACGGTAACGAAAACAGCGCTGGCGGGCGTGGCGCTCTTGATCGTGATGAAATTCCTGCCGCGACACACCGTAACGCCCGAGCATCAGCCAGACCCGGTCAACGACGAACGCTAGTCTGCAGTGCGCTCGACTTGGATTGCCGCCGCGGCGCTTCGCAGTAATGAACAACCACGCGCGGCTACGGAAGGCTCAAGAACGTGGTGAACATGTCGGCATTGATGTGATCGCCGACGTGGCCGTGGTGGAGCCATTCGCCAGGATCGTTCGCCCTAATGTCCGCCGTGACCAGCTCCTCCCGGGCAGCATCAGCGTTCAGTGCTCGATTTCGCGCTCCAGCTTCTTTCGCGCGTACAGCGCAGTGTCGAGCGCATCCGAAACACGCCGTCCACGCCGAGACGGTAGTGGGTCAGGTATTCCTTCAGCGGGTCGGACCTCGCGTCGTAGGGCAGGTTGTAGTAGCCCTTTTCACTGCGGAACGTATATTCGTGCACGAGCAGACCCGCGCCGTGGGCGTCGGTCACTAGCGATGTGGCGGGTTGTTGGATCGAATCGGGATAGCCGTCGAAGGTGCCGTTGCCGTCCAAATCCATGCAGTTGCCGATAGCGTCCGCCTTGCATTTCACCGGTACGATCATCGGCTTCCAGGGACCGATCCCGTCCCGAATCAAACCGGCACGAGGGACGCTGCACCCAGCAGAGCGCGTGGGCAGGTTTGCGCTGGACTGTTACAGCTGCAACCCCTGCGACCCGATCTCGAAACATGCCTGATATACGTGTGGCAGACGATTAGCCCTGGCGCATGAATCACGTGGTTGCGCCGCCAACCTTTGCCAACTTCAGGAGCAATTGATGAATAGAGCCTTCAAAGCATCGAGCATCGTGCCCGCCCGAGCACACTTGATGGATCGATCCAAGCTCGCGATCGCATTGACCGCAGTTGTTTTCTCCATGGGTGTCGCGGCAGCGCCACCCGAGTTCATCGGACCGCCCAAAGACGCAGTCAAGCACGAAGAGGTTAAGGCAGCGGCCGTCTATCCGCAGGAGGGTGCGACCTCCGGCCGTGCGGCGACCCAGCTCAGGCAGCAGCGCGACACGCCGCCCGTGCTCGTCACGACGCAGGAAAAGCACGACGCCGTTACTGCGGCCGCCGTCTATCCGCAGGAAGGCGCAACCTCGGGGAAGCAGGCGATCAAGGATCGAATGGACCGGGCGCTGCCGCGGCCCCTTTCGACAATGCGGGAGAAGCAGGATGCCGTCGGCGAGGTGACGAGGCGATACGGTGCGTAGCGAGTCGCGATCGCCGCGGTGACAGGTCGCAGTTCGGCTATGGATGTAGCAGCCGCGCGAGGCTCGTAGCGAGGTCCAGCGCAGACAACGGTTTCACCATCTCGTCTGCGCCGGCCTCGCGCGCGCGGCTGTGAAATCGCGTCCGCACGCTCAGGCATAACGGCGCAAACGTGAAGCGCGAGATCCCGCGCGATCGCCACCGACAAAGCGAAATTCCTGCACTCGGCCATGAACCCCAGCGCGTGGACGCGCAATATCGTGGTCCTCCGGATTGCAGAACACAGGTACTCCGATGGGATGGCGCGACGGGCTCTTACCAAATCCGCGTGAGGATGGCCCATCCGATCAAGTACGCGCCGCACGCCACCAGTACACCAAACAAGGGCACGACAATTGGAATCCATTGAACAGAGGTCGATAAGTCGTCTTGCGGCGGTTCGATCCGGTTGTCGTGAGTTGATGTGTCCTCTTCCGCCTTCACCGCGGCCGGTTGCGCAGCCGCTCTCGACCGCGGCACGATGATGGCTGCCTTGATTGCGGAAGCCGCGGCCGCTCGACTGGCGCCGCTTGTGGTGTCCATTGGCATTTAGCTCACCCGTTTGGCTCGCTTGCTTGTCAGGAAGAAGCTCCTCGTGAGGTTGTCATCTTCAATCGCGCCAATTTCGCGCGGATTTCAGAAACGACCATCGCTGTTACGGCTGTCACTTTGGTCTGCATCGCCACGGGCCGATCCCGCACTCGCATGCATTGCCCCAAGCGGCGCCAGGAAGATCACTGGGTGCGATCCCACGCCGTTTCAATTGCAACGTTTCGGGCCTGATTCCGAAATCAGCGTGCGATGCATGGCCCTGAGCATGAGCACGTGATGAGCGTGCGCTGCGGGAACGCGCGATGCAGTCAAACCGGCGGCTTCCCAAGGACCTCGATTGGAAGGACCAACATGAAATCACCCGATTGTTCGTTTCACGACGCGTCGCACGTACAGGCGGACGTGAGACACGTCTTCGAGAAGATATGGCGCGAGTTGCGGGGGCGCGAAAGAGCGGCGCCCAATTCCGACCTTTGCCGCAGCAAGCTCTGGCTCGAGTGTAATGGCGAGCTGACCGACATTGAGTCCGTCAAAGCGCTTTGGAGCCGAACGCCGATACCCGGGGCCGAGTTGGTCACCTTCATCTGTCCGCGCTGCGACCAGAGCCACGAGTCCCTTCGTTTTGGCTGACTTCATGAGAGCCGTGCACGAACGCGGCACCATAGCTCGAGCGCTTCCCGGCCTCCGGGCCTCGGGCGCATTGAGCGCAGCAACACCGCCGGCCGCGTCGTTGTCCGCTCCCGCTGCCTTAGCCTTCGCCGCGGCCTCGTGGATCTCGTCGCTCGTGGTCCGCGGCCGCGCCCGCGTGTTCGCCGCCTTGGCGCGCTATCTGGCGCAGCCCGTCAGGCGGCACGCGCCTTCATCAACCGGCGATACCGGCGCTCTCTGTGCGCTGCTTCGGCCCGGCGACGTGCTACTCACAGACGGCAACACTCGAATGGCGGCGCTCGTCAGATGCCTGACCCGATCGACCTGGTCGCACGTATCGATGTACGTCGGTCCGCTCGAGGAAGGACCTGATCCTCTCTGCATCGTCGAAGCAGACATTGCGGCGGGCGTAAGAGCGGTACGACTCTCGGAGCTTCAAGGGCTTCGCGTGCGCGCATTGCGTCCCACCGGACTCGTCGACGCCGACCAACGCCGCCTTGCGGACTGGGTTGTAAGCCGGATCGGCGACGAATACGACATGGCTCAGGCGTGGGCACTGGGACGACGCTTCCTGCGCCTGCCGCTGGCTTCGCATGCGCCGCATGCGCCGCATGCGCCGCGCTCGGTAGCGCAAGGCCGGATGCAGTTCATTTGCTCCACCTTGCTGGCGCAGGCGTTCCTGCTGATCGGATGTCCGATAACCCCAACGCAGATCGGCATTCGCGACGCGTGGGCCGTGGACCACCGATATGTGATCCCGCGCGACTTCGAGAGCGCGTCCGGGTTTGAGGTTGTGAGAGCAACTGTTTGCTGCTCAACGGCCATGCAAATGTGAGTTCGAGCGCTCGACTCGAGCGCGCCGAGGCTTGCTCAGCGTCATTGTCCGCTCCGTTCGTGTTGGACGAGCTCACCTCGTCCGCAATGCCAAGGTGATCCGACGCTTTGGGGGGCTTGTGATCGCGGCTGAACAAGATCCGGCACATACAGCGACGGAACCGGCCGATCGGCGGACATCCGCATCAGGGCTGCGAGAAAGAAGCCGACCCAACTGCCTCCGATGAAAGCGACTACGCACCACCAGACCGAGATCATTGGGCCGCTCCTTTCAGCTGCCTTCGATGTTGCGTGCCGGCGTCGGCAGCGAATGCAGTGACGTGCTGGGGCTGCCTCGCGAGACCGACGCCTCTCTCTAAACTTGACCGCAGCGCCAGTGCGTGGCGCAGCGCCACAAGGACGTATTCAAATGAGATCGCGTGGCCGGACCGTTGCCTACACGGGCCGCTGCGTTGCAGATGTAACCAAGGGAGACCGGCAGGATGCACCGGCCTTGCTTGCTATCGCCGGCGCTTACCCGAGCGGGAGCGAATTTAACAGGGCGAGGGGGCGGCTGCCCCACGCCGCCGGTTGCTGTGACACCGACTTCAGCATTGTGAAAAAGCCATCGCGCGCAGAGGATTCTGCAAGACCGCAAATGGACGCTTCAACGACACTAATTAAAGCGAAACCAACCGGTTCGCTGAGTTGGATTCATTGGAAGAATGCTCGATTGTAAACAACGGAAAGGTAAAGACTATGAAACGCTCAAGCATCCTGATGCTCGCAAGCATCGCCTTGGTGACTTCGCTCGCAGCACAGGCGCAGGTGATCGGAGCGCCACGGCCGCCCGCGCGTCGGGGCAAACGAAGCGTGACCCCTACCCCGCGCACGTCGTCGGCCAGCGGCGCGCGGCGAATGGAACGACGCTCGACATTCGACCGATCACGCCCGCCGATGGTGAGCTGATCCGCGATTTCGTGCGCTCGCTATCGCTCGGGACGCGATACCTGCGCTTCATGGCCGCGGTGAAGGAGCTCAGCACGCAATCGGTCGAGCGGCTGACGAGGATCGATCACGAGCGCGACGCGGCGCTGCTCGCCGTAGTGAACGAAGACGGCGCCGATCGTGTGGTCGGCGTCGCTCGATATGCGCTATGTGCAGGCGGCGGCGCGTGCGAATTCGCGATCGTCGTCGCGGACGACTGGCGAGGCCGCGGCCTGGGACGCCTGCTTATGACGCTGCTCATCGACACCGCGGAAGCACGTGGCTTGAAGCGCATCGTCGGCGATGTGCTCGCGATCAACCGGCGGATGCTGGCGTTTGTGAAGGCTTTTGGCTTCCGCGTCCTCCCGTCGAGCGATGACCCGACGATTGAACGCGTAGAGCGCCCACTCAATGGCGATCGGCGCCATGCCTGATGTTCGCAGCGCCGCGTGCGGCACACGCCGCGTATGGGGTGCGTGGCGGAGCGCGATTAATCGACGCCGATGTCCCACGCCCTGCTCTGCGGCACGGGGTGTCCCAGGTAGCGCTGCCTGAGCTGCAGCCGCAGCGTGTCCGCGTAGCGGAGGTCGTCGTCGGTTGGGAGCGCGGCTGGCCGGAATGGCCAGCACTCGTTCAGGCCAGCCGTACACTCTTCCACGGAGTAGCGCGCGATCGCCGAAGACATTGTGGCGGTCTGCGTCGCGCTGGTGTTGTGCGTCGCCGGTCTATCAAATGCCGCGACCCCTTGCGTTTCCACCTGGCTGTCGAATGGCATGGCTTACTCCTGGCTTCGTGCTGCGTCCATTCCTTCGATGACAGCATCCCACTTGCTCGTGTCCCAACGATTTCGGCGCCAAGCGCGCACGCTACGGCTGAAACAGACGATCGGATGCGGCGCCGGGTGCACTAGAGGCGTCTATTCAGCCGGGGCCTCGAGCTCGATCGTGACGCGCTTGACCGCCGATCACCGAAAGCGAAGAGACTCGTGGCGTCCGTTGCAATGCGGGCACACGAACTCGATCATCTCGACGCCGAGGCCGGATCGGCGAACGCCGAGGATCTGTACCGACGCGGAATCGACGAGGTCGCTGTCGCACTCGAGCCATAGGCTGTCGCGATCGACGTCCGAAAGGTCCTGCTGCTCGCGCTCGTCTAGTTGGCGCCAGACGCGCTCAAAAGTCTCTTGGATGTCGGTTGCCATGCCCGGCGTGTAGTCAAACGAAGGATCGAGCAGCGAATTCACGTTGTCTCCTTTGCATCTGCGGGTCAGGCCGCGTAGGACATGGCAGCGGTCCGCGCGCCGGGGACGCTGTGCGCGTCAAACGACACGAGACTCATGTCGTCGAGTACTTCATGCACACGGTTGATCTGTTGCGTGTCGCCGTGTACGACGAGCAGGAACTTGTTCGCCTTCAGCGCCGTTTCGTAGCGCAGTACCGAATCCCTCGGGATCCCAATCGCCGTAAGGGCGCCAACGAACGCACTGGCCGCACCGGCGAACAGGGCGCCCTCGAGGCCGCTGACGATTGTCGCTGCGATCGGCCCGAGGATGACCAGCTGGCCGACCACGGGCACGAACATGAACGTTGCGCCGACCAGGATGCCCGCGAGGCCGCCCCAGAAAGCACCGAGCTTGCCGAAGAACTTCGCGCGCTCGCCGGTGTTGAAGTAGCCGAGAACATGCTCTTCAGTTTGGTAGTCGCGGCCGATGATCGAGATCTTCGTCATCTCGAAACCGGCGCATTGCAGTGTCTTCACCGCGGTCTTCGCCTGCCAGTGGGCGTCGTAGACCGCGACGGCGATGTCCGTTTCGTTCATGGGCTTTCCTTCGATTTGGGCGGTGGGCGGGGAAATGTGTACGCGCGAATCATCCGAGTGACGAGCCGTCGATTTTCGCCGTCGGCTTTCGTAGCGAATTCCACAAGCCGGGCGCTTTTGCCGGAAGGACGCAGTCGGGCTCCGCGGGGCGCACCTCCCACAGCCCGTCGGCGACCTGTTGGTCAAGCTCGTCGTCGTCCCAAAGCATCATCCCCACGAAATAGCGTGCCGCGGTCGGCGTGGTCTTCATGACCCGGTCGATCGTCGCTTTGTCGAGGATTGCGACGACACCCGGCATCAACGGAACCGCCGTTCCTGCGCCGGCAGGCGCTCCCCGCATCACCGCGAAGACGGCGCGGGACAGCGCCGGTCCGCCAAGATAGACGAACTCCTTGACTTTGCGCGCCGACTTGTCGGGCAAAAGCGCTGCGAGCTTTATCCTGGTCGGTCGATTGACGATGAAGCCGAAATGTCCGCCATCGGGGAGCGGCGCCGCGATCACGACGGTCTGCTCGAATGGCGAGCCACCGAGCTCTTGCGATGCGACAAGGATGACAGCTTGCGAAAGATCGACCGCATGCACCGCGGCGATCGGCAAAGCGGTGAGAAAAGCACACACCGCGGCGATGCCTGCGATTCGCTTCATTCGAGCCTCCGTCAACGAGTAGACGCGACGTATGCACTGTCGGCGCTAAGTGTCACGCAAGCGTTTCGCTGCGGGCCCCGAAGATTGCGTCCGCAACGGGCGCCGACTCTTTCGGCATTGCAGAGGGCAGGAGGGTTGTCCGCCTAGCGGACGCCAAGGGGAAGGGCTCTACCCAAAAGGGCGGCTGCTTCGCTCTTTGTGTGCGAAGCAGCCGAGGTAAGGGGTCGAAGGGCTACCCACACCCCTCCGTGTCGATGGACGCGTTGAACCCGCGGGTCGTGCATCCGCGCGTCGTATCCGCCATGACGTGCCACGTGGCCCAGACGTGCCGCAGGTCGTGCCAGCGGGAGTTGCTGATGCCCGCACGCTTAAGCGGATTCCTCCAGGACTGCGCGCCTGCCCCAGCGGTTTGCCCTTGAAGGTGAACTCGCACTTGAGATGCTTGCCCTTGTCCTTGCGCAGCACCGCCACCGCGGCGTCATTCAACGACACGCCAATCGCCTCGCCACCTTTGGCCTCGTCGGCATGAATCCATGCCGTACGACGTTCCATATCCAGGGCGGACCGTTGCGGACCGAGCACGTTGGCCTGCCCGCAATCCCGTAGCCAGGGCAAAGCGGGTGAGCTGTCGCTTATGCGTTGGCAGCGCGTCCAAGAGCCGACTTGCCTCCTCCTTGGTGAGCCAGCGCACCCGTCGCTTTGCCTCCGGATAAAGGGTGACGGCTGGTGCTTTCTCGATCCATTGCCATGGCCCGGCTGCCCGCGCATTGCGGCGCGCACTGATTCTGAGTCAACAAAGCGGTGAGGAATGCCGGTTCCTCACCCAACAACGGCGTCGGTCGCCTGTGAAGCGCCGGCCATGCCACAACGGTCTCGGTCGTCCCGTCAGCTTTCTGCAACAACTCACAGCCTTGTTGAATACGATCCCATCGCGCTGCGGTATGTTCTCGGCGAACCTCCGCTCGAATAGGTGACCGCAACGATGCTCCAGGACGGATCCGCCACATTGAAGAATTGAATCATGACAACCCGATTGCTTCTCGCCACCGTCGCCGCGCCTGCCGCCCCGATTGCCACCCCAGATGGCGGCGCTGTGCTGGTCCATAACCACAAAAGCATGCGCGACGCTCCGTGCGGCGGGAAGTGCTTTGAGGGATTCGTACCCACGCGGGGCGAGAGTGAGGTTACATGCCATGCCTGATGAGAATACAGTTCCTGTCCCACTCCGCATCCCGGTATCGACCAAGCGATCGCTGAGGTATGTGTTCTTTGGTGGCGCGGTTGGCTTCATTTTCGGCGTCGGCGTGCTGTTGGTGATTGCCGCCTTCTACGGCGAATTGATCGGGCTCCCTCCGGGCCGCGACTTGTTCTTCGCCTTGACACAAACGATGTTGCTCAGCCAGCCGGCAGGGATCGCCGGGATGGTGATGGGGGCGACGATTGGAGTCGTGGCAGGCGCCGTCGCCTACTACGTGCATCACCACATGCCACGCGCGTCCGAATAGGCCGGGTTCCGCACACGGGAAAGCATGCTCGCCCAGAAGCCATTTACGGCGGCGGGCGCCCGAGTCGCGTCGCCGAATTGGGATTTGTGCAGCCCCTTGCCATAGCGCCCGGAGTGTGGAGGACGGTGTCTTCTGGCCCCGAGCACAACGAAGATCCCCGCGCGGTCGGGTCCCCGGAGGTGGTGTAGAAATCGGTGAGTGCCGCTGCCGCTGTCGTGGATCGCAGCCGAGAGGGAGATTGCCAACGACCATCGGGATCTGCTGCCCTCCCTCCCGACGCGATGCGCCGAGTCCGCGGTGAGCAGGGCCGTTCCGGCGTAACCCTTTTTGTTTGGGGCTAACACCCGGTTCACGCCAGACGTCGTTTGCGTGCCCGCAGTGACTAAGTTGATTCAAGCGGCGAAGCTATCCGCGACCACGCGTTCGGTCGCGCCGTGCCACGGACGTTGGCCACGGTGTCGACGATTCGCACCCTTGCGAACCTTAGTCGACCCCAATCCCCGGCTGGAGGAACGGCTCTGGCGGGTCAGCCGCGTCTTGTTTTGTCAGGGGGCGGGAAGCCGTACCTCATCAGCAAGGCCTTCAGCACGTCTTCTGTCGCTTCCGGCGCGAGATGGGAAACTAGGATGCGCATCGTCATCGATTCCCGCTAGGAAGTTCGTGCATCAGCCATTTATGAAAGACGATTCGAGAACTGAGGTGAATGGGACACGCTCCGCGGTCCGGTCAATCGCTTCAGCGCCGCGACGTCGAGCAGCTTGACCATCGCGCGTCGTTGCAACTGGATGAGGCCCTGCTGTCGAAAGCGGGAAAGCAGTCGACACACGGTCTCCGGAGTGAGGCCGAGATAGCTGCCAATTTCCCGCCGCGTCATCCTCAGGATGAACTCTGTCGACGAGTAGCCGCGCTCCCGATGGCGATGTGCCAGGTTGAGCAGGAAACCGGCGAGCCGTTCCTCGCCACTCATGGTACCGAGCATGAGCATCATCTTGTGGCCACGATCGATCTCGCGCAACAGGATCAGATGCAGACTATGTTGCAGGGCCGGTACCTCACGTGCCAATTCTTCCAGGCAGTCGAACGGCAACGCGCACACCTCGCTGTACTCGAGAGCGATCGCCTGGCCGGCGGGGCGGCCATTGTGAATGGCGTCCATCCCAATGATGTCTCCCCGCAGGTGATAGCCGCACACCTGCTCGCGGCCGTCCCGGGCATGGACCGTGGTCTTGCACGATCCGGTCCTGATCGCGTAAAGGGCGTCGAATGGATCGCCGGTGCGGTAGATCGCGTCGCGTTTCCTGATACGACGACGCATGCCGACCAGAGCATCGAGATGGTGGATCACGTCGGGCTCCAGTCGAGACGGCAGACACAGATCGGCTACGCCGCAGGTGACACAACCCGCCTGCAAGTCGCGAATCGGTACCACGGCCGATCCGGCGGGCGAAATCAGGCGAGCGTTGCTGTTGAGTGGCATCGGGTGCCTTCGCGCAAGAACTTCAGGCGGACGTGACCCCCAAAATAGGCCTTGACTCGGCACCGGTCTTCGCAAATCCTGCGCGCGTTGGAGGATCTTGCCGCTCGAAGGAAGACGTTGGAGATCAGACCCGGACCTGCGACATTTCGCTAGGGCACGCCGTGCCGATCGGGTGCGGCGGAGCGTGGACGTTCCCGTCCCGGGCGATGTGTCTGCGTCGTCATTCAGGGCAGCGCCACGCGCAAGGTGATGCCCGGATAGGTGAGGCCGCAGTTTGGCTCCTTGATACGGGCATTTGATACATGCTGCAGGTACACCACGAGCTCATAGCGGCCGCCCGGACCGAACGCGACCCCC
>Ga0335082_10008003_pt1 | contig 11485 bp, 9 predicted proteins | sample Lox_Sample_41_FD_206718 | JGI IMG/M metagenome (GOLD analysis project Ga0335082, IMG submission 206718) | Soil microbial communities from Loxahatchee National Wildlife Refuge, Florida, United States - Lox_Sample_4.1 | ecosystem: Environmental > Terrestrial > Soil > Wetlands | place: USA: Florida... | reverse complement strand
CGACACCGTCGCCGCGACTGTCAGGGACTTGATATCGACGACGGTGCCCGTACCGTCGTTGAAATTCGACACGTACACCTGCCCGAGGACAGGGTCGACCTGGATGCCCTGGGTGTTATTGCCGAGCGGGAGCGCCTTCTCGACCGTGGGCAAGGCGTGCGCCCACACCGCCAAGAGCGCGACGGCCGCGACGGCGGCCCACCGCGTCAACTTCGTTGCGAAGCCGGCCATGGTTGCCTCCCTGATGCTGCGAAGCCGCTAGAGCGCAGGCTCCGAACCTGCTACTTCGAACCCAAATTCCCGGCAGGTCAAGTGCGGAATCCACCTGAAGGCTCTGCGGCGGGTTCGAGCGGGTAAGATCATGGCCGTCATGAAGGCGCGTATCCCAATCGCTTGCATTGCGGCCGCCCTCGCGAGCGGGACATCGCTTGCGCAGCCTGCGCCACAATACCCGGCAACGCCCAAGCGGCCCGTCGAGGAGGTCCATCACGGCGTCAAGGTCGTCGACGACTACCGGTGGCTCGAAGACGCGGGCGCGCCCGACGTGCAGACGTGGATCGCGGCGCAGAACCAGGCGGCGCGCGCCTATCTCGACGCGATTCCCGGGCGTGCGCGGATCGCGCGCCAGGTCGAGACGCTGCTGCGCATGCGCGCAACGCGCCGCTACGACTTCATCCTGCGCGGCGGGCAGCTGTTCGCGATGCGCAACGTGCCGCCCGCCAACCAGCCGCAGCTCGTGGTGATGGGCGCTGACGGCCGCTCGGCGCGCGAACGCGTGGTGGTCGATCCGCTCGCCATCGACCCGAAGGGAAGAACGGCGATCGATTTGTTCCGGCCGTCTTACGACGGTCGCCACGTCGTGGTATCGCTGTCCGAGAACGGCAGCGAGGACGGCACCGCGTATGTCTACGACGTCGCCACCGGCAAGCGCCTGCCCGACGTCGTGCCCGGCGTGAACTATCCCACTGCCGGGGGCAGCTTCGAATGGTCGCCCGACGGCGACGGCTTCTACTACACGCGCTATCCGCGCGAAGGCGAGCGTCCGCCGGCAGACCGCCATTTCTACCAGACCGTGTGGTTCCATGCGCTCGGCACGCCGGCCAGCGAAGATCGCTACGTGATCGGGCGCGACTTCCCCCGCATCGCCGAGATCAAGCTCAGAGGAAGCCGCGACGGCCGCTATCTCCTGGCCGCCGTGGGCAACGGCGACGGCGGCGACACGGCGTTCTGGCTGCGCGACGACGCCGGCCAGTGGACCCAGGTCGCAAGTTTCGCCGACGGCGTCAAGGCGATCGAGTTCGCAGACGACGATCGCCTCTACGCGCTGTCGGTCAAGGACGCACCGCTGCGCCGCGTGCTCGCGATGCCCGCGGCGAAACCGGTGCTCGCCGAGGCGGTCGTGGTCGTGCCGCAAGGCGAGTTGCCGATCGAAGCCGCCGTTCCGGCGAAAACCCGGCTGTACGTGCGCTACCTGGACGGCGGGCCGAGCAGGATTCGCATCTACACGCTCGACGGCAATCCATTGCGCGAGCTGCCTGCGAAGGCCTTGGCCAACGTGTCTATCGGCGGACGACTCGCAGGCGACGATATCCTGGTCGCCGCCACGAGCTACACGACGCCCCCGACGTGGTCGCGCTACGAAGCCGCCCGCGATCGCCTCGTGGCCACGCGCCTCGACGATCGGCCCACGGTCTCGCTTGCCGATGCCGTCGTCGAGCGCGAGTTCGCGCTGTCGAAGGACGGGACCAAGGTGCCGGTCGTCATCGTCCACCGCAAGGACACGAGGCTCGACGGCAGCAACCCCGTGCTGCTCAATGCTTACGGGGGCTATGGAATCAGCATGAGGCCGCGCTTCGATCCGCTGCTGCGCCTGTGGCTCGACTACGGCGGCGTCTATGCGGTGGCGAGCCTGCGCGGCGGCGGCGAGTACGGGGAGCCCTGGCACGAAGCAGGCAAGCTCACGCGCAAGCAGAACGTCTTCGACGACTTCGCCGCTGTTATGCGGCATCTGGTGGAGCGCAAGTACACGACGCCCGCGCGTCTAGCGATCACCGGCCGATCCAACGGCGGGCTCACGATGGGCGCGGCGCTGACGCAGCAGCCGCAGGCGATGCGCGCCGTGGTGAGCGGCGTGGGCATCTACGACACGATGCGCTGGGAAGCGCAGCCCAACGGCGAGTACAACACGACGGAGTTCGGCTCCATCAGGGATCCCGCGCAGTTCAAGGCCCTCTACGACTATTCGCCCCTCCTGCGCGTGCGCGACGGCGTGGCCTACCCGGCCGTGCTGCTCACGACCGGCGAGAACGACGGCCGCGTGGCGCCGTACGAGTCGCGCAAGATGGCGGCGCGCCTGCAGGCCGCGACGTCGTCGTCCAACCCGGTGCTGCTGGTCACCCAGACGGGAGCCGGGCACGGGATCGGAACGTCGCTCGATCTGCGCATCGCCGGCAGGACCGACGAGTATGCGTTCCTCGTCGACCAGCTCGGCATGAAAGCCGTCGATGTGGACCGGGCGAAGGCGCAGCCCAAGCGCCGCTAGGCAAGCCTGGGCAGCGTCACGGTCACGACCACGCCCGATCCGTCGGCCTTGTTCGCGGCGGCCACCGTACCGCCGTGGAACTGCGCAATGACGCGCGCAATGTACAGGCCGAGTCCCAGGTGCGGCTCGTTGCCGCCGGCGGCGGCGCGCACCGACACCATGGATTCGAACAGGCGGCCCTCCATGCCCTCGGGCAGCAGCGGGCCGTCGTTGTCGACGGCGATCGCAACGCTCGAGGAGGCGGCCTCCACGCGGACGGCGATCGCACTCCCCGCCGCGAACTCGACCGCGTTGGCGAGGAGCTTGTCGAGCATCTGGGCGATGAGGTCGGGCGCGCCGTCGATCTCGACCGTCTCGGGCGGCACCGCACAGGCAATGCGCGCTTCCGGGTAGACGAGCCGGATGCCTTCCACGCACCCCGTGACCACGGGCACGAGGTCGAAGCGCACGCGCTCCACGTCGGACAGGCTCTGCTCGAGCCGCGCCGCCTCCGACATGCGGGTGAGGATTTGCGTCAGGCGCGCGAGCCCTTCCTGCGCCCGCGCCATGTACACGCGCGCTTCCGCCGGCAGCGGCGAGGCCTTCAGGTTGTCGAGCGAGCTGCGCACTACCGCGATGGGCGTTCGCAGCTCGTGCGACAGCCGGCTCGCCATCTTCTCCTGGTAGCTCGCGTACTCCGACAGCCGAGCGAGCACGCTGCTGAAGCTGCGCGACAGGTCGCCGATCTCGTCCCCCGCGCCGGAGCTAGCAAGCGGCGCGCGCACCCGTCCCTGCTCGTCGATGGCGCGCTCGGCGTCATCGCGCAGGCGGCGGATGCGCGAGGAGAGCCACGTCGCGTACGCGGTCAGCGCGAGCGAGCCCACGAGCAGCACGGCCAGCACGATGTTGAACAGCCGCTCGAAAGCGCGGTTGCGCTCGGCGAGCACGGCGTTGCCGGTCTGCTCGGCGACGACAACGCCGCGTACCTCGTCGCCCACCCAGATCGGGTGCGCGGCGCTGACGATCACCGCCTTGCCGTCCGAGGTCGGGCGGCGGTCCGTCGTGAGAATCCCGCCCAGCGCGCCCTCGACGTCGCGCCCGTGCGGCGCGCCCTGGGTTGCGGCGTCGTCGCTGAAATCATCCGACGGCTGGTCGAGCACCGCCTGGTAGAGGCGGCCGACCGTGGCGCGGCGCACGCGCCCCCACGTCGACTCCGGTGGCGAAGGCGAGGCCGGCGGGAAGAGCGAGCCGGCGCGCGCGAGCACCACACCCTGCCGGTCGATCACCCAGATGCGCGCGGTCGTTCGCGACAGACCCTCGATGATCTGCGCGATCTCCGGGGAGGCCGAGGGCGGCAGCGACGCGCCGGACGCACGGTCGTCGGCGCGCTCGCGCGCGAACGAAGCGATCGGGTCGGGCGGTGTCGCGAAAAGGCGCGGCCGGTCGTGCAGCGCGGTGGCGACCGCCTGCGCCGTGCCGGCGAGCGTGCGCTCCTGCGCGTCGCGCAGGAAGCGCTCGAGCTCGCGCACGTACGACAGGCCGAGCCACGGCAACGCCAGGAAAACGGTGAGGACGAGGAGCAGTTGCGCGCGGATGCCCAGCGCGATGCGTGGCAGCTTCACAACCTCATTCGCCCCACCGGTACCCCATCCCGTACACCGTCGCGATACGGTCGAAGGTGGGATCGATCGCCTGGAACTTCTTGCGGATGCGCTTGATGTGCGACGTGATCGTGCTGTCGTCGACCACGATGCTCGCGTCGCGCATGAGCGCATCGCGGTCCTTGACGTGGCCCGGGTGGCGCGCCAGCGCATGCACCATCCAAAACTCGGTGAGCGTGAGGTCCACGCGCTTGCCCTGCCAGTCGGCGGTGAGGCGCTTGACGTCGAGACGCAGCGCGCCGCGCTCCACGATGTCCTCGCTGGCGGGTGGCGCGCTCAAGAGCTCGCTGCGCCGAAACAGCGCCGCGATGCGTGCGGCGAGATGCGGCAGGCTAGCGTCCTTGGTGAGGTAGTCGTCGGCGCCAAGGCGAAGCCCGGCGACGATGTCGAAGTCCGAGTCGCGCGCCGACAGGAAGATGATGGGCACCGTGGCCGACAGCGCCCGCAGCTCGCGCGTGAGCGTGAAGCCGCCGTCGACGTCGTCGCCCAGGCCGATGTCGACGAGCGCGAGATCGGGGAGTCGCGTGCGGAACGCGGCGAGCGCCTCCGGCCGGTTGGCATACGTGGCGACCTCGTAGCCGTGGCGGCGCAGCGCCTCCGCGTAATTGGCACCGATGGCGGGCTCGTCCTCGACGATGGCGATGCGGCGCATCAGGAATCAGGGATCGGGTATCAGGGATCAGAGAGCCTGCGGCCGACTATAGCGCAGCCGCTATGCTCACGCTGCACCGGCTGACCCAGTTGTCATTGGTTTGCCACATTTGTTCCCAGCCCTGCCGCTTTTTCCGCCGAGCGGCGCCGCAGTGCGCGCGCGAAATGCGTCGCATCGAGGGCGTGTCGCCGGCGGGCGCCTTCCGATGGGCAGAATGGGCCAACCGCCGGCTCACGAATCCAAACGGTCGGGGCTTCGCAACCATGGCGGATACGGGCAGGGCGGTGATCGGGCGGCGCGAGTGGCGCGAGCTTGGGCGCTTCGTGCTGGAGGCGTTTGCGGCGGGTCTGTTCGTGAGCGTCGTGCTCGCGCTCGCCGTGTTCATCGTCATCACGCCCGCGGTCGCGTCACCGGCGGCGCGGACGGGCGGCACGCTCTACCTCAAGGACGACGCAGGCGGGAACTCCGCCACGCCGCTCGTCTTCACCGACGTTCGCATGAGCGTGAGCGGCATCGTGGCGCGGGTGACGGTCGAGCAGCGCTTCGTCAACCCGACCGACGAGTGGCGCGAAGGCGTGTACGTGTTGCCGCTGCCCGAGCAGGCCGCCGTCGACCACCTGCACATGAAGGTCGGCGACCGCGTGATCGAAGGGATGATCAAGGAGCGCGGCGAAGCGAAGCGCACCTACGAGGCCGCCAAGAGCGAAGGCCGCAAGGCGAGCCTGCTCGACGAGGAGCGGCCGAACATGTTCACGTCGAGTGTCGCCAACATCGGCCCGCACGACGAGATCGCGGTGACGATCGAATACCAGGAGACGCTGCGCTACGACGACGGCACGTTCCGCCTGCGCTTCCCGATGGCGATCACGCCGCGCTACATCCCCGGCGAGGCGGTCGCGTCGCTCGGCGAAGGCATGGGCTGGTCCGCGCCCACGCAAGCCGTCCTCGACGCCGACCGCATCACGCCGCCCGTCGTCCCGCGCAGCGAAGGCTACGTGCTTCCGGTGCGCATCACGGTCGACCTCAACGCCGGCTTCCCGCTCGCGAACCTGTCGAGCCCGTATCACCCGATGAACATCGAGGCGCGGCCGGATCATCGCTACCACATGACGCTCGTCGACGGCCCGGTCCCGGCGGCTCGCGACTTCGAGCTTGCGTGGACGCCCGACGTCGGGGCCGGGCCAGGCGCGGCGCTGTTCACCGAGACGAAGGACGGCAAGACCGATGCGCTGCTGATGGCGTTGCCGCCGCCGATGCCGAAGAACGACACGCCGCGCCCGCCGCGCGAGGTCACCTACATCATCGACACGTCGGGCTCGATGGAAGGTGTCTCGATCGAGCAGGCGCGCAATGCGCTCCTGATGGCGCTCGACCGCCTGCAGGACGGCGACCGCTTCAACGTGATCGAGTTCAACTCCGTCACGCATTCGCTGTTCGCCGCGCCGGTGCCGTTCGACGCCGCCACCCTCGGCCGCGCCAAGCAATTCGTCGCGGCACTGCGCGCGCGCGGCGGCACGGAAATGCTGCCGGCGCTCGACATCGCGCTCGCCGGCGCGCGCGAATCGTCGATCCTGCGCCAGGTCGTGTTCCTCACCGACGGCGCGGTCGGCAACGAGGACGAGATCCTCAAGATGGTCGCGCAGCGCGTCGGCGACCGCCGTTTGTTCACCGTCGGCATCGGACCCGCGCCGAACATGTTCTTCATGACCAAGGCGGCGCAATTCGGACACGGCACTTATACGGCGATCGGCGACGTGCGCGAAGTCGAGGCCAAGATGACCGCCCTCTTCCGCAAGCTGGAGAGTCCCGCGCTCACGGACATCGCGGTGGCGTGGCCCGCCGGCGCGGACGTGTGGCCGCGCATCGTGCCCGACCTGTACGCAGGCGAGCCGGTCATGATCTCGGCGCAGTACGCCGCGAATGCCGAGAGCGGCAACATCGCGCTCTCCGGCCGCCGCGCCGGCGCCGTGTGGGGCACGCTGCTCCCAACCTCGCTCGCGAGCGCAGGCGAGCCAGGCGTGAGCGTGTTGTGGGCGCGCGCCAAGATCGACGCCCTCATGGACGCGCGACGCCAGGGCGCGCCGCAGGAGGACATCCGGGCTGCCGTGCTCGATGTCGCGATCGCCCATCATCTCGTCAGCAAGTTCACGAGCCTCGTCGCGGTGGATGTCACCCCTTCGAGGCCGGCCGGCATTGCGGCGTCCAAAACCGCGGTGCCCGGCAATATTCCCGACGGCCTGACCGGCTTCGACCAGCTCCCACGCACGGCCACGCCCGCACCGCTCCTGATCGTGGCCGGCGCGCTGGCGCTGATGGCCGCGGGCGCGCTCGCCCTGCGGTTGCGCGCCGGAAGCGCCGCTGCCGCGATCCTCGCTGCGGTCGCGCTCACCGCCGTGGCCGCCGGCACGGCCGACGCGGAGCCGCGCACGCCGAAGGCTGCGAACGTGCTGCTCCTGCCGGGTCATTACGATGGCGACGCGGGATCGTTCGACCCGCTGCCCGCGAACCTTCCGGAGAAGGGATGGTTCGTGCTCGTCAAGGACAGCGCAGGCCTGTACCTCAACCGTATTCCCGACACGCCGGGCCGGCCGCAGTTCGTCCGCGAGCTCGAGACCGCCACGCTCGAGAACGGCGCGACGCTGCAATCGGCGCTCGGCCAACTGTTCTATCTCAACCTGCCGCACGTCGCCTTGCGCCGTGGGCCGATACCCGAGGTGCCGCTGCGCCGCCGCGCGCTGATCCCGACCAACGGCAAGACGTACGCGCTCGCGCTCGGCGCGACGCCGTTCTCCCTCACGGTCAACAACGGGTACAAGGGCCGCGCCGGCGCGCATTACGTGATCGAGCACAAGGTCGGCCGCTTCGAGTACGTGCTCGACGGCTTCGGCTGGGACAGCGAGATCGAGATCGCCGGCGACATCGACGGCGACGGCCTCCCCGATTTCATCGTCTACGTGAACGGCAACAATGCGGGCACGTGGTACGTGCTGCTGTCGAGCGAGGCAAAGCCCGGCATGAACGCGCCGAGCGCTTCGCTGACCGGGCACGGATGTTGAGTTACCGAAGGAGAGTCGCAATCATGACCATCACCGGGGATCGGGGAGGACCTTTCGTCCGTGCGGACGGTGCGGCACGTAACTGGATGAGGGCGGCCGCGCCCGGGATCGCGTTTCGATACCCGCGGGACGAGTCTTCCCCGATCCCCGGCAGATCGGCTGCCCGCTCTAAAGCGATACAGTGCCAGCAGCGTTTGTTCGCCATCTGTATCGTATTGCTCGCGCTCGTGGGCGCCGCCAGCCTCGGCCGCGGCGCGTACATCCTCGCCAAAGCGCAAGTGGCGCAGTGGCTGCTGCACAACGCGTGGGACCGCACCCGCATCACCGGCGAAGCCGTGATGCCGTGGCCGTGGGCGGACACGTACCCGGTGGTGCGCCTCGTGGCGCCGGCGCAGGACGCGGACGTTCTCGTGCTCGCCGGCGCGTCGGGGCGCACGCTCGCGTTCGGCCCGGGGCATCTTCCCGGCTCCGCGCTGCCCGGCGACGCCGGCAACGCGATCCTGACCGCACACCGCGACACGCACTTCCGCTTCCTGCGCACCGTCGCGCCGGGCGATGAGCTCGTCGTAGAGCGCGCCGACGGCGCGACGCGCCACTTCCGCATCCGCGGCGCGTACGTCACCGACTATCGGGCGCTTCGCCTTCCGCGCGACACGCCGGTGCCCACGCTGACGCTCGTCACGTGCTATCCGTTCGACGCGCTCAACCCGGGCGGACCGCTGCGCTACGTCGTGGTGGCGGAAGCGGCGTAGAGTTCGCCGGCAAGCAGACACGGCCATGCTCCCATACATCACGATCGCAGGGCCTTTGAAGCGATGACTGCGATCCCGGCGGCCACCTCAGCCGTCAGGCGCCGCGTGCGCTTCGCGACCTTCGCAGGTGCGCTGATAGCGTGGTCGCCGGGCTTGCCGGCCGCCGACGATGCGTGCGCTGCCAATCCCGCGATCGTCGCTCCGTGCTTCGAAGTGCGAGGACGGCTCTCGTTCTGGAATGGAACGCCGAGCGCGCGCATTTGGCGCGTCGGGACGCCGCGCCTTCTGGGCATACGCCATGACGAGCTGCCTCCCGGCCTCGCGTCGCGAATGGACGGCTTCGACACGGAGGCGTGGGCCACCTTCAACGTGTGCCCCTTCACGAAGGAGCGGCCCGGCCGTATGCAGTTCGTCTGTATCGAGTCGTGGCGGGACACGAGCCTTCGCAAGCGGCCGGGCGCGCCGTAGCGAACGTCAGATCGGCGGCACCAGTCCGTTCATGCCGACGGTGACACGGTCGGATGTCAGGGTCCCATCGAGCTGCTTGGCCACCGTCACCACGGCGTGCGCCCCGCGCGTCAACATGGACAGGTCGCCGGTCGCGCCCGTCACCACCGGCACGGTGTTTCCGACGACCACGATCTTCTCGCCGTCCTTGTCCCTGAGGAAAATGCGTCGCGCCGAACCGCTCGCCGCGACGTCGGCAATGGTCGCATTCGTCGCCGGCCGTGGGCCGCGTGACCTTCCCGCTGCACCTGTACACGTGTTGGGCTATCGATTTGCCCTTTTTTTCATCACCTTGCACGCAACATGAGCCCCGTCACGTCGCGAGCCGCGTCGGTATCCACGTCTTGCTGTCGAGCGTGCGATGCACCGGACACTTGTTGGCGATCTCCAGCAGCTTCGCCCGCGTCGCGTCGTCAAGGTCGCCTTCGAGGCGCAGCACGCGCTCGATGCGGTCGATCTTGCCTTCCTTGGTCTCGCACTCGGCGCAATCGGTGGCGTAGGTCTTGGTGTGCATGAGGTCGACCGCCACGCGTGTCAAAGGGATGCCCTTGGCGTCGGCGTACAGGCGCACCGTCATCGACGTGCACGCCCCGAGGCCCGCGAGCAGGAGGTCGTAGGGCGTGGGCCCGCTGTCCATGCCGCCGACGTCGGCGGGCTCGTCGGCAATGAGGCGATGCGGCCCTATCGTGACCCGCTGCTGGAACTTGCCGTGCCTCGTCTCGGTGACGGTCACCGTGTCACGCGGACCGGGCGAGTCCTCCGGCGCGGCCTCCGGCAGGTACCGTGACGCCCAGCACGCGAGCACGCTCGCCGCGTAGCGCGCATCCTCGCGGCGCGTGAGCAAATGGTCGGCGGTGTCGAGCGACACGAAGCTCTTCGGATGCTTCGCCGCGAGGAAGATGGCGGAGGCGTGGTCGATCGACACGATCGTGTCGGCGGGCGCATGGAGCACGAGAAGCGCGCGCCGCAGCCCAGCCGCCGCCTGCGTCACCTTCTGCATCGCGATGTCCTCCAGGAACTCGCGGCGGATGGTGAAGCGGCGGCCGGCCAGGTCGACCTCGGCGGAGCCCTTGCTGCGGATGTCCTGTTCGCGTCCCGCGAACAGCTTGCCGAGATGCGCGGGGTCGGAGGGCGCGTTGATCGTTGCAACCGCGCGTGCCGACGGGATTCGCGCCGCGGCCGCGAGCACGGCGGCGCCGCCCAGGCTGTGGCCGACGAGGAGCGCGGGCGCCCGATGCGCCGACTCGAGCCACCGGGCGGCAGCCACGAGATCGGCGACGTTCGAGCTGAAGTCGGTGTTGGCGAACTCGCCTTCCGACCCGCCGAGGCCGGTGAAGTCGAAGCGCAGCGTCGCGAGGCCGGCGTCGGCGAGCGCTTCCGAGACGAGCGAGGTCGCCCTCGTATCCTTCGAGCAGGTGAAGCAGTGGGCGAAGAGCGCGTAGGCGCGCGGCGCCTGGCCGCTCGGCACGTCGAGGCGCGCGGCCAGCATCGCCCCGGTCGCGCCCGGAAACCTCACTTCGGTGCTGATGCGTCCCATGGGAAATCCTTCCTTCCGCGCAAATGTCGTGTGGCCAGCGCGTTCGATTACAGCGCTATGATCCTATGAACCTGCAAGGGAGGTCACCATGCTGCTTGCCGCAAGCTGCTCCTGCGGCCGCGTGCGCTTCACCGTGGAATCGCACACGCCGTACCCGTACATGCGCTGCTACTGCTCGATCTGCCGCAAGACGCAGGGCGGCGGCGGCTACTCGATCAACATCATGGGCGACGCCACGACGCTCAAGGTGCGCGGCGGCAAATGGACGAGCGTTTACCGCGCGCGGATCAAGGAGAAGGGCGAATCGAGAGCGCACCTGTCGCCGGCCCGGCGATACTTCTGCAGCCGTTGCGGCAGCGCGCTGTGGGTCTCCGATCCGCGTTGGGCGCAATGGGTGTACCCGTTCGCATCGGCCATCGACACGCCGTTGCCCAAGCCGCCCGAAGAGGTCGAGCTCATGCTCAACTATGCGGCCCCTTGGACGGACGTTCCCAAGGGGCGCAAGCACACGCACTTCCGCGAATACCCGCGCGAGGGCATCGCCGGCTGGCACCAGAAGCGTGGCTTGACCGTGCGCTAGTTCGGACGCAGAACGGGCGATTGCATCGCCGGCGTGTCCGCGGTCACGGTCGACGACGTCGACGATGACGGGTTGCGCACCGGGAGGTGGCTGCCCGTCCTGTATTCCTTGGGCTCCCTGTCCTGCGCGGTGCGGGATTGGTCATCAGGAGTTGCGCATGCGGCGAGCGCGACCGCTGCAACGAAGGGAACGAGACACTTCAGGGTCGGGACTCTCGCA
>Ga0335082_10008001_pt1 | contig 11487 bp, 9 predicted proteins | sample Lox_Sample_41_FD_206718 | JGI IMG/M metagenome (GOLD analysis project Ga0335082, IMG submission 206718) | Soil microbial communities from Loxahatchee National Wildlife Refuge, Florida, United States - Lox_Sample_4.1 | ecosystem: Environmental > Terrestrial > Soil > Wetlands | place: USA: Florida... | reverse complement strand
TCACCTGGCGCTCCTTGGCCAGCTGGGCCAGCGTCTTGCCCTCGGCCGCCTTCGCTTCGGGGAGGAAGGTGGCGGCGATGGTGATGCGCTCCGCCATGTCCGCGTCCGGCCAGCCGGTGGCGATCTCCACCTCGATCAGCCGGCGCTGATCGGGGTTCCTCAGCCGCTCCAGCATGGCCTCCGTGCCGCCGGCCATCGCCCACCCGGGCAGGTCGGCGGTCAGGTTGTTCGCTCCGGCGAGGTAGGGATAGACGTTGGCCGCGATGTCCACCCCCTCTGCTCGTGCCGCCTCGATGCGCTTCACCACCTCCGCCATCCGCCCCCAGTTCTTCCGGCCGGCGACCTTGAGGTGCCAGATCTCCACCGGGATGCGGGCCCGCTTCCCGATGCTGATCGCCTCGTCGAGCGCGGAGAGGATGTCGTCCCCCTCGTCCCGGATGTGGCTGAAGTAGCTGCCGCCCCAGGGAGCCGCCGCCCGGGCCAGCGCCAAAAGCTCCTCCGTCCGGGCATAGCTCCCGGGCGTGTAGATCAGCGCCGAGGAGAGCCCGAACGCGCCCTGCCGCATCGCCTTGCGCACCTCGATCTGCATCCGGAGCAGCTGCTCGGGGGTCGGCTCCCCCTCCCCCAGCCCCATCACCGCCGCGCGGACCTGGGCCGCGCCCACCGTGGTGGCCAGGTTCATCGCCGGCCGGGCGGCGCGGAAGCGCTTCCAGTACCCGGAGAGGTCGGTCCAGTCGATGGCCAGGCGGTGGACGGCGAGCCAGTCCTTGCCCTCCGCGGCCAGCGCCGGCGTCATCGGCGCGACGGTGATGCCTTCACCGGTGAGCTCGGTGGTCACGCCCTGACGGATCTTCGACTCGGCACGCGGGTCGACGAGCAGCGTGAGCTCCGACTGCCCGAGCAGGTCGATGAAGCCCGGCGCGATGACGTGGTCGTGGACGTCGATGCGCTGCGCGGCCTTGGCTCCGTGGAGATCGCCCACCGCGGCGATCCGGTCGACGCGGATGGCCACGTCGGCCCGGAACCAGGGCGCTCCGGTTCCGTCCACCACCCGGCCGTTCTCGAGGATCAGGTCGTAACGCTCGGGGGCCGCAGAGAGGGTCAGCGCCGCGAGGAGGGCGAGCGTCACCATCGGTGGCCGCACAGCTTACCCTGGGCTCAGGGGATGGTGTGCAGCCGGACGTTGTTGGTGAAGCCCGCCCTGCCCACCGGCGCGCCGTAGACGATGACCACCCGGTCTCCGGAGCGCGCGAAGCCGCGGCTGACCATCTCCTCCTCCACCCGGCGCACCATGTCCTCCGTCCGGTCGAGGGGTTCGAGCACCCGCGGGACGACGCCCCAGAGCAGGGAGAGCGTCCGGCGGACCTCCTGGTTGGGCGAGAAGCCGACGATGGGGACCGGCGGGCGGTAGTGGCTCACCATCCGGGCCGTCGCCCCGGAGAGGGTGAAGGCGGCGATGGCCACCGCATTGGAGAGGCGGGCCGCCTCGCAGGCGATGGCCGCGGTCACGTCGGCGGTGGAGGCGGGCACGGTGAGCGGCACCCGCTGCGGGACCCGCCCCTGCATCCGGGCGGCGCTCTCCGCGGCGAGGATGATCCGGTCCATCATCTGCACCGACTCCACCGGGTAGGCGCCGGAGGCCGTCTCGCCGGAGAGCATCAGCGCGTCGGCCCCGTCGAAGACGGCGTTGGCCACGTCCGAGGCCTCGGCCCGGGTGGGGCGGGGATGCTCGATCATCGAGTTCAGCATCTGGGTGGCGACGATGACCGGAAGTCCGCGGGTGTTCGCGCGGCGGATGATGTCCTTCTGGACGGCGGGGACCTCCTCGGGCGGGATCTCCACCCCCAGGTCTCCGCGCGCGACCATCACTCCGTTGGCCCGGTCGAGGATGGCATCGAGCCGCGCGATGGCCTCCGGCTTCTCCAGCTTGGCCACGATGGGGACCTGGCGACCGGCCTCGCCCATCGCCGCGCGGACCTGGTCCAGGTCACTCGGCTGCCGGACGAAGGACAGGCCGACGAAATCGATACCCGCCTTGAGCCCGAAGAGGAGGTCCTCCCGGTCCTTGGGAGTGAGCGCCTCGGCCCGCAGGGCGACGCCGGGGAGGTTGATGCCCTTGCTGTTGCTCAGCGTCCCCCCGTGGACCACCTCGGTCATCACCCGGGTCTTCTTGTCCGTCTCCACCACGCGGAGCTCGAGCAGGCCGTCGTCGAGCAGGATGCGGTCCCCGGCGTTCACGTCCGAGGCGAGGTGGGGATAGGTGGTGGAGACGAGCTCCGGCGTGCCGAGCACCGACTCGTCGGTGGTGATGGCCAGGGGCGCTCCGGGAACCAGCTCCACGCTGCCGCCCTGGAGCTTGCCGGTGCGGATCTTCGGGCCCTGAAGGTCGCCGAGGATGCCCACCCCCTTTCGCACCTTGAGCGAGGCGGTGCGGACCATGGAGATGGTCCGGGCATGCTGCTCGTGCGTGCCGTGGGAGAAGTTCAGGCGGGCCACGTCCATTCCCGCGGCGAGGAGCTTCTCCAAGATCACCGGATCCAGGCTGGCCGGTCCCAGGGTGCAGACGATCTTCGCGCGGCGCATCGGTCCTCTGGAGTGTGCTGGCCACGCCCGGCCGGCGCAAGTCGAACGTCGCCGGGCGAGGCTCGTTCAGCGCAGGAGGAGCAGGCGCAGGTTCTCGCGCTCCCAGCGCAGTGCCTGGGCGTAGAGCGGGAAGGCCTTCTCCCGGTCGCGGAAGGCACGCGGGTGGTGGACGCGCCGGCCGGGCCCGGTGGAGCTGGGAAACACCTGGTGGAGCATCTCGTGAAAGACGATGAACTCGACGAAGAAGCGGGGCACCGCCGCCTGGTCCAGCGCGGGGTGGACGCGGATCTCCCGGGTCTGGTGGTCGTACACGCCGAGCCGGATTGACTTCCGGCGGCGGCGGCCCGGAGCGCGTCCCCATCCGATGGCCGCGCGCACGCTTCCCTGGAAGTAGACGTCGTTGAGCCGGTCGAAGACGTGGCCCAGGTCGTAGGTCCGGCCGCGGGGTGAGAGGATCTCGTCCCGCTCGTCGCGGTGCTGGCGGATGCGGGGCTGCTCCCGGCGCACGAAGTCGTCGAGCAGCCGACCGGCCCGGCGCTGCCCGCGTCCGGCGTAGTCGGCCACCGCGCGAACCACCGGCGCCGGGGCGTCGAGGAACATGTGGTGGAGCCGCAGGCGGAGGCCGGGTGGTGCTCGGCGGAAGCTGACCATCGTGCTCCGGTTGTCGGTCACCGAGAGGCGCACCGGCAGCCCCAGCTCGCGCGAGAGCACCTGGGCCAGCGCGGCGGCCTTCTCCACGATCGCGGCTCGCGCCGGAAGGCGGGGGACGAGCTCGGGCTCGGGCGCGAGGAGGAGCAGCTGGCGGGCGGAGGTGTCGGGAGCCACCGTGCAGCCGATCCTAGCCCGGCCGGACGTCGACTCAAGCAGGACGGCGCCCGCGCCGGCCGGCGCCGTGCGCACGCACCTCCGCGCGAAGCCGCTCGCCGATGGCCCGCAGCGACGGCGCGCTGGTGCCGAAGGCCACCAGCAGGGCCCGGGCACCGTTCGCCTCCTCCACGCCCAGGCAGCGCGGCTCTCCGGAGGCAAGGGCCTGCTCCACCGAGCCCTCGCGCTCCACGGCCAGCGTCCAGCCGCCATCCTCCCGCGCCTCGAAGGGGTAGAGGAGGCAGGCGGTGGGGCGCACGTCGGCGGCGAGGGTGCAGCCCCGGGAACGGTCGAGGAAGACACAGGCGCCGCTCCGGCGGGCCAGGGTGAGGCGCACCGGTCCTCTGCGGAAGTAGCCGCGCCACGCCGGCCTCCGCTCCTCGTAGGCACGCGCCTCGGCCTCGTCGAGGACCTCCTCGACCACGAAGGTGTCGCGGGCCCGGCGCGTGGCGCGCTGGATGCGCTCCACGTCGGCGGCGGTGAGCGTCGCCAGGTGCTCGCCCTCCCCTGGCTCGCAGCAGGACCGGCCCAGCGTCCGGGCACAGCGGGCGCACGGCGCAGGGCTCATTCCTCCTCCCGCGTGGCGAGCAGCCGCTGCAGGCGTTCCGGCTCCAGCCGGAGGAGGAACGTCTTCTCCCGGCTGTAGGTCACCGCCCCGGGCGCCCCGCCCCGGCGTCGGCGGAGGTACTTGGCGCGGGTGTAGCTCACCTCGCCGCGGTCCGAGCGGCCGGCACGGGCGTGGTGCAGGGCGAGGTGGGCGGCGTCGAGCAGCGTCTCCTGCGAGATCTCTCGGCCGCGAGCGAGCGGAACCACCACGTGCGCGCCGGGGACTCCGCGCGCGTGGAGCCAGAGGTCGCCAGGTCGAGCGATGCCAAACGTGAGCGCATCGTTGTCCGCACCGGCTCGGCCGACGAGGATGCGCTCTCCGGAGCGAGCGCGGAAGGTCCGGTAGGGCCGGTGGACGGCCGGCTCGCGGGCCCGGCGCCGGGGCGCCTCCGGCTCGGCGGCCAGGACAGACGCGTCCGGCTCGGCGCGAGCCGCGGCCAGCGCAGCCTCGGCGGCGGCGAGCTCTCCCTCCAGCTCCCCCAGGCGCGCCGACGCCCGGGCGGCGCCCCGGGAGAGGCGGCGGTAGAGGCGAAAGTGCCGCTCGGTCTGCGCACCCGCGTCCAGCCCCGGCTCGAGCGGTACCACCACCTCCACAGCGCCGGAGGCGGTGTACTCGGTGACCGTCACCTCGGTCGCTCCGCGGCCGGCGCTCGCCCCGCTCCGCTTGAGCAGCTCCCCCAGCCGGCGGTGCTCCTCGGCCAGGGCGGCCCGTTCCGCCTCGGCGCGGACCTTCTCCCGGGTGCGGCGGATACGCTCCACCCGCGCGCGGAGGGGCTTCTCCCGGAGGCGCCGCAGCTGCGCGGCGCGCATCGCCAGCGCCCGCCCGGAGAAGAGAGCCTCCGCCGCCCGGCCGAGCTCCAGCCCCTCGGCATCCGCGGGCAGGCGGGAAGCTGCGGACCCTCCCGCGGCCCGAGGCGCGGGACTCGGCCCGCGTGCGCGCTCGCCGTCGGCGGCGAGCGGGCGGCGCGCGTCGCCGAGGAGTAGGAGCGCGCCGGGCGGGCCGAGCTCGAGCACCAGCCACCGCTCGGTGCCCTTCCGGGTGAAGAGGAGCTCCGCCGAGCGAGCGCCGGTGGCAGCGATGTGCGCCAGCCGTGCCCCGACCAGCTCCCGGCGAAGCTTGAGGAGCCAGGGCGAGGGCGGACCGGCGGCCGGAGCGCGGGCATCGACGACCGAGATTCGCCCCAGCTCCGGCTCGGCGCTCAGCCGCAGCCGAGTGGTGCACCCGGGCTGGCGCAGCTCGAGGTCCAGGGCGAGCGGACCGGGGCTAACCATGCGCTGCACCGCCGCCCCGGCGAGCGCCGGGGTGAGCGAGGTGGCCACGGCGGCCAGCTCGGCAGGGCGCAGCGACATGGGAGCCAGGCCGGAATCAAGAAAAACGGCCCGGGCCCCTCTTGGTTCGGGCCCCGGGCCGTCTCATCCATCCCCAGGGAGACGGAGTGGACCGCTGCTGCTACTTCCTCTTCCTACGCGCCGTCTTCCTCTTCGTCTTCCGAGCAGCGGGCTTCCTCTTCGCCCTTCTTTTCTTCGCGGCCATCGCGTCCGTCCCTCCGTTTGGAATGATGCACTGCGATGCTAGGCACGTGGCGATGACGTGTCAACGAACGACGCGATCACGCTAGGGTCGTGACTCGAACACCAGCGATGCAGTCCGCTCTTCCCACATTCCCGCCCGACTTCGTGTTCGGCGTCGCCACCGCCGCCTACCAGGTGGAAGGCCACATCGAGAACGACTGGAGCGAGTGGGAGCGCACGCAGAAGCTCCCGCACGCCGCCGGCGCCGGCGTCGATCACTGGAACCGCTACCGCGAGGACTACCGGCTGGCGCGCGAGGTGGGCGCGGGCGCGTTCCGGATGAGCCTGGAGTGGTCGCGCATCGAGCCCACGCGAGGCGCGTTCGACGCCCGCGCGCTGGACGCCTACCGCACGCGGCTCCTGGCCATGCGCGCGGTGGGGCTCCGGCCGGTGGTGACGCTCCACCACTTCACCCACCCGGCGTGGTTCCATCGCCTCACCCCGTGGCACGCGCCGGAGAGCGTGGACTCGTTCCGCGCCTACGCCCGCGCCTGCGCCGAGGTGCTGCGCGGGCTGGATGCGCTGGTGGTCACCTTCAACGAGCCGGTGGTCCTCATGCTCGGCGGCTACGTGAAGGGACTCATTCCTCCCGGGATCCGGAACCCGGGCCTGGCCTTGCCCGCCCTGGTCAACCTGGCCCGCGCCCACGTGGCGGCGCGCGAGGAGCTCCGCTCCGCCCTCGGCCCGGTGCCGGTGGGGATCAGCCAAAACGTGAGCGCCTTCGCCGCGGAGCGCGGCTGGCATCCGCTCGACCACGCCCTGGTCCGGCTGGTCGATGCCGCCTACAACCACGCCTTTCTCGAGGCGCTCACCGGCGGAACGCTCACCGTGCGCATGCCGGGGCTGTTCACCACCCGCCAGGAGATTCCCGGGGCCCGCGACAGCCTGGATTACGTGGGGCTCAATTACTACACGCGCACCCGCATGCGCTTCGTCGCGCGGCGGCCGTTCCTGGAGTTCGGCTACAGCGATCCCCTCGGCCGCGGATTGACCGACATCGGGTGGGAACAGTTCCCGGAGGGCTTCGGCCAGCTCCTCCAGGCCACCCGCCGCTACGGGCTGCCCATCTGGGTGACGGAGAACGGCATCGACGACCGCCGCGGCGAGCGCCGCTCCGCCTTTCTCCACGACCACTGGCGCGAGCTCCTCGGCGCGGTGGCCTCCGGAGTCGACGTGCGCGGGTACCTCTACTGGTCGCTGCTCGACAACTTCGAATGGCTCGAGGGTTGGGGGCCGCGGTTCGGGCTCTACCAAGTGGACTTCGAGAGCCTGGAGCGGCGGCGCACGCCGGCCTGCGACTACTTCCGGGACACCGCGCTCACACGCGTCCTCCGCCCCCCGCCCGCGCCCGTTCTCGACGGGCACCTCGGCACGCGCCGGGAACCGCCCGATGCGCGCGCGGCCGATGTCGCCTGAGGACCGGGCAGGCAAGCCCCCGGCGAGGAGCTGAGGTAGAACCCACGGGGGGCTTGCGCCGCCGGAGAGGGGGTCGAGGGTTGAAATCTGTGCAGCTCATCCTCGCCGCGGCGCTGGCGGCCGCCGTGCCCGGCGTGGCCCGGGCGGGCGACGTCGGGCCGGCCTCCGAGCCGCCGGCGGTGGACCTCGGGGTCGAGCACCTGGCGCGGCGTACCCCGAGCGGCGCGTGGGACCTCGGCCTCAGTGCGAGCGCGCTGGTCCCGGTGGTCGACCTCAGCTCTCACATGAGGCTCGGGCTCCGCCTCACCGATGCCGGTCAGGTGCAGCGCCTCTTCGCCTCGTCGGGAATCGGTCTCGCCGAGCCGGGACGCCTCGACGCGCTCCAGTGGAGCGGCCGGCTGGACCGGGGCATGGTCGGGAGGATCTCCGTCGCCTTCCTCGGCGCGCTCCGGCTGGATACGCTCCGCGAGCGCTGGGGACTGACCCATGCGCCGTGGGTGGAGCTGGGGCTGCAGACCAGCGGCGGCGGGGAAACCCTTCCCGGGCGCCCGCGATTCGCCACCTCGCTCGTGCTCGCCGTGCAGCTCGACGTCGGCGACGACCTGGCCAGGAGCCACGCCGGCTCCGGATTCCGGATCCGGGCCAGCGCCGCGCTGGGCAGCGACCCGGGCTGCAACCTGGCCACGCCGCTGGTGCTCTTCTCCGAGAAGTGCCTGACCCTGGCGCTGGCCATCGACTTCTGACTGCGCTCAGCCGAGCGCCGCCCGGTAGTCGACCTCCCGCTCCGTGCCGTCGCCGGCCGCATCCCCCTCGGCCGTCCCGAAGAAGCTGCGGACGGCGTCCTCCACCTCGGCCAGCGCGGCGAGCTGATTGACCTCGGCACGGAAGGCGGCCGCCCCGCGCAGCCCGTGGGCGTACCAGCCGAGGTGCTTCCGGAAGCTCCGCACCGCGGCCAGCGCCTCGCCGACGAAGTCGACGTGGGCTCCGAGATGGCCGAGCACCACCTCGGCCCGCTCGGCCCGGGTGGGTCCTGCGCCGCCGAGCAGCTCGCGGAAGATCCACGGGTTGCCCAGCGCGCCGCGGCCGATCATCACCAGATCGCAGCCGGTGGCCTCCAGCATCCGCCTCGCGTCGGCAGGGGTCCGCACGTCGCCGTTCCCGATGATCGTCATCCGGCGGCGGTGAGCGACCAGATCGGCGATGACGCTCCAGTCCGCGTCGCCGGCATAGCCCTGGGCCCGGGTGCGCGGGTGCACGGCCAGGGCCACGCAGCCGGCGTCCTCGAGCCTCTCCGCCATCTCCCGGTAGTTGCGGTGATGGGCGTCCCAGCCGCTGCGGATCTTGGCCGTCACCGGAAGGCCGGTGGCGGCGTGGATGGCATGGACGATGTCCGCCGCGCGGACCGGGTCGCAGAGGAGCGCCGAGCCGGCGCCGTTCCGGGTGACCTTCTTCACCGGGCAGCCCATGTTCACGTCGATGATCTCCGCCCCCCAGTCCTTTCCCACCCGCGCGGCCTCGGCCATCAGCTGCGGCTCGCCGCCGAAGATCTGCAGCGAGTAGGGGCGCTCCACCCCGGGGTCCCGGCGGAGGTAGCGCAGCGTCCGGGCGGTGGAGCGGATCAGCCCCTGGGCGGAGACGAGCTCGGTGGTGCAGAGCGCGGCGCCCATCCGGAAGGCGAGCACGCGGAAGGGCTTCTCGCTCACCCCGGCCATGGGGGCGAGCACGTACCGGTTGGGCAGCCGGAAGGGACCGAGGACGACGGACATGGGACAGTGTCCTGTAGCACGGCAGCGCGGCCGGCGTGCCAGGGGCGCCGCTCCGGCTAGGATGACTGCCATGCTGCGTTTTCGGCTCGGCCCGATTCCCGTGGAGGTGCATCCGAGCCACTTCCTCCTCGCGGCCATCCTCGGGATTCAGGCCCTCGGCGACCGGAACCCCGACGCCTGGCCCGGACGCTCGCTGGGGAGCAGCGACACCGCCGTCTCGGTGGCGACCTCTGCGGCGGTGCTCCTCATCTGGGTGGCCATCGTCTTCCTCTCCGTCCTCATCCACGAGCTGGGGCATGCGCTGGTGGGGCTGGCCTTCCGCTACCGGCCGAGCATCCAGGTGGCCTGGCTGGGCGGGCTCACCTCTTCCCACGCCCCCGGCCCCATCCCCTGGCACCGGGACGTGGCCCTCACCCTGGCCGGGCCGCTGCTCGGCGCGGCTCTCGGCCTCGGCTGCCTGGCGGCCCTGCAGCGGCTGGGCAGCTCCGCGGAGGTGGCCCACTACACGCTCCGGTGCGCCGCGGTGGCCAATCTCTTCTGGGCGGCGATGAACCTCCTCCCCGTCCTCCCCCTCGACGGAGGGCGGGTCGCCACCGCCGTGCTCCGGCGGGCCTTCGGACGCCCCGGAGTGGCGGCCGCGCAGGTGCTGGCCCTGGTGGTGTGCGTGGGGATGATCAAGGTCTTCTGGGGAAGCCCGTTCATCACCCTCCTCTTCGCCATCTTCGGGCTCCAGGCGGTGCGCACCCTGGCCGCCCTGTGGCGCGGCGAGGAGGCCTCGGCGCGACCCGATGAGCTGGTGCAGGCCCAGGCCCTCTTCGAGGCCGGGGAGCTCGACCGGGCCCGCGAGCTGGCCGGGGCGGTGGTGGCCGGAGACCCTCCGCCGACGGTGCGCTCGCTCGCCCACCACCTCCTGGGGTGGATCGCCCTCAAGCAGGGAGCAGGCCGCCGGGCCCTGGACCACTTCTCCCAGGTGCAGGGAGCGCTGGTCGAGCCGCAGGCGCTCGCCGCGGCCTTCAGCCTGGTGGGCGACGATGGGCGCGCTCTCCCGCTCTGGCAGCAGGCCTATGCCTTCCGCCGGGACCAGACGATTCTCCACGAATGGGCGGGGGCGCTGATCCGCTCCGGGCGCGTGGACGAGGCGGGCCGGATTCCGGGTGTCGACCTGGCCAAGGCTTACGCCTGCGCCTCGCGGGTGGCCTTTCTCCGGGGCGACTTCGCCCGGGCCGCCGAGCTCGGCCTCTCCGGTCTGGATCGGCACCCGTCGGCGGACGCCGCCTACGACGCCGCCTGCGCGCTGGCCCGCGCCGGGGAGCTGGACCGGGCGGTGCTCCTTCTCGAGCGGGCCCGCGACCTCGGCTTCTCCGACGCCGAGTACGCGCGGACCGACTCGGACCTGGCCGCCCTGCACGGCCACCCCGGCTTCGACCGGTGGCTCCAGGCGCTGACGAAATCGGCGACCGCCTGACAGAGCCCTGACAACCGGTTTCTAGACAGAGGCTGGCGGCCCTTCCCCCTGGGGCCGCTCCTCCCATGACCTCGACCGAAACCCTCGCCCTCCCGCGCAACGAGCGCCTCAACTGGCTGACGTCACTCCCCTTCTTCGCCGTGCATGCGATGGCGCTCTTCGCCGTCGTGGTGCCGTTTCGCTGGGAGTACGTGCTGACCTGTATCGGCCTGTACTACGCCCGGATGTGGGCGCTGACCACCGGCTACCACCGGTACTTCAGCCATCGCACCTTCAAGACCGGCCGGGTGTTCCAGTTCGTGCTCGCCTTCGTCGGGGCCAGCTGCGCCCAGAAGGGTCCTCTCTGGTGGGGGGCGCACCACCGGCACCATCACCGGTTCTCGGACCAGCTGGAGGACGTGCACTCACCGCTGCAGCGCGGCTTCTGGTGGAGCCACATGGGGTGGATCCTCTGCGACCGCTACGCGGACACGAACTACGACGCGATCAAGGACTTCGCTCGCTACCCGGAGCTGCGCTGGCTGAACCGCTGGCACCTGGTGCCTCCGGTGCTGCTCGCCGTGGCCCTCTTCTTCATCGGCGGCTTCCCCCTGCTGGTGTGGGGCTTCTTCGTGAGCACCGTCCTGCTCTGGCACGGGACGTTCACCATCAACTCCCTGTCCCACGTCTTCGGGCGCCGCCGCTACAAGACGACGGACACCAGCCGGAACAACTGGCTCCTGGCGCTGATCACCATGGGCGAGGGGTGGCACAACAACCACCACTACCACCAGAACACCGCCAACCAGGGGTGGTTCTGGTGGGAGATCGACCCGAGCTTCTACGTGCTGCGCGTCCTCTCCTGGCTGGGCGTGGTCTCCGACGTCCGTACCCCATCCGAGGCGGTGAAGTACGCCTTCCGCAGCTATTCGCCGGAGGAGCGCGCCGAGCTTCGCCGGACCCCGGCGCTGGTCGGCACGCGCAGCCGGGCCCTGGTTCAGGCGGCCCGGGACAGGCTCCAGGCGGCCGCCGAGCTCCCCGCCGCGGCGCCCGCGCCGGCACCGGTGCTCCGCCGCTAACCCCCGCCCCGGCGAGGACGGCGGACGAGCACGGCCTCCGGCGCGGCTTGCCAGCGTGGTACATGCCGGGGCGAGGTGAAACCCGGCACCCCCCTCTTGCGTACCGAAGCCGAGGGCCATGCCTCGGAAGCGGACGAAATGCTGATGGAGCGCTTCA
>Ga0335082_10007998_pt1 | contig 11489 bp, 12 predicted proteins | sample Lox_Sample_41_FD_206718 | JGI IMG/M metagenome (GOLD analysis project Ga0335082, IMG submission 206718) | Soil microbial communities from Loxahatchee National Wildlife Refuge, Florida, United States - Lox_Sample_4.1 | ecosystem: Environmental > Terrestrial > Soil > Wetlands | place: USA... | reverse complement strand
CGAACAGCGAGGCAGCGCGCCTGTCGGGCGTCAACGTTCGCGGAGTAACGAACTTCGCCTACATCCTCTCCGGAACGCTCGCCGGCCTCACGGGCTGCGTATTGATGTCGCGCCTCGTGACGGCGCAACCGAGCGAAGGCCTGATGTACGAACTCGACGCCATCGCCGCTGCCGTGATCGGCGGCACGTCGCTCTCGGGTGGTGTCGGAACGATCTCGGGAACCGTGATCGGCGCGTTCGTCATCGGAATCCTGCGCAACGGTTTGAACATGGGCGGCGTGTCCGCCTTCATTCAGCAAATCATCATCGGCCTGGTGATCCTGCTCACGGTATGGATCGACCAGATGCGACATCGGCGATGAACCCTGCCCGGCGGGTTGACCGGGAAATGGAGACAAGACGCAACGTTGATCGGAAAGGTGAAGAGATGAAACTGCTGAAACTGCTGTCCGCGTCTGCACTGGCACTTGCTGCAGCCACGAGTTGGGCTGCCGACAGGGAAATCGCGGTGATCGTGAAGACCGTCAACTCGGACTTCTGGCAGAACGTCAAGAAAGGCGCTGCCGATGCGGTGAAGGACTTCAAGGGCTTTACCTCCAGCTTCCAGGGCGCAGCCTCGGACACCGATCTCGCCGGGCAGGTCTCCCTCGTCGAGAACGCGATCAATCGCAAGGTGGCCGCCATCGTGCTCGCGCCATCGGATCCCGATGCGCTGGTGCCCGCGGTGAAGAAGGCCTGGGAAGCCAAGATCCCCGTGATCGTGATCGACTCCGCACTCGGCGACAGCGGCAAGAGCTACTACCAGTCGTTTCTCTCGACCGACAACGAGAAGGCGGGCGAGTTGTGCGCAAAGGCGCTGATCGAAAAGACCGGCGCGAGCGGCAAGATCGCCATCATGTCGTACACGGCCGGCTCCGGCTCGGAGATCGCCCGGGTGGGCGGCTTCCGCAAATATCTCGAGAAGAATTCCAAGCTGCAGGTGGTCGGGCCGTTCTACTCCAACTCGCAGATGGGCACGGCGCTGAATCAAACGACCGACGTGCTGGCGGCGAACCCCGACCTCAAGGGCATCTTCGGCGCCAATGAACCAACCGCCATCGGCATGGGCCGTGCATTGGCCCAGGCCGGCAAAGCAGGCAAGGTCGCCGCGATCGGCTTCGACGGCAACGCGGATCTGCAGGGCTTCGTCAAGGACGGCACGATCGAAGCCATCGCCGTGCAAAGCTCGTATCAGATGGGCGCGCTGGGTGTGAAGACGGCCGTCGAGATCATCGAAGGCAAGAAGGTCGAGAAGTTCCGTGATACCGGCGTCCTCATGGTAACCAAGAAGAACATCGACACGCCTGAAGCGAAGAACGTTCTGTATTGACAGCCGCGTCTCCGTGCTGGCCGCAGCCCCGATTGCGGCCAGCACGGGGCTTTTTCTCGGCGTGCCGCCGACGAACTCAGGAAGCCCATGCTGACCGTCGTTTGTGAGACGCCGCGCGCTCTGCGCGCGGTCGAACGTCCCCTGCCGAAGCCGACCGACCGCGAGGTGCTGCTGCGCGTGAAGCGCGTGGGTGTCTGCGGTACCGACCTCCACATCTTCACTGGCAACCAGCCGTACCTCGCCTACCCGCGCGTCATGGGACACGAGCTTTCGGGCGTCATTGAAACCGCCCCGCCCGGTTCCAGCGTCGCCCCCGGCGACGAAGTGTTCGTGATGCCCTACATGTCGTGCGGCAGTTGCATCGCGTGCCGGCAAGGCAAGACCAACTGTTGCGTGCAGATCGAGGTGCTGGGCGTGCACCGCGACGGCGCGTTTGCCGAATATCTTGCGGTGCCGGTGCAGTTCGTTCGCAAGGCCGAAGGAATCAGCCTCGACGAAGCCGCCATGCTCGAGTTCCTCTCCATTGGCGCTCACGCTGCGCGACGCGGCCAGGTCACGGCCGGAGAGCGTGTGCTTGTCGCGGGGGTCGGACCGATCGGCATGGCGGTCGCCCTGTTTTCCCGGTTGTCCGGCGCCGACGTGACCGTACTGGACACACGAGCCGAGCGAGTCGAATTCTGTATGCGTCATCTGGGGGCGCAGGCCGGCGTCGAGGTCGGGACCGACGACGTTAGGCGGCTGGGGCAGTTGACCGGCGGCGAGTTCTTCGACGTGGTGTTCGACGCTACCGGCAACCCGCAGGCCATGGAGCGCGGCTTCCAGTTCGTCGCGCACGGGGGTCGGTATGTCCTGGTTTCGATCGTGCGCGACCGGATCGCCTTCGACGATCCCGAGTTCCACAAGCGCGAGACCACATTACTGGCAAGTCGCAACGCGACGATGGTCGACTTCGACACGGTGCTCGAAGCCATGCGGAGCGGAAAAGTCCCCACGGCAGCACTGAACACGCATCGGATGCCGCTCGCGCGCGTGGCAGATGAATTTGACTCGCTTCTCGACCCGGCGAACGCGGTCGTCAAAGCGATCATCGAGTGCTGAGCGGAGCGATTCGTTGCCCTATCCGATCCTGCAATTCGGCACCGGGCGCTTCCTGCAAGCCCATGTCGACCTGTTCGTCTCCGAAGCTCTGGCCGCTGGCAATGCGCTCGGACGGATCGCCGTAGTCCAAACGACGGACAGTGCGGAGAGCAGTCTGAGGCTCGCCGCCCTCGCCCAGGGAACCGGCTATCGCGTGCAGATTCGCGGGCTGCGAGACGGACGGCCGGTCGAAGAAGTGGTGCGGGTCAATTCGGTCGGCGCAGCCTGGAATGCGGTGCGTGACTGGCGCGACATCCGCGCTGCGATGGCAAGCGACGTGCGTGTCATCGTCTCGAACACGGCGGACCGCGGCTACGAGGTGTCGGAAGCCGACGGGCCGGAAGCGCTCGCGGACGACACAAGGCCGCCGGCCAGCTTTCCTGCGAAGCTCGTGGTCCTGCTGCACCATCGATGGAGCACCCATTCAAGCGCGCCATTGACGATCTATCCCTGCGAACTGGTGCAGCGAAACGGCGACACGCTGCGAGAGATCGTCGTTGCGCTCGCTTCGAATTGGCGCTTGCCGGAAGCGTTTGTTGGCTACCTGCGCCGGCAGTGCATATGGGTGAACAGCTTGGTGGACCGCATCGTATCGAGTGCGCTGCAGCCCATCGGCGCGGTCGCCGAACCGTACGCGCTGTGGGCGATCGAGCAGCGCGAGCAGATGGTCCTTCCTTGCGAGCACCCCGCCATTGTCGTGACAACCCAGCTGGCCAAATTCGAACGGCTGAAGCTCATGCTCCTCAACCTGGGTCACAGCTTCCTCGCCGAGCGATGGCTTGCCGAGAAGCGTTCCGCGACAGAGACCGTGCTCGATGCGATGCGCGATCGCGCGATCTCCGCATCCCTCAACGCCGTATGGAACGAGGAGGTGCTTCCCGTCTTCGATGCGATCGGTGAAGGCGCGCAGGCACGCGCGTATCTGGCGGACGTGCGTGATCGCTTTTGCAATCCGTTTCTCGAGCACCGCATCGCCGACATCGCACGCAATCACGAGGAAAAAAAGCGGCGACGATTCGGTCCCGTCGTCGAACTCGCCTCGGTTCAGATGCTTCCCATTCGACAGCCGAGGCTTCGCGCGGCACTGGGGATGTGATGCCTCGAGCCCGCGCAGCACGGCCCAAGGACGACGCGATCGAGATGCTGCTTGCACTGTCGCAATCGGAGCTGCTCCTGGAGCAGATATACGTCGCCCTCGAGCAAACGATTCGCGCAAGCGTCAAGCAAATGCTGCGGGAACAAGCGCTTTCGCCGGCGCAGCATCGGGCGATGCGCCGGGTACCCGCCAAGGTTCTTGCCGAGCTACGCGCAGAGTGCAGCTGGAGTCTCCTGCGACCGCAAATCCTCTCGACGTACCGGAGGATCTTCGACCGCGAGAAGATCGACGGACTCATCCGCTTTTATCGCAGCCGGGCGGGTGGCGCTTACCAGCAAGCCATGATTGCGACGCTTCACGGATCCATGGCGCTGGCACAGGCACAAGCGAGCCTTCTTCCCAAGATGAAGCAGGCAATGGACAAGGCAGTGCGAGAAGCAACGCGGGTGCGCACGCGGGCCGTTGTTTCGCCCAGGAAGTCATCAAGCAATCAGTCCAAAGATCCGCGCAACATTGGGCGTCACGTGCGGGTGCGCGCACTGGCCCCATCGAGCCTCATCCACCAACGGAGACAATCATGACATTGGGCGATCGCAATTTTCCGCTTCCAACTCCACGCCGCAGTTTCTTCAAGAAGGCGGCAGCGATTTCCGCGACGCTGGGCGCAGCGACGTCGGCATGGGTCGCTGAACCCGATCCGCAGTCTGCGTCAGTGGGCATGCCCGCCGCGCATGCTGCCGACGGCACCGGGCCGCTGAAGATGGCCTTCATCCAGTGGCAGCCTCACACCGTGCCGGCCGCCTGGTCGAAGGGCATCGAAGAGGTGCTGAAGGACCAGCCCCAGACGCAGTACAAGTTGCTCGACGGGCAAAACAAGGTCGAAGTGCAGGTCAGCCTCATGGATGCATTGATCAACGAAGGCACCGCTGTCATCTTCCTGCAGCCTATCGACAGCGTTGCGCTCGCGCCTTCGATCAACAAGGCCAAGCGGGCCGGCATTTCGGTCATCACCCTGAATATCGACGCCACCGCGCAGCACGCCGCGCACGTCGAAATGAGCCACTACTACGGAGCGATGGAGATTGCCCGCGTGATGGGCGAAAAGATGGGTGGCAAGGGAGAAGTCGCGATTCTCAATGCGCCTCCGGGGATCATCATCCGCGACCAGCGCACCAACGGCTTCGTGGAGGGGCTGAAGAAGCACCATCCGAACGTCAAGGTGGTAGCCGACCAGGTGGCCGACTGGTCGCGCAAGAAAGCGCAGGATGTGCTGGCGACGATCCTCAATGCGAAGCCCGGACTGACCGGCGTGTACGGCGTGAACGATTCCATGGCGCTCGGCGCCGTCGATGTTGCCAAGGAGAAAGGCCTGCTCGGCAAGCTTGTCATCTTCGGCAACGACGGCGAGAAAGACGCGCTGGAGTCGATCGAGAATGGCGAACTAACCGGCACGCAATACACGGACGTTTATCAGCAAGGTCGCTTTGCCGCGTCGGCCGCGACGGTGCTCGCTTCCGGCCAGGTGCCCGCCACCGCCTTCAAGAAGCAGGCGCATCTGCTCATGCCGTTCGTGATTGCGACGCGCGAGAACGTCAAGCAGATTCAGCCAAGCCAGCGCTGGTAGGGAACGACAAACGTCAGGGCGAGCCGCGCTGCTGGAATCAGCGCGGCTTCAAACGAGCACTCGTGCCAAGCCATGATCCGCCGCCACGGCATTTCGGCGTTGCCCATCTTCTTCTTGGTGACCTTTGCGTTCTTCTGCGCGGTGGTGCCGCGCTTTGCGACCGCCGGCAATCTCGAAGCGCTGATGGCTGGCTACGCATTCATCGCGATCGTGGCGATGGGCGAATCGTTCGCGATCCTCCTGCGCGGCGTCGATCTGTCGGTGGGCGCGGTCATGGCGCTGGCCGGCATGGTTGCATTCGACGCGTCGCTGATCCTGCATCTGCCGGGCTACCTGAGCGTCGCGCTTGCTTTGGTGGTCGCGACGTTCGCCGGGGTGTTGAACGGCCTGCTGATCGTCTTTCTGCGTCTGCAACCGTTCATCGCGACATTGGCCACCTTGGCGGCCTATCGCGGCATCGTTTTCGCCATCTCCGGGCGGCAGTTGGTGCCCGGGTTGTCGACCACGGCGCTTGACGACCCGTGGATCATTGGCCTGGAAACGTACTTCGACGTCGGCGCGACGCTGGGCGTGGAGAGCATCGCTGTGCCTGCCATTCCGCTGTCGTTCCTTTTGATGATCGTGCTGCTGGTGTTGTTCGAGGTGCTATTGCGCTCCACCCGCTTTGGGCGGGACTTCTATGCGACCGGCGGCAATCCAGAAGCGGCGCGCCTGGCCGGCATCGATCTCCGTCGAACCGTTCTGATCGGCTACGCGCTGTCGGGCTTCTGTGCCGGCGTCGCCGCGCTTCTTCTCGTCGCACGCCTGACCACATCGACCGAGGCGCTCGGCAACGGGATGGAGCTCACGGCCATCGCCGCCGCCGTCATCGGAGGCGTCCGACTGAACGGTGGGATGGGATCCATGTGGGGGCCGGTGGTCGGCACATTTCTGCTCGGCGTCGTCCTGATGGGCCTGACCCTGTTCGGTATCTCGCAGTTCGTCCAGCAAATACTGACCGGCGCGGTCCTGCTCGCCGCCATTGCGCATAGCCGTTGGCTGCAGTCGCGACGGCTCCTCCCGTCAGCGCCGGAAGGTTCCTGACATGAGCGGGCTGGCGCTCCTCGAGGGGCGCGCGCTTAGCAAGGTGTACGGCTTGTCGACGGTCCTTCATCCGACCGACGTCGTGGTGGTTGCCGGTGAAGTACGAGGATTGGTCGGATCCAACGGCGCCGGCAAGTCCACGTTGATGAAGATTCTGACCGGCGCCATCGCGCCGACGTCGGGTCACATCCTGATCAACGGGGAGATCGCGTCGCCCGGCAGGCCGCTGGAGATGCTTCGGCGCGGCGTGGCTTGCATCTACCAGCACTCGAACCTCGTCGCAGAAATGAGCGTGCTGGACAACATCTATATCGGCCGCCAGCCTACGCGTCGGCTCGGGCTGATCCAGCGCAAGTTGCTGCGCGAGCAGGCGCAAGCGCTCCTTGCCCGCCACGGCATGGATCTCGATCTCGATGCGCACGTCTCCACGCTCTCGACCGTGCGGCAGAAGGAGGTGGAGATCCTCAAGGCGCTCGCGCTCGACGCGCGGGTGCTTCTAATGGACGAGCCCACTGCCTGGCTCTCGGTTGCCGACGTCGCGCGGCTGCACTCGACCATCGATGGACTGCGTGCGCGTGGCGTAGGCATCATCTACGTCAGCCATGTCCTCGACGAAGTGTTCGCTATCTGCGATACGGTGACCGTGATGCGCGACGGAAGCGTCGTGGCCGATCAGCCGATCGCACAGCTGGACCGCGCGCGCGTGATCGAACTCATGGTCGGCAAGACGCTCGCCACCCAGGCTCTTGGGGAAGCGAATGGCGCAGCACGCTCCGCGCCGGCCGCTGGAGTGCCGCGCCTGCGTTGTAGGGCTTTGAGCAAACGCGGGGAGTTCCACGAGGTGAGCCTCGACGTGCATGCCGGCGAAATCCTCTGCCTGACCGGCCTCGTCGGGTCCAAGCGCTCTGAGCTGGTACAGGCGATCTTCGGCGCGAACCGGTTCGACAGCGGAACCATCGAGCTTGAAGGCGTGCCGGTCAAATTTCACTCGCCGCGCGCGGCTATCGCGAGCGGCGTCGGATTCGTCACCGAAGACCGCCATCGCGACGGGCTCATGCTCGATCTTTCGATCGCGGAGAACCTGGTCGCCGCAACGCTGGGGCGGTACCGGCGCGGCCTGCTACTCGCCGGCGAGCGCATTCGCGCCACTGCGCTCCGGCTCATCACGGCGCTGAACATACAGCCACCGGATTTCATGAAGCCGGTGCGGCTGCTCTCCGGCGGAAATCAGCAAAAGGTGCTGCTCGGCAAGTGGCTCGATCTGCAGCCGCGCCTGCTTATTCTCGACGAGCCGACCGTGGGTGTCGACATCGGCGCCAAGGCGGAGATCTACGGCCTCTTGCGCGCAGCGCGCGACAACGGCATGGCGGTCCTCGTCGTTTCGTCCGATCTCGAAGAAGTCATGACGATCGCCGATCGCATCGCAGTCATGGTCGCGGGACGAGTGGTACGTACGCGCGAGACATGCGAAACGAAGATCGTCGACCTGGTACGTGACATGGGTGCCGTCTCGGCATGAACATGGTCGTGCGCGCCAACGAGCGCTGGGGCGTCGCGAGCGAACGCCTGGGCGGCGCGCTGCCCATTGCCTTGGTCGTCCTCGCCGTGGCCCTTGCGGTCATGCAGCCTGCCTTCCTCAGTGTCGCCAATCTGATCGGGATCCTGCGCCAGGTCGCGCTCGTCGGAATCATGGCTGCTGCCATGACGTTCGTCATCATGACTGGAGGGATCGATCTCTCAGTCGGGCCTGTACTCGCAGTCGCCGGTCTTGTCGCTGTGCTTTCTCTCGACGGGGGTGCGGCGTTGCCCGTGGCATTGTTGCTGGCGTTGCTGCTCGGGCTGGCTGTGGGTTTGCTGAACGGCTGCCTGATCGCGTTTCTGCGGTTGCCTCCCATCATCGTCACGCTGTCGATGTTGAGCATCGTGCGTGGTTCTGGTCTCTTGGTCGGAGGCCCGGACCTGCACGGGGTGCGAGGTCAACCCGCTTTCTCCTTCATCGGTACGGGAAGCGTGATCGGCCTCCCCTTTTCCGTGTGGCTGTTCCTTGGGGTTGCGGCTGCGCTGCTGTTTGCGCAAAGGCGCACGCCACTCGGTCTCCTGGTGGCAGCGATCGGTGACAACGAACGTGCCGCCTGGTTGAGCGGTCACCGCACGCGTCTGACAACGATGTGGCTATACGGGCTGTGCGGTTTCTGCGCCGCCTTGGCAGGCGTCATCCAGGCTTCGCAGGTGCATACCGGCTCGGCGACCTACGGCGAATTCGGCACGGAACTCGACGTGATCGCTGCAGTTGTCCTCGGCGGAACGCAACTCGCCGGGGGAAAAGGTTCCATCGCTCGAACCGTGCTGGGCGTTCTGTTTCTCGGCACGCTGAACAACGGCATGAACATTTTGAACGTGCCGATCGACATTCAACTTATCGCCAAGGGCGTGATCATTGCGGCCGCGCTAGGCCTTGGGCAGTTGAGGAGCTGAGCCGACAGCAACCTCGCCGGATCGCCTCCAATTCGACGTTAGCGCCGTCGTGCTGCCCCGGGATCGCCTTGCCGTAAGGGTGCGTTCGGCAGCTGTCCCCCAAGTTGGTCCTCAGGTCAGGCAGCTAACCTGCGTTCGCTCCATTCACCTCGAGATTGAACCGCAAGTGGGCGACGCCGTCGTGCATCCCTGCCTGCATGTCGCCTGCGTGCACCGCGCCTTCCGCGTTCGCCTCAGGTTCGGCGTGGGCCGAGAGTGCGGCGTGTTCCGCAAGTTCGGGGGACAAGTCCGGTATTCCGCTCACAGTCGAGCCCAGGTGGATCATCGCTGCCTCCGTTGCATCGGTAGTTGAAAGCACCGCTTCTGGCTTGCACTTACGCCCTTGGACTGAGTTTCGGATGCAGCCTGGCACAATGGATCGGCTCTCGGACTCCAACCAGGCCAGCCGCGCGGACGCAACCATCTGCGCCCCCGCCGAAAGAGCTCAGTCCAGTTGCGCATGTGCTCGAACGAACGGCGACGCTCGCTGCGTCATGAAACGGCACGCGCGAGCGCTCCACTCGGATGGAGTGCGCAACGATGTGCTTGCAGCTCGCGCGCGTCGGTATCAACAGCAGATCACTGGAACTCGCCGCGGACGCCGTGACTTCTGCCATGGCGTGCTCCGGCGATTCCCTCCGCAATGCCAGGTGTCGTCATGGTCTCGGGAGGATGACTCTGTCGAGCACGTGGATCACGCCGTTCGTGGCCAAAATGTCGGTCGTGACGATGTTCGCGGTCCGCGAGCGTTGATCGGTAATTGCGAGCGCGGGGCTGACGCTGAATGTATCGCCTTGCAGGGTGCTGATCGGAGCGTTGAGGGGTACGTCCGCCTTGAGCACGCGGGCATCGACGACGTGATAGGTCAGCACCTTCGTCAGCAAAGCCTTGTCCGCATGCAGCTGGCTCTGGGTGATGCCGAGCTCAGTCAGCAACGCGGCAAACGCGGCGTTCGTAGGCGCGAAAACCGTGAGCGGCCCGGGCGCGCTGAGCGCATTTGCCAGGTCGGCTGCGACCACCGCCTCGACCAGGATGCTGAAGTCAGGATTGGCCTGCGCTGTCTGCACGATGTTCTTGTCAGCCGGCAGCAGCACCTTGTCGATGACGTGAATGACGCCGTTGCCGGCTGGTATGTCGGTCGCGATGATGCTCGCTCTGCGGTTGCGACCATCCGTAACCTCGAGTCCCGAACCACTCACGTCTATCTTGAAAATCCCGCCCTGCACCGTGGTGATGGCCTTTCCGACCGGCACTTGCGAACTGCGAACCAGCGTGGGCAGCACGTGGTACGTGAGCACCGAGGTGAGCAGCGGCTTGTCGGCAAGAAGCTGCGCCTTGGTGACGCCGAGTTCGCTGAGCAACGCCCCAAACGCGCTGTCGGTCGGGGCGAACACCGTGAAGGGACCCGCGCCCGACAAAGTCTGCGTCAGGCCTGCGGCGGAAATGGCTTCAACGAGGATCGTAAAGCGCCCGTCGCGCTGCGCTGCTTCGACGACCGTGCCAGGCGGTGGCGCGTCGTCGTCGCTGCCGCCGCAAGCGGCGACGAGCCCGATCAAAGCAATAGCGGCGATCCATTTAAGTCCGTCCAACATGACATCTCCCGGTGGGGTGAACAAAAAGTGAATTTGTCTAGAACAAACTTTGGCTAAGATACGGCACTGGAGGCCCTTTGGCAACTTTTTGTCCATGACAAACAAGCGCGATCCGAAGCTGAGCATCGCGGCGGTTGAACGCGACGTCGGTATTTCCAAGGACGTCTTGCGCGTGTGGGAGCGCCGCTATGGCTTTCCGGTACCCGAACGGGACGCCCATGGCGAGCGCCTTTACCCGCCTGACCAGGTCGCGCGCCTGAAGCTCGTCAAACGATTGATGGATCAGGGATTCCGCCCAGGCCGCCTGCTCACGACGCCGCTGGACGAACTGAACACTCTCTCCGCGCCGCGAGCCGACGCCGAGTCCTCGGAAGGCCGGGAAGCGGATGCAGACCTCGAGGCGCTTCTCACCTTGATCGGCCGGCACAAAGCCATGGACTATGCGAACGCCCTGCAGCAGCGACTCGTCCGCCACGGTCTGCTACGTTTTGTCCAGGACACAGTGGCGCCGCTCACGCACCGGGTCGGAGCCGCCTGGGAAGAAGGCCGCCTGGAGGTTTTCGAAGAGCACCTGTTTACCGAGTTGACCAACAGGGTGCTGCGCCAGGCAATCGCCGCCGTCCCGGTCGGGCACCGCCCACGGGTACTGCTGACGACATTGCCGAACGAACAACACACGATGGGACTTCTGATGGTCGAGGCGCTGCTATCGCTCCAGGGCGCGCATTGCATCTCGCTCGGCACGCAGACTCCGCTGCTGGAGATCGCACGCTCCGCGGTCGCCCATCGCGCCGACGTCGTTGGGCTCTCCTTCTCGATCGCCTTTCCGGCGCGTCAGATTCCCGAGTTGCTGCGTGGGTTGCGAGCGGGTCTGCCGTCCTCGACCGAGCTCTGGGCAGGGGGCGGCGGGACTCGCCGCGTACTCCCACAAGATGGGGTGATGATTTTCGGCGTGCTCGACGACCTGTTTGCTACGGTTGAACGATGGCGCAGCGGGCGCCGCTAGTCGACGTCGCGGTTACGCGAAAGGGTCCTGCGACCGCAGTCTCAGTGGACGCTCGGCACGCCGTACCG
>Ga0335082_10007996_pt1 | contig 11491 bp, 7 predicted proteins | sample Lox_Sample_41_FD_206718 | JGI IMG/M metagenome (GOLD analysis project Ga0335082, IMG submission 206718) | Soil microbial communities from Loxahatchee National Wildlife Refuge, Florida, United States - Lox_Sample_4.1 | ecosystem: Environmental > Terrestrial > Soil > Wetlands | place: USA: Florida... | reverse complement strand
GCTGGTGCTCTACAAGCGGTTCAGCAGCGCCGGATCGGCGGACGAGGTGAGCGACCTCCGCGCCGAGCTGGTGGACCGCTTCGGCGAGCTGCCGGACGAGGTGGACGCGCTCAGCGAGCTGATGCTCTTGAAGCAGCAGATGCGCGAGCTGCGGTTGCGGGCGCTGGAGAGCGGCGCCGGCCGGCTGGTGGTGACGCTGGGGCAGGACGCGCTGCTCGATGGGGCGAGGCTCGCGGCCCTGGTCCAGAAGAGCAAGGGAGTGTACCGGTTGACGCCGGACCTCAAGCTGGTCGCGCGCCGGGATGGGCCCGACCAGGCAGCGGCGCTGCTCGGCGAGGCGAAGAAGGTGCTGCGCGATCTCGCGGCCTGCGCCGTGGGCTGACACTCCCGCCGAGGTGGGAGCGAGGCGGCGCCGGGCGCTCGGGGTGGCAGGGCTGCCCCGATGCGCGCCGAGGGTCGCCGGTCACTCGCCTGTACCGGTCCAAGTTGCGTTCTCTACACTCCACTGCGTCGCGTCCGGTCAATGAACGGACGACAAAGGGGAACTTCACGATGAAGCGTCTTTTGTTTCTCACCGGGTTTGCCGGTGCACTCGTCGGCTGCGGCAATGGGCTGCCCACCCCGCCGCCGCTCCCGACGTTCAGCTACGGTACGCCAACTTCCAACCTCAGCGCCGAGCAGAGCAACGCGGCGAACATCGGGGAGAGCGGAGTCGGCAGGGCGTCGGGGACGAATGGTCAGAGCGCGGACCCGACTGCAGCTCCGGCGCTGGCCGACGCGCTCGCAGGGAACCTCCCGAACAGCGGGCTGCTCACTGCTCCCTCCCCGGAGGCCGCGCTGAAGAGCCTGCCGGTCCCCAGCTCGGAGGCAGCGGCCCGGGCAGTCCGGGGGGCAGGGCTGAGCGTCGGCGACAGCAGCTGCGTCACCCATTCGGGGAGCAGCTACTCGTACAGCAACTGCTCGTATAGCGGGGACGGGTTCAGCTGGACGCTGAATGGGTCGATCTCGGCGAGCACCAGCTCGATCAGCTGGGACATCAAGGCCACGTTCACCGCGAGCTCCCAGGGGGTCTCCGGGAGCGGCGAGTTCCACTGGACGGGTCAGCTCGCCTGGACCGCCACCACGGTCACCGGCAACGGGCTGAGCCAGCTGGCGCTGAAGGCCGATGGGAACGGGGAGCACGTCGAGATCGCGGCGACCTCTGGGTGGAACGCGGACCTCCAGGTCGATTCGACGAACCACTGCATCAGCGGCGGGTCGCTGGTGGTCGCGCGGGCGGTGGAGGGCTCGGCGAGCAACGGCCAGCACGTCTCGAGCAAGGCTGGCTGGAAGTTCACCTGGAGCGGCTGCAACAACGTCCAGGTCGCCACCGGCACCTGACCTCGCAGGCTCCGCCAAGAGCACCTCGACCCGCGCTGTGCCGGACTGGCGCCGCGGGTCGTCGTGTCTCTGGGGGGTGCTCCCGGTTTCCTGGGCCCGTAACGAGGTGTCTCCGTAACGAGGTGTCTGGCACCCGCTCCCCGCACCCCTTCCCTGGGTTGGCCTTCCCGGCCCCCTCGACGCGCTGCTTCTCACTATGGTCCGCTTCCTCGGCACACGGCCGGGAATCGTCGGGTCGCCTGTAACGAGGTGTCTGGCACCTCCGTCCCGGCACCTCCGTCCAGGCACTCTCCTCGGGCTCCTCGCTCGTCCCGAGCTCCGACCGCCCGGACGGGCGCCGGTCTCTGCGCCTGCCGACCGCACGGACCCGTAACGAGGTTCCCGTAACGAGGTGTCCGTAACGAGGTGTCTGGCACCTCCGTCGAGGCTCCGTCGAGGCAGAGGCACCTCTGCCGAAGCCACCTCGGTCCCGACGAGTACTTCCTCGGGGCCTTCTTCCTCGTCGGGCCGGTAACGAGGTGTCCGCTAACGAGGTGTCGGGCACCGCCCTCCCCGGTAACGAGGTGTCTGGTAACGAGGTGTCTGGCACCGCCCTCCCGGCACCGCCCTCCCGCGCTTCCCGCGCTCGCCCCTCGCCGCCCGTCCTCGACGCGTTCATCGGTCCACCAACTGGCCCGACTGGCCGACCAGGTGGAGGCTGCGCCCGTGCTCTCGCCTCCTCGGCACACGGACGGGAGTCGCCGGGGGGCCTTCTCTTGCGTTGAACAGGGCGTGCGCCACGCCTTCTCCGCACCCAACTTGTGCGACGTCAACGATTGTTTCCACGAAAGGGAAGGAGCGAACATGAGGATTCGGGTCTTGGTGGTGACCGCGGCACTCACCTTCGCCGGCGCGTGCGCGCACGGCAGCGCCCGCAGTGACACGGTGAGCGACGAGGCGCTCGCCCGTGTGCCGGCGGAGCAGATGGCCTCGGTGAACCAGGCGCGCCTGGATGTCTCCAAGGCCAAGGACGGCCTCGCGCGCGAGAACCTGCGGCTGGAGCAGGCCAAGAAGTACGTGGACGTCGCAAGCAACGAGGTCAAGGCGGCCAAGGCCGAGCTCGACCGCGAGCAGTCGGCGCAGAGTGCCGCGAACTATGCCCGGAACGACCAGGCCGCCACCCAGTCCCAGAGCGCGATGGGCCTCGCCCGCAAGAAGGAGCAGGTGGCCGAGGCGCACGTCCAGGCCGCCAACGAGCTGGTGAACTACGCCCAGGAGCGCGCGAACGGCGCCCAGAAGGCAGTGGAGCTCGCCAACACGCGGCTGGAGCTGGCCAAGTTCAAGGCGCTCCAGGCCTCCGGTGATCCGGCGGCAGCGAACATCGACGGCCAGGCGATCGCCAAGCGGGTCGAGGACGCTCGCATCGCGCTCGAGCAGGAGCGGGCCACGGTCGCCCAGATGAAGAGCAATGCTGCCGCTGCCCGCACCAGCTGGATCGCTCTCCGTGACCAGCTGCCGGCCGCGCAGCGGGCCGGCGTGGGTGGCTCGGGCCCGGCCACCGCCGGCAAGCTGAGCGGCCAGGCCGGGACCGACCAGACCCACTCGAGCAAGGAGCCCGACGACATCGACACCGACAACACCGACCCGCAGAAGGGGCGAATGAGCACCAACCCGAGCAGCTACGACGACAAGGAGCTGTTCAACCTCCTGTAGTCGTCGCCGGCTCCAGCCAGCGGTATGCCTCCCGCATTGCGGCGGGTCCTCCCTGCTCGAGGACCCGCCCGTGCGCGAGGATGACGCGGTCGAAGTCGAGCCCGAGCAGCTGCTCGAGGCTCCTCCGCGCCGCGCGACGGTCCCGGAACACCAAGCGCAGGAACCGGCTCCACCCCACTCGCCCGTGCAGCCCCGCCGCCCGGAGGTACAGGCGAGTCGGCAGGTGCGGGCTGGTGTCGAAGTTCTCCAGCAGGTCGGAGCAGATCAACGTCCGGCTCGGCCGATGCACGAACACCATCTCGTCGAGCATCGTTCCGTCGATGTGGACCGGCCTCAGCACTCCGCCCCAGTCCGGGTCCGGCGTCTGGGAGAGCTCGGCGTCGATGCGCAGCTCGGGCCGCTTGCGGCGCATGCCCGCGGGCGCATGGACCCGCGCGTTTGGCCACCGCTCGATGGCGTCGCTCACGTAGAGGTGGTGGTAGAGGTTGGGCACCACGATGTGCGCCACCGACCCGAGGGCCTGGATCTCGTCGGCGAGCGGGTCGTCGATCGCCACCACCGAATGGAGCCACAGGCCCCCTCCCGGCAGGCGGAGCACGGTCATCCGCGTCCCGAGGTGCAGACCGTAGAACCGGTGCGGCGCCGCAACGGTCCAGAGGCCGTCGGCCTGGCGAACGAGCTCGCTCATCCGCAGAAGTGATGGATCGCCGCCTCGAGGATCTCCTCGCAGCGGATGAGCTCGGCCACCGGCACGTACTCGCCCGTCTGGTGCGCCACCTGGATGTTCCCCGGGCCGAACACCACCGAGCGTGCTCCGAGCGCGGTCATCTGCGGCGCCTCGGTGCCGAAGCTGACGGTGGCCGAGGGTTGCCCGCTCTGCCGCTCGAGGAACGTCACCACCTCGGCGGAGGCCGGCGTCTCCACCCCGCGGTCGGTGCGGAGGATGCGCAGCCGGACCTCGCAGCCGGGCTCCTCGCGGCGGAGCTGGAACATGAGCTGCTCGATGGCGTACGGCACCGCCTCGACCGGTTGCGCGGGGATGGGCCGCCACTCGAGGGTGAAGGTGCAGCTGCCGGGGATGACGTTCTTCGCCCGGCCTCCCTGGATGATGCCCACGTTCAGCGTGGTGTAGGGGGGCTCGAAGGAGGCGTCGGTCTCGCCGCGGAGCGGGCCCCGGGCGTAGGCCTCGATGCGGCCGAGGAGGCGCGCGGCGCGGAAGATGGCCGAGGCGCCGGTGTCCGGGTAGGCGCTGTGGCCCTCCTTCCCCGACACCTCGATCTCCGCCAGGCAGTACCCCTTGTTCGCGCGGATGGGGCGCAGCGAGGTTGGCTCGCCGACGATGGCGTTGCGGGCGGCGCCGCGACGGGCCTCGAGCAGCATCTTTGCCCCCAGACAACCGACCTCCTCGTCGGCGGTGAAGACCAGCCCCAGCGGCTTCTTCACGCGGCTGCGGCTCCGCTCGGCGGCGAGGAGCGCGCAGGCGATGAACGCCTTGGTGTCGCAGGCGCCGCGGCCGTAGAGGCGGTCACCGTCGCGGGTGAGCTTCAGCGCCTCGGCCCAGCCGGTGTCGTAGGGCACGCAGTCGGTGTGCCCCACCAGCGCGAGCTCGGGGACCTCGCCGGGGCCATGGGTGAAGGCCAGGAGGTTGACCTTCTCCACTCCGCCGTCGTCCGGATAGGGCTGCCGTTCGCAGCGAAACCCCAGCGCGGTCAGCCGCGGTTCCAGCCAGTCGATGAGCGGCCGGTTCGGGAGCCGGCTCGTCGTGTCGAACCCCACCAGCGCTCGCAGTGTCTCCTCGAGCCGTCCCTCCACCTCGCTCACGCGAACGTCCTCCGGCACAGCGCTGTGAACTCGCGGGCCATCGCCTCCTCGAGCGGGTGGCGCCCGTCCTGCACCACCCGGCGGCCCTGGACCCAGGTGTCGGTCACTGCCGAGGCGGGGGCGGAGAACACCACCGCGGCGAGAAGGCCGTCCTCGGGGGCGCCGAGCAGAGCGGGATGCCCGAGGTCCACGGCGCACAGGTCCGCCGGACGGCCCGGGGCGAGCCGGCCCACGTCGAGTCCGAGGCTCCTTGCCCCGCCGTGGGTTGCGGCCTCGAGCAGCGAGCGGGCGATGGCGTCCAGGCCTTCGCCCGTCGGCGGAAGGACGAGGCGGCGGCCGCGCTGCAGGCGGAGATCTCCCTCGAGCGCGCGGAGCTCGCCGAAGGGGTCGATCTCGTTCTGCCCGTCGGTGCCGATGCAGAGCGTGGCGCCGGCCGCGGCGAGCGCGTCGGCGGGGAGGATGCCATCGCCGAGATCGCGTTCGGTGAGGGGGCAGGCGCAGACGCTGGTGGGCGCGAGGAGGGGGATCTCGTGGGGCGCGAGGTGCACCGCGTGGACGGCGGTGAAGCGTGAGTCGAGGAGGCCGAGCTCGGAGAGGAGCTCGACGGGGCGCCGGCCGTGCTCGGTGAGGCAGGCTTCGACCTCGCGCGGCTGCTCGGCGACGTGCACGTGGACCGTCCTCGGGCGTGCCCGGGCGACGGCCTCGAGCCACGGGCGCGGAACCGCGCGGACGCTGTGTGGCGCGGCACCGACCGTGACCAGGAGATCGGGGCGCACGCGTTGCTCGAGCGCGGCCACGGCGCCGAGGAAGGTCGCCGGGTCGGGGTCGTAGAAGCGGCGCTGCCGCGGGTCGGGCGGCGCGTTGAAGCCAGCCCGCGCATAGCCGACGCGGAGGAGGTGGATGCGGAGGCCGACCTCGCGCGCGGCGGTGATCACCCGGAGCGCCAGCTCCAGCGGGTCCGTGTACGGGCGGCCGTCGGGTGCGTGGTGGAGGTAGTGGAACTCGCCCACCGTGGTGATGCCGGCGCGGGCCATCTCCAGGAAGCACTGGCGGGAGGCGATGCCGACGCCGTCCGGGTCGAGCGCGACGGCGGCGCGGTACATCGTTTCGCGCCAGGTCCAGAAGTCGTCCTGGGCGCGGCCGGCGGCGGGGGCCTGGGTGCGGCCGCGGAGGAGCCGCTGGAACGCGTGGCTGTGCGCGTTCACCAGGCCGGGGAGCAAGAGCTTGCCGGGGAGGCGCTCGACCATGGCGCCCGCGGGTGGGGTGCCGGCAGTCTCACAGGTCCCGTCGGCGGCGAGCCCGAGCGCCACGTCGCGCAGGAGGCGGCCCCCCCAGACGAGGGCCTCGGGCTGGAGCCAGCGGGAAACCATGGGCCGGCGGGGCACCCTAGCAACGCGCTCGTGGCCGGAGCGAGGGGGCCAGCGCGACGCGTCAACGGAGATGCGACGTGGACCGCGTGGGGTGCCCAACGACGACGAGGAAATCCCCCGTGAGGAGGGTCCACGGAGACTGTCCGAACGAGGTGTCCGTCCGAACGAGGTGTCCCCGAACGAGGTGTCTGGCACCGGGCTCCACGCACCGGGTTCCCCCCGGGTCCGGGCCCCCGCCTCATCGGGTCCAGCGGTCGCGTCTCGCACCCGGGACTGTGAGTCCGGCCCGGAGTACGTCTCCCAAGAGGGAGGTCCCGCCGAACAAGATGTCGGCCCGTCAGGTTGGTGCGAGGGGCGTCCCCGCCCTGAGGTGCCGTAACGAGGTGTCCGTAACGAGGTGTCTGGCACTCGCTAGCAAGCACCCGCTAGCAGCACGTCTCACCCGAGGCGGGCTCGAGTCCCCCGCCCATGCCCCGGGCAGGCCAGGGACCGGGGGCCTCGGCGCGCACCCCGCCCACCGCCGACGTTGAATGACCAGCGGCCGGGACACGCGGGGCCTTTGCGCGACCGGGGGGGCCGTGCTGACCTTGCCCGGCAGGCAGGAGAGCCCATGGCCCGCCGCAACGACCCGCTCGAGACCTACCGACAGAAGCGCGATTTCGCGGTCACGCCCGAGCCCGCCCCCGAGCGCCCTGCGCCTGCGCCCGTCGGCGCGCTGCGCTTCATGGTGCACAAGCACGACGCGACCCGGCTCCACTACGACATCCGGCTCGAGATGGACGGAGTGCTCGCCAGCTGGGCCTGTCCCAAGGGCCCGAGCTACGACCCCTCCCAGAAGCGGCTCGCCGTCGAGACCGAGGACCACCCGCTCGCCTACGGCGACTTCGAGGGCCGCATCCCCGACGGCGAGTACGGTGCCGGCGACAGCGTCATCTGGGACCGCGGCACCTACGACACAGTTCCGCCCGGCCAGGTGCAGGAGCAGCGGAGGAAGGGTCACCTGCACGTCGCCTTCAACGGGCAGAAGCTCAAGGGGGGCTGGCACCTGGTCCGGACGCGCCCCCAGGGCGGCAAGGCCCAGTGGCTCCTCTTCAAGGCGAAGGACGGCACCGAGCGGCCGGACTACGACGTGGTGGCCGAGCGCCCCGAGTCGGTGGTCAGCGGCCGCCGGCTGACCCGCGGGCCCGAGCGGCAACGTCAGCTCCGGGGCGTCCACCCCGAGCCGGAGGCGCTGCTCGCCCGCGTCTGGCCGCCGATGCTGGCCGTGCTGGCCAAGGGCACCCCCGCGCCGGCGAGCAGGTTCGTGTACGAGGTGAAGTACGACGGATACCGGGCGCTCGCTGCCATCTCGGGGGGAAGGATCTCGGTGCGCTCGCGGAACGACCTCGACTTCGCCGCCCGGTTCCCCTGGGTCCTGCCCGCGCTCTCGCAGATCGTGGTCGGGGAGGCGGTGCTCGACGGCGAGCTGGTGGCGCTCGACGCGGCCGGGGTGTCGCGCTTCCAAAAGCTCGGCGATCCTGCGGCCGAGCACCGGTACGCGGTGTTCGACCTCCTCTGGCTCGACGGGCAGGACCTCCGGTCACGACCGCTGGAGGAGCGACGCGAGCTACTCGAGTCGGTGATGGCCAACACCCACCCCCCGCTCGAGCTGGCGCAGCGAGTCAGGGGCGACGAGGAGACCGCGCTGGCCGAGGCCAAGCGCCGCGGGTGGGAGGGGCTGCTGGCGAAGCTCCGTGGCTCACCGTACACCGGGACCCGCAGCACCGACTGGCTCAAGCTGAAGGTGCTCGGCACGGACGAGCTGGTGATCGCGGGCTGGACCCCCATCTCCAACGGCGCGGCCGAGATCGGGGCGCTCCTGGTGGCGGCGCGACGCGGGTCGAAGTTCCTGTACGCGGGCAAGGTCGGTACGGGGTTCGACCGGACGATGCGACGGCGGCTCCTCACCCTCCTGAAGAAGGACGAGGTCCCCCGCCCGGCCATCGAGGGCGCACCGCGGATGCGCGACGCCCACTGGGTGACGCCGCGCCACGTGGCCGAGCTGCAGTTCACCGAGTGGACGCGCGACGGGAAGCTGCGCCACCCCTCGTTTCAGGGGCTACGGGAGGACAAGGGTCCACTGGAGATCGGCCAGGACACCGCGGCCTCCCCGAAGACGTCGCGCAGGTCGGGACCCACGGGCTCGGGGCGGCGGGCGGCCGGGAGATCGGTGTCGGCGGCGCGGGCGCGGTCGACCCCCGGACAACGTGGAGCGTCGGCGGCGGACAAGACCACGAGGCCGGTGAAGGGCGCGAGCAAGACCCGGTCCTCGAAGCGCAGCGGAAAGGATGGCACCGACCGGGACGCCGAGCCAGTGGCGGGGTTCTTCGGGAGTGCTCCGGCCGATGGCTTCGGTACCTGGCACTCGAACCGCGGCGAGGCCGACGCGTCCTCGGAAGGCCCGCCGGCGCCCGAGGACACCCCCGCAGAGCCTCCGCCGGCGGAGGTGCCCATCACCCATCCGGAGAAGGTCCTCTTCCCGGTCTCGAAGATCACCAAGGCCGACGTCCGGGCGTACGACGATGCGGTCGCGCCGGCGCTCATCGCCGCGCTCCGCGGACGACCGCTCTCGATGCAGCAGTGGCCCCAGGGCATCGGCAAGCCCGGCATCTTTCGGCAGGGCGCAACCTCGGCGCCGCCCTGGATCCCCCGGGTGACGGTGCAGCACGTCGATCACCCGCTCGAGCACATCGTCGTCGACCGGCCCCAGACGGTGTCGTGGCTCGCCAACCAGTCGGCGCTCACCCTGCACATGACGTCGAGCCGTGCCGCCACCGTGGACAACCCCGACTGGGTGGCGTTCGACTTCGACCCTGCCGAGGCCGGGTGGGCGCAGATCGTCCCGCTGGCAAGGGCGCTGAAGGGATTGCTCGACGAGCTGAAGCTGGTCTCGGTGCCGAAGACCTCGGGGAAGCGCGGGCTCCACGTCTTCGTCCCGCTAGGGCCGGGGCACACCCACGCCCAGGCGCTCGCGTTTGCCGAGGCGGTGACGGGAGCTCTCGCCGGCCGTTTCCCCGACCTGGCGACCACCGAGCGCGCCCTGAAGCAGCGGCGGGGACGCCTCTACCTCGATGCCTTCCAGAACGGGCGACTGAAGACCATGGTTGCCCCGTACTCGATCCGCGCCGTCGAGGGGGCGCCGGTGTCGACCCCGCTGGAGTGGGACGAGCTGGACGAGCGGCTGGATCCGGGGAGGTTTAACATCCGCACCGTGCCCGGACGGCTCCGGGAGCGGGGGGACCTGTTCGCGCCGGCCCTCGCCGGGAAGCAGCAGCTCCCCGAGTTCCGTGCCTGAACGGAGCCATTCCGGAGGCTTGCCGTGCGGGGCCCCGGTGGTCCGGGCCTGTGCTAGTCGGCCGCTTCCGGAATGCGTGATCTGACCTCCGCCGCGTCACGGGCTCCCGATCCGGCCGCGGATCGGCGGTTCTTCGTCTTCAACGCCGTGGTGTCGCTGGCGGCGCTGGTGCTCCTCGGGTGGTTGCTCCTGCTGCGCCGTGGAGGGGGATCGGGGGCGACGGACCTTCGGTTCCTGCCGGCGGTGAACGCGAGCCTGAACGCCACGGCGGCGGTTCTCTTGCTCGCTGGCTGGGTGGCGATCCGGCGTGGCTCGATGCGGGTGCATCGCATCCTGATGGTCGGCGCGTTCGCGGCCTCGGCGCTCTTCCTGATCTGCTACCTCGCGTACCACGCGGTGCACGGGGACACTCGGTACGCGGGCAGCGGGACGATGCGCTCGGTGTACCTGGGGGTGCTGGCCACGCACGTGCTGCTGTCGACCACGGTGGTTCCCCTGGCGCTCACCGCCTTCTGGTTCGCGCTGCGTCGGGAGTTCCGCCGGCACCGTCGAGTGACCCGCGTGCTCTGGCCCATCTGGATGTACGTCTCGGTAACCGGGGTGGCGATCTTCTTCATGCTCCGCAGCAGCTACGGGCGCTGAGCCGGTTGCCGCTTCCACCAGGAACATCTTCCGGGTGCGCGGCTGCATGCGTGCCCGGGTGTGGGCTCGGGGGGCGTGCTAGCCAGGATGCATGGTCGCCGTGCTGCTCATCGAGGACGACAGGGACATTCGCCCGGACAACGAGGTGTCTGGCACTGACGGATCCCGACAACGAGGTGTCGACAACGAGGTGTCTGGCACTGACGGATCCCGACAACGAGGTGTCTGGCATTGTCTGGCACCTCGATCGGGAACGCTCAACCGAGGACTCCTTAACGACTGTCTCTTAGCAAAGTGTCTGGCACTTCGATCGAGGGGCACTTCGATCGAGACTCGACGCAGGGAAGTATCGCGGGCGGCATGCAGATGACTGTTGCCGTCGGCGAGGTCAGTGCCCGAGACAATCGGGGAGCCTGGTCCCTGGGCGTGAAGAGCGAAGCGGCGTTTCCGCGGAACGACCGTCGATCAACCCGGGCGCATCAGAGAATCAGGAGCGCCTCGAGCCATTGCCAGCGTCACGCCTCGTGGCTTCTTCGGTCGTCAGCCGCTCCGACGCACGGCGGGGCCCACCAGGACGCTGACTCGGTTGTCCGGCGGCCTTCTTCTCCGGACACGTTACGCCTCACGCGGCCAGCGGCATCACGGTGGAGCTTGGCCAGAGGAAGGGTTTGATCGCCCCCTCGGGGAAGGAGGCTGCGAGGTCTCCGTTCCTCCAACGAATCGAGGCGGACCGGTAAGCCTCGGCAAAGCTCCGATAGCGTTCGAGGAATGCCTCGAGCATTCCCGCGACGGAGGTGTGGCACGGAGGTCGTGGCGTGCGCTCGGCGGGGCGGGGCTTCGAGTGGGGTCGCTGGTTCAGCACCCCGTCCCGTCCCAGGAACTGCCGGTGCTGGCGCGCCGCTCGCTTCTCGATGGCATTGACTGCACGCAGAAGGAAGCGTCGGAGCGCTCCGGGCTTCTTCAGGTCAGGATTCGGGAGGGGCGTCAGCTGGAGCTCTTCCGGCTCCGCCCAGTGAAGGTCGAGCAGTGCTCGGACCACCCGACGAGCATTCCCGCTCGAACGACGCGTCCAGTTGTACCATCGGAAGCTCCTCGCCTGGCCATCGAGCATCAGGGACAAGCAGCTCAGTCCCGGCCAGTCACGGCAGTGTCGAACCAGGCCCTCCTTGACCCCATGGGCAAGCAGGTACGTCACTCGCTCGAGTAGCGCGGCCTCGTCGAGAATCGGTTCGGCCGAGTAACGACGCTCCCA
>Ga0335082_10007995_pt1 | contig 11492 bp, 5 predicted proteins | sample Lox_Sample_41_FD_206718 | JGI IMG/M metagenome (GOLD analysis project Ga0335082, IMG submission 206718) | Soil microbial communities from Loxahatchee National Wildlife Refuge, Florida, United States - Lox_Sample_4.1 | ecosystem: Environmental > Terrestrial > Soil > Wetlands | place: USA: Florida... | reverse complement strand
AGTCGAGAGTCGACAGTCTAGAGTCAAGAGTGGGGAGAAGGAAAACTCTCGACTCTCGACTCTCGACTCTCGACTGACGAGTGATCTACGCGCCTACACGCCCAAGCATCTCGCCGACAAAATCCTGCAATCAAAGTCCGCGCTCGAAGGCGAGCGCAAGCAAGTCACCGTCCTGTTCGCCGACGTGAAGGGCTCGATGGAGTTGGCGGAGCAGCTCGATCCGGAAGAGTGGCACACCACCCTCGATCGCTTCTTCGCCATCCTCACCGACGGCGTGCATCGCTTCGAAGGCACGGTGAACCAGTACACCGGCGACGGCATCATGGCGCTGTTCGGCGCGCCGATCACACACGAGGATCACGCGCAGCGCGCCTGCTACGCGGCGCTGCACCTGCTCGACGAGGTGCGCGGTTACTCGCGCGAGCTGAAACGCACAACCGGGCTCGACTTCGCTGTGCGCATCGGGCTGCACTCGGGTGATGTCGTCGTCGGCAAGATCGGCGATGATCTGCGGATGGATTACACGGCGCAGGGCCACACCGTCGGCCTGGCGCAACGCATGGAGGGCCTGGCGGAGGCCAACTCCTGCTTTGTCAGCTACGCTACGGCAGCACTGGCGTCGGGATACGTCGCGCTCGACGACCTGGGCGCCTTCCGCGTCAAAGGCGTCACCGAGCCGGTGAACGTCTTCGTGCTGCGCGGCCTCGGCGCCGTCCGCACCCGCTTCGACGCCTCGCGCGCGCGCGGTCTGACCCGCTTCGTCGGCCGCGACGACGACATGCGCACCCTCGAAGCCGCCCTCGCCCTGGCACAGGCGGGCCATGGCCAGGTCGTCGGGATCGTGGCCGAGGCGGGAACGGGCAAGAGCCGCCTCTGCTTCGAGTTCGCCCAACTCTGCCGCGCCCGTGGCCTGGTGGTGAACGAGGGCCAGGCGGTGGCGCATGGGAAGAACGTCCCGCTCCTGCCGATCTTGCAGGTGTTTCGCGCCTACTACGGAATCGGCGAACGCGACGACGATCGCACGGTCCGCGAGAAGATCGCCGGGCGACTGTTGCTGCTCGACGAGAGCTTCCGCGAGGTCCTGCCGGTGATCTTCGACTTCTTCGGTGTGCCCGACGCGGAGCGGCCGGTGCCCCGCATGGATCCGGAGGCGCGCCAGCGACTGTATTTCGCCGTACTGCGCAAAGTGGTGCAGCGCGACGATCCCTCCGGCCGCCCGCCCGTCACGTTGATCGAGGATCTGCATTGGATGGATCCCGCCAGCGAGGCGTTCCTCACCGAATGGGTGGAAGCGATCGGCGCCGCGGGTCGCTTGCTGGTCGTCAACTTCCGCCCCGAGTACCGCGCTGCCTGGATGCAGAAGTCGTACTATCGCCAGATCGCCCTCACGCCGCTCGGGCCCGAGGCCATCCGCGAGCTGCTCTCGGATCTGCTGGGGAGCGACGCGACCACTGCGGGCCTCGCGGACACGATCCATGCGCGCAGCGGCGGCAACCCGTTCTTCGCCGAAGAGATCGTCCAGTCCCTGATTGAGTCGGGCGGCCTGCAGGGACGTCGCGGCAACTACCGCCTGACGACACCGGTGGCGCGCCTCGAGGTGCCCCCTTCCGTGCGCGGCCTGCTGGGCGCACGCATCGACCGGCTCGTGGAGCGGGATAAGCAGGTACTACAGACCGCGGCCGTGATCGGTAAGGAGTTCTCCGAGCCGATCCTGCGTCAGGTGCTTGCCGCGACCGCCGGAGACGCTCTGCCGGAAGCTCAGCTGGCTGAGGGGCTCGCGACCCTGCGGACGCGCGAGTTCCTGCACGAGACGGCCCTCTATCCGATCGCCGAGTACACCTTCAAACATCCACTGACGCAAGAGGTGGCGCTTGGCTCGCAGCTCCAGGAACGACGGCGGGCGATCCATGCCGCGGTCGCGCAGGCGATCGAAACCACGCACGCCGACAAGCTCGACGAGCATGCGGCGCTGCTCGCGCATCACTGCGTCGAAGCGGGCCAGCCGTTGCCGGCAGCGCAGTGGCACGCGCGGGCGGCGACGTTCCTCGCGCGAAGCGACGTCGCCGAGTCGGCACGTCACTGGCAACAGGTGCGCGAGGTGTTACGCACCATCGCCGATGACCCGCGCGCGCCGGAGATCGGCGCCAACGCCTGTTTTCACGTGCTCGGCCTCGGGTTCCGCCTGGGTGTGCCGGAACCCGAGGCGCACGCCGTGTTTCGCGAAGGGCTCGACTGGGCGGTGCGCACGGATGACCCGCTCTGGGCGGCCCGGTTGCACCAGGCCATGTCGGTGTTCGAGAGCGGCAACAACCGGTTCGATGCCGGGCTCCGCCATGGCGTGGAATGGGAGCGCATCGTGCGCTCGTTGCCCGACGCGGAGCGCCGTGCCTGCGCCCTCTGGCCGACGCTGGTGCCGTTGCTCGGGAAGGGGGACTTGGCCGCCCTGCGGATCAACTGTCAGCAGCAGATCGCCTGGACCGAGGGACATCCCGAGTGGGGCATGCGAGATTGGGGCGTCAGCGCGCTCGCGGACGTGCTCAATAACCTGGCGTGGGTCGAGCTCCGCGACGGGACGTTCGAACGCGCGCGTGCGTTGATCGAGCGCTCGCTCGACGTTGCGCGAGGCCTGAACAACGAGGTCGAGGTCTGGTCCATCGGAGTCCTCGGGGATCTGGGGTTCCTTGCCGGTGACCCGGATCTGGCTCGAGTCGCGGTCGAACGTGGCGTCCGGATGAGCGACCCCCTGGGCGTGTTGGCGCGCCAAATCGCCCACAGTCGCCTCGGTCGACAGCTCCTGCTTGACGGCCGGGCGGCCGCGGCGGCGGAGGCGCTCGAGTACGCCCAGTCGTTTTCCAAAGACGGGAACCGGACCCAGGAGCTGTTCATCGCACAAGCGCTGGCACAGGCAAGGCTCGAAGCCGGAGAACCCGCGCGCGCTCGTGCGACGGCCGAAGCCGCGCTGGACAGCTCTCTCAAGCTCGGCGCCCGCATTTGCGCGATCGATTCCGCGTTCGTGTTGTCGGCCGCCTTGCGCGCCGAGATGGGCCTGGCGGCGGCGGCGCGGATCGACGACGTGCTCGCGACCGCCGACCGCCTGATCGCCGAGACCGGCGCGTCCAACATGACGGCGTTCGTCCTCGTCGAACGCGCCGCGTTGTCGCAGGTGCGCGGCGAGGCGCAGCAGCGGGAGGCGTATCTCCACGGCGCGCTCGCAGCGTTCGCTCGGATGGGAGCCACAGGCCGGGCCGCGCGGCTGGAGCAGCGACTAGCCCGGACTCTTCGTGAGTGACCGTAGCGAGTGCGCCAAGTGTGCGTCCTGAGATGCCGTGCAATTGGCGCTCGCAGTAGGTCGATTCATGAATAGTCCGGGCGACGCTGCTGGGCGGTTGCCGCTGGGCTGTTAGAGAACGGAACGCGATGCAGCGTGCCGGGTATGGCCACGACGATCGGGCAAGCGTTGCAAACGCAGCTGGCTCGCCGGCGGTCTAGCGGGCGCGCCTCTGCCAGCGACGGATCGCCGCCGGGACGATGAACATCACGGCGAGTCCCGCCAACGCTGCCATCCGCGGGTCGCCGAGGAGGTTGTCGAACCACAGCGTCGAGGCCATGCCGAGGCCGAAGTACGCCATGTCGCCGGCGATCGTGTAGAGCCAGCTCGAGACGAGACCAAAGCCGGCCGCGGCCGCGAGGGCGCGGCCAAACGGCAGCCCGGCCCCGAACGCGGTGAGCGCGATTCCGAGTGGAGCCGAGGCGTTGCCCGCCGGCATGGTGCGCCTGATCCCGGTCATGACCGCGTCGCCGACGTGACTCAGGAACGGCAGACGGCTTGCCAGTACCGCCAGGATGACGAGCAGCGGCTCGAACACGCAGGCGAGCACAATGTCGGACGCGAAGTAGAGGATGCTCATGACGATCGGGCCGAGGCCGCCGTGGTTTCCAAGCAGCACCCCGGGTGGAATGCCCATGCCGCCCGGAATGCAGAAGAGCAAGAGCACGCCCCACCACCCGTGTGGCCAGCCGGCGGGCACCGGGGCGGTCGGATCCCACGCTAGACGTTGGAGATACTCGGCGACCATGTGTGTGCGCGCCCGCTGGTGCCGCGCCTTTCGGGCGTGTCATCCATGCACAGCTGCTCCTCGAGAGCGCGCGGCCGGTGGCGTCGATCAACCGGCGCTAAGATATAGCCCATCAAACCCCCTGCGACCACCGTGCCACCACCTTGCCCGTTTTGGGTTACCAGTGGTAGCCCCCCGTCCGATCCGCTCAAGCATGGCGGCACGCCAGTACGGCCTACGCCGAAGCAATGAAGCAGGCCGGGATGATCGGCGTGTGAGTGATTATAGTGAGAGTGCCGAGGGGTGAGTCCGCCGGGGGACTCAGTGAAGGGCCGGCCGGGTGGTTTCCTGGGCACGGTCCAGTGAGTCCCGGCGTTGAGCCTCGGGAGCGCAGGGGGTCTGGAAGATTCTTCCCCTGCGCTCTGACGTTGGCCGCGACTCGGCGACGGTGACCAAGAGATCGGGTAGCTCGGTGTCGGTTCATGTTGACAGCGGAGTGAAACGTCGTCTGTAATGCGCCGGCGCGATCCGATGAACGTCAGAGAGATGGACATCGTGATCGTCAGTGGCGACCATCCGGCATCGAGAGGAGGATCGCAGCAATGACCAAGACCCTGTGGCGCTCACCGCAGATCGTTCCCGCCCTCGCCTACGAAGATGTGCCAGCCGCGGTCGAATGGTTGAGCCGGGCGTTCGGCTTCCGCGAACGCGCTGCGGCGCGGCTTACCGGGGACGGGTTCGTGCTTACCTGGATGGAACTGGGTGAGGGCCTCATCAGTCTGTCAACCGCCGGCGGACATGAGGTGCACAGCCCCAAGAGCGTCGGTAAGGCGACGCAGTCGTTGAAGGTGTACGTCGACGATGTCGACCGGCACTTCGAGCAAGCGAAGGCTGCCGGCGCGACAATCATATCGGCACCCGCCGATGGGTTCTGGGGCGGGCGCATCTATCGCGCCACAGATCTGGAAGGGCATCATTGGGAGTTCTCACAGAGCGGCCGGGATTGGGCCGCGACGGATTGGAAGCTGCCGCAAGGGCTACAACGCGGATAGCGCGACAACCGCAGACGATGCCCTGGGCCGGTCCGTGTTGGTTGGTAGTGCCGAGCGACCTGATGTTGAGCTCGATAGGGTCGACGCTTCATCGTCCCTAACAGCCTACTAACCAACACCCTAACAGCCTGTCCTTCCCGGCGTCGCTGCCGCGTCGCTTGCTCCCTACGGACGATTTCGCGAAGATGCCGCCAGCTGCCGCACACGGCGCCGGAGAATAAAGCCATGCTGTTCCACGAGATCAATCGCTCCGCCTGCAAGACGTACCTCCTCGCCGCTGATCCGGGCGGCGCGGCGGTGCTGATCGATCCCGCCAAGGATCATGTGGACCGCTACATCGCGGTGCTCGCATACTTCGGGTGTCGGCTCGAGATGGTCATCGATACGCATACGCATGCTGATCACCGCACCGCGAGCTGGGACTTGCACGAGCTGCTCGGCGCTCCCGTCGTGATGCATCGGCGCGCGCCGGCCCCGCACGTCGATGTGCACGTCGAGGACGGGCAGGAGCTGTCGGTGGGTCCGCTGCGGTTGCGGGTCTTGCACACCCCCGGGCACACGCCCGACGGCATCTCGGTCCATGTGCAGGATCGCGTGTTCACCGGCGATACACTGCTCATTCACGGCACCGGGCGCGCCGATTTCGCCGGCGGCGATGCCGGCGCGCAGTTCGACAGCATCACGCGGAAGCTGTTCGCGCTGCCCGACGAGACACTGGTCTTCCCGGCGCACGACTACCGTGGCCACAGCCACTCGACCATCGGCGAGGAGAAGCGCACCAATCCCCGTGTCGCGGGGCACACGCGCGAGGCCTACGTGGAGTTGATGAACAATCTCGGATTGCCGCTCCCGGAGAAGATCCAGGAAGCGCTGCAGGCCAACCTCTCCGCCATCGAAGATGGCTCGGTGCACTTCCCGCCGTTGTCGAAGCTGAGCGAGGTACGCCAGCTCACCCCGGCGGACGTGTACGACCGGCTGATGCGCGGAGCGGCGCCGGTGCTGATCGATGTGCGCGAGCCCGACGAGTTCGTGGGTGAGCTGGGGCACATCCGCGGCAGCCGTCTTCTTCCGCTGAAGGAGCTGGCCGAGCGCGCGGCGGAGCTGGCGGAGCACAAGCATGCCGACATCGTCACCGTCTGCCGCTCGGGCGTGCGCAGCACGACGGCGGCTGCGATGCTGGCCGGTCTCGGCTTCGATCATGTCGCCAACCTCAAAGGCGGCATGATCGATTGGAACGACGCTGGCCTGCCGGTCGAGCGGTAGACGTCGCACCGACCGTGCTGCAGTCTTCTGCAATGACGGGGACGGGTTGGGCACAGGTGGGGTCATGAAAGGGCCGTTCGATCCGTTCCGCCCAGGTCGCATCGAGGAGCGCCACGCCGCCGCGGCACAGCAGCGGCACGCAGCGCCGGTGGCGCGCACGAGCGCCGGGCCTTGGTTCGTCGCCAGTGTCGATCGCCTGGTACGCCGATGTCCGGAAATCGAAATAGACGCCTGACAAGCGGGGGAAGGGCGCGGACTGGGTCATCAGGATAGCGGCCATGTCCTCCTTGGGATCCGAAGCCCCGACGTGCGGTCGCCGCTGTCCCAGCCGAATCGTCCCAGGCTGTGGGCTGATGTCTTCCGGCGACCTTCTGATAGGATTTCGCCAAGAGAGTGAGGTGACCCATGCGGAAGCGCGGAATTCCGATCGAGCTCTATTACTGGCCCGGCATTCAAGGACGCGGCGAGTTCGTGCGTCTCCTGCTCGAGGATGGCGGCGCCGCCTATGTCGACGTGGCGCGCGATCGCAAGAACGGTTTGCGGGCGATGTTGGGCTATCTCGAGGGCGAGCAGCCGGGCGCACTGCCGTTTGCGCCGCCCTTCGTGAAGGTGGGCAACGTCGTCGTGTCGCAGACCGCGAACGTCTTGGCCTTCCTCGCACCGCGGCTCGGGCTCGTGCCGGCCGACGCGGCGCTGCGCGCGGAGGCGAGCCAGATCCAGCTCACGCTGGCGGACTTCGTCGGCGAGATCCACGACACCCATCATCCGATCGCCGGCAGCCTCTACTACGAAGACCAGAAGGCTGCCGCGAAGCGTCGCGCGCGGGACTTCGTGAAGGAGCGGATGCCGAAGTATCTCGGCTGGCTCGAGAAGGTGCTGGCGCGCAACCGCAAGAGCGACGGGCACTGGCTCGTCGGCTCCGCTTGCACGTACGTCGATCTGTCGGCGTTCCAGGTCGTTGAGGGGCTGCGCTACGCCTTTCCGAACGCAATGGCACAGCGCGCGCCCGAAATCCCGCGGCTGATCGCGCTGCGCGATCGCGTCGCAGCACGGCCGTGCATCGCGCGCTACCTCGCATCGAAGCGGCGCCAGCCCTTCAACCAGATGGGCATCTTCCGGCACTACCCCGAGCTGGATGCGCCGTCGCCGCGCCGCTGACGCACGCGGCTGACGCATCACGCCCGGCCGGCGGATCAGTTCTGCCGCCGGCAGCCCGAGTCCCTCCGCTACCCGAACCGACCCCTCGTCCGGCGGACGAGCGTCAGGGGGGCGGCTGACACTTATCACCTCAAGTGATGCGGAGCCGCGGCGACCAAGGCGCGGCGCGCGATCGATGTTGCCGTCGAGCTGTTCATCCCGGGGGGGACCGGAGGAGCCTGCGGCAAGGCACTCGCGAGAAGAGTTCCTAGCATTGCGAGAGCCGCGACCGGTCGCCGCCGCACGACGCGTGCTCCGATGTGACCGATCACATGGCGAGACTTATGCACGAAGTTGCACTCAGCAACCGCGGAGGCGCCCTCGGGGGAGGCGACGCCAGTCCCGCTTCCGCTCTCACGGACCACGATCGGCAACCTCTTCTGACGCCCCGTGACGCGGCGCGCTCCTGCGGGCTGCAGAAAGACGAGCCTTCTGGCGGTCTTCGTCGTGCGGGAAGTTCTGGAAAATCAAGAACAGCGCGCTCAGCGGCGCGAACGAGCGGGAGGTAACGTCATGAAAGGCGGCAGAGCGATGGTCCTCGGGGCGGCCCTGGCGTGTGTTGCATGGGCGGTGACCGCGATGGGCGAGACCCGATCTCTCCGCCAATACACCTCCGGCGGGCATGTACTCGGCTTCGATAGCGGCGGCTACTTTGTGTCCAACGGCACCTACGCGCTGTGCGTGCGCTTCGAGCACGCGCAGGCGGTCGCGCCGACTGCCGATGACACCGAACAGAGTGGCTCGTCAGGCGGCAAGGTCGCCGCGCTCACGCGGGTCTCGTACGCGGGCCTGTGGAATGGCGTCAGCGTCACCTACGACGCCGGGCACGGTGGTATCGCGCGCAGCACCTGGACGCTGGAGCCCGGCGCCGACCCGGCGGCGATTCGCCTGGCATATAACCGCGCGGTCACTGTGGCAGAGGACGGTACCTTGAGCGTCGCGTTCGACGCCGGATCACTGAGCGAGAGCCGCCCGGTGGCGTGGCAGGAGGTCGACGGACGGCTGCAGCCAGTCGAGGTGGCCTTTGTCCGACTGGCGGGTGATGTGGTGGGCTTCCATGTCGGGGCGTACCGCCGCGATCTGCCGCTGACCATTGATCCCACCCTCACCTGGAACACCTTCTTCGGTGGCACCGGCGGCGACACTGGCGGTGCCATCGTACTGGACGGCAGTGGGAACATCTACGTGGCAGGGTCTAGCACCACCAGCTGGGGGAGCCCGGTGCGCCCCTTCACAGTCGGAGGTTATGGAGACGACCAAGACGCGTTCGCGGCCAAGCTAACGGCCGGCGGCGCGCTCATCTGGAATACTTTCCTCGGGGGCAGCGGTATAGACGCTGGCAACGCTATCGCGGTGGACAGCAGCGGCAACGTCTACGTAGTGGGGTCCAGCGGCGCTACTTGGGGCAGCCCGCTGAGCGCGTACACCCACGGGGCCTTTGCCGCCAAGCTGACGGCGGACGGCGCGGTCGCCTGGAACACCTTCCTTGGTGGCAGCGGCAGTACCAACGCCATCGTGACGGATGGCAGCGGCAACGTGTACGTGGCCGGGCTCAGCAACGGCTCTTGGGGCAGTCCGCGGCGCTTCTATTCTGGAGGGAGTGACGCCTTCGCCGCCAAGCTGACGGCGGACGGCGCGGTCGCCTGGAACACCTTCCTCGGCAGCAGCAGTGCTGACGCTGGTTACGCCATCGCCACGGATGGTAGCGGCAATGTCTATGTAGCGGGGGTGAGCAACGCAGCCTGGGGTAGTCCCAAGCGCCCCTTCGAGTACAGCTGGGACGCCTTTGCCGCCAAGTTGAGCGCGAACGGCGACCTCGCCTGGAACACCTTCCTCGCCGGCGGCGGCGCCAGCACCAATGGGGGCAGTTGCATCACGGTGGATAGCAGCGGCAACGTCTACGTGACGGGGATGAGCAACGGCTCCTGGGGCAGTCCGCTGCACGCCTTCACGGGCCCATCCGACGGCTTCGCTGCCAAGCTCGCCCCGGGCGGCGCGCTGACCTGGAACACCTTTCTCGGCGGCAGCGGCTACGACAACGTCAGCGGTTGTTCCGTCGCGGTGGATGGTAGCGGCAACGTCTATGTGGCCGGGTCCAGCTCGTCCGCTTGGGGCAGTCCGCTGCGCGGCTACACCTCGGGGAGTGACGCGTTCGCCGCCAAGCTCGCTGCCGACGGCGGGCTCGTCTGGAACACCTTTCTCGGCGGCAGCGGCACAGATGGAGGCGGAGCCATCGCGCTGGATGGCAGGGGCAACATCTACATCTCGGGGGCCAGCGACGCGACGTGGGGCAGTCCGGTACACGCCTACATCGGCGGGACGGACGCCTTTGTCGTTGCGATTCCGGATGTGGCGCCGTCGGTGTGCGGCAACGGGATCGTCGAGGGCAGCGAGCAGTGCGATGACGGCAACGCCGCCGACGGCGACGGCTGCAGCGCGGCCTGCCAGGTCGAGCCCTGCTACACCTGCCCCGATCCCGGCCAGGCGTGCATGCCGGCAGGATCGGGAACCGCCTGCAACGACAACAATCCATGTACCGACGACGCCTGCGACGGCGGCGGCCATTGCGTCAGCAGCAACAACACCGCACCGTGCGATGATGGGCAGTTCTGCAACGGCACCGACACTTGCAGCGGCGGCACCTGCGTGCATAGCGGCAACCCGTGCGCCGGCGGCGGGGAGTGCAACAATTCCTGCAACGAGGCCGCGCGCAGCTGTGCCGTTGCTGCCGGCATGCCCTGCACCGGTGACGGAAACGTCTGCACCACTGATCAATGTGACGGTTTTGGCGCGTGCATCCATTCCCCGAACACTGCGCCGTGCGACGACGGCGTGTTCTGCAACGGCGCCGACCACTGTGCCGGGGGCAGCTGTAGCGTGCACAGCGGTGACCCGTGCGCGGCCAGGCCGCAGTGCGCTACCTCGTGCGACGAATCTGCCAAGAGCTGCTTCTCGGCAGCCGGCACCGCGTGCGACGACGGTGACGCCTGCACACAGAGCGACGCGTGCGACGGCACCGGTCACTGCAGCGGCTCCAACCCCGTGGTGTGCACGCCATCGGACCTCTGTCACCTGGTCGGCCGCTGCGATTCTGCCACCGGCCTCTGCTCCAACCCGCCCGTGGTGTGCGACGACCACGACCCCTGCACGGCGGACACGTGTGACGTCGGAGACGGCCAATGCCACCACACTAACCTGCCACCAGGCACCGCCTGCGATGACGGCGATCCCGCCACCATGCACGACCAGTGCAACGACGCCGGCGGGTGCAGCGGCACACCCGCGCCCATTCAGAACTACGCGTTGCTGACGTGGCCGGACACCTCGACCGCCACAGCGATGTTCGGGCGCGAGGATCGGATCATCGGACATATCTGCGCCCACGATGTGCGGTTGAGACAGAACATGGTCGTCGATGGTGATGTCGTCGCCACGACCGAGACCGGCACTGCGGTCCGAGGCATGTTCTTCGGCGATCACCTCACCCACGACCTCCTGAGCTGCGGCGGAGCAATCAGCCTGCTGGGACGCAACCGGGGCAAGGTGGACGGCCAAACCGCGGTGTGGGACCAGTCACCGCCGCCGCCGGCTGCGATGAGCGACTGTGAGGCGGCGGCCGTCAGAGCCGATACGCGGCAAAAGGATTTCCTCGGCCTCGCGGCGACGGCGCCGCCCTTGGGAGCGGTGCGTGTGCGGATGCGGGACGACCAACTCGTCGCTGCCGGCAGCGGTGTCGTTATCTTGGACGCGGACAGTCTGACCGTCGGCGCCGGGGGAACACTGACCGTGGCTGGCAGCGCCGACACCGATCACGTCATCCTCCGCATCGACGGACGATGCTCACTCCAACACCAGGCGCGGATCGTCGTGCAGGGGCTGCGTCCGGAACAGGTGATCTTCGTGGTCAACGGCCCGGTCGTGCTCT
>Ga0335082_10007994_pt1 | contig 11492 bp, 9 predicted proteins | sample Lox_Sample_41_FD_206718 | JGI IMG/M metagenome (GOLD analysis project Ga0335082, IMG submission 206718) | Soil microbial communities from Loxahatchee National Wildlife Refuge, Florida, United States - Lox_Sample_4.1 | ecosystem: Environmental > Terrestrial > Soil > Wetlands | place: USA: Florida... | reverse complement strand
CGGCCGTGAAACCAGGTCGCATTCTCGTGGTGCCGGGCCAATGGTCTGTCCGCGCCTTTATAGACGGGAACTTCGGCGCCGCAGAGTTCCACCGTGTAAAGAGCATTCTGCGTGCACTGATCGACGGCGACGTTCCCCGCGACGGTCGTGATCGCCGCAACACGCACGTCGGATGCGCGCAAGGCCATGATCAGGGCGACAGCGTCGTCGGATGCAGTGTCCGTATCGATGAGAAAAGTGCGGGGCATGATTCCCTTGGCTGGAACACCTTAGCAGGTCAGTGGCTCATCAGGTTAACAAAGATGTTTTCGAACTTCTCGACGTCCACTTCCGTCTGCACGTTCGCCGGACGCAGATGCGCAGGGGGTGTGAGATGCCCCTTCCACTTTTCTTTATCGGGCGGCCGAGGCCCGCTGTAAGGCAGGAACCACGTAAACACATCGTCCGATGGTTTCCACACGACTGTATGTCCATACTTGGGCCCGTGCGATGTGTCGACGTCCAGATACATCGTTTCAGACTTTTTGATCACCGAGGGATCGAGCAGGGAAGCGATTGTCACCTCATCCCACATCATCGACCACAGCGTCGTGCCCGCCGGCGCTTGTCGGTCAAGATAAACTTGCCTGACGTAATTCGTCAGCGGCCCGCCTGCAGCAACTACCCGACGCATCAGCTTTTCACTCGACCACACTTGTTCTCCAGCCTCAAACGGCGTGATTACGATCTGCTTCCACGATTGTCGCAGCACAATCGCCGCTGCTTCCGGATCCCACCACCAGTTCAGCTCCGGCCCGCCGTCGCTGCTTCCACCCATGATGTAAATAGCTTTGGTCATCGCCACGATCTCGTGGTCCATGGTGACAGCCAGCGCAATGTTGGTCAGCGGCCCTGCGCAGTAGAGAACGACTTCTCCCGGATGCGCGCGGATCGTGTCAACAATGAAATCCGCTGCGCGCCCTGGCCTCGCCTTCACTTTCGGATATCCTCCCGGCGGTGCCCAGGTTTCCTTCGGATCCGGTGCGTCGGGATTCAGCGAGCCATGCCATCCAAGATACGAACCGTAGACCTGTTCGCGCGCTTCCTGCTCCCGCTTGCTGTTCACCAGCGGCTGCTCCGCACCTTTGACCACGGGAACGTCGGTTCGGCCCGTGATCTCCGTCGCCCAAAGTGCAAACACCGTCGCCGGCTCGACCCACTGATCGCCACTGACGGTCGTAATCCCTAGCAGATCCACCTGCGGTGCCCTCAGCAGCATGAGCAGCGAAAGAAAGTTCGTTCCCTCGGGCCCGGCGCTGTCCTGGTCGGCGATGACCTTGATTTTCTGCTGTGCGCCAGAAGAGACAACGCATGCGAGCAGCAGAAAAAGGATCGCGGCCGCGATGGCGATTCGCTTCATGAATTGGTTCTTCTCAGGATTTGCCGCGCGCTGCCCACTCCGCATCGAACCGCGCTCGATCGTAGAACGATTTCTGCGTTCCTACGCCCAGTGTCGAAAGTCCCGCATACAGATTGGCGCGCCTCACCGCTTCGCGCTCCGGCAAACCCTCTCCGAGAAACGTCGCGAAACTGCCGATAAAAGCGTCGCCGGCGCCGGTCGAGTCCATGCTCTTCATCGCAAACGCCGGCACGTGTTCCATAGCTTCTTTGCCGGCAAGCAGCGAGCCATTTGCCCCCAAAGTAATGAGCACGCGGCGAATTCCGCCGCCTAACAACTTCTCCGCGCACTTCTTCGCGTCGTCCACGTTCTTGACCGGCAACCCTGTGATCGTCTCGGCCTCGCTTTCGTTGGGAACAAAGTAGTCAAGGTCGGCTACGGCTATCAGGTCAATCGGCTGCGCCGGAGCCGGATTCAGAATGCAGCGGATGCCGTTCTTCCGCGCGAACTGGATCGTGTAGTACACGGTCTCCAGCGGAATCTCAAACTGCAGCACGATGCAGTCGGCCTTCTTTAGATCGCCCGCCGCCTCGTCCACATCAGCGGGTTTCAGTTTGTCGTTCGCGCCCTTTACCACGATGATCCGGTTCTGCCCCGACGACTCGACGAAGATCGGCGCGACACCGCTCGACACGCCGCTCACCTGCCGCACGTGCGTCGGGTCAATTCCTAATTTCTCAAAATTCTTGATCGTGGCCGGACCGAACAGGTCGTCGCCAACACGGGCGATCATGAATACATCCGATCCGCAGAGGCGTGCTGCCACGGCCTGATTGGCGCCCTTGCCGCCGAACCCGAGGTCGAATTTATCGCCGAAGATGGTCTCACCGGGCTTGGGAAACCGGTCAGAAAACGTGGTCAGATCGACATTGGCACTGCCGACTACCGCAATTCGAGGACGCTTCGCCATGGACTCTCTTCCGGCCGCACTCCGAACGGGCGAGAGAGCGACCTTGCACGGAGGGTGAAGTCTAGTCAGCGCAGGAGAGAGTGTCAACCTTCACCACGGAGAAGTACCGGCGCAACTTCTCTGCATCCAGCTTGCCCCCGGTCCTCACTCCCGAACAGATATCCACCCCAAACGGCCTCACGTCCGCGATGGCCTGAGCAACATTCTCCGGATTCAACCCACCCGCCAGAAACATCGGCACGTCGATGCGTTCTCGGATCTCCCGGCTCAACGCCCAATCGTGCGTTCGGCCCGTCCCGCCCAGTTCCTTCACCGCCAGCTTCTGGTTGCCGGAGTCGAGCAGAATCGCATCCACATTCGGCGCGATGGTTACCGCCTCCTCAACCGACTCGGGCCCGGTGACGTGCACGACCTGCACGATCGAAATGCCGGGCAACGCCATCTTCAATTCACAGTGCGTGCCGCGAATGAGGTGATCGCAGATCTGGATCGTGTTCGTCCGGCAGGCTCGTTGCTGCTCGACAATCTCATCCACGCTCTGTCGCGAAGTCAGAAGAAACGTTCCGATCGCCGGAGGCACAGTCGCAGCAATCTCAGCAATCAGTTCGTCGCTGATCACCCCGGGCCCGCTGGGCATGTGCGACACCAGCCCCAACGCCGATGCGCCCATCTCCACTGCCAGCTCGGCTTCTTCGACGCTGCCAATGCAGCAGATTTTGACGCGGGGAATACGAGTGGGTTTCATGTCGTGGAACCTAAACAAAGCTTAGGCGATGAAGCGTTTTGATTTTGGGTGGCGCAGCGCTTTAGCGCTGCGGTCACGGTCGATTTCGATGGCGGCTTTAGCCGCTGAGGTGCACATTACTCTCCATACGGCACCCAGATATTCTTGACCTGCGTGGCGTGTTCCAGGAACCAGCGTCCCTCCGCCACTTTCGCATCGAACCAGTCGATCGCGCGGCCCTCGTTGGTGAAGACCTGCTTGAGATTTCCAACCGACGCCGACTTCGCCGCAGCCGCCAGCGCAGCGTCGCCGAAGCACCAGATCGCGTCCACGTCGTCGTGCTCGGCCAGCGTCTTCAGCAACTGTGAAGTATAGCCCGTCACGATATTCACCGCGCCACCCGGCACGTCGCTCGTGTCGAACAACTGGTACAAATCGCCAGTGATCAGCGGGTAAGTCTCCGAAGGAATTGCGATGACAGTATTCCCAACTGCTAGCGCCGGCATCACAGACGAAAGAAATCCCAGCAGCGGAGCCTCGTTCGGACAAACTATGCCGACCGTCCCTACGGGCTCCTTCATGGCGATCGCTACATTGCGGAATGGCGGGTTGTGCACGTCGCCGTCGAACTTATCGGCCCATGCCGCATAGTAAAAAATGCGCTCGATCCCGAGATCGACTTCCGCTGTTGCTTGTTTCTCACCCACAGCCGCAGCCAGCCGCCGCACAATCTCTTCGCGGCGCTGCGACAGATTCTCCGCCGCGTAGTACAACACCTGTGCCCGCAGATGCGCGTTGGACTTTGCCCAGCTCTCTGCCTTGCGTGCTGCCTCGACTGCATTGCGGATATCTTTGCGATTTCCAAGCGGCGCTTCGCCCAGCAACTGTCCATCGGCTCCGCGGACTTCCATGCTGTAGCCCGAATCCGGCCGCGTCTGCTTCCCGCCAATGTAGAGCTTCACGGTGCGGTCGATTGCGGGGAAAGCCGAATCACCGGCATGCTCGCCAGCCTTACCTGTGACCTGAGACCTGTCACCTGTGACCTGTCGCGCAAGCTCCGGCGCATTCTTGAACCACGTCGGCTCCAGATATTCGCGCAGGCCTTCGCGTCCGCCTTCGCGGCCGTATCCGCTCTCGCGATAGCCGCCAAACCCGCACGCCGCGTCGAACAGATTCGTGCAGTTCACCCAGACCACGCCCGCCTTGAGCTGCGCGGCCACATGCAAAGCGACGTTGATGCTCTCGCTCCACACACACGCGGCCAGACCATAGACCGTGTTGTTCGCTAGTTCTACGGCCTCGCGCGGCGTGCGGAAGGTCATTGTCGCCAATACCGGCCCGAAAATCTCCTGCTGCGCCACGATCGACGTCGGATGAACGTTGCTTAAGAGCGTCGGAGGATAGTAGTACCCGCGTGCCGGCAACGCTACCTGAGGCTGCCAGCAAGTAGCGCCCTCGGCCACTCCCTGATCGACCAGCTTGCGGATTCGATCGAGCTGCACACGCGCGACGATCGCGCCGATATCGATGGCTTTGTCGAGCGGCGCACCAATCCGCAATGTACTCATCCGATCGCGAACTCGTGACATCAGTGCTTCGGCCACGCTCTCCTGTACGAGCAACCGCGAGCCGGCGCAGCAGACCTGTCCTTGGTTGAACCAGATGCCGTCGACCAGTCCCTCGACCGCGCTGTCCAGATCGGCGTCTTCGAAGATGATGAACGGCGATTTGCCGCCAAGCTCGAGCGATAACTTTTTGTGAGAAGTCGCCGTCGCCGCCCGAATCGCGCGTCCAACCTCGGTCGATCCGGTGAACGCGATCTTGTCTACGTCCGGATGCTTGACCAGCGTCTCACCTGTCGAGCCATCGCCCGTCACAATGTTGACCACGCCCACGGGCAATCCAATTTCCTGGCAGATTTCTGCGAACAGCAGTGCCGTCAATGGCGTGAATTCGGCAGGCTTGAGAACAACTGTATTTCCCGTCGCCAGCGCCGGGGCGATCTTCCACGCCAGCATCAGCAACGGGAAGTTCCACGGAATAATCTGGCCGACGACGCCGCACGCCACGTATCCGGGAAACTCCTTGTCGAGCAACTGCGCCCATCCGGCGTGATGGTAGAAATGCCGCGCGACCAGGGGAATATCGATATCGCGGCTCTCTCGGATGGGCTTGCCGTTGTCCATCGTCTCGAGCACGGCGAACAACCGCGAATGCTTCTGAACCTGCCGTGCGATCGCGTAGAGATAACGTGCACGCGCATGCGGAGTCAGCGCCTGCCACTTCGGCGAAGCGGCGCGCGCCGCCTTCACGGCGGCATCGACATCCGCCACCGATCCCTGCGCCACGCTCGCCAGCCTCTCGCCATTCGACGGATCGGCGGTGTCAAAAAACGCTCCAGCCGATGGCTGCGTCCATGCGCCATTGATGAAGTGCCCGAAGCGCCGCCCATGCCGTTCCAGCCATGCAGTTGCTTCCTTCGGATCCTCCGGTGCGGGACCGTACTCCATCGTCGCGAATTTTTCAGCAATGCTCATATTCAACCTGTCATCCTGAGCGAAGTGAGGTGAAGCGCAGCATAGCCAAACGGAGTCGAAGAGCCTGCCCCGAGCGAAGCCGAGGGGACCCCTACCTCACCACCAGCCTCTGCTTGCTACGCCACCGGATGCCGGTACTCCGCCGAATACCGTCCCGTCGCATAATGCTCCAACTGCCGCTCGATATCATTCAGCAGACTGCTCGCTCCGAAACGGAACATCTCCGCCCGCAGCCACGAATCGCCCAGCTCTTCTTTCATCATTGAAAGCCAGTCCAGCGACTGCTTGGCTGTGCGGATTCCTCCCGCCGGCTTGAATCCGACGGCCATTCCAGTCTGCTGCGCGTATTCGCGGATCGCCCGTACCATGACGAATCCAACCGGGAGCGTCGCGTTTGTCGGTTCCTTGCCCGTCGAAGTCTTGATGAAATCCGCGCCTGCCATCATCGCAACTACGCTCGCCCGCGCCACGTTGCGCAAGGTAAGCAGATCGCCCGTTCCGAGGATGACCTTCATGTGCGCAGCGCCGCAAGCCTGTTTGAACGCCGCGATCTCGTCGTAGAGCGCCTGCCACTGCCCGCCAAACACATGCGCCCGTGTGATGACGACATCGATCTCGTGCGCACCTGCCTCCACCGATCGCCGGATCTCCGCCACACGTTCCGCTAGCGGAGAGAGTCCAGCCGGAAATCCTGTCGAGACAGCCGCCACGTGAACCTTCGTCCCTTCAAGCGCGCGGACCGCCGTCTCCACGAACGTGTGATAGACGCATGCTGCAGCAACCGTAATGTTCAGTTCGGAGATTCCCAGTTTTTCGACCAGGTCCTGCCGGATCGGATGCCGCGCCTTGGCGCAGAGCCGTTTCACGCGCTCTTCCGTATCGTCGCCGGAGAGTGTGGTCAGATCCATACAGGAAACCGCGCGCAACAGCCATGCCGCCTGCCATTCCTTCTTCACCGTCCGGCGCGCGACATGCGATTGCGCCCGGCGCTCCACGGCGCTCGTATTTACGCGCACATCCTCGACCCAGTCGAGGTTGAGCGGAATGCCATTATTCGCCAAGAGTGGCCTCCCGGCGAGTTCCGCGATTGCATGTTCAGGATGATTTGCGCTCGTCGCCAGGTCCTGCGCCACGCCCCGAGATTGTTGGTGATCGGCGGACATAAGAATTGGATTCGAAAGGACCTGCCAACTATTCAAAACATCGTCCCCACGTCCCTATTCGCCGTTCGATTGTACGGCAGAAGGGAGCAAATATGAATTCCGGCTTCACCCTGTTGTCTCCCGTGTTTCTCCGTGTCCTCCGTGGTTAACGTATTTCTCCTCGTCCTTCGCTGAATTCGGGGTTTGCGGAGATTTCTTGCCACTTTCACCCTTGACACTTCGCCACCGCGAGAATAGCGTAAGGCGCGGTTCGCAGGCCCCGGGGAGAATCGTTCTGAAAACGCTCATCAGGAATACTCGCTTCCGCAGATTTGTCGTTTCATGCCTCGTCCTGTTTCTGACAATCGCAGTACTGGCTCAATCGGCCCCTGCCGCTGCCCGAAAAATCATCTTCGACACCGACCCCGGCACCGACGACGCCATGGCGCTGATGCTGGCCCTGAACTCGCCCGAACTCGACGTCCGTGCCATCACCGTTGTTCCGGGCAACGTCACCGCGCAGCAAGGGCTCGAAAACGCCCTGCGTATGGTCTCCCTGGCGAATCGTTGCGACATCCCCATTGCCGCCGGAGCACAGCACCCGCTCTTTCAGAAACTGATTACCGCTGAGTTCTGGCACGGCAAGAACGGACTCGCCAACGTCGAACTTCCCGCGAGCAAGTGCAAAGTCGATCCTCGCTTCGGACCCGATCTCATCATCCAGATGGTGCACGCCGCCCCGAACGAGATCACGCTGGTTCCCGTCGGGCCGCTGACGAACATCGCCCTTGCCGTCGAGAAGGATCCGTCGATCGTGCCGCTGGTGAAGGAAGTCATCATCATGGGCGGCTCGATCACTGGCGGCAACGTGAATGCTGCGGCCGAAGCCAACATCTACAACGACCCCGAAGCCGCGCAGATCGTATTCCAGGCCGGCTGGCCGCTTACCATGGTCGGCCTCGACGTCGGCGACAAGACACTTCTCGGTCGCAAGCAGCTGGCGCAACTGAAAGAAACTCATGGGCCGGTCAACGACTTCATAGCGCAGATCGCGACCTACCTGATCGAACTCTCGGAAAAGTTCGGCGAAACCGGCACACCCATGTACGATCCGCTCGCGGTCGGTGTCGCTGTAGACGCAACTCTGGTCACCGCTCCTGCTATGCACGTCGATGTCGAAACTCGCGGTGATTTCACGCGCGGCGAAACTGTCGCGAACCGGCGTGGTTACATCGAGCGCAACGTCCTGCATGGCGACCGCTACATCATCGAGGGTGCCGACAAAGTCGAGCCCAACGCCAAAGTCTGTACCGACGTGCAAGCAGAGAAGTTTCTCCAGTTGTTTGTATCGCGAATTCGCGGCAAATAGTCATCCACGGGCAAGGAGCCTGCAATGTATATTCCCCAGAGTTTTGCGATTGCGCTGTTGATGATGATCGGGAGCGCCATGTGCTGGGGTTCCTGGGCTAATACCTACAAGGGCGTGAAGAACTACCGCTTCGAATTGTTCTATTGGGACTATGCCGCCGGCATTTTCCTGATGGCGCTCCTCTTCGCTTTCACCATGGGCAGCACCGGCCACGATGCCTACAGCTTCGTGAACAATATCCACTCCGCCGATACGCCGAACATCGTCTGGACGATGGTCGGTGGCGCGATCTTCAACCTTGCGAATCTCTTACTCGTCGCCGCGATTGACATGGCTGGCCTGGCGGTTGCGCTTCCTGTGTCCATCGGAATTGCTCTGGTTGTGGGCACCCTGCTGAGTTACATCCTTCAACCGAAGGGCAACATGCTCTTCCTCGCGTCCGGTGTCGTGTGCGCTCTAATTGCTGTCACCTTCGATGGCAAGGCGTTCGGCAGCCTCGCCGGAGGCCGCACCGCCACCCGCAAGAGCATCATCATCTGCATCGTCTCTGGCGTGCTGATGGGGCTGTGGAATCCTTTTGTCGCCTACGGCGCCACCCGCGGCAACGCGCTGACGCCCTACAGTTCCGTCGTCTTCCTCACGCTGGGAGCCCTGCTGTCCTGCTTCATTTGGAATATTTACTTCATGAAGAAGCCGCTCGCCGGCGACCCCGTCAATTTCTCCGGTCTCTTCAGCGCGCCCGCTTCCGGACATCTCCTCGGCCTGCTCGGCGGCGCGATTTGGACCACCGGAACGATGTTCAACGTGGTTGCGGGAAAGGCAACCGGCTTCGCAATCTCCTACGCCATCGGACAATCTGCGCCCATGGTCGGAGCGCTTTGGGGCGTATTCGCGTGGAAGGAATTTGCCGGTGCCGGCGCCAAAGGCAAAGCATTTCTCGCTCTAATGTTCATCTTCTATTGCCTGGCGATTTTGCTCATTGCCCACTCAAACAGCTGAGATTTACCTCGATTGCAGCATGAGGGGCGCGCATCGCATCCTGAAGTTTGCGAAGTGCATTTGATCATGCGCGGAATTTACCGTTGCGCGCTCTTCTCCAGTCGTTCTGCCTCTGCCTGTTCAGCAACAGCCTGCGGGTGCTTGCCAGTCTGCTCATAGACCGCCGCCAGCCCACGATGCGGCTCAGGCTCCTGTGGACGCATCTTGGCGGCTTCCTGGAAGTAGCGGAGCGATTCTTCAAACTTTCCATCCGCTCCGCTCTTGTACCCAAGTTTCAGAATGGATAGAAACAGCAGGTCCGACGTCGCCGTGTCTTGCCCGTTCAATTCATGCGCATGACGCAGCGCCGCATACGCAGGCAAGTCTTCACCCAGCTTCGCCAATACCGTTCCGTACAGCGCGTTCAGCTGGAACACGTCTGGCCAGCGCGACACGGGTTCCTTCAGCACTGCTTTGGCGTCTTCCAGGCGATTCAGCTGGAAATACGCCAGCGCCAGGTTGTATTGCATTTGCGGCGATTGAGGTGCCAGCTCTGCCGCTCGCTGCAGCGGTTTCAGCGCCGCTTCCGGATCGCCGTGCTGGCCATAAATCGTTCCCATCGCCGTCAATTTCTCTACGCTGTCCGGATCGTAGAGTTGATCGCAAATCTTGCGCGCCTCTTCGCGCGGACCCTGATCGAGCTTCTGCGCACATTCCACTCGCAACTGGCTCTCGGCAGAATCGCGTTGCCGCTGCTCGCTCGATTGTGCGAGCAGTTTCTTCGCCTCTTCCTCACGCCCCTGGTTTCGATACACCAGCCCCAGCTGATATTGCACGCGCGCATCGCGCGGAGTCGCAACAGACGCTTCCTTGAGCCATTTCTCCGCCGACGCCAAATCTCCCTGCTTGAAATATGCGAAGCCGAGGTAATAGGCAGTGTCGGGAAAGGGCGGTTTCAGCGCAGCCTTCGAGAGATTTTTTACCGCTGAGTCAAAATTGCGATCGTCAAGATCGAGCCGGCCCAGGTAATAAAGGATGTTCTCGTGGTCGCCCACCTCGCCGCGGACTGATTCGAATTCCTTCCGCGCATCCGCCCCCTGATGCAACTCGAACAGCGCCACCGCCAGCGGAAACCTTGCCCGCAACGTGAGTTTTGGATCGATCTGCAGGGCCGCCCGGAATTCTGCTGCCGCCGCATCGTAGCGGTCCTGCTTCAGCGCGTCGTATCCCTTACCCAGATGGGCGTCCGGAGACTCTTTGACTGCGGTCTTCGCCGGAGCTTTCCTCGGAGGATCGGCGGCGTAACTTGTGACGGGGATCAGGAAGGCAAATACGGAGACCAGCACGGGAAGACGATAGGTGCCTTTGAAAGTCATGCCGGTATGCCGCTGTGGCAAAAACGACACCATTATAACGATGGGAGTCGATGGGGCCTGCGAACGGTAGCGCCTAATAATCGGGAGAATTGTTTCGAACGCTCACCGCGCCCCCGAGCAGCTCTTTCATGATTTGAACGCCGGAACTTGTTCCGACCAGGTCTGCACCGGCTTGCAGTAGTTCGCGCACCTGTTGCGCCGTTTTTATTCCGCCGGATGCTTTGACACGAACCGATGGTGGCGCATGCTGGCGCAGGAATCTCATGTCCTCGGGCGTCGCGATGCCCACAGCCCCACCGCTGGCGTTCTTCAGGTAACCGACACCGGCCTCAATGCTTAGCGCCACTGCGCGATCCTTCTGCGGTGCATTCAGAAGAGGTAGTTCGAGCATGATCTTCACCGGGATTCCGCCCGCCGCCTCGACTACCCCGCGGATGTCATCGAAATATTCCTTCTCCATGCCTGAAAGCAGAAACCCGACATTGGGCATGAGATCGATTTCTTCCGCACCCTCTGCAATCAACTGTCCCGCCTCGAATGTCTTTCCTGCGCTGGTCATCGTGCCGTAAGGGAAATCGATGAACGAAGCCGTGCGAATCCCGCTCCCGCGCAACGCTTCCCGAGTCTTCTTGACCCATGCCGGAGGCACCATCGCAGCGTTGAACTTGTACTCCACGCACTCGGCGACATGCTGCCGCCATCGCGTTTCTGTTAGCGAATTCGAAATGATGGTGTGTTGAATCCGCCCCGCAAGACGCGAAGCGTCCTGTGTACTGTCTGTCTCGGATTTTGCTTTCAGAGAACTCATGTTTGTCTTGTTTCGCCCAACCACTCCAGCCAGGATTCAACGGCTCACTACAGCCCGGCCAGCCAACCCGGTGGCGTGAGGCCGCTCTGCAGATAGAATTCCAGAACCTGATCGCGGTGCGGCAACGACGGGATGACGCCTTCTTTCGTCACCGCGAGCCCGCCGGTGACCGCGGCAAACTGCACCGCCACCTCCAACGAGGCTCCCCGC
>Ga0335082_10007991_pt1 | contig 11494 bp, 11 predicted proteins | sample Lox_Sample_41_FD_206718 | JGI IMG/M metagenome (GOLD analysis project Ga0335082, IMG submission 206718) | Soil microbial communities from Loxahatchee National Wildlife Refuge, Florida, United States - Lox_Sample_4.1 | ecosystem: Environmental > Terrestrial > Soil > Wetlands | place: USA... | reverse complement strand
TCGAGCCTCTATGCCCAGGCGGGCTACTACGGTTTCCACGTGGCGCGCGCGCCGGTCGCCTACAAGACCTACACCAGCGCCAGCGCCAGCACGACGACCGTCGTGCATCCGAGCGACAACGATTTCTCGGCCTGGTACGTGCAGGCGGCCTGGGTGTTGACCGGCGAATCCCGCGGCTACAACGCCGCGGCCGGCGCGTTCGCGCCGCCCAAGCCGGCGCACGCCTTCGCCCACGGCGGCTGGGGCGCGCTGGAACTGGCCGTCCGCTACAGCGATCTCAACCTCAACAGCCACGCCCACGATCCGGCCAGCGTCATTACGGGCTGGACCGGCGCATCGACCGCGACCTACACTTTCACCAACACGGTGCGCGGCGGCGATCAGAGGATCGTGACCGTCGGCCTCAACTGGTATTGGAGCAGCGCGATCCGCTTCGCCTTCGATTACCAGCGGATCGACGTCAGTCGGCTGCAATCGCCCGCCACGGTGACGGTCAGCGGCGGCGCTTCGCCGGTGTTGACGTCCTTGAACGGCGGACAGAAGCTGCAGACCATCGCCGTGCGCGCGCAGCTCGCGATTTGACCGGGAGGGCCATCCCATGAAACGCATCGCTATCGCTGTTGTCGCCGCGGCGCTGGCGGCGGGCGCCGCCGAGGCCGGCAACATCACCCTCCTGAACGTCAGCTACGATCCGACGCGCGAGCTGTACAAGGACATCAACGCCGCCTTCGCGGCGCAATGGAAGGCCAAGACCGGCGACACGGTGACGATCAACCAGTCGCACGGCGGCTCGGGCGCCCAGGCGCGCGCCGTGATCGAAGGCCTCGACGCCGACGTGGTGACGCTGGCGCTGGCCTACGACATCGACGCGATCTCGCAGCGGGCCGGGCTGTTGCCGGGCGACTGGCAGAAACGCCTGCCCGACAACTCGACGCCCTACACGTCCACCTACGTGTTCCTGGTGCGCAAGGGCAATCCCTGGCACATCAGGAACTGGCCGGACCTCGTCAAGCCGGGCATCCAGGTCATCACGCCCAATCCCAAGACCTCGGGCGGGGCGCGCTGGGCGTACCTTGCGGCCTGGGCCTACGCGCTGAAGGCGCCCGGCGGCAACGCCGACAAAGCCAGGGCCTTCGTGGCGGCGCTCTACAAGCACGTGCCGGTGCTCGATACCGGGGCGCGCGGCTCGACCACGACCTTCGTGCAGCGCGGCATCGGCGACGTGCTGCTGGCCTGGGAGAACGAGGCGCACCTCGCCCTCAAGGAATACGGCAGCGACCGCTTCGAGATCGTCTACCCGCCGGTGTCGATCCTCGCCGAGCCGCCGGTGGCCCTCGTCGAAAAAAACGCCGACCGTCACGGCACGCGGCGGGTGGCCGAAGCCTATCTGCAGTTCCTCTATACCAAGGAAGCGCAGGAGATCGAGGCGAGGAACTTCTACCGCCCGCGCGATGCGCAGATTCTGGCGGCGCATGCCAGGGACTTCCCGGCCATCCCGCTTTACACCATCGACGAAGTGTTCGGCGGCTGGCAAAAAGCGCAGGCGACGCACTTTGCGGATGGCGGCGTGTTCGATCAGATATATAAACCGGGGCAATGACGATCGCTTCGCTGGTCAACCGATGGCGCAACCCGAGCGCGCTGCCCGGCTTCGGGCTCTCGCTCGGGTTCACCGTCTTCTATCTTTCGGCAATCGTCCTCATTCCGCTGGCCGCCCTCGTCGTCCGCCCCTGGTCGATCGGCTTCGGCGGTTTCTGGCACGTGCTGACCGACCACCGCGTGATGGCCGCCTTGCGGCTGTCGTTCGGCGGCGCGGCGGTCGCCGCCGCAATCAACGCCGTCACCGGACCGATCGTGGCCTGGGTTCTGGTGCGCTACCGGTTTCCCGGCAGGCGCCTGCTCGACGCGCTGGTCGACCTGCCGTTCGCCCTGCCGACCGCGGTGGCGGGCATCGCGCTGTCGACGCTGTACGCGCCGCAAGGCTGGCTGGGCGAAATCGCCGGACGTTTCGGCGTCAAGGTCGCCTATACGCCGCTCGGCGTGATCGTGGCGCTGACCTTCATCGGCCTGCCCTTCGTGGTGCGCACGCTGCAACCGGTGCTCGCCGATCTGAGCCTCGACGCCGAGGAGGCCGCCGCGACGCTCGGCGCCTCGCGCCTGCAGACGCTGTGGCGGGTGGTGCTGCCCACCGTGCTGCCCTCGCTCATCACCGGCGCCACGCTCGCCTTCGCCCGCGCGGTGGGCGAATACGGCTCGGTGATCTTCATCGCCGGCAACCTGCCCGGCATTTCCGAGATCGCGCCCCTCCTCATCGTCATCAAGCTGGAGCAGTACGATTACGTGGGCGCGGCGGCCATCGGCGTGGTGATGCTGGCGGCCTCGTTCGTGCTGATCCTCGCCTTGAACCTCGTGCAGAACTGGGCCCAGTCACGCCGATGAGACGCCGCAGCGCCACCCAGGACCATCCGTTGACGCGGACTCTGTTCTCGCTGATCGCGATCGGCGTCGTGGCGGTCTTCCTGGTGCTGCCGCTCGCCATGGTGTTCTCGCAGGCCCTGGCCAGGGGCGCGGGCGTGGCGCTCAAGGCTGTCGTCGAGCCCGATGCGCTTTCCGCCATCCGCCTGACGCTCCTCACCGCCGCCGTCGCCGTGCCGCTCAACGCCGTGTTCGGCATCGCGGCCAGCTGGGCCATCGCCAAGTTCGACTTCAAAGGCCGGCAGCTGCTGACGACCTTCATCGATCTGCCGTTCTCGATCTCGCCGGTGGTTTCCGGCCTGATCTACGTGCTGATCTTCGGCCTGCAGGGCTGGCTCGGCCCCACCATGCGCGAATGGGACATCAAGGTGATCTTCGCCCTGCCGGGGATCGTGCTGGCCACCATGTTCGTGACCTTCCCCTTCGTGGCGCGCGAGCTCATCCCCTTGATGGCCGACCAGGGGCGCGGCGAGGAGGAAGCCGCCGTCTCGCTCGGCGCCTCGGGGCTGCAGACCTTCCTGCGCGTGACGCTGCCAAACATCAAATGGGGCCTGCTCTACGGCGTGCTGTTGTGCAACGCGCGCGCCATGGGCGAGTTCGGCGCGGTGTCGGTCGTCAGCGGCCATATCCGCGGCCTGACCAACACCATGCCGCTGCACGTGGAAGTGCTCTACAACGACTACCAGTTCGTCGGCGCCTTCGCGGTGGCTTCGCTCCTGGCGCTGCTGGCCATCGTCACGCTGGTCCTCAAGTCCCTTCTCGAATGGCGCTTCGCGGACGAGATCGCCGCGACCCATCGTCATTGACGGAGCAGACCATGTCGCTGGTCGTCGATTCCATCATCAAGCGGTTCGAGCGGTTCCCCGCGCTCAACGGCGTCAGCTTCACGGCGCCGTCGGGGACGTTCCTCGCCCTGCTCGGGCCCTCCGGCTCCGGCAAGACGACGCTGCTGCGCATTCTCGGCGGGCTGGAATTCCCCGACGGCGGCACGGTGCGTTTCGCCGATCTCGACTGGCTCGCCGTGCCCGCCCGCGACCGCCGCGCCGGCTTCGTGTTCCAGCAATACGCCCTGTTCCAGCACATGACGGTGTCGCAGAACGTCGGCTTCGGCCTCAGCGTGCGGCCGCGCCGCCAGCGCCCTTCGCGATCGGAGATCGCGCGGCGCGTCGAAGAGCTGCTCGCCCTGGTGCAGCTGGAAGGCTTCGGCCGGCGCTATCCGAGCCAGCTTTCCGGCGGCCAGCGCCAGCGCGTGGCGCTGGCCCGGGCGCTGGCGATCGAGCCGCGCATGCTGCTGCTCGACGAGCCGTTCGGCGCGCTCGACGCCAAGGTGCGCAAGGAACTGCGCAGCTGGCTGAGGGCCCTGCACGAGCGCATGGGCATCACCACGGTGTTCGTGACCCACGACCAGGACGAGGCCTTCGCGCTCGCGGATCTGGTGGCCATCATGAACGCGGGAAAGATCGAGCAGTTCGGCACGCCCGACGAAGTCCGCCGTTCGCCCAAGACGCCGTTCGTGGCCGAGTTCCTCGAAACCGAACAGCCGCCCAAACCGATCTACCGGCTCGGCGGCACCCGCCCGGGGGGCTGATTCACGCGTCCGCTTGGACCGCGGCGGGCCCCAGGCGCCGGATATGGTAATGCGCGTGGACCCTCGACAGCCCGTGCAGCATCTTCCCGGCTTCCTCTTCGGACAGCGCCGGCGCACCGGGGCACGCCAGCCGCATGGCGCGCAGATGGACGTCGACCGCCTCGGCGTCGTCGATGCCCTTCTCCAGCATTCCGACGCATAGATCGCAGAACCGCTGCACGACCTGTTCCAGCAGATCGTACCTGAACGTGCCGGCGAGCGTCAGCAGCCGGCCCGCCCGCTCGATCATCGCTTCGAAATCGCGCGGCGAGATCCGCTTCTTCCTGGCCGCCGCCGCGATCGCTTCGAGGGCGCCGAGCTCCTGCGGGATGGCGCCGACATAATCCTCGCGCAGGGTTTCGACGGCCACCGCCGCGGCCTCGACGGCCTCCGTGCGGCTGACGCCGCCGGGCCGCCGCAACAGCTGCCCGAGGCGGTTCTTCACCGGGACGATCTTGCAGGCCTTGCTCATGGCACCCCTTCGCTGATGTGGCCGGCGGCTTGCTTCGCTCCGGCGGCGGGTTCCGCAACTTGATGAACCGGCTGGTCGCGGCGATCGGTGGATCTCCGGTTCATCCCCGGGGGAGGCTCGCCGAACTTGAAGCGGCGGCACGGACCCACGTAGTTGTCGGTCTCGATGAACGGCCGCTCGGTCCTCGCCGACCAGGCGATGTGGTCGAACAGCACGGTGGGGGAGACGGGCTTGCGCACGAAGCTGTTGGCGCCGCAGTCGCGCGCCGCCACGACCTTCGACACCTGGGCGTAGCCGGTCAGCATGACCACGGGCATGTAACGGATGCGCGGATTCGAATGCCGGCGCACCCAGTGCAGGAGATCGACCGAGTTCATGTCGGGAAGGACGGCTTCGGTTATCAGCAGATCGTATTTCTCGACGCCCAGGAACTGCATCGCATCCGCGCCGTTCTGGGCAATCTGGTGATAGGCGAGGCCGAAGCCCCGGAGAATCTGACTGACGATTCCCGAGGAATAACGATCACCGTCGACGACCAGCGCCGTGATCTGCGAGAAATTGAGCCTGTCTTCCACGGGCGGCACCGACCGCTAGCGCGCGGCCTCCTGAAAGCGCAGAGTCTGTGCGCGAGACATTAAAACCGGGTTGCCGGGGAGCGGTCGCGCCCAACCAAGTCCGCAGGTTCGTCCTGCCGGTGCGCCAGATCGGTTGGGCCGGCTCGGCTTTGCCGCCCTCCAACCCAATGCCTCGCCGGCCGGCTGCGTTCGCAGTTCGATCCATCCCGGCGCTACGGGCCGGACGGCGAATGCGATTCGACGGCGCTTGGCGGGCTTCCCCTGCAGCCGCCGGATATTGTCCGGCGCCACGTGCGGCAGGTATGAAGTTGCGCCGGGGTCCCCGGCCGGGAAACCGCATGCGGGTTGCCGGCACCCCCCGTGACAAAGGCCCAGTTGTGGTATTTTGAGTTCTTCCAGATTACCGGGAGACCCGCCGTGCCCGACCGAGGCAAGCTGAGCCTTCACATACCCCAGCCGCAGCGCCGGCCGGGCGATCGGCCCGACTTCAGCGCCGTGCCCGTGCCGGAGGCCGGTGCCGTCGAACGGCCGCCGGTCGACGCCAAGGCCAGCGACATCGCCCCGCTCGCCTATTCGCTGATCCGGGTGCTGGACGACGACGGCAAGGCCAAAGGAGCGTGGAACCCGCGGCTCGAGGCGGAGAGGCTGCGCCAGGGCCTGCGCGCCATGATGCTGACCCGCGCCTATGACGACCGCATGTACCGTGCCCAACGCCAAGGCAAGATCTCGTTCTACATCAAATCCACCGGCGAGGAGGCGACCGGCGTCGCCTACGCGCTGGCGCTCGATCCCGGCGACATGTGTTTCCCCTCCTACCGCCAGCAGGGGTTGCTGATCGCCCGCGGCTGCAACCTCCTCGACATGATGTGCCAGTGCTATTCGAACGCGCGCGATCCGCTGAAAGGCCGCCAGCTCCCCATCATGTATTCGAGCCGCAAACACGGCTTCTTCACCATATCGGGAAATTTGGGCACGCAATTCTCCCAGGCGGTGGGCTGGGCGATGGCCTCGGCCTACAAAGGCGGCGACCGCATCGCGGCCGCCTGGATCGGCGAAGGGGCGACGGCGGAAGGCGATTTCCACCACGCGCTCAATTTCGCCGCGATCTATCGCGCGCCCGCGATCCTCACCATCGTCAACAATCAGTGGGCGATCTCGAGCTTCCACGGCATCGCCGGCGGCGAGGAAACGACGTTCGCCGCGCGCGCCATCGGCTACGGCCTGCCGGGACTGCGCGTGGACGGCAACGATTTTCTGGCGATCTGTGCCGCGGCCAAATGGGCGGCGGAGCGCGCCCGCGCCAATCTCGGCGCCACGGTGATCGAACTCTACACCTATCGCGGCGAAGGCCATTCCACCAGCGACGATCCCGGCCGCTACCGCCCCAGCGACGAATGGAAGGCGTGGCCGCTCGGCGATCCGATCGACCGGCTCAAGCGGCATCTGATCGGGCTGGGCGAATGGAGCGAGGCGCGGCACGAGGCCCAGGCCGCGGAACTGGCGGCGCTGGTGCGCGAGGCCGAAACCGCCGCGCCGCGGCCGCCCAAGCGGACGATGTTCGAGGACGTGTTCAAGCTCATGCCCTGGCACCTTGCCGAGCAGATGAAGCAGGCGGGAGACTAGCCATGCCCGCGATGACCATGATCCAGGCGCTCAACTCCGCCCTCGACGTGATGCTGGAACGCGATCCCGATGTGGTGATCTTCGGCGAGGACGTGGGCTATTTCGGCGGCGTGTTCCGCGTCACCGACGGCCTGCAGAAGAAGCACGGGCTGACGCGCTGCTTCGATTCCCCCATCGGCGAGGCGGGCATCGTGGGCGTCGGCATCGGCATGGCGACCTACGGGCTGAGGCCGGTGGTCGAGATCCAGTTCGCCGATTACATCTACCCCGCCTACGACCAGATCGTCTCCGAGGCGGCGCGCATCCGCTACCGTTCGGCGGGCGAGTTCACCGTGCCCCTGACCATCCGTACGCCCTACGGCGGCGGCATCTTCGGCGGCCAGACGCACAGCCAGAGCCCCGAGGCGCTGTTCACCCACGTCGCCGGGCTCAAGACGGTGATCCCCTCCAACCCGCGCGACGCCAAGGGCCTGCTCATCAGCGCCATCGAGGACGACGATCCGGTGATCTTCCTGGAGCCCAAGCGCATCTACAACGGCCCGTTCGACGGCCGCTACGACCGGCCGCCGCAGCCCTGGGCCAAGCATCCGCTGAGCGAGGTGCCCGCGGGCCATTACACCGTGCCGCTCGGCGAGGCGGCGGTGGCGCGGGCCGGCTCCGCCCTGACGGTGCTCGCCTACGGCACGATGGTCCATGTCGCGGTTGCCGTGGCCGAGGAGGAAGGCATCGACGCCGAGGTCATCGACCTGCGCACGCTGATGCCGATCGACATCAAGGCGATTATCCGCTCGGTCGAGAAAACGGGGCGCTGCGTGGTGCCGCACGAGGCGACGCTGACCGGCGGCTTCGGCGCCGAGCTGTGCGCCATGGTGCAGGAGCGCTGCTTCTATCGCCTGGAAGCGCCGATCCAGCGCGTGGCGGGCTGGGACACGCCCTATCCGCACGCCTTCGAATGGGACTATTTCCCCGGACCCAGGCGCCTCGCCGCCGCGATGCGCCGCGCCATGGAGGATTAGATGGGGCATTACATCTTCAAACTGCCGGACGTGGGCGAAGGCACCGTCGAGGCCGAGATCGTGGCCTGGCACGTGGCCGTGGGCGACCGCGTGAAGGAGGACCAGCACCTGGTCGACGTGATGACCGACAAGGCCACGGTGGAGATGACCTCGCCGGTGACCGGCACTATCGTGGCGCTCACCGGCAAGCCGGGCGAGATGGCGACGGTGGGCGCGCCGCTGGTGGAATTCGAACTCGACGGCGCGGCGGCGGAAGAAACCAAGGCGCCGGCCGCCGCAGCGCGGCCGACCGCCACGGTGCCTGCGCCAGCCGCCACGGTGCCTGCGCCAGCCGCAACGCCTGCGCCCGCCGCAAAGCAGCCGGCCGCAACGCAGCCGGCCGCCAAGGACGCCTCGTCCAAGTCGCTCGCTTCGCCCGCCGTGCGCCTGCGCGCCGCCGATCTGGGCATCGCATTGGGGTCGGTGAAGGGCACGGGTCCGGGCGGACGCGTCACCCATGGCGACCTCGACGATCACCTGGCGGCGGGCGGTAGGCGCGCCGCCGCGCCGGAGCGCGCCGCGGCGCGCGACGAAGTGGAAGAGGTCAAGCTCATCGGATTGCGCCGGCGCATCGCCGAGAAGATGCAGGAATCCAAACGCCGCATTCCGCATTTCGCCTATGTCGAAGAGATCGACATGACGGAGCTGGAAGCCCTGCGCGCCCATCTCAACGGCACGCGGCAGCCGGACCAGCCCAAGCTGACCGTGCTACCCTTCCTGATGCGGGCGATGGTGCGCGCGCTGCCGGCGTTCCCGCAGATCAACGCCCATTTCGACGACGAGGCGGGCGTCGTGCGCCGTTTCAAGGCGGTCCATATCGGCATCGCGACGCAGATCGAAGCGGGGCTCCTGGTGCCGGTGGTGAAACACGCCGAGGCGCGCGATGTCTGGAACGCGGCGGCGGAAGTGGCGCGGCTGGCGGCGGCGGCCCGCGACAACAAGGCCGCGAAGGACGAGCTGACCGGCTCGACCATCACCATCACCAGCCTGGGCGCGCTGGGCGGCGTGGCGACGACGCCGGTCATCAACCATCCCGAGGTGGCGATCATCGGGCCGAACGCGATCGTCGAGCGGCCGGTGGTGCGGACCGGCCGGATCGCGGTGCGCAAGATGATGAACCTGTCGTCCTCGTTCGATCACCGCGTGGTGGACGGCGCCGACGCCGCGGGGTTCGTGCAGCGCATCAAGTCGCTGCTGGAGCACCCGGCGACGATCTTCATGGAGTGAGGCACGCACCCAAGGTGTCATCCCTTTTCCTTCGCGCGCGCTTCGCTCGCGCTCAGCCGGGGATGACAACCGAGTTTGGTACGGAAAGCAGCGTCGGCCTAAATCCCCACCGCGTCCAGCAGCCTTTCGACCAGCGGCCGGTAGCCGCCGCCGAACAGCCGCAAATGCACCAGCGACGGCCACAGCCGGTAGATCGCGAGCCGCTCCTCGTGTCCGGGCGCCAACGCTCCGTAGGCGGAATAAAACGCCGCGCCCGGATGATCGAACATCATCAGCATGGCGATGTCGACCTCGCCGTGGCCGTAATAGCAGGCCGGGTCGATCAGGCCGCTGACGCGGCTGCCCGCGACCAGCACGTTGCCGCCCCACAGATCGCCGTGCAGCAGCGACGGCGGCGGCCGCCCGGGCAGCCGGTTCGGCAGGTCGCGGGCCAGCGCCTCGAGGCGGCGCGCCAGCGAGGCGCCGACATGCGGGAGGTTCACCAGGAGCCGCCGCTCCGCCCAGAAGCGCGGCCAATCGTCGGTCCAGCCGTTACAGATGGCCACGGGGCCGAAAGCGTAATCCACGGGCCAGCCGTAGCGCTCGCCGCGCGCGGCGTGCAGCGTCGCGGCGGCGCGTCCGAGGCTCGCCCAGGCGCCGCCGAGGCCACCGCCGCCCGACAACAGCTCGATCACCAGCGCCTCGCGGCTCGCGGCGAGAACCTCCGGCGCCGGCGCGCCGCTGGCGCGGATGGCGCGCAGCATCGCCGCCTCGGCCTCGGGCGACGGGCCGTTCTTCACGATGGCCTGGCGGCCGTCCTCCAGCACGATGCGCACGAGCTGGGAAAGATCGCCGCCGTGCATCGGTTCGGCGTGCTGCAGCGTGCCGCCGAGCAGCGCCGCACCGGTCTCCGCCAGCGAGTTCATGCCTGCCCCGCGAGCTTCTGCGCCAGCGCCCGGACGGCTTCGGTCACGTCGCGCCAGGTCTTCTCGAAAGCGGCCTGGCCGCCGTACCACGGATCGTCGACCGACCGGCCTTCCCGGCCCTTCACGTGATCGAGCAAGAGGCTGATCTCCGCCGTGCCGTCGGCGGGCCTGAGGCGCTTGAGGGCCGCGAGGTTCTGCCGGTCGAAGCCGACGATATGCGTGAAGCGCCGGAAATCCTCGCGCACGACCTGGCGGGCGCGCAGATTGCCGATGTCCATGCCATGGCGCCGCGCCACCGCTTGCGCCCGCGGATCGGGCGCCTCGCCCGCGTGCCAATCGCCGATGCCGGCGGAGTCGACCGCGACATCGAGCCCCTGCCGCGCGGCTTCCTCGCGAAAGGCCGCCTCGGCCAGCGGCGAACGGCAGATGTTGCCGAGGCAGACGAACAGCACGGCGGTCTTGTTGTCCATGCTCCACGAGATGCCGGATTGCGCCCCGTCAATACTCGAACCGGCGTGCCATGCCAAACGGAAAACCAGGGCAGCCGCGGCGGCAGGCCGGCGTCAGCCGTGGTGCATCACGACGTACTGCACGACGAACAGCACGCCGTCGCAGATCGCGATGACCGCGAAGATCGATTTCAGCGCGATGGGATGGGCGTGGCGGCTGAGCCAGGGCGCCAGCCGCGCGCCGAACACGCAGCCGAAGCCGGTGAAAGCCGCGATCTGCCACGGAACGCCGCCCAGCAGGAACTGGTGCACCAGCGCCAGGTAGATGGAGTTGACCGAGAGCAGCACGACGCCCAGCCCGATGCAGGCCGTCACCTCCACGCCGTAGGCGAGCATCAGGAGCGCGGCGACCACCTCGCCCTCGCCGATCGCCACCCAGCCGGTGATGAGCCCGCCGATCACGGCGATGAGGAACAGCGGCACTGTCGCCTCGTTGGGAATATCGGCCTTGCCCGCCGTCCTCTCGGCGCGCCGCGACAGCACCAACGTCAGCACGCCGAGGAGGATCGAGACGGGGCCGAACAGCACCTTCACCAGCAGGGCGCTGGGATGGATGACGAGCGAGCTGATAGTGCTGCCGATCAAGAGCCCCGGCACGGCGATCCTGAGGGCGCGCAGCGGCACCACCTTCTTCTGGAGCCAGCCCAGGGCGCCGCTCGTCATGCCCCAGGACTGGCTGGCGAGCGCCACCTTCAGCGCCGTCACCGGCGGCAGATGGAAGGCGAAGATGACGACGGGGATGAAGACGATGCCGCCGCCGACCGCGGAGATGTTGCCGAGAAGCGCACCGCCGAATCCCACCGGGATGAACACCCAGTTGCGCTCGATGAGGCCGACGGGATCGTGCGCCAAGCCGAGAATGCCCGCCAGCCAGAGCGCCGCGAACGCTCCGAGCCAGGGCGACCAATAGCGGAAATGATGCGGCTCGGCCGGCGCGCGCAGATGCGGCTGCAGCGCGGATGCCGCCGCTCCCGCCACCCTCTCGGTTTCGACTGCCAACGCCTTCTCCCCGCGGTCGGGCGGCAG
>Ga0335082_10007990_pt1 | contig 11494 bp, 10 predicted proteins | sample Lox_Sample_41_FD_206718 | JGI IMG/M metagenome (GOLD analysis project Ga0335082, IMG submission 206718) | Soil microbial communities from Loxahatchee National Wildlife Refuge, Florida, United States - Lox_Sample_4.1 | ecosystem: Environmental > Terrestrial > Soil > Wetlands | place: USA... | reverse complement strand
CTGGAACTACGGTATGTGGATGGGACCCCGGGGGAGACAATGTCCATAGCGTGCCCACTCTTATCCTGGCTGGGAGCGCCGACGCCATCATCGCAGGTTGTCAAGCCGAGGATTTTTTCAATGATGGACTGGCTGGTCCAAAAGTGTTTTTGGAGTTCCTCGGGATGGGTCACACAATGACCGTCGCTGATGCGGGACTAGGGGCGCTGGTGTTAGATCAGACTCAGAAATTCTCTGATATCATCTCAAAATTCGTAATTATGGCACCTTCCCAACTGGCACAATTTGTTAGCAGTGTGCAAGGGGAGCTGGGCGCGCTTAAAGCGCGGGTCCGTCGAACGGAAAATGGGCGCATAAAGTGTCCGTAACGGCAAGATTCACTTGACAGGAAAACAGCCACCAACTAACTTAGGCTAACTGAATTACCATAGGGAGGTGGGATTATGGCCAAAACGAGTAATGTAGGTAGCAAGCTGATAAGAAAGGTCCGTCTCGAGATTCGCAAAGTGATTGCAGCAAATCAACATTGGCAACTCGCGGTTGACGACATAATAAAAGCAGCAAGACCCAAAGACAAAAAAGCTGAGAAGCGAGCAAGAAAAGCCGCTGTCTCCTTGGTGGTTGCCGGAAATCAGGCACTAGCGGATGCAGCTGCGAAAATTTTCCACGACATTACGGGAAAGTGAATTCGTTGCCGGCAGATGAGTTGAATTGTGGTGGGTGATAAATAGACGGCGGCCTCGATCAAACCTAAAAAGTAGTTATCCCAACCGCTTCAGTTTCTTAATCAACCCTTGGCGGCTCAGGCCTAGCGTCTGGGCCGCTTTTTGTTTGTTCCCTCCGCTTTGCCGGAGCGCATTTTCGATCATGCGCCGCTCTAGCGCCTCGATTGCATCAGGCAGCGATTGAGTAGACGATGATTGCGGCGCGGTTTCAGTCTTCACCGAACCGCTTTGGACGGCAATGTGGGCGCCCGCGCTGAAGCTATCGGCGTCTCTGATCGCCGGATCCAGCTGACCCTCGGTTACTGATTTCCCCCGCACAGAGGCGATGAGACGTTTTACTTCGTTTTCTAGTTGGCGCGCGTTACCGGGCCAGGGGTAGCGAACAAGAGCTTGCATGGCGCCTGGGGCGAATTCCTTTGATTCTATATTCATCGACTTGCAGTGCTTGGCGAGAAAGTGGTTGACCAAGAATGGGATATCCTCGGGGATCTCGCGCAACGCCGGCATCTGAATGTGAATGACGTTTAGGCGGTAGTATAAATCTTCGCGAAAAGTTCGTTCTTTAAATGCCGTATCGAAGTTTTTGTTGGTCGCGGCAATGACCCGCACATCGATGGGCACGGGCTTGCCGCCGCCGACACGGTCCACCGAGCGTTCCTGCAGCACCCGTAGGATTTTGGCTTGTGCGTTGAGGCTCAAATCGCCGATCTCGTCCAGAAATAATGTCCCGCCGTTGGCGGCTTCAAATTTTCCGATGCGCCGGTCGACTCCTGTCGCCACGCCTTTTTCGATGCCGAACAATTCCGCCTCGACAAGATTGTCCGGCAGCGCCGCGCAGTTGAGCGCGACGAAGGGTCGATTCGCGCGCGGGCTGTTTTCGTGCAGTGCTCTGGCGATTAATTCTTTGCCGGTGCCCATCTCACCTTGAATGAGTACGTCTACGGAGGACTCGCGAATTTGATCGATGAGCCTAATAATGGCTTCGATCTTGTGGCTCATGCCGACGATTTTCTGGGTCGCGAATCGGATGCCGTTACCCTCTTCGCCGCTTCTGTCGTGAACCAACAGGTCGCGGAAGAGCCGCTCTCGGAAGGGCATGTCCTCGATGGCTTCGGCCACGCGAGCCGCCAGCGCTTGCAATGTCGCGGCATCCTCATCGGTAAAACAACCGTCCGCTTTGTTGATCGCTTCGCCGACGCCGATGATCTCACCATGCTGATTCTTGAGCGGTACGGCGAGGAGTGTTCGGGTTCGGTAGTCGGTTTGGATATCGACTTCTTTATAAAATAGCGGATGTTCGTAGGCGTCGGGCACATTGACGCTCTCGCCGGTCATGGCCACGCGCCCGGCGATGCCGAGACGCGCGTCCAGGCGCATAATTTTCTTCTCTTGGGAGATAATCGACCAGAGCTCGCATTTTGCCCGATCGAACAGGAAGACGCTCAAGCGATCAGCTTTAAGGCGCTCCTTAGTCTTGATCGCGATCTCGCTCAGGGCTGCTCGCAACCGTTCCAATGGGCTGGCTTCAGGCTTGGCGCTAGCGCGTGGATTTGAAGTTGCTGCTTCTTCAGCCATGTCCTTCCGTAACATATCAGCGAAATCGGTGTCAACGAAGTTGACGCTGTGGTCACCTTACTCGCAACCGGCGGAGATCCGAAGTGCCGCGACAGTTCGCTCAAATCTGACACTATCGTTGCTTAACCTAAATTCATCAGGAAAAACGCCGGGTAAGCAACCAGCAGGCAGCGGAAGCTAGCGTGAAGGGTGCGGTTGCAGCCTTGGCATGCCGCATGCTCACTAGATGTTGCAGGGAGTGAGAAATAAGAAAGAAAGGAGGTGAGACAAATGAAAAAGAGTACAGCACTTCTAGCCAACCTGTTCTTGGCATCCACTTTGTTCTGTGGCGTGGCGACTGCCAACGCAGACGAGGTGACTACCAAGGTCGCTGTGGATGAAACGAGCTACTGCCACATGAAATTCCCGGCGATGCGCGAGGAGACGCTTTCCTGGAATAGCCCGGTTCTCAAGGATGCGGCCTCGGGCGATGTCATCGATTTCTACGGGCCATGTGATCATGACCCGACGGGAAAAGAAGAGATCGAAAGTCAGAAAGACGCGATTCTTCGCGGGTCCTTTCTTGATGGCGACTGAAAATAGCAATCAGGGCCCCAGGGTGGTCTAGGGGAGGGTTGCTCCCTCCCCTAACGCCTCATGGAAGAGCTAAAGAATCATCAAAAGGAAAAATCTTAGTGAGAAAGATTGCGGCAGTTAATTTCAGGGATGCAGCGATGAAAACAGGAGACTCACTCAAGATTACAAAGCTTATTCGCTCGCAGAAAACGGGTGTTCTGTTACCGCGCGAAGGGACCTTTGTCAGGGACATCGAGAATTTGGGGCGGAAACTGATCCTGGTTAACTTCGGTTCAGCAGGGGAGGAGTACCTCTTCCCGCACGAAATATTGGCAGAGACACGTGCGGACTCGCCGGTAGCACTGCTGCATTCCGGTCAGACGGTTGGGAGCTAGAAATGAAAACTCACGCGCCGCTTTTGTTCATAGGGCTGCTTTTGACGGTTCCTTTATTTCCGCAAGAGACTGACGCAAAACTCTTCTCGGCTCGTCTTATCGCGGCAGAGGAAGAAGCATTCCCAGATGTTCAACGCAGCGCCTCCCAGACATCGAATGTCGCCGCCGACAAGGACGAGGATCTCAGCGAATCAACCGCAAAACTCAGCAAGTTGGCTGATTTCTACCGCCAGCGCGGCCTTTATTCTAACGCCGAAAGCATCATCAAGAATCTTCTGGAAACGCGCGAAAGTGTGGTCGGCGCCGACAATCCTGAAATCGCCGAGTATCTCAATAACCTCGCTTGGCTGTACACCGAACAAGGCAGATACGGGGAAGCGGAACCTCTGTATCTGCGTGCACTCTCGATCATGGAGAAGGCTCGTGGCCCGGGGCACCCTGACTTTGCCACTGAGCTAAACAATCTAGCCGGGCTTTATCGTTCCCAGGGCAAATACACTCAGGCTGAATCTCTCTACGAGAGAGCGCGTGAAATCTGGGAGAAAGCTCTGGGTCCGCAACATCCTAATGTCGCGGTGGCACTCGCTAACCTCGGCGGCCTTTACAGTATCCAGAGGAAATACGGACAGGCGGAACTATTGACGCGCCGAGCATTGGAAATCAGCGAAAAGGCCTTCGGGTTAGATCATCCCAACGTTACCGCCACGGTCAACAATCTGGCCTGGCTTTTTACCAAACAGAACAAATACTCGGAGGCCGAAGGACTCTATAAACGTGTGCTCGATATATGGGAAAAGCAGTTAGGGCCTAGTCATCCGGACTTGGCGATAGTTTTGAACAACTTGGCCGAAGTCTACCGCGCCGAGCATGACTACGCGCAAGCCGAGCCTCTCTATCTGCGCTCTCTCGCCATCAGGGAAAATTTCCTTGGGCTCAATCACCCAGACGTCGCCACTAGCTTGAGAAACCTTGCTGAACTCTACCGAGATCAGAATCGGTATGACGAAGCTCAACCGCTATACGAACGTGCTCTCGCGATCTTGGAAAAAGTTTTTGGACCAGATTATCCGGAGGTCGCCGGAGTTCGGGCAAGTTATGCGTCCCTTCTAACCGAGTCGGCCCGGCACTTGGCTAACGTCCGGTAGCGCGGCTGGCACCACGGTGGTGGAAGAGTCCGAGGTTTAACTCCGGGCTGCAGCGAGTTCAATATAGTTTTGCATCTCCAAGCGCCGCTTTCCCATTTCAAGCTCGTGAATCATCGCCAGCACCTTTCGGCATAGGGGAGTTGGGATGGCTACTTTTTCTCCCTCGCGCACGACGTGCGCGAGAGTATAATCGACCTCGGTTTTGATCCCTTTCTGAAGTTGCCGCAGCGGACCTTTACGGTCTTCAAGTTTCCAGCTCTTGGCGAATTCGTTTACTGCCGCTAGCCGTTTGTCGTATGGGTTGCTTGGATGAAAATCGGGTGGGTTGTATTCCGCCAAGCGAATCCAGCGTGCCCCGGCGGCGGTGCCGACGGCGACGACTTCGGCGAAGAAGTCGACGAGCGTGCGCCGGGCCGCATCACTTACACAACTCGTTGCCAGTGAGGCGTCGGCGAGGGAGCCAAAATATCCTAGGCAGGTGTAAGTCAGCTTGCTCCAAAGAACCCCCAAGATGTTGTCCGAGATTTCACTCGGAATCACCGAGTCGAGCAGGGCATTAAGTTTTTCCAATTGCGGGGTTGATTTCCCGTGAAGGTGCCCAACATATAGGTGACCGCGAGTGGCGGTGCGAACATGGCCCGGGCCTACTTTTAAGGAACCCATCCGAATGGCAACGCCGATGGTCCGATCTGCTCCGACCTTCTCTTCGAGCAGGGGAGGATTGATTCCGTTCTGCAATGATACCAGTAGGCCATTATCTGCAAGATGTGGCATTACCGTTGCCAAAGCATCGGGCGTGTAGTTCGACCGTACGGCGACAAGGGCGATGTCGAACTTACCCTGGATCTCAGCCGGAAATAGAATGTTGATTTTCACGTTGAACGAACCGTCCGGCACATCCACTTGCAGTCCCTTCTCTCTGACAGCGGCAACGTGTTCCCGGTCGACATCAACAAAGGTGATATCATGACCGGCGCGCGCAAGCCGGCCGCCGATGATGCCGCCGATGGGTCCTGTTCCGATAACGATCATGCGCATAAGACTGAGACCTCCCGGGCAAAGTTCGTTGAGACGGGCCAAAGATATGTGAAGCGCGGAAATGCGTCAACCGGAAATTTGACTTATGTTACACCCTATGAATATTGAATACGTGAGAGGCGGTTGTACCGAAGGGACTTCGAAGTGAAACAGCTCGTAGCGCATTTCCTATTGGCTTTGTTCCTTGTAAGCTTAGTCGCCGGCGGCGTCGGCGCGCAGCAAAAAATTGCCGCGAGCTATCCGGGGATCGCCGGATACAATATCCCTTTCTGGGTTGCCCTGGATAACGGAGAATTCAAAAAGGCAGGGCTGGAAGTCGATCCGGTCCTCATATCCGGCGGTTCTAAGAGCATGCAGGCGTTACTTTCCGGCGGGCTGGACTTCGCCCACGTCAGCGGCGGTGTCTCAGTGCAGGCTGCCCTCAGCGGCGCGGATGTCACTATCATTGCGACGGGCTCGAACTCCATGTCCGCGGGCGTCATCGCGGCGAAAGAGATCAAATCGTATCAGGACCTTAAGGGAAAAAAGGTCGGCATCGCCAGCTTCGGCGGCAACAATGACATCGGCTTCCGGTACGCCTTCAAAAAGAATGGTATCAATCCCGATAAGGACGTAACTTTTTTACAGCTCGGTGGCGAGAGGAATCGGCTGACGGCGCTGGAACGAGGGGCGATCTCCGCTACCATCATGTCGCCTCCAGGACTTTTCGTGGCCGAAGGGCAAGGATACAGTCGGCTCGGCGATTTGAATGCGATGGGTATGCGTTATCCGGAGTTGTCGATTGTGGCTCGCAAGCGCGACCTAAAAGAACGGCGCGACGTGGTCCGAAGATATTTGCGTGCCTATGTCGATGCCGTGCGCACGATGAAAAGCAATCGGGATATGACGGTGCGGGTGATCGAAAAATATATTCACGTCGGTTCGAAGGCGGAAGCAGTCAAGACCTACGATTACTTTGTCAGGAGCATATCCGACACCCTCAGGACCGAGCGCGAAGGGATTACCGAGTTTCTCGCGAGCCTCGAACCGAAAACTCCCGGCGCGGCGAAACGAAACCCGAACGATTTTATCGACGAATCGGTGCTGGAGGAGGTCTTGAAAGCACGGTAGGGGTGGGTTTCAAACCCGCCCCTGCGTCTGGATTGCCGTGTGCGCCGGAATGACAAGCTGAAGATTATGGAGGCATTTGATGGCCGGTAAGAACGAAACCTATGACATGCTCCTCAAGCTGGTAAAGACCCGCATGAGCGTCCGCAAGTTCCGGCCCGATCCGATCCCCGAAGAGACGATCGAAAAGATTCTCGAAGTTTCCCGTTGGGCGATGTCAGGCGCTAACTCGCAGCCGTGGGAATTTATCGTGGTCACCGATCCTGACACCAAGAAACAGTTGCGTGACGCCTACTCGGAATACAACACGGACTTTATCTTCTGGATGGAACAGCAGCGCGAGTACAACCTGCGCCATCCCTCCTATCAGGTGAAGAACGATCCGCACGAATCGCTGAGATTCAACAAGGCGAAGGCCAATTGGCATCAGGCGCCCGCCGTCATCATCGTGCTGGGCGACGGACGGCGGCAGTGGGGCACGGTGATGGGCGCGCATACCTTTGGCCGCGATCAGTCGCATCTCACCGACGGCCTTGCCAACGCTTCCTTCTTGCTTCATCTCGCCATCGCTTCATTGGGGCTCACGTCGGAGTGGGTGTCGATTCACATTGAAGAACCGTACAAACGCATTCTTGGCATTCCGGATCTGTTGAAGGTGTATCTGATTATCCCGATCGGCTATCCCGACGTTCCCGCCCGCGAAGGGGTGCGTCGCCCGTTGCAAGACATGGTTCATCGCGAGCGCTACGACATGAGCAAATATATGTCCAACGAAGATGTCATCAAGTATCTCTACTCTTTACGTGAAGCCACGGTGCCGATACATTCGGCTTCCCGCGCGGTCACGGCGGACGAGAAAAAGTAAATGGTTCAAGCCGTCAATCCGATCACCGTGGAAGTCGTGCGCAATGGACTGGCCCACATCGCCAATGAGATGGCCACCGTGCTGCGCAAGACTTCCTACAACATGATGATCTACGAGGTGCGCGACTACTGCGTTGGCATCGTCGATCCGGAAGGCGCCATCCTTTCGCAAAACTTCGGCGCGCTGCCGATTTTCCTGGCCGATCTCGGCCCGGCCATCGTCGATGGGGTGCGAATGCACGGCAAAGACGACTTTCAGCCGGGCGATGTGCTGATCATGAACCACCCGTATGTTTGCGGGCAACATCTCAACAACGTAGTGGTGTATACCCCTTTTTTTCATCGCGGCGCGCTGGTGGCGTTTCTCGCCGTGCGCGCCCACTGGATCGATATCGGCGGGACGCGCGTCGGTTTCGGGTACAGCGGAACCCGCGAAGTTTACGAGGAGGGGTTGCAGTTTCGCTCGCTCAAGCTTTACCGCGGCGAACAACCCAATCGAGATTTATTTCAGCTGATTTCAGATAATGTGCGTTTCGCCGAATCTTGCCTGGGCGACTTGCGCGCGCAGATTGCGGCCTGCCGTGTCGGCGACCGGGGTCTCGGCGAGCTGGTGAACCGCTATGGGCTCGATGTTTTCTTGCGCTGCGTGAGAGCGATAGGGGATCAGTCCGAAGCCTTGGCGCGGGAGCAAATCTCCCGCATTGAGCCCGGGAGTTACGAAGCGGAGGCGCTTTTCGATAGCGACGGCGTTGATCTCAACCGCCCTGTGCTGCTGAAGGTGAAAGTGGAAGTGTCCGGCAGTGAAATGACCATCGATTTTTCAGAGCTCAGCAATCAGGTCCGCGGCTCTATCAACTCCGGCGAGTCGGGAGCCGTGGCCGCGGCCCGGGTCGCATTCAAATCTCTGATCAGTCCGTTTTCGCCCATCGATGAAGGTTGCTTCCGTCCTTTGAAGGTTGTCATTCCCACAGGAAAGATTCTCAGCGCCACACCGCCGGCGCCCGTGGGCAATTGGAGCCGAACGCTGCCCACGGTGGTCGATCTCATTCTAAAGGCAGTTGCGCCGGCGGTGCCGGACAAGGTAGCCGCAGGCCACAAGGGAGACATGGGCGGGTATGCGTTCTTCGGCGACGATCCGCGCACGGGGCGACGATTCTTGTGCCAGACGATTATGGGTGGGGGTTGGGGCGGACGCGTGCACGAAGACGGGGAGAATGCCACGGTCTCGATCTGCCAGGGCGACGTGCAAAATGCGCCGGTAGAATTGCAAGAGCTCTATTATCCCGTGCTGGTGGAACATCATCGTCTCCGCGATGGAAGCGGCGGGGCGGGAAAATTTCGCGGTGGATTGGGGATCGAGATTGCGGTCCGCGTACTGTGCGATGCATTTGCCAATATCAATATCGAACGGACGCGCACGCCGCCGTGGGGACTCTTCGGCGGACAGTGCGGCGAGCCGGCAAAAGCGTTGGTTAGGCAGTCGCCGGATGAACCAGGCGCATGGCTCACGAAACGACCCAACTATCCGCTACAAAAAGGCGGCAGCGTCACATTTTTCACGGCGGGGGGCGGCGGCTATGGTCCCGCCGCAGAGCGGCAGCGTAATCTCATCGACCGCGACCATAGGCTTGGCTATGTAAAGGCAGAGCGTGTATAACGACCGGTAAGCTCAAACCCGTTCAAATCGTTCAAACCGTTCGAGCTGTTCAAGACGTTTTGAACGGAGTATGCGATCCAACGCTTGAACGGCGTCGCCCGCGCGGCGAGACGGCGTCATTGAGGAGAGGCTATGAACGGACAGCAAGAATTTGACAAACGCGTAGAGAAGGTTCGGCAGGCGATGCGCGAGAAGGGGTTGCAAACCCTCCTCGTTTACGAATCGGGACGGCACAATTTTCTGCGCATGAATTACGTCGCCTATCTTAGCGACTTCATCAGCGTCGGGCCGGAAACGATTCTGGTATTGCCGGTGGAGGACCATGCTACGCTTTATCTTGCGCCAGCTTGGGATATTCCACGAGCAAAGGAAGAATCGTGGGCATCGGACGTCCGGCCATTGAAAGAATTGTGGAATCGATTGTCGAATCTCTCAGGAAGGGCAGGCCTCATCGGTAGAGAGGCGATGCATGTGGATCTCCACGATGAGATTGCCAAATCTCTCAACCAAACCCCGGTAAATGCGAAGGACATCATCGAAAACATGGCGCGATGCAAAAGCGCCTTCGAACTGGAACGATTAAGACGAGCAGCGACAATTGCCGACGCCGGCGTGCAAGCGTTGCACGAGGACGCGCACGTCGGTCTCAAGGAGTTCGAGCTGGCCGCGATCGTCGAATACCGCATGCGGTCTCTCGGCGCCGAAGATAATTTCGGCATGGTCGTGGCAAACAATCATAACCAGGCGCTGCATCCGCCGACGGACCGAGTGGTTCAACCCGGCGATATCGTCATCGGGGAAATCACACCCTGCGTCGGCGGCCTCTTCGTGCAGATTTGCCGCACGATGGTGCTGGGGCAACCGCCGCCGGTTGTTCACGAGAAGTACGCCATTCTTAAAAAGGCGATGGGGTTGGGATTGGATGCGGCAAAGATCGGCAAGCCTGCGAGCGATGTCGCCGCGGCGATCAACGGGACGCTCTGCGATGCGGGCTATGAGAAATATTGCCGGCCGCCCTTCATGCGCGTGCGCGGCCACGGTCTCGGCTGCGGCTCGTCCGCTCCGGGCAACTTGGAAGACGGGAATCAAACAAAAATGGAAGAGGGGATGACGTTCATCATTCACCCCAACCAGTATATTCCCGAGACGGGATACATGACGCTCGGAGATACCATCGTGATGACTCCGTCTGGCGCTGAGCCGATGACCCGCTCGTCTTGGGATATCTACATCAAGGATTAAAACGTAATGAGACCAAACGGCTTAAACGCATTAGCGTTGTAGGATGGGTTGAGCCATGCGATACCCATGCGGGCAGGTGCGATGGGTATCGGCGAAGGCGCCTCCAGCCATCCTACCGCGTTGCGACAGTTCAATGAGGGAAAGATGATTTTTAGCCGCCATTCAGTTCTTAAGAGAGGTTGTTCCACCTGGGACAAACAGCAAATGCCCCAGGAGGAATTTCAGTCCCGTGTCAACGCCGCGCGAACAGAAATGGCGCGGCAAGATTTAGACGCATTGGTTGTCTACGGCGACAATTACTCGTTTGCCGAGCTCTGCTATCTCACCAATTATTTCCCCAAAGTGCGCGGCGGCATCGCCGTCGTGCCGAAGAGTGGGGCGATATCACTATTGCTCAATATCGGTAGCCGCGATGTCCCCTTCGCCAAGACTCTGACTTGGGTTGAAGATGTGCGTGCCTCGAACCAAGTTGGCCGAGATGGCGCAGAACTGCTCAAAGAAAAAGGTTTAACGCGTGCTAGGGTTGGTCTTCTGGACTCGGGCAAAGGATTTCCGTTGCCCCAACTCGAAGAGCTGAAAGGGGGTCTGCCGCAGGTCGAATGGCAACCCTGTCACTCGATGTTGCAGCGGGCACTGCTACAAAAAAGCGCGCGCGAGCTGGTAACTCTCCGCAATGCCGGTCACGTGCTCAGCGCAATCTGTAGCGGAGCGAAAAATTTCATTAAGCAGGGAAGAAAGGAGTTCGAAATTATCGCCGATATCGACCGATTAGCGCGTGACAAGGGCGTGGAAGACATCCGCATCCTTGCGGGCGAGAAGCGGCTGCAGCCGCCGAGCTTCAGGATGACCGCAAGCGTGGGAGATCATTGGGCGGTTTATTTTGCGATTCAGCATGAGCGTTATTGGGTGGAGGCGGGCCGCACGTATATTCTCTCTGCTGACCCGAAGTTTCAAAGCGCCTATCAGAAAGCTCAGGAGATCGTGGCTCAGATGGCGAGTCAGCTAACGCCGGGCAACTCGATCGCCGCCATCGACGAAACTGCAAGGAAGCAACTGGGGGAGTTCTACGCCACCGCGTCAATTTACGGTCTTGGTAACGGCATCGGTCTCAATCAGTGGGAGGCGCCTTTCCTGAGCGAAGACGATGCCCGGCAAGTCGGATCGCCTTCGGTTGGCGCCACCGCGCTCAAT
>Ga0335082_10007989_pt1 | contig 11494 bp, 6 predicted proteins | sample Lox_Sample_41_FD_206718 | JGI IMG/M metagenome (GOLD analysis project Ga0335082, IMG submission 206718) | Soil microbial communities from Loxahatchee National Wildlife Refuge, Florida, United States - Lox_Sample_4.1 | ecosystem: Environmental > Terrestrial > Soil > Wetlands | place: USA: Florida... | reverse complement strand
CAAATTGCCAGTTCCTACGTCTGAAAGGTTAACGATACGCCGATGCATGAGGATCCACGATCCCCATGCATCTTGACGGCTTGTGCAGGTGTTCAACAGGTCAATACGGCCACCGCCATCCTACGACCTCCGGCTTGTCAATTCCGTGTTCGTAAGCATAGTTGCGGCAATCGATTTGCATATCGTGGAACTTCTCCTTGGCGTGAGCCCCGATCTGTCGGAGCTTCGGGATACGGTTAATTGCTTCTATCGCCAAGGTGAAGCGATCGATCTCGTTGTTGATGGCCAATTCCATTGGAGTATTGATGTTGCCCTTTTCTTTGTATCCGCGTACATGCATCTTGCCATGGTTGGTCCGCCGATACGCCAAGCGGTGAATCAGCCAAGGGTAGCCGTGGAAATTGAAAATGATCGGTTTGTCGATCGTGAATAGCGAGTCAAAATCCCGATCCGTCAATCCGTGAGGATGCTCCGTGCTCGGTTGCAGCTTGAACAAGTCAACCACATTGATGAACCGGATCTTGATATCGGGGAAGTCGGCGCGCAGGAGCGCGACTGCGGCTAACGCTTCCTGAGTGGGGATGTCGCCAGCAGATGCCATGACCAGGTCTGGCTCACCGCCCTGATCGTTGCTGGCCCAATCCCAAATGCCGACGCCCTTGGTGCAATGCCGGATTGCTGCATCCATATCCAGATACTGCAGATGCATCTGTTTGTCGGAAACGATCACGTTGACATAGTTCTCACTGCGCAAACAATGATTGGCGACCGACAAGAGAGAGTTGACGTCAGGCGGTAAGTAAATTCGGGTCACCGACGCGCTCTTGTTCACCACCACGTCGAGGAATCCAGGGTCTTGGTGTGTGAAGCCGTTGTGGTCCTGACGCCAAACGGTTGAGGTGATTAGCAAGTTTAGGGACGCAATCCCTTCCCTCCAGGACAGGTCATTGCAAATCGATAACCACTTTGCATGTTGATTGAACATGGAATCGATAACGTGAATAAAGGCCTCGTACGAGGAGAGGAAACCGTGCCGTCCAGTGAGCAAGTAGCCTTCGAGCATCCCTTCCACTGTGTGCTCGCTGAGCATCTCCATGACACGCCCATCGGTCGCCAGCTCGCCGCCATCCGAGTCTTCCGGAAAGTATTCGGCAATCCAGAACTTCTTGCTGACTTCATAGATGTCCTGCAGTTTGTTTGACGTGTTCTCGTCGGGGCCGAAGACTCGAAAGCGATCGATGTTCGACTTCATCACGTCGCGAAGGAAGGCCCCGAGCGGGCGGGTATTCTCCGCTTCGACTTGTCCCGGCTTGTCGAGTTTCAGGCGGTATGCGCGGAAATCGGGCAGCCTTAAGGCTTTCTTGAGGAGTCCGCCGTTCGCGCGCGGATTTGCACTCATTCGCCGTTGGCCTGTAGGCGCGAGCGCTCGGAGTTCAGGAATGAGCTTGCCATTCGCATCAAACAGTTCTTCGGGTTTCTGCTCGCGCATCCACTTTTCGAGAACCTTGAGACTTTCCGGGTTCTTCTTGACATCCGCCATTGGTACCTGGTGTGCTCGCCAGAAGCCCTCGAGCCGGTGACCGCCGACCTTCAAGGGCGCTGTCCAGCCTTTTGGCGTACGCAGAACAATCATCGGCCATCGCGGTCGACTGGCTGTTCCAGAGCGTCTGCATTCCTCCTGAAATCCTCTGATCTCAGAAATGCAGTGCTCGACTGTGGCTGCCATTGCCTGGTGCATGCTATCGGGGTCCGAGCCTTCCACAAAGTACGGCGTCCAGCCGTAACCTTTAAACAGGCTCTCCAATTCGTCGTGGCTGATGCGAGCAAGCAACGTCGGGTTATTGATTTTGTATCCGTTGAGGTGAAGGATCGGAAGCACTGCACCATCACGAATAGGATTCAAGAATTTGCTGATGTGCCAGGAGGTCGCAAGGGGGCCTGTCTCTGCTTCGCCGTCTCCGACCACCGCGGCGACGATGAGATCGGGATTGTCGAAGGCCGCACCACACGCATGAGAAAGCACATACCCAAGTTCTCCGCCTTCGTGGATCGAGCCTGGAGTCTCGGGAGTACAGTGGCTGCCGATGCCGCCGGGGAAGGAGAATTGCCTGAAGAACTCCCGCAGCCCGGCGGTGTCTTCACTTTTGTCGGTGTAGATCTCGGAATAAGTGCCCTCCAGGTAGACCGGTCCAAGGACGCCGGGAGCCCCATGTCCAGGTCCGGCCAGGAAGATCATGTCCAGGTCGTATTTCTTGATCAAACGGTTGATATGAATGTATGCGAATGCGAGGCCGGGACTCGCCCCCCAGTGTCCGAGGAGCCTGTTCTTGATGTGCTCCGGTTTGAGGGATTCTCGCAGGAGGGGATTTTCTTGCAAGTAGATCATGCCAAGGCTCAGATAGTTGCAAGCCCGCCAGTAGGCATGAAGTTTATTCAAGGCGTCAGCACTGAGCGGCTTTCCTTGAATTGTAGATCTCGCCTTGCCGTAGGCGCTCAGGGATTTCAGCTCCGTTGCTTCCGCGACGGGTGGTTCCATCGTTCTGGTTGCCATTTCTGTTTCTCCTTCTTAGTGCTCAAAACACTTCAGTCTTCGATAGTGCGGTCTAGTCATCCTCGAATCCCGAGCCTGCAATTAGGACGACTACAGAGCGAGCCGCTGCTCGGTACGTGCGGCTGGGTACTTGTGGCGCCGATCGCCACTCGACGATTTCATGCGGCGGGTCGAGCGCGGTATCGATCCATCGCCGCCATGTGTCACACCCGCTGCGTGACGGCAGCTCGAAATCAAGAGGTTCCCAATACGCATTGAGAATCAGGTGGAGCTGCAGACCTTCCTTGGCCAGTTCCGCGCCGAACGCTATGCTGTGCGAACAGGGGCTCCAGTCGGGCCGCTCCAGCGTCACGCCGTGCCAGGCGTGTTTGGAATCGCGGAGGAATTGGTTCAGGCTCAAGCGGCTGTGTTCGGGGCCTACGTTCCTCATCAAACGCCGGGCGTTAAGGAGTCGTACGAACCTGTGCACGTCGGCATGCTGCTGGAGCAGCGTCCAGTCGAACCAACTCCTCTCGTTGTCCTGGCAGTAGGCGTTATTGTTGCCGCGCTGCGAACGCCGCATCTCATCACCCATCACAATCATGGGCACGCCAAGGGAAAGCAGTGTGAGGGTCAGGAAGTTCTTGACCTGTCGGTTGCGCAGTTTCTCGACTTCCGGATTATCGGATGGCCCTTCCACACCGCAGTTCCAGCTTCGGTTATCGTCAGCGCCATCGTGGTTACCCTCGCCGTTTTCCTCATTGTGCTTCGTGTTATATGAGACCAGGTCGTTCAGCGTGAAGCCATCGTGGCAGGTAACGAAGTTCACGCTTTGCTCGGCTTCACGTTCCTCGTGACCGTAAATCTCCGGACTGCCGAGTAAGCGGTCCGCGATCCGAGTTACGGAATGCTCAGCACCGCGAAGGAAATCACGAACATCGTCGCGAAAGCGTCCGTTCCACTCCTTCCAGCTGTCGCCTACAAAGCTGCCCACTTGGTACAGGCCGGCAGCATCCCAAGCCTCAGCGATAATCTTCGTACCCGCGAGCAGCGGATCGGATTCGATATCCCACAGCACCGGCGGGCTCGACATAACGTGGCCAGACGAATCACGTGCAAGGATGGAGGCGAGGTCAAAACGGAAGCCGTCGACGTGCATTTCCTCCACCCAATAGCGAAGACTGTCGAGGATCATGCGCCGGACGATCGGGTGGTTGGCGTTGAGACTATTGCCGGTCCCGCTGTAATTGGAGTAGCTTGAGCGATCTCGATCGAGGATGTAGTAGGTGCTATTGTCCAGCCCACGAAAACAAAACGTGGGTCCGCGATGATCGCCCTCCGCAGTGTGATTGAACACCACGTCGAGAATGACCTCGATGCCCGCGCGGTGCAACGCCTTGACCATATCGCGAAATTCATAGACCGCACTCAACCTATCCTGGCGTGAGCTGTACGCTTGATGCGGCGCAAAGAACGACACAGGTGCATAACCCCAGTAATTGACGTGTTCTGGCGGGCAATCCTGGGCGTCGAATTGGAACACCGGCAGCAGTTCTACCGCCGTGATGCCGAGTTCTTGAAGGTATGGGATCCTTTCTGTCAGGCCGGCATAAGTGCCTCGCATTCGCGGATCCACTCCAGAGCTCGGATGGGCGGTGAAGCCGCGCACATGCAGCTCGTATATGATCGTGCGCGAGGAGGGGCGTTTCAGCGGCACGTCCCCCTCCCAATCGTATGCGTGCGTATCCACGACCACACTCTTCATCGCTGTCGCGGTATTGTCCCCTTCCGTGCCGGCGGCTGTGCGGCTGTAATGTTTCGGAACGACGACGGCGCGCCCGTACGGATCCAGGAGAAGTTTGCAAGGGTCGAACCGGAAGCCGTTCGCCGCATCGCTCGGTCCGTGAGCCCGATAGGCATAGATTTGGCCCGGCTGCACATCGGGTACGAACACGTGCCAATAGTGATAAGTACGGTTGGCAGCGGGGTCGATGTGGATCACGCGCGTGGGGGCCACGTCATCTTCCCACTCGAAAAACAGCAAATCCATGGCTGTAGCGCTACGCGAGAAGACGCTGAAATTGGCTCCGTCGCGCACTATAGTCGCGCCGAGAGGATAACTGCTGCCGGTGCAATCAAGAGACTTGGCTGCTGTCTCTCTTGCCAAAGCGTGCTGCTCGATGACGGCACTCATCACTCATCCTCTGCCCAGCAGTTCTTTTGCGATTAGAACCACGCGTTCCGGTTCAAAGCCAAACTTCTTCTGCAGGGCTTTGAGCGGTGCCGAAGCCCCGAATGTCTCCATGCCGATGATGCGGCCCGATAACCCGACGTATCGCTCCCAGCCGAAGGTCGATGCCTGCTCCAGCGCGATGCGCGCGCCGACGTCGGGAGGTAGTACGCTATTCCGGTACTTTCGGGTCTGGTGCTCAAAGATCTCCCAAGAGGGCATAGAAACCACCCGGGACTTGATACCCTCGGCAACCAGTTGCTCATGTGCCTTCACGGCGAGAACCACCTCGCTTCCTGAAGCGATGAGGATGACCTCGGGGCTTTCTCCCGGAGCATCAGCGAGCACGTAAGCACCGCGCGCAACGCCTGATGCGGGCGCGTACTTGCGGCGATCCAGCGTAGGAAGGGGCTGGCGTGACAACGCAAGAACAGCAGGCTCGTGACGTAGTCGCATGATGTAGCGGTACGCCTCGACCACTTCGTTGGCGTCGCCCGGCCGGAGCGTAACCAGTCCAGGTATCGCGCGGAGTGACGCAAGCTGCTCTACAGGTTGATGGGTTGGCCCATCTTCGCCATCGCCCATGGCGTCATGAGTGAAGATGTAGATGGCGGGCAACTCCATTAACGCCGAAAGCCGCATCGCGGGGCGTGCATAATCGCTAAAGATAAAAAACGTCGCCCCGTAAGCCCGAAGCTTTGACAATGCCAGCCCGTTCACAATGGCTGCCATGGCATGCTCACGGACCCCGAAATGCAGATTCCTGCCGCCTGGGCTATCCGCCTGGAAGTCTCCGGCACCCGTCAGGATCGTTTTGTTCGAGGGTCCGAGATCCGCAGAGCCTCCGAGGAGCCACGGTATGTTCTGCGCGAGGACATTCAGCACCTTGCCTGAGGCTTCACGCCCCGCAATTCCTTTCGGATCGGCTGGGAAAACGGGAAGGTTCTGGTCCCACGCAGCCGGCAGTTCACGCCGCTGCATCTGGTCGATCTCAGTAGCGAATTGGGGATACTTGGCACGATATCCCTCGAACAGCTCCTTCCATTTGCATCGAGCGTTAGCGCCACGGACTCCCACGCCGTCCGCGAAGTGCTCGTAGACACCCTCGGGGACTAGAAACTTCGCTTCGTCTGGCCATCCGTAATAGCGCTTGGTGAGGCGAGTCTCCTGCTCGCCGAGAGGCTCGCCGTGTGCCGCCGCAGAGCCCTGCTTATTCGGTGAGCCGTAACCAATGTGGCTGTCGAGAACTATGAAGGTTGGGCGGTCTTTTGTCTTCCGGAAAATCTGGAAAACGTGCTCGATTCGATCAACATCGTTGGCATCGCTGACGCGCAGGACATTCCACCCATATGCTAGAAAACGCGCTGCAACGTCCTCTGTGAAAGTGATATTCGTGTCGCCCTCGATGGTGATGTGGTTGTTATCGAAAATCCAGCAAAGATTGTCGAGGCCTAGGTGGGCCGCTAGCGAAGCCGCTTCAGAGGAGAGACCTTCCATCAGACAGCCATCTCCGCAGACGGCATAGATTTTATAGTCGAAGAGGTTAAAGAAGGGCCGGTTGTAGTGATGGCCAAGCCATTTTTCGGCAATGGCCATTCCCACGCTGGTAGCAACGCCTTGCCCAAGCGGACCGGTTGTCGTCTCTACGCCGGAAACCCAGCGGTACTCGGGGTGTCCCGGCGCCTTGCTGTCGAGCTGCCGGAAATGACGGATGTCATCGAGCGTCACTGCCGGATGCTCCAGCCTTTCATACTCACTGTTAACCGCTCGTGTGCCGGTCAGATGGAGCAGGGACCACAGCAGCATGGAGGCGTGACCGTTGGAGAGGACGAATCGATCGCGGTTGGGCCAGATTGGGTCCTGTGGATCGAATTGCATCACGCGATTCCAGAGCGTGTAGACGAGTGGCGCAAGCGCCATCGGTGTGCCGGGATGCCCAGACTTGGCTTCCTCTATAGCGTCGATCGAGAGGGTCCGGATGGTGTTTATGCAGAGTTGAACAACCTCCGTGCCAGTGCTCGGTTCAGCGACGTGCATGATGCCCATGACTTACTCCTTATTGCGCCAGAGAGTGACTTCACCCAGCCGCCGCGGAGACCGCTCCTCCAGAGTGCACTTAACCTTGAGAGCTTTCCGCGACGGTTTTTCGGTAACCGGGATGCGCGAGTGTATTTCTACGAACGCTTGCATGTCCTCAACGCTTCCTATGCCATGGATATGAACTCTCAACTAACCATCTTCAGGACAGAGCTCTTAGACGCGATCACATCCATTAGTCCGTTCCAGGATTTGACGAACGACTTGGCTCCTTCTTCTTGCAGCCGCACCGCCAGTTCACCGACGTTAACGCCCGCCTGTGCAAACTGTGCTAGGACTTCTTCGCAATCACCGCCATCAGGCGACAGGATGGAGCCAACGGAGCGGTACTTGGCGAGTGCCTTCAAGGTGCCCTCAGGCATCGTATTTACAGTGAACGGCGCGGCCAGAGCCCTGACGTATAAAATTTCGGAGGCCAAGGGGTCCTTGGTTCCGGTGCTGGCCCACAAGAGGCGTTGCGGGCGGGCTCCCGCGTTGTAAACTCGGTGCCACTGCGGCGACGTAAGCATTGCACGGGCGACTTTGTACGTCCGCTTCGCGATGGCGATCCCGAGTTCGTTGTGAAGCGCGGAGGGGACCGCGTCTCTAACCGCCGTGTCCCAACGGCTAATGAAGACGGATGCAACTGACCCGACGTTTGGACTGAGCCCGGCATCCAGGCGCCGTTCGATGCCCCGCAAGTAGGCATCCGCTGCGGCCAGGTACTGCTCGGGCGAGAACAGGAGCGTCACGTTTACCGGTACGCCGGTAAAGATCAATTCCTCGATTGCCGGCAACCCTTCGTGGGTTCCTGGGATTTTGATAAAAAGGTTGGTGCGGTTGGCCCTCGTGAAAAGATCTTTTGCCGCGCACAGAGTGCTCGCGGTGTCGTACGCCAGCAGCGGTGAGACCTCCAGAGACACCCATCCATCCACTGTGTTGGTTCGATCATGGATCGGCCGGAACATGTCCGCAGCGCGGGTGATGTCCTCCAAGGCCATGTCAAAGAAGAGCTCTTCGCCAGACTTACCCCTAGCCAGATCCGCGCGAATCGGAGCATCATACGCGGTGCTGCTCTTAATGGCCTGCTCGAAGATCGTCGGATTCGAAGTGAGCCCTGTCACGGACAACTCATCGATGTAGTGCTTCAATGTGCCCCGATCCAGCAGGTCACGGGTGATGTTGTCGAGCCAGATACTTTGCCCCAGGTTAGATAGCAATTGCGTCGCTTTCATGATGCGGCCTCCATGACCGGAAACTGATCCAAGCCAGAGCGGTTTGAGGTCTTCGTCAAATCATCCAACCGCTGAAAGTCCTGGGTGAACAGCATGCTTTGGGTTGCCCGCCAGCGCCAATTTCCTTTGGCGCGGCCCGGAACGTTCATCCGGCCTTCACTGCCCAGGTTGAGCAAATCCTGAAACGGAGCGATCGCGAGCGCTGCAGGGGATGACCAGGCAAGGCGGATCAACTCCGGGGCGGCCTCGCGAATCTCGCCGTCGGCCCGCCTAAGGTAGGTCCAAACACGTCGCCTTTCGGCATCTGTCAACTCCTCGAACCACTGGCGAGTTGTGGGGTTGTCGTGGGTGCCCGTGTAAACCACTGTGTTGGCGGCATAGTTGTTCGGCAGGTGAATGTTATCGGCGCGGCCGTCGAACGCAAATTGTAGAACGCGTGTTCCCGGGATATGGAACTCGTCGCGGATGAAGGACACGTCCGGCGTGATCAGTCCCAAATCTTCGACGATGAACGGCATTGAGCCCAGTTCGGTACGTATTGCATGGAAGAACTCGGCGCCAGGACCTGGCACCCACTCGCCGGTTTCCGCCGTCGACACGCCCGCCGGCACATGCCACGCTGCAGCGAATGCGCGGAAATGATCCAGACGAATCACATCGACGTGTGCTAACAGGGCGCGTATCCTGGCGATGCACCATGCGAAGCCCGTGCGCCTATGGGCTTCCCAATCGTAGACCGGGTTCCCCCAAAGTTGTCCCTGTTGGCTGAAATAGTCCGGCGGTACGCCTGCGACAAAGCGTGGCCGTTGTCTCTTGTCCAGCAGAAACAGTTCCGGGTTGGCCCAGACATCGCTCGAATCGGGAGCAACGAAGAAGGGGAGGTCGCCGATGAGTCGCACACCTTTGGCACGAGCATGCTCTTTCAGGCGTTTGCCCTGGCGAAATAACAGGAACTGCGCCAAGCGAACCTGATCGATTTCGTCCGCCAGTTCCCGACGGGCTTGCGTGAGGGCGGATTGTACCCGTTGGACCAGCTCGGGCGGCCATTCGAGATAGTGGGCTCCGTTGTAGCGCAATTTCAAAGCCCGGAAGAGTGCGTATTCTTCCAGCCAAGACGCCCGGAGATGACAGAACTCCTCGTAAGCGGCCAGAAGGTCTTTGCGCTTTCTGCCTCGGAAATTGGCCCAGGCAGTTTTCAACAATTGGTGCTTGAAGGGAATTACGCGGTCGTAATCGATCGTAGTCGCCGAAAAAACCTCTTCACTGTCGTCCGGCGGCAAGAGTCCGTCGTCGATCAGTAGCTTCGGACTGATCATCAACCCGTTACCGGCGAAAGAGGAGAGGCATTGATAAGGCGAGTCGCCGTATCCGGTCGGACCAAGAGGCAGCGCTTGCCACCAACGCTGACCCGCCTCGTGGAGGCGATCCACCCAAACGAACGCAGCCGGTCCAAGATCGCCGATTCCGTAAGGCGACGGCAGCGAAGTGACGTGAAGGAGCAACCCGGAGGCGCGATAACCTGGCGGGAACGGGGAGAAGCTCGCGGTGAGGTTGGGTTGGTCCATGGAGCTTCCTTTCAAGAGCGGAGCGCGCGATTCACCATCTCCCGAGCCTCAGCGACAATGGCTTCCAGGTGAGCTTCATCCTTGAAGCTCTCGGCATAGATTTTGTAGAGATTTTCGGTGCCTGAGGGCCGTGCTGCAAACCAGCCGCTGGATGCCACTACCTTAAGTCCGCCGATCGGAGCATTGTTGCCGGGAGCGGAGGTTTGCTTAGCGATTATCGGCTCGCCGGCGAGTGTAACGTCTTGTACAGCTTCGGGTGTGAGCCTCTCCAATCGCGCCTTTTGCTCGGGTGTCGCCGGAGAGTCAATACGCGTGTATTGCGGTGTGCCAAATTCGGCGGTCAACTCACGATAGTGCTCCCCCGGGTCGCGGCCCGTATCGGCGGCAATCTCGGCTGCAAGGAGGCTCATGATGAGGCCGTCTTTGTCGGTGGTCCATGCCGCCCCGTTCCGGCGGAGGAAACTCGCTCCTGCGCTCTCTTCGCCGCCGAAGCAAAGTGACGCGTTGAACAACCCGCGTGTGAACCACTTGAAGCCCACCGGTACCTCGCATAACAACCGTCCGGATTTTTGTACGACTCGGTCGATCATGCTGCTGCTAACTAATGTCTTGCCGATCGCCGCATTTGCCGGCCACAACGGCCGGTGTGTGAGCAGATAGCGGATTGCCACCGCCAGATAATGGTTGGGGTTCATTAGCCCGGCTGAGGGTGTGACGATCCCGTGCCGATCAGAGTCTGGGTCATTGGCAAACGCCACTCGATAACGATCTTTCAGGCTGAGCAGCCGGGCCATTGCGTACGGGCTCGAGCAGTCCATTCGGATGCGGCCATCGTGATCCAGTGACATGAACGAAAAGGTGGGATCGATTTTCGGGTTCACCACCGTGATGTTCAATCCGTAGAGCGCGTTAATTGGCTCCCAGTAAGGCAACGAAGCGCCGCCGAGCGGATCGACCGCCAGCGTGAGTCCGGCGCCCCGGATGACGTCCATGTCCAAGACGTTTTGCAAGTCGCGCACATAAGGCACGATAAAGTCTTCCTCGTGCGTCGTCCCCGCCTGGATCGCCTTGGGAAATGACATCCGCTTGACGTCCCCATTGCCTTTTCGCAGCAGTGCGTTGGCCCGGTCTTGTACCCACCCGGTAACATCCGTGTCTGCAGGGCCGCCGTTGGTAGCGTTGTATTTGATACCTCCGTCTTCCGGGGGATTGTGCGAAGGCGTAACCACTATGCCGTCCGCCAGGTGCCCCTTCCGAAGTTGGTTGTAAACAAGGATCGCGCGCGAAATGACCGGCGTAGGAGTTGTGCCGTCGTCCCGCTGGATCAATGTGATTACTCCATTGGCCGCAAGCACCTCGAGTGCGGTACGCTGGGCCGGGTCGGATAAGGCGTGCGTATCCTTACCCAAATACATAGGACCGTCGATTCTCTCGGTGAAGCGGTAATCGCAAATTGCTTGCGTGATCGCCAAAATGTGTGCTTCGGTGAAGGTACCTTGGTGCGGAGTGCCGCGATGTCCGCTCGTGCCGAAGCTGACCAACTGGTTGGGGTCGTCCAGGTCGGGCCGACGCGCATAATACTCGCGCTCAAGCTGGGCCACGTCGATGAGCATCCCCGTTGGAGGAGCTTTGCCCGCTAGAGGTGACATCGCTGGGAGGTGTTCTAGGGTACTGGGCATGACTCCAACTTCCAGATATCCGCTGCATATTCGGCAATAGTTCGATCGCTAGAGAATCTTCCGGCGCTCGCAACGTTCATAATGGCCTTCCGCACCCATGCTTCCTGGTCAGCATATAACCCGGTAGCTCTTCGATCGGCATCGAGGTAGTCCTTCAGGTCCGCCAAATGCATGTAGAA
>Ga0335082_10007986_pt1 | contig 11495 bp, 10 predicted proteins | sample Lox_Sample_41_FD_206718 | JGI IMG/M metagenome (GOLD analysis project Ga0335082, IMG submission 206718) | Soil microbial communities from Loxahatchee National Wildlife Refuge, Florida, United States - Lox_Sample_4.1 | ecosystem: Environmental > Terrestrial > Soil > Wetlands | place: USA... | reverse complement strand
CGGCCAACAAATTGTCCTAGCAGTTCGGTTGCAGACACGGCCCTGCTCTCCTTATCGGAGAGAGGACCACTTCGTATGAAATTAGATAAACAGCTCGTCGTCGTGGGTCGCTTCCGCGACGGACGGCCGCCGTCCACGCAAAAACGCGTCGATGCCAGCACGGACGCCGGCAAGTACGCCGCCGACCTCTCGCACAGGCTTCATCACCCCTCTGTGGAAACTGCCCACGACTTCCTGCACGCGGGAAAGTGAATCGTCCAGCACGAGTTCAAGCCGTTCCGCTTGTACGCGGAACCGCTCGGTGAATTCGTCGCGGGTTTTGTCGAAGGCCGCAAGCTGGCGGTTGGCAACCTCTAGAGCTGCCAAGGCTTTTTGGCTAACTTGGTCAATTGTCTCCCGAGCGGCTTTGATTGTGGCGCGGGCTTCGGCGAGTGTCTCCTTCGCTTCGGGGATAAGCGGCGAGACCTCCGCGTGCAACCGGCTGACTTTGCGATAAAGCCCAAACGCCGCCATTCCCAGCACCAGGAGGCCTACACCCGAGAATATGGCCCCGAGTGCGATCCAGAACAGGTATTTGTCCATGCCCGGCGGCGATTACACGCCCTCAATGAAGTCTTCCGATGCGCGGGCCGGAGCAGAGGTCGCCACCGATTCCCGGTACGCCTGTTTCCCTGCTTCAACTGCCGCCGCAAGTTGATCCTTTTGTCTTGATACCGCCTGCTTGCCTTTGTCGACCAAGTCGACCGCGGAGTCCCGCCACTCCCCGGAGCGTCGTCTGAGGTATTCTTTACCTTCTCCAGCTTTCGATTTGATCAGTTCCCGAGTTTCTTCCCCCGCCTTGGGAGCAAAGAGAATGCCTACAGCAACTCCTAATCCCAACCCTAGAAAAAAATAGGAAAAGCGCTTGTCTTCGTCCATGCTGCCTTCCTTTCCCGCAAGTCAGTGCTTGCTGATTTCATCCGCCTTCAGCAAAATCATAGCAGATCGATGCCCTTCTCCAAGCCGAAACTGCTGGCCCGCGAGGAACTGAAGACGTACGCACTTCGGCTACTAGGAGCGCGTTCACTCTCGGTCGCCGAATTGAAACAGCGCCTTCGCCGCCGTGCGAACAATGAAGCGGATGTCGATGAAATCGTCGCCTCCCTCAAGGACCTTGGCCTGCTGAGCGACTCGCGCTTCGCCGACAACTTTGCCGCCGCGCGTCGTGACTCCCAGGGATTTGGACAACAGAGAGTGCTATCTGATCTGTTGAAGAAGAGAATCGCTCCCACTGTCGCAGCACGAGCTGTCACACAGGCCTATGCCGCCACAGACGAAGTTACGCTCATCGAGGAGTTTTTGGCCCGGAAGTTCCGGGGCAAAAAGCTTGGCGAGTTGTTGCGCGAGCCGTCCCGCCTTGCATCCGTCTATCGCCGCCTGCGTCAAGCGGGCTTTTCCTCCGGTCCGTCCATCCGCGTCCTCAAACGGTATGCCGCGGAGGCGGACCAGTTGGAAGGCATGGAAGAGCAGCGGGAAGAATCGTGAAGCCTATTTCAACTCAGCGGGGTTGGACAGAGTCCCGATCTCCGGAACCGAGATCGTGACGATGTCTCCAGGAGCCAGAGCAGAATCTTCCTTCACGATGATGCCCGTGCCGGTTAGCAGCACCGAGCCCGAAGGCACTGGATTGGACCGCAGCAGATACTCCACGAGCGATTCAATCTTGCGATTCAGCTTTGACGTGCTCACGGAGCCTTCGAAGATCCGAGATCGTTTGCGCTCGACGGTGCATGTCATCGTCAGACCGTAAGGATCCTTCAACTCGTCCGGGGTCACCCACCAGGGGCCCAGCGAACAGCAACCCGCATAAACTTTGGACTGCGGCAGATACAGAGGGTTCTCCCGTTCGATATCCCAGGCCGATACATCGTTAGCCAACGTGTAACCAAGGATCACGCCCTTGGCGCCGAGCAGAACGGCCAGTTCAGGCTCCGGCGCCGTGAACTTAGAGTCGGGCCGGATTCCTATTGCCTGGTTATGGCCGACACACACACGGTCCGTGCCCTTGAAGAAAATCTCCGGGCGCGGCGCTGTGAACACGTGCCGGTAAAAGCCCTCCCTCGTGCCGTGTTCCGCATCCCGGAAGGAAGCGGACATTTCGTACGTGCAACCGCATGCCCAGACTTCCTTGGGATGGATAGGCACGCAAAGCGGCACGTCCTCCGGAACCTTCGAGGCACGGGCCGCGGCAATGTCGGCTAAACGCACATGCTCGCGTTCACTGCGATCCAGCAATTCGTTCAGCGTGTAATCAGGAATTGGATGCGCGTGACCTTCGATAAAAACAGCGGCCGTCTCGCGGCCATGCCAGCGGACTTGTCCAATTTTCATGTGTCTTAATACTTGATATAAACCGTCTTGTAATCGCTATAGAACTCCATCGCTGCGGGGCCTTGCTCTTTCGGCCCGAAGCTCGAGTCTTTCGTTCCGCCAAACGGGAGTTGGTACTCCACGCCGGCGCTTGGCAGGTTCACGGTCAACAAACCCGCTTCCATCCCATAGATGTATTCGAACATCCGGCTGAGGTTCGTGGTCTGCACCGACGCCGACAAACCAAACGGGACGTTGTTCGCGATACGCATCGCGTCCTTGAAATCCTTCGCTTTCATAAAGGCCAGGACGGGCCCGAACACCTCTTCCTGCGCCAGGGTGTGCTCTTCCTTGACATCCTTGAAGATTGTCGGCTCGACGAACCAGCCCTCGTCAAAAGCGCTACCGTTCAATCGGCGTCCACCGCACAGCGGCTCGCCGCATTCCTTTCGCCCGATCTCGATGTAGCGAAGGTCAGTCTCCATCTGGTCTTTGTCAACGGCCGGTCCGATTTCGATGCCCGGTTCCATGCCATTTCCAACTTTCAGCTTGCGGGTTCGCTCCACCACAGCCTCGACGAACCGATCGTAAATCGCTTCTTCGACAATGGCGCGCGAGGTGGCCGTGCACTTCTGGCCCGTCGAAAAGAATGCCCCGTTGACCACGTTTTCGACCGCGGCATTGAAATCGGCATCGGCGCAGACAATCGTCGGGTTCTTTCCACCCATTTCGAGCTGAATTCTCAGCCGTCGCTTAGAGGCTTCGCCATGCAGCCAGTGACCAATGGAGCACGAACCAGTGAAACTGACGGCCTTCAGCGGCGGAGCGTCGAGCAGCGCTTGCCCTAGGGCGCCACCGGAGCCCGCGACGAAATTGACCACGCCTTTGGGAATGCCGGCCTCGTGGCACGCTTCGACAATCCGCCACGCGCTCAGCGGAGCGGCCGATGCAGGCTTCAGCACTACGGTATTGCCGCAGATCAGCGCGGGCGCCAGTTTCCATGCCGGGATCGCGCTCGGAAAGTTCCACGGTGTAATCAACCCGACCACGCCGATCGGTTTCCGCACGGCGAACATGTGGACGCGATCGCGCTCGCTTGGCACGAGATGCCCAGCCAAACGCGACCCCTCGCCGGCGAAATATCGAAAAATGTTAATCGCGCGTCGAACCTCGCCCTTCGCCTCGGGAAGTGTCTTGCCTTCCTCCCGCGTCATCTCGGCTGAAACTTGTTCAAAGTTCCTATCGAGAATATCGGCGACTTTGAAGAGCAGCGCTCCGCGGCCTGGGCCGGTCATCTGCGACCATGCGGGGAAGGCCGCCTGCGCCGCTTCGGCGGCACGAGCCACATCCGCCGTGGAACCCTTCACGAAGAGCCCAACCACTTCGCTGGTCTTGGCCGGATTGCGATTTTCGAAAGTGGGTCCTTCCACCCACGCTCCATCAATGTAGTTCTTGAATAGCGGACCGCTCATCAGAATTTCACCTTCGGAGTCGTGCGGGCCCCTGGCTCCGTTTTGAAGTAATCGTCGTTGTGTTGGAACCCGAGCATGCCGGCCACCAGGTTGTTCGGAAATAGACCGATAGAGGTGTTGTAGCGCTGTACAACTTCGTTGTACTTGCGGCGTTCCACGGCAATCCGGTTCTCTGTCCCGGCAAGTTCGTCCTGCAGTCGCAAGAAATTCTCGTTCGATTTCAACTGCGGGTAATTCTCCGCAATCACGAGCAAACGGCCGATCGCGCCATCCAGTTGTGAGTTCGCCTGGATTTTGTCCGCCGGGGTCTTGGCGCCCAGGAGAGCGGCGCGAGCATTCGCAATCGATTCGAAGACGGTCTTCTCCTGTGTTGCGTATCCTTTCACCGTTTCCACTAGGTTCGGGATGAGGTCGGCGCGGCGCTGCAGGGCAACATCGACTTGTGCCCAGGCGCCACGGATTGCCTCTCGCTGCGTGACGAGATCGTTGTTGACCGAAGCGATCTTGCCGCCGACTACCAACCCGAGAACCACGAGAATCGCTAAAACGATGAGCAGTGCTTTCATTGTTCTTGCTCCTGTCGGTCAACGGCCGCGATCACAGCCTGAATTTCCCCCATGTACTGATCGAGCAGGGGAATCGCATCGATCTCGCGTGCCTTTTTCTTTTCTTCGCGGAGATCAACCAGTGTATATAATGCGCGGGGCTCGAAGCAGAACGCTTCGCCCGCCGCCGCGAGCAGAGCCCGGCGCTGGCGCGGCGCTTCTTTTCGCGCCGCCAGCAGGGAATGCCGGATGAGCACCAGAAATGTGCTCGCCGAATCCGCCATCAGCCGAACCAGCATCTCGCGATCGGAGAGTACGGCCGTCGCCTTTTGCCGCAACCGCAAGAGTTTCGATCGAAGTTCGTGCTCGAGTTCCGCGCGGTGGTAGCGGTCGTCGATCTGCAACTCCGCGACAATGTCCTCTCCATACAGCACACGACGCCGCTCTCTCATGTCGAGAAACTCAATAGGAAAGGAGTCAGTGGAATGCAGCACTTCCTCGCGGCTCATCAAGAGCGGCGATGGATGCCCCTGCTCACGCCACCATCGGAAAACCGGCTCGGAATCGGCCAGTTCTCGCGACGTCAGCTCGGTGACGACACAGAAAACGTTCAGGTCGGAAAAGGACCGGTTGTGCTCGCCGGCCGCCGCTGAACCGTACAGCGTCACCGACACCAGCCGTCGCTCGAAGGCATCCTTCAGTTTTTCCGTCAACTGCGTCAACAGTTTTTCCATGGCACGTCACCAGCTTCCCGAAGCGCCGCCGCCGCCCGAATCGCCGCCTCCAAATCCACCGAATCCTCCACCGCCGCTCCATCCGCCATAGCCCCCAAACCCGCCACCACTGGAACGGTAGCCCCCGCCGCCCCAGCCGCCGCCGAAGAAAATCGGAGGGACAAAGCCCCCTCGGCCGCCTCTACCGCCACCACCCATTTTGGAAAGCAGGAGCAGGAGCCCAAAAGCACCGAGAAGAATCAACGGAAGTGGAATCGAGGCTCGCGGCGCAGGCCGCGGCACGCGCCGAATCGGGTCATTCGAAATTTGCACATTCTTCGCCTGAGCGACGCGATTGGCAATTGTCTCGGCCGCTTGGGCAAAAGCCGCGCCGTAATCCCCAGTGCGCAACGACGCCGTCATCCCCCGCAGAACACTACCCGCAAAGCCGTCCGGGATGTACGGCTCCAGGCCGTACCCGACTTCCACGCGGCTGCGCCGGTCCTGAATCGAGAGCAGAACCAGAATTCCTTCATTGGTCTTCTTCTGGCCCACGCCCCATTTCCGAAACAGCAGGTTCGCGACGTCTTCGACCGGCTCACCTTGGAGCGACGGAATTGTCACGAGTGCAATTTGCACACCCGTGGAATCTTCAACGCGTTTGCAGTAGTCTTCCAGGGCGTTGCGTGCGTCCGGTTTCACAACGCGCGCGAAATCGCTGACATACCCCTGCGGTTGCAGAGCGGCAAAGTCCGCGGCTCCGGCGTTGGCCGCCAGCAGCGCCAACAGTGGGAACCGAAAAATGGCATGACTCACGGGATTTCCAACTGCCCCCGATCGATGCTTACGCCATCCAGTCGCCCTAGTAGCGCCAGGCCCGTCAACTCACTGACAAAGAATTCGCGCGCCACCTGCTGCACCTGCTCCTGGGTGACGGATTCGATTCCGGCGAGAAGTTCGTCCAGCGAGAAGAAGCGGCCGAAGTAGAGGGACTGCCGGGCCAGATTGCCCATCCGCGCCGAGGTCGATTCCAGGCTCAGCATCAAAGATCCCTTCAGGTGTTCCTTCGCCCGCGCCAGTTCGTCATCTGACACGGGCTCGCTCTTCATTTTCGACAACTCAGCCACGATACTGTCGACTACCCGGCGAGCCGACTCCACCGACGTCCCACCGTAAATCCCCATGCATCCGGCATCGCGATATTGGTTCAATTCGGAGAAGATCGAATAGGCCAGCCCTTGTCTTTCACGGATATTCTGAAACAGCCGCGAGCTCATTCCGGCCCCTAAAATCACGTTCAGCACATAACAGGCGAACCGCAGAGGGTGCGGGGTCGGATGCGAAGGGACACCGAGGCAGAACTGAACTTGTTGCAGCGAACGTTTGTTCTTGATTTCCAGCACCGGGTGAACGCGCGGTGTCGTCACCTGAGGCGGCGGCGTCCCTGGTTTTTCGCCGCCAAAGTGTTTCTCGGCCAGACGCAGGATTTCTTCGTGCCGTAGGCTGCCCGCTGCTGTCAGCGTCAAGTTGTTCGGCACGTAATACCGCCGGTGGTGTCCCTGCAGACGCGCACGATCAAAACTTGCGATGGTTTTGCGCGACCCGATAATGGGCTGGCCCAGCGCGTGGCGCTTCCAGAAGTTGGAAAGGAACAACTCGTGCACCACGCTCTCCGGGTTGTCCTTTTCCATCTTGAGCTCTTCGAGAATGACGCCCTTTTCCTTCTCGATGTCTTCAGGATCAAAGCGAGGCCGGAGCAGCAAATCGGCAAGAATATCGAAAGCCTTGGGGACATGTTCATCCAGCACTTTGATGTTGAATCCGACCAATTCCTTGCCGGTGAACGCATCCAGGTGACCGCCGAGTGAATCCACTTCCCGCGCCAGATCCTCGGCCGTTCGTCGCTCGGTTCCTTTGAACAGCATGTGCTCCAGAAAGTGCGACAACCCGCAGTCGGCGCGGACCTCGTGCCTCGAGCCGGTTCCAACCCATAGCCCGATCGAAACCGACCGCACTCCGGCCATTGCCTCGGTAATCACCTGCAGGCCATTCGCCAGGCTTGCCGATTCAATATCGCGCGATGGGCTCAAGGGAGGATTCATGCACCCGTTCCCAGTGTAACGTCCCAATTCTACTGCCGTTCATCAGATGACAATGGTGGTAGCTTGATCCCACTGCTCATCTTCGCGGCAACTTACTTTGTCCTCGCCTTTGGCAGCATCCCCCGCTTCCGCATCGACCGCACTGGCGCTACGATCATCGGCGCGGCGCTCATGCTAGCCACCGGCACCTTGTCTTTCGATGAGGCTATGCACGCCGTCGATCACGAGACCCTTGTCCTGCTCTTCGGCATGATGATCGTGGTCGCCAATCTTCGTTTGGCGGGGTTCTTCCGGTGGGTTGCCGCATGGGTGGTCCGCCATGCCCATCGTCCGCTTACCCTGCTCGCCGGAATCGTTACCGTGGCCGGCTTCTTTTCCGCCGTATTCGTGAACGACACAATGTGCCTGGTGTTGACGCCTCTGGTGCTTGAAGTCATGCAGGCGCTCCGCCGCAATCCACTTCCGTACCTGCTCGCCGTGGCCATGGCCTCCAATGCGGGCAGTGTTGCGACCATCACCGGCAATCCTCAGAACATGATGATCGGCAGCCTCTCGCGGCTCTCCTACGGCACTTTCGCCGCTGCCCTAACCCCGGTTGCCATCATTTCGCTCGTCGTAGTCTTCGCGATCGTTGCTCTCGTCTATCGCCGCGAGTTCTTCCATGCGCCCAAGGTGGAGGTACCACCGATGCGCGTACGCGTGAACCACCTGCTCCTCATGAAGTCTCTGATCGTATCCCTGTGCATGATGGTTGCATTCTTCGCAGGACAACCCGTTTCCGCCGTGGCCCTGATCGGCGGCGCCCTGCTGCTGATCACCCGCCGCGTCAAGCCCGAAAAGGTATACCACGAGATCGACTTCTCTCTTCTCGTCCTCTTCGCCGGCCTCTTCATCGTAGTCGCCGGCATGGAGAAAACAGGTCTGCCGCAAGCGTTTTTCAACGAAGCGCGGCGGTTCGGCCTCTGGCGCACACCGGTGCTGGCCGGCGCCGCCGCGCTGCTGTCGAACATTGTCAGCAATGTCCCCGCCGTTTTGGTCTTTCGCCCTCTCGTGGCTCAAATGCCTGACCCGGCTCACGGCTGGCTGACTCTTGCCATGTCCTCGACGCTGGCAGGCAATCTCACCATTCTCGGCTCCGTCGCCAACCTGATCGTAGTGCACCGCGCTCGTCACGAGGCTCCCATCTCGTTCCGTGAATATGCCAAGGCTGGCATCCCCGTCACTCTTCTCACTTTGGCTGCCGGAACCGCCTGGCTGGCTTGGTAGCGTTCCGATATCATCGAACGGGGAAAAAACTTTGCGTACTCCGCTCCTGCTCTTCTTCGCGGCCGGCCTTACGACCGCCGCCCCTGTCCGGCTCCGTTCCAACTACCTCGACAATCCTCTCGGCGTCGACACGCCGGCGCCCAGTCTCTCGTGGCAAAGCGACAGCAGCGAGCGGAACTGGAGCCAGTCTGCATATCAGATCCTCGTCGCAACGACGCCTGACCGCCTCTCCTCCGGCAAGCCTGACGTGTGGGACAGCGGCAAGCAAACTTCCGCGCAATCGGTGGACATCGCCTACGCGGGGCCTGCACTGAAATCCGGCCAGCGCTACTACTGGACCGTTCGCGTGTGGGACTCTGCCGGCAAACTCTCGCAGTCTGCTGTGCCCGCCTGGTGGGAAATGGGCCTGCTCTCGACCGGCGATTGGGACGGAGCAAAGTGGATCAGCCGTAAAGATTCCGAAAACGAGACCGACCGTTCCGGCATTCGCTGGATCTGGGCTCCTGGACAGGACGCGACGGCGGTTCCCGCCGGATCGAGTACGCGCTTTCTGCTTGAATTTCTGCTCGCAAAGATGCCCCGCAACGCCGCCTTATATCTCGTCTCGCGAGCGAAATTCGCCGCCAAAGTGAACGGCCGCGATGCTGGTTGGAAGGACGGCCGTTTTCTCGAGTTCGATCGCGAAGACATTACTGATCTCGTCCACCCAGGCGAGAACACGATAGAAGTCACGGTCACATCCGGCAACCGCCCCGGCAAGGGCGGCCTTGCCGGACTGCTGAAGATCACCCATGCCGACGGCTCTATCCAGCGTTTTCCGACCGGAGACCCGGCCTGGAGAAATGCCAGCGTTTACGCCGATCTCAGCGACAAGCGGATGGCTCCCGACCCCGGCCCGTTGCCGAACCCGGCCGCCCTTCTACGCAAGGCGTTCACCATACAGAAAGGCGTGAAATCCGCCCGACTCTATGTGACGGCGCTGGGCAGTTACCTCGTCTCTCTCAACGGCTCAAGAGTGGGGAACGATGTACTGACACCGGAACTGACTGACTATCGAAAGCGGCTCACGTATCAAACCTACGATGTGACCCAACAAATCACCCGCGGCGCCAACGTGGTTGGAGCCATCCTCGGCGACGGTTGGTTCGCCAGCGGCTACAGTTGGACGGGAACACGCTTCTACTTCCTGCCGCCACCTACCCGATTTCTGGCCCGGCTGAATATCACCTACTCCGATGGTTCGGCTGAAAGTATCGTCACCGACGACACCTGGCGAACCGCCGCCTCACCCGTCCTGCACTCTGAAATCTATGCTGGAGAAGTCTATGACGCGCGCCTGGAGTCGCCCGGCTGGGACAAGCCTGGACATCGGGATGCAAATTGGGCTTCGGCCGTAGTGTCCGATCCGCTGCCCGGTCTCCTCGTTGGCACCGCGTCCCCGCCCGTCCAGGTTGTCGAAACCGTAAAGCCGGTCCGCATCACGAAGGCGCCGAACGGCGCGACCATCTTTGACCTAGGCCAGAACATGGCCGGCTGGGCCAGGCTCCGGGTCACAGGCCCCGCCGGGACGGTAGTCCGAATGCGTTTCGCTGAAATTCTCGCGCCCGACGGCAACATCTACACCGAGAATCTGCGTAATGCCAACGCGACGGACGTATACATCCTTCGTGGAGGTGCGGAGGAGACGTTCACGCCCCACTTCACCTACCACGGTTTCCGTTTCATCGAAATCACCGGATACCCCGGCCAGCTCACGGCGGACAAGATCACTGGAGAAGCCATCAGTTCCGCCATTCGTCCTACGGGAACGATTTCGACCTCGAACGATCTCATCAACCGCATGTACCGCACCGCCGTCTGGGGCCAGCGCAGCAACTTCGTCAGCATCCCCACCGATTGTCCGCAGCGCGACGAACGCCACGGCTGGATGGGCGATGCTCAACTCTTCTGGCGCACCGGCGCCTACAACGCCGACATCGCCGCGCTTGGCCGCAAGTGGATGCGCGACGTTGTGGACGCTCAGACTCCTCAAGGCGCCTTCGCCAATACCTCGCCAGAGATCGGCGGCTTTTGGGCAGGCCCGGGAACTCCCGGTTGGGCTGATGCCGGCGTAATTGTTCCGTACACCGCGTGGCTCCAATATGGCGACACGGGCATTATCCGCGAGAACTGGAATGCCATGGAACGCTACCTGGCCTACATCGAAGGTGGCAATCCCGATTACCTGTGGAAGAAGAGGGTGGCACAGAACCTTGGCGACTGGTTGCCCGTAAACAGCAAAACGCCGCGCGACCTTGCCGCCACCGCCTACTGGGCCTACAGCGCCAACCTCATGTCGCGTTTGGCGCTCGCGATAGGAGAGGACGCCGAATCCAAACGCTACGCTGATCTCTTTGAGAGAATCCGGTCTGCCTTCCAAAAGGAATACGTCCAGCCGACTGGCGTTGTGGGGAGCGGTAGTCAGACATCCTACGCCCTGGCTCTCTACATGAAACTCGTGCCGCCTTCGCTCGTCGCCGCCGCCGTTGACAACCTCGTAAAGGACATCGAAGCTCACGACGGTCATCTCACAACTGGATTTCTCGGCACTCCGCCGCTGCTTCCCGTACTCACCGATAACGGCCGCGCCGCCACCGCATACCGCCTGCTGCTCAACGAGACGTATCCTTCCTGGGGCTACATGCTCTCAAAGGGCGCGACCACGTGGTGGGAGCGATGGAACAGCGATGAAGGCGATCCTGCCATGAACTCTTTCAACCATTTCGCCTTTGGCTCGGTCGTCGGCTGGATCTACCGCGCGGTCGCCGGCATCGATGCCAGTTCCGAAGCCCCCGGGTTTAAGGAAATCATCATCCATCCTCGACTGGACGCTCGCGTGACGCACGTTCGCGGCGAGTTCGATTCGGTCTATGGGAAGATAGTCAGCGATTGGACCGGCACAGCCAAAGGTCCGTTCACACTGAAGGCGACCATCCCACCCAATACCACGGCACGAGTCTATCTGCCCGCGATCCCGAACGCGCGCCTCACGGAAAGTGGGAAACCCGC
>Ga0335082_10007984_pt1 | contig 11496 bp, 12 predicted proteins | sample Lox_Sample_41_FD_206718 | JGI IMG/M metagenome (GOLD analysis project Ga0335082, IMG submission 206718) | Soil microbial communities from Loxahatchee National Wildlife Refuge, Florida, United States - Lox_Sample_4.1 | ecosystem: Environmental > Terrestrial > Soil > Wetlands | place: USA... | reverse complement strand
CGGCGATAGCCGGCGCGCTGCTCGCGCGCCCGGTCCTGCTCCACCTCGCCGGCAACGAGCTGGTCGCGTTGCCGGATATCCACTACGGCGGCGCGCTCACTCGACGCGGGAGATTCTGGACCCGTCTCGCGCTGCGCCGCGCCTCGACGATTACGGCCGCAAGCGAGCCGATGCTGGCGAGCCTGCGCACGCTGGGCTTCACCGGGAGCCGGGTCCCGCTGGGCGTCGATCTGTCCCGATGGCCGACACGAGAGCCTCGACGCCGCTCCGATCGCGCGGCCCGTCTCGTGCACGTGGGGAGCCTGAACGGTGTGAAGGACCAGGAGGTCCTGCTCGAGGCGGCACGTCAGCTCACCGCCCGCGGAGTCGATTTCCGTCTCGACATCGTCGGCGCCGACACGGTAAACGGGCGGCTCGAGCACCTCGCCGATGCGCTGGGGCTCGGCGGGCGCGTGCAGTTTCACGGGTACGTCCCTCACCCCCGTCTGTATCCGATCGTGGGCGATGCGGACCTGCTGTGGATGTCCTCGCGCCACGAAGCGGGACCGGTGGCGGTGCTGGAAGCCGCGGTGCTTGGCGTGCCCACCGTGGGAACGTCTGTCGGCCACATTGCCGAGTGGGCGCCGGACGCAGCGGTCGCTGTCCCAATCGGCGATGCGGCTGCGCTGGCGATTGAGACCGAAGGGTTGCTGCGCGATGACGCGCGTCGCCTGACCCTCGCGCGCGAAGCGCAACGTCGCGCGCTGACGTGTGACGCCGACTGGACGGCCGCTCGGTTTGCACAACTCTATGACGCATTGATCGCCACGGCCCCGCGGGCGCGGGTGAATCGCGCCGCGTAGCGTCCTGTGGATTCCCGTCTCGTTTCGGTCATCATCCCGACCTACAATCGCGAGGCCTGGCTCAGGCACGCGATCGATTCCGCGCTGGGACAGACCCATCGGGACATCGAAGTGCTCGTGGTGGATGATGGATCCACCGACGGGACGCACGCATACGTTACCGAGCTCGAGCGCGCACACCCGGTGCGACTCATTCGACACGAGCACTGCGCCAATCTCTCCGTGCTCCGGAACGTCGGCGCCCGTCGGTCGCTGGGTGCATACGTCGCGCTGCTCGACTCCGACGACCTTTGGCTCCCCGCGAAGATCGAGCGGCAGCTCGCCGCGTTGACGCGTAACCCCGCGTGCGGCTGGAGCTACTGCAACTACACGTTCATGGACGAGAACGAGCGCGATCTGGCGTGGCAGGGGCGCGAGCCGTGGGCGCCGTGCGGCGGCTGGATCCTCGAGGACCTGATTCGCGTGCGAGCCCAGGTCGCGATTTCGACGGTGCTCGTTCGGCGCGATGTGTTCGACGGCATCGGCGGCTTTGACGAACGACTCACGTGGCTCGAGGATTACGACCTCGCGGTCCGGCTGGCGGAAAAGAGCCCCGCGAGTGCCCAGGCCGAGCCGCTGGTGCGGCGTCGCGAGCGGGACCGCAACCCGACATGGCTTCTGGATGTGCTGCGCTGCGCGAATCTGGTGTATGGCGAGCTGGAACAGCGCGTGGGCTCGGATGCGCTGCGACGCGCCTGCCGGGACACCCGGGCCCGGGTCAGTCTGGACCTCGTCGCCCGGTGCCGTCGCTCCGGGAGATCGGCGGAGGCGCGCCGGGCGTTATGGCAAAGCTTCGCATACGCCGGGCAGCGCCCCCGGTGGTGGGCGGAGCTGGCCAGGACGGCGGTGCGCTCACTCCAGCCAGGAAGCTAGATCGCGCTCGATGAGACTCGCGGTACGGAGAATCTCGTCGCGATAGTATTGCACCACGAGCTTGCGGTCGTCCGCATTCATCACGACCTCGCCCGCCGGACGGCGATACAGCCCGCGCAGCAGGCCGCGAGCTCGGTCGGGGAGCAGGCGGGCGGGAGACCGATCGCCGAACAGCTTGCGCCGGACCGCGTCGAGGAGCGGCGCGCGCGGCACCCACGTCTCATGCTCGCGCGCCGAGAGATCCAGCGGATACTCGGGGTCGACGCCCACGAACTGCAAGACGTCACGAACGACGCGCCGTGCGTCCGCGCGGTAGTCCTCGTAGAGGTGAACGCGAATCTGCTCCCGCGGGAACAGATCGAAGAACCGCCGCAAATGTGTGCCGTATTGCCCCACAATCGGATTCAGAGACCACGGATCGTCTGGGTCCTGGGCCGCTTGAAATTGCTCCCGGAACGATCGGCGCCGCTCCCGGGCGGGAGTCGCGAGATAGCGCGTGAACAGCCGCTCGGTGGGATCGCGCAGGATGAACACGAGCCGGGCTTCCGGAAGGCGCGCGCGGATGGCTCGCGCGGCGCTCGGGAGCCAGAGGTAGCTCACGCTCGCCTCGCCAACGGCCGGCCGGGTGCCCGCACCCTGAAACAGGGCGACATATTGATCCCAGTCGAACACCCACAGACGCGCGCCGGGTGGAGCGCCGGCGCCGAGGTAGCGCTCGGCTTCCGCATGCATCCGGTCGCGCTCCGCACGAACCCGCGGCCGCGCCAGCAAATCCGTGGCGCCAAAGAAGGTCGGCTCCTTCACGGGACTCATGTAGATCGCCGGATGCTGGGCGAGATAGCCGTAGAGCGAAGTCGTCCCGGCGTTGGGAGCGCCGGCAACGATGAATGTCGGAAGTCGCGTCGTGTCGGCCTCCTTTCGACGCCGCTCGCGAGCCACTAGTGTCTAGCGAGGAATGACGAAACCCCGGATGGTCTCGCGCGGGCTCGGGCTGGTGCCCATCGCGCTGTTCGGTCGACCCCTGCACGGCGCCGAGCGCTATCGTCCCTTCTTCATCGTGGGGTCGGGCCGCTGTGGATCGACCTTGCTGCGCGCCATGCTCGAAGCGCATCCCGAGCTGCATGTGCCGCCTGAGAGCCGCCTCGCCCAGGCCGTCCGAGACTTCCGCCGGCTTTCGCGATTGCCGTGGAATGTCGTGTTGCGGATCGTGCTCGCGCAATTCGAGTACGGGGAGGTGTGGGAATCATGGGATCTGACACTCGGGCCCGTGTACCGGGCACTGGACGCAGCGCCGCCCGCCGCCCGGAACCTCGCCGCCGTCGTGCACGCGGTGTACCGCGCCCACGCCGACAAGCATAAGCCGGGGTCACGCCGCTGGGGGGACAAGACGCCGCCGGCGACGCCCGCGCTGCCACGGCTTCAGGCGGTGTTTCCCGACCTGCAGGTGATTCATCTGCTGCGCGATGGACGCGACGTGGTCCAGTCGTTCATGCGCGTCTCGCCCGCGGGGATCCCGCACTTCGCGCGAATGTGGGTCGAGGCGGTCCGGGTCGCCCGCGCGTTCGGAGCACGGCATCCGCGGCAGTATCTCGAGATTCGTTACGAGGACTTCGTGCGAAGGCCGCGCGAAACGCTCGAGCGCACGGCCGCGTTTCTCGACGTGCCCTTCGACGACCGCATGCTACGCCATCACGAGCTGCCGCTCCCGCTCGCGGACGTGGACCGGTATCCGGCGCTGCGTGGCGCGCGCGACCCCGTGTATGAGAGCTCGGTTGGTCGCTGGCGCACGTTTTTTGATCCCGCTCAGCGTGCCGAGCTGGAGCGGCTGCTCGGGGCAACGCTCGCCACCGCGGGATACGAGAGCGGCCTGTGACCGCGCCGCTTCCGGCCGATCGCGCGTACCGACTCTGGGCGGCAACCTACGATGTCGAAAACCCGGTGACGGCGCTGGACCAGATGGCGATCGAGCGGCTCACCCCCCAACTCGCGGGAACGGTCCTGCTCGACGCAGGCTGCGGAACCGGACGACGAATGTCGCGCGCTCGATCGAGCGGCGCGGCGAGCGTGATCGGCATCGACCGCGTCCATGCCATGCTGGTGCATGGCAAGCGCCAGCATCCCGACATGAACCTGGTGCGTGGTGACTTCCGCCAACTGCCGTTCCAGAACCGGCACTTCGATGTTGTGTGGTGTCGCCTCGCGATCGGCCACTGTCCGGACCTGGAGGCGGCATATCGAGAGCTGGCCCGTGTGACACGTCGACCGGGAGCGCTCGTCATCACCGATTTTCATCCAGTCGCGGCCGAGCGAGGACTCCAGCGCAGCTTCCGCGATGAGACCGGTGCCCTGCATGTCGTCGTTCACCACGTGCACGCCGCGCGAGATCACGAGCGCGCGGCGCTCGCCGCCGGCCTCGCGCTCGAGACGATCGTCGATTACGCGGTGGGACCGGCCGTGCGGCGGTTTTACGAAGCCGCGGGACGACTCGAGGTCTACGAAGAGCAGGAAGGCATGCCGCTGGTGCTCGCCCTGCGCCTCAGCGTGCCGTGAGAGTTTTGCTTCGGAGCGCCGGCCGGACCGTCGGGCTCGAAGACGGCATCTGTATCGAGCCTCAGGGTCGGTTCGACTTGACGGTCGAGCTCGGCTCGGGAGAGCTGCGCCCCGGGCTCATCAACGCGCACGATCATCTGCATCGCAATCACTTCCCACGACTCGGCGCGCCACCATACCCGAACGCGTATGCGTGGGGCGAGGATCTCCATCGACGCTGGTCTCGGGAAATCGCGCACGCCTCCCGTCTGCCGGTCTCCGAAGCGCTGTTGTTCGGCGCATTCAAGAACCTCGTCGCCGGAGTGACGACCGTCGTTCATCATGATCGTTGGCGGCCGGAATTCGACTGCGACTTCCCCCTGAACGTGCCCCATCTTCGTTTCATCAACTCGCTCGGCCTCGAGCCGGATATTGCTGCCGCACAGCAGCACCCGGACGCTCCGCGCGGCTCCCCCTTGTGCATTCACCTCGCCGAAGGAACCGACGAGCGCGCCCAGAGCGAGGTCCGCAACGCCCTCGCTCTGGGCTTGTTCAATGATCGTATCGTCGCGGTGCATGCCGTCGGGGTGAGCGAGTCCGATATCGCGACGCTCGCCGCGCATCGAGTGCCCATCGTGTGGTGCCCGACCTCGAACGCGTTTCTGTACGGCCGGACGGCGCCCCCCGACCTGCTCACATCAGGAGTGCCTGTGCTCCTGGGAAGCGATTCCCTGCTGAGCGGCGGGGGAACCCTGCTCCATGAGCTCAGGGCCGCCCGATCATTGGGGTACGTCCCGGATCAGGTGCTGCTCGATTCCATTGGCCGGACAGCCGCGCAGTGCATCGGGCGTGATGCACCGAGTCTCGACCCAGGAGCGCCCGCCGACATCGTGTTTCTCACCCGACCGTTGCTCGAGGCGAGCGTCCAGCACGTGGCCCTCGTCGTTGTTGGCGGACGTCCACGCTACGGCAACGCGGCCTTCCACGCGCTTTTCGAAATGGCCGGCGTCCCCACCGAATCGTTGCGCGTCCACGGAGCGGAGAAATTGATTGCCGCCCCGCTCGCGACGATCGCGCGGCGGGCGTTTGCGCTCACACCGGAATGCGAGCGGATCGTGCGCTGATGACACAGCGTGATTCCGACACCGTTCAGGCGCGCCTGGCCCGCTTCTCGCGCAGCCACCACGCGCGGGATCTCTGGCCCGACATCAGCGAATCGCAATTCCGCAGCGCCGAGCGAGAGCTGGCGCGCGTGGCCGGCGCCGTGCTCGGCGGCGCGACGTCGGGTGTGTCGCTCGCCTGCCCGAGCGGGACGCCGCCACGCTCCTTGAGCGTGGCGGCGGCGATTGCGGGCGTCGGTGCGCTGATCGGGTATTGGTGCGAAACGGGCGTCGTATCTGCGGAACGCGACGTGCACGGGCTGCTCGCCGAACAGCTCAATCAGGGACGCAAACGCGCCGATCGGATGCGCGGCTATCTCGATCACCTGTTGATTGCGTTGGCCGATCAGGGCATCGAGCCAGTAATCCTGAAGGGCACGCATACCCGCTACGCCTATTTCCCTGACCCCGGCACGCGCATTACGAGCGACATCGATCTCCTGTTCCGGCAGGATGATTGGAACGGAGCCCATGACGTGCTCCGCTCCCTGGGATTCCTCGAGCAACGGGATTCGGGCGACCCGGAACAGCGGTACTGGACCCTTCCCGACGCACGGGAAATTCGGGCGCTCGATTTCGTGCACGCGGAGAACGCGTGGTCGGTCGATACCCATCGCTCGCTCGAGCGCACGCCGTTTACGGGACTCTCGACGTCGCTCGGCACTCCGGATTTTGCGACGGCGCCCGTATGGAACGAGTTCTCTCGCCCGGTGCGTGTTCTCCCGCAGCCACTCCTCCTCGCGTACCTCGCGGTACACGCGTCGAGCCATTTCTACACGATCTCGCAGATTCGTTTGATCGAGCTCGTGCTCGTCGCGCAACGCGATTATCAGGGACGCCCCGACCGCTGGGTCGCTCTGGACCGGCTGCTTACGTCCACTCGTACCGGGCGCTTCGCATTCCCGGCGTTGGCGCTCGCCGAGCGTCTCGTACCCGGAACCATCGACTCCCAGGTTCTCGCGCATGCGGGCGACTCGGCGCCGGGCCGACTGCGGCGTCTGGTACGGGATGCGTCGCCGGCCTCCGCGCAACGGCTACACCCTCTTCCGGGCGTGCGCGAGCGATTCGTCTGGATCGCATCACCCCGCGAAGCCTTCGCTGCTCTCTCCTGGCTTGCGTGGCCGCGCCAAGATGGAACGTGGGTCTCTCCCTACCACGCTGTCCGCCGGCAATTCCGCCGGATCACGCGAACCCTCTCCCGCTTCATCCGAAGTCGCTTTCCGACCAAGCCCGCCGTTTAGGCGGCATCTCACTCAATCCGGGCTTTGGCGTTACCTTGAGGGAGAGTCGCGCACGATGCCCTTGTCGTGTGGTGCACGGACGCGATGCCTCGACCGAGGAGATGACGCAATGTTGTACCTGGCGCTTCTCCTCGCCGCCGATACCGGCGCGCACACCTTTCCTCTCGCCATCACTCCCGCCGAATCCATGCAGGTGACCATCGCGGGAACCGGGCAGCCGGTCGTCCTGATCCCCAGCCTGTTCGGGTGCGCGTCGTGCTACCAGAGATCGATCAGCCTGCTCACGCGAGCCGGGTACCGGACCATCGTCATTGAAGCGCTCGGCATTGGGACCGGAGGCCATCCGGAGCACGCCGACTACTCGTTGACGGCCCAGGCGGAGCGCATCGCCGCCACGCTCGACCGTCTTGGCGTGAGCCAAGCGATCCTCGTCGCCCACACGGTCGGCGCCTCGATGGCGTACCGCCTTTCCTATCGCCGTCCCGACCTCGTTCAAGGCATCGTCTCATTGGATGGGGGTCCCGCGGAGGCAGCCGCCACCCCCGGCTTCCGCCGCGCGTTACGGCTCATTCCCTGGCTCAAATGGTTCGGCGGCGTACACATGATGCGCACGCGCATCCGCGCGGAGCTCGTGCGCGATTCGCACGACACGAGCTGGGTGACGGATCAGATCGTCAGCGGATTCACCGCGGGGCCCGACCACGACCTCGACGCGGCTTTGAAGAGCTACATCGCCATGGGACGCTCGCACGAGACCGAGCGCCTCAGCGCGCACCTGAGCCAGATTCACTGTCCCGTGCTGCTCCTCATCGGCGCCGCCCCTCATGGCGGTGGCATCGGGCACGACGAGCTGGAACTGCTGAGCGCACGCGTCCCGCGTTTCGCCGTCGACAGCGTCCCGAATACCGGGCTATACGTGTATGCCGAAGATCCCGCGGCGGTACTCGCGGCGGTTCGGCGCATCGTCGCGTGGCCCGCCCTCGGGTCTGCCGCGACCGCCGGGCAGTAGTCGGCTTCCCGCCCCCCCCGCTTCCCGGGATTCACCCTCCCGCGCTCGTATATCGCCGTAACGCCGTGAGCCACAGCATGCGACTCAAGATCAGCGAGACAATCCCCACGCTCGCCGCGATCAGCGCCATGCCCCAACCCAGCCGACCGGTGAGCGCCGCCGCCGGAACCGTGGTGGTCCAGGCAATCGGCAGCAAGAATGTGAACACAAACCGCAGCGATCCAGGATACGCGGTGACAGGATAACGCGCCGCCTCGAACACGGCATCGAACAGCACCGACAGATTCTCCACCGCGACGAACCAGAATGCGAGACACATCAGCGCGACCCAGAGCGAATACACGACGGTCACAGCCGCCGCGAGCGTGACCAGAAACGCGGCGAGCGTTGCGAGCGACGGGACATGGCCGATGCGCACGAGAGCGTAGCCCGAGAGCGCAAGCCCGAGAATGACGTCCGAGAAGCGCCACACATCGAGTTGACGCGCCGAGGCGTAGAGCTGCGCGTCGACCGGCTTCGTGAGGATCAAGTCGAGCTGGCCGTTCCGGACCTCGCCCGCGAGGTCGCCGATCCCGGGACGCAGTACGGCTTCGATAATTCCGCTCAGGGCGTTGAAGACGCCCAGCAGCACGACCACCTCCCAGAAATCCCAGCCGCCGAGCCGCTCGGCATGACTGAAGAAGATCGCGAGCGTGAGGAGCGCCGTGGCGATGCGGAATGCAGTGCCGAGCAATGAGCCGATGAAGTTGGCGCGATACTGCAGCTCGCTGACCACATTGATGTCCCAGAACGCCCGAAGTACGCGAGCAACCCGCGTCATCCGCCCACCGCTCCGTATTGGCGAACCCCGCGCCGCCACACGACAAGACACGCCACCGCCCAAGCGACGAGCCACGCGAGCTGACCACCGAAGCCGTGCGTGTACTGGGTGGGATTGCGGGCAGCACCGGTCAGCACGTCGACGGGGAACGACAGCACGTACGGAAACCACAGCACCCGCGCTGCAGCGGCAATCGGCGCCGGCAGGAGACTGAGCGGCGCGATGCGGCCCGAGAGGAACAGCGAAACGCCGAACTGTAGCTCCATGATCGACGTCGCACGGGTGGTCCAGAATGCCAGCAGGCCGGTCGTGTAGCCGTTGAAGAACCGGATGCCCGCTGCCAGCCCCGTTGCGAGCAGCGCCAGCGCCCAGCGGGCCGGATCGAACGGCAGCCGCACCGCGGGCCAGAAGACCGCAACGAGAACCCAGAGGAGCAAGATGATCGATGCCGTCCGGGCCTTGTACGCGATGTTATCCGCGATGGCCTCGTGCACCGGTCCGATCGGCCGTGCCAGTCGATAGTTCATCTCGCCGTGCCGGATCCAGCGGTCGATGTACCAGGCATCCCAGGCAAGAGTCAGCTGATTGATCAGCGTGACGCCGAAGAAGTACCGGGCGAAATCGGCGCGCGCGAACCCCTGCACCGTTCCCTGCCCCGCAATCGACCACCAGATCCCGAGCGCGATCGCGGGCTCGGTCACGTTCCACAGCATCCAGATCGCGATCGCCGCGCGATACTGCAGATCGACGAGCCAGGCGGAGCGGATCAGCGCCCAATAGCGCGCCACCCAGATCTTCACGATGCCTCGGCAAATACGCGGCGGATCACGTCCTCGATCGCCGGGTCCTGGATCGAGAGATCGACGATCGCGAGCGACGAGAGCAGCCGGGCGGCGGCCGCCGTGGCCTCATCTCGCGGCACCTCGAGCGTGGCGTTGGGGAAGCGGAATTCGCGCACGGCGCCGAATTCCGCCAGCCGCTCGCGCGTCACGCCGTTGCCGAGTACCAACTCGATGCGCTTGGCCTGCGTCATCCGCGCGACCAGCGATTGCAGCCCGCCGTCATACAGCAGCCGCCCACGGTGAATGATCAGCACGCGCGAGGCGAGCGCCGTCACATCGGCCATATAATGCGAGGTGAGGAGGATGGTGGCGCCGTGCCGCTCACGGTACGTGCAGAGAAACCGCCGTACGGCGTCCTGCGCCGTGACGTCGAGTCCGAGCGTGGGCTCATCGAGAAACAGAATCTCGGGAGCGTGCAGCAGGGACGCGGCCAACTCGCACTTCATGCGCTCGCCCAGGGAAAGCTGCCGCACGGGCTTGTCGATCACGTCCTCGAGCTCGAGCAGCTCGACCAGCTCGTCGCGCCGCTCGCGATACAGCGTCCGGGGTACCGCGTAGATCGCCTGGTTCAGCTGAAACGTCTCTTCGGCGGGAAGGTCCCAGAGCAGCTGCTGCTTGTTGCCGAGCACGAGGGAGATACGCTGCTTGAATGGTGCGCCGCCCAGCCACGGCGTGAATCCGGCGACCTGGGCTTGCCCTGCCGACGGGTAGATGAGCCCCGTCAGCATCTTCAAGGTCGTCGTCTTCCCGGCCCCGTTCGGTCCCAGAAACGCGACGATCTCGCCCCGCTGCACGGTGAACGACACATCGTCCACGGCCCGGACCTCGCGGTAGCGCGGAGCGAACAGCGCGCGCGCCGCCCCCGCGAGGCCGGGATCACGCACCTTGACCCGGTATAGCTTGCCGAGGTGCTCGGCCCGAACCGTGACGGCCTCGCTCAGCGCCGGGCCGACTCCGTGAACAAATGGGCGTACTGGCCGTAGCCCTCCGCTTCCAGCCGCTCGGCCGGAATGAACCGCAGCGCCGCGGAATTCATGCAATAGCGCACACCCGTTGGTGCGGGGCCGTCGGGAAACACATGCCCCAGATGCGAGTCGCCCTGCGTGGAGCGTACCTCGGTGCGCCTCATGAGCAGCTTGTGGTCGGTCCGCTCCCGCACATTTTCGGGTTCGAGCGGGCGCGTGAAGCTCGGCCACCCGGTTCCGGAATCGTATTTGTCGAGCGAGCTGAACAGCGGCTCACCCGAGACCACATCGACGTAAATCCCGGGTCGATGATTGTCCCAGAATTCGTTGCGGAACGGAGGCTCGGTACCCTCGTGCTGGGTCACCTGGTACTGGAGCGGAGTGAGTTTCTGCTTGAGTTCGGAGTCTTCAGGTTTACGAAAGTTCATGAGTGCGGCCCTCCTTGGTCCTGCAAAGCTAGAATGATCGACGTTCCCTGGCACGCCACTTGATCCCGGGAAGAGCTAGCCCATGGCCCTCCGGTCACGCCCCTGGATCGCGTCGGTTGCTCGGTAATGGCATCCGCGATGTCGTGGCGAGCCCGAGGCACATGTCGTCGAGCTCGGGACCCATGTCGTGCAGCAGGAGATCGGTGAAGATCGCACGTCCCTGTCCTCCGTCGGGATTCGAGACCGGAGCAGGCGGCGCGAGAAACCGCACGAACGCTTCCGTGGCAGCGAGATCAAAGGAGCCTCGACATGGTCCGTTCACTCTGGGCTGCGGTCCGCGCGACCGCAGTCATTTCGATCCTGCTCGGAGGAGCTGCCGGTTCGCTCTCGGCCCAGCAGGTGCAGCAACCTGCTTCCCAGACCCCCTCTGTGCTCACGCGGGAGGTCGGTGTGGGGCCTCAACTGATCCCGACCTGGCCCCGATACGAGGCGCCCACCGGGATCCGACCGCTCCGAGCGGCCGCGGCCGATCTCAATGACCAGCATACAGTTGTTCTATCCACGCTCTCACTCGTCCTGATCGGGGTCATCGTAGTCCTGCTGGCTGCCCGGTAGCTCTGGAAGCAGGGGCCCGGCTCTTGCTGGAACCCGGGAGGCGTTCTGGAGTAGAACAGGCAGTTATCGGCGGGTGCACCCGCCGAACGCATTAGCAACAAGAATTGGTTCGTTCGAGGGAGCAGCCGTCCAC
>Ga0335082_10007983_pt1 | contig 11496 bp, 10 predicted proteins | sample Lox_Sample_41_FD_206718 | JGI IMG/M metagenome (GOLD analysis project Ga0335082, IMG submission 206718) | Soil microbial communities from Loxahatchee National Wildlife Refuge, Florida, United States - Lox_Sample_4.1 | ecosystem: Environmental > Terrestrial > Soil > Wetlands | place: USA... | reverse complement strand
GGGCGCTGCGCTAGCCCGGATATTTCATGAAGACGCCCCGGAATGCCATCAATGCCTTGTTTCCACGGGCGCTTGCGGCAGATCGAGCTAAGTACACTGTGTACCGCCGGGCTACTCGGGCGCTGGCGGCCCATTTCCGGCCATTTTTGACATGCCCGCCTCGTCAATAGTCATGGCTATTGGCAGCGGCGGTCGAGTCGAAACTGGCTCGCAAATCGACTCGCCATCATCCCGAGTCCTTCATGAAATATCCGGGCGAGGAACAGGGGGCACCCGATTTAGCTGTGGAGCTCGATCACATCCCCATCTTCGATGCGGTGCTCGCGGCCCACATGCTGGCCATCGAAGCCAGACTTGCCCCACACGCGGGCATAACGCAGTGCATGTACAAGATCTTGGTGCACCAGACGAGCCACGTCTTCGATCGTTTGCCCCTGGCGCAGTGTGAACGGGCGCTGGCGATCCACGGCATGCCCGGGGGTCTTGGTATACACCCGCACGATGCGCAGGTTGCGAAACAGGAAGGAGCCCAGCTCGCCCAGTCCGTGTCCGGTGGCTGCCGACACAGGGAGTGCGGGGTAGCGCACCCCGGTCAGTTCGCGAAACACCTGCAGATCTTGCTCGGGCTCGGTTTCCCGCTCGCACTTGTTGTCCACCAGCAGCGTCGGGAGACGCACGCGGAAGACGTCCTCGTCGCTATCCCCGGCCTCGTCCTCCGCATCCCAGCGCTCGATCAACGTAACGCGCCGTGCGCTGAGCACTTCATGCAGCGCCTGCACCTGCTCGACACACTCGGGCTCGCTCAAGTCCACTACCAGCAGGCAACCGTCGGCGGTCTGCACAGCGTCGGCAATCCACGCCACCGGATGCTCCGGCGAGATCGCCGGAAGATCGACGAGCTGAAAATAGATATCCTCAAAGGGCATCATCCCCGGCTCGGGATGCTGCGTGGTGAAAGGGTAGTCGGCCACGTGCGCATTCGATCCGGTCAGCCTGGTGTGCAGCGAGGACTTCCCGGAGTTGGGCGGCCCGATCAGCGCGAGCTGCGCCGCGCCTTCACGACGCGTAACGATGCTCGGTCCGCTGCGCGCGGCTCCCTTCTTGTGCCCCTCCAGCTCCTCGGACAAAGCCCGGATCTTGCTCTTGATGTCGCCCTGCAGGTGATCCGTACCCTTGTGCTTGGGAATGACGCGCAGCATCTCCCGCAGCCACTCGAGGCGCACCTGCGGATCGCGCGCCTTGCGGAAGTTGGCCTCGGCGGCCTTGTACTCGGGCGAAAGGTTGGCGGGCACGGGCGGGCCCTCCGGAACAACAAGTAGACAGATTACTCGCGCATGGCACGGACGTCACGTGGGGGGTGGCAAGTTCCGCTGCATCGGTCTTCCTGATGGATTCGCGGTTGCACAATTAGTCTCAGGCCCGTCTCAGGCCCACGCTCGCACCGACGACCAGCAGGAGCGCCTACCGGAGGCTGCATAGTCTGCCTGGGCAGCGCTTCGCACGATGCGGCGTGGTGGTCAATTGGCTCGCCATCGGTTCGACGGATTCGGTGAACGCCATCGAGCACATCGGTCAGGCGAGCACTCCTGTGTACTTGTCCAACGGGACGCTGGTAACCACCAGCACGACCACCGCGGGACTTTGGTCCGGCGTACTTGTCCACCAGATTAACCTCGATCTCGCGACCAACATCGTCCCGCCCGTCAATTTTGTCTGGACTGGTACCAATCCCACCGGCACCGGGTTCGGCGGGCCGCTCGGGTCCGCGACTCCGCAGACCGGCGCAAACACGGATACCGCCGGCTCCTGGATATCCTCGGGTCGCTCTCCCAATGGAGACCTCAGAGACCTATACGGGATATCGTCGGATCTCACCGTCCCGCAAAGTGTCGTCCCCGAGCCTGCCACCCTGACTATGCTGGGAACAGCGCTCAGCGTAGGCCTCGCCATCGGCTGGACCCGCCACCACCGTAACCGGCGGCGGCACAGGCCGGAGGCCGAAATCGGTGTCCGTTCAGACGCGCCTTTGAACTGACATCGATTTCCCTTTCGTTCGCCGGGGTAGATTGCGCGACCCGCAGCGGTTGCGGTTCCCCTTGGGCAGCCTGATCGAAGCTTTGCCGATACCGGGCAATCGAAGGACAACGCACCGGGAACCGTACGGCTTCGACACCAAGGACCTGAAAAAAGCGAAGGCGCTGCTGGAAGAGCTTGCCTGCTGAGCAGCATCGGGCGGCTCGTTCTGCGCAGACCAGCCTCTGCTGCTACGCAGCGGGATGTCATTTCATTTCGGATGGCACCTTCGGGCGCTGCGCTTGTGGTACCGAGCGCCGAGAGTTGGCCGAGAACCGCCCTATGCCAATGGCAACTGGCGACCCAAGGCGGACGGATGCGTCTAAGAATGCGGACATCCAAGCAAACCGTGTTCGCCTGTTCATAGCATCAAGATTTGGTGCCGTGTTCGTAACTCCGGGAAGCATAGTCATAGTGCATGGATTGGTGATTGTTATGCGTACGGCTTCACGCGTTCAGTTCTGCGAACGCGATAACGACGTGCGAAGAGAATGCCAGACGATTGAGATCCGTTAGTCCGGCTTTCCCTCCCTGCGTGAGGATGCATCGTTTTATTGGCAACTATCTCCACTACGCCGACGCTCACCCGGCAGGCGTGATGCGCGCGCCAGGTAAGCAGTCGCGCTTGACCATCTGTAAGGAAAGCGTAAGCTTTAACGCGCCTGGAGAACCTCACATGAAGACCTCATACGGTGGGCAGTTGCAATAGTGGAGGTATCAACTATGACTCGACACCAAGGCAGATCTCTCTCGACTGCGATTTTTACATCCATATTGGCGACGCTCTTGTTTGCGGGCACTCCATCTGCAGCAGCTGACGAGGTCGACGGGCTCAGAGTTGCCGATTACTTCATCAGCCACACAAGCGACGAACCTTTCTATGCTCAGCAGAAGCTGGATCCGAGCGTAACGCTTCACCTGAGGGAAGTCGTGCTAGCCGGACGCGAACGCACCGTGACCAAGGATGGCAAAGTTTTGCTCCTAATTCACGGCGCAACCGTCCCCGGGTACGTCGCTTTTGACACCGACTACGAGAATGTTTCCTTGATGCGTTACTTTGCGCGGGCTGGGTGGGATACGTTTGCGCTCGACCTGGAAGGCTACGGCCTATCGACGCGGCCCCTGATTATGGATAGCCCCGTAGGCTTCCCGGACAGCAAGGCGCCGATGCACAGCTACGTGACCGTCAGCAATGTAGAGCGCGTGGTGGACTTTATCCGGGCGTTACGGCGTGTGGACAAAGTCCACTTGTTGGGATGGTCAACGGGTGCTGATCTCGAAGCACCCCTGTACACAATCCGGCAACCCGAGAAAGTCTCAAGATTAGTACTCTTTGGCGCGGGCTATGACGATCCCGCCAGCATGGAAGACCGTAAAAAACAAGCAGCTGAGGACGAAGCGGCAAAGGTGTTGTACAGCCGTCCGTCATTGGCGCGCTGGGCTGGTCTCGGGACCAAAGAAGAGTTTGTTGTCCCAGGTGCCTTCGAGGCCTACCGCAAAGCACATCTGGCTTCCGACCCAAAATCGGGCGAACTCGGTGGCGCAGTGCGTTGGCCTGCGGGACGATCTGTAGACCCGACCTTGTCAAAGCCCTTTTTTGATGCTTCCAAAATTCGCGTGCCCACTCTTGTTATACGCGGCGACGCCGACACTTGGGCTACACGCGAGAATAACCGACGGCTTTTGGATGCATTAGGCAGTGAGGTCAAAGCATATGTAGAGATTCCAAATGCAGGACATTTTCTGCATTTTGAGAAAACCAATAAGCAGTTTTATCGAGCAGTCGAAGATTTCCTCGAAGCTAAGAAATAGCCAGACGTCGATATCTCGCGGAGGAGTTGCTGCGCCTGGAGGGGTTCTCCACCATCGAGTACCTCGAGATTCCGAACACCGAGGGAATTTTGTCCCTGGCGGATCACGGAGTTGATTTGTCGATGGACGGCATCGAGAGCATCATACCGGCGGTGGACGCCGGGAAGCGGGTTGTTGCCTTGGCAGGTATTCATCCAGGCTGCGTGGCGCTGTTCGCGAACGGCAAGATCGATGGGATTCCCGACCTCAAGGGAAAGACCGTCCCTATCGGTGGGTTGAGCACGCCTGAGCATGCTTTCATCTCGAGTCTCGTAGCATAGGTCGGCATGGACCCCGGGCGCGACATCAACTGGGTCGTTACGGGGACGACCGCAGAGTCGATGCGGTTGTTCGTCGAAGGGCAAGCAGATGCATTTCTTGCAGGTCCACCAAGGGTGCAAGAGCTTCGTACGCGCAAGATCGGTAAGATCATCGTAGACCTCCCCCGCGACCGACCATGGTCGCAGTATTTCTGCTGCATGATCGTGGCGAACCGGGACTTTGCGGAGGAGAACCCGGCCGCGACGAAGCGCGCGATGCGGGCACTTTTCAAGGCCGCTGATGTATGTGCACGAGATCCCGAGAGAGTGGCGCGATACCTCGTGGCGAAAGGCTATGAGAAGCGTTACGGGGCCGCGCTGGAAGTGCTGAAAGACCTTTCCTATCGTCAGTGGCGCGACATGAACCAGGAAGACACTGTGCGCTTCTTTGCCCTGCGAATGCACGAAGCCAAGATTATTAAGTCGAGCCCGCGAAAGATCATCGCGCAAGGGACGGACTGGCGATTCCTGAACGAACTTAAGCGGGAGTTGAAGGCCTAGAGGCGATACCGTGAGCGGGAGCGGTGGCGTTGCTCAGGTTCCGAGCCGCGTGTCGTGATGATCAACTTCTCTGCGTCTACCGATCACTTCATGCGGATGTCAACGAATGAATCCGAACTATACCGAGCCGCCTTCAGAGGAAGGACTGAGCATAAAAATTAGGCATGCGAACAGTATCGAACTACTGCGAACGCTTTGGCGGTGATTCTCAGCGCAGTTCGCTCGTGACCCACAGTGCGGTGGTGAACAGCAACAGCGCGCCTGCTTGATGGGCAGCAGCCAATGGCACCGGCACCACCAGCAGGAGCGTCGAGATGCCCAGCGTGATCTGCACTGCGAGCGCCGCCGGCAACAGATTCAGAGCCAGGCGTGTGCGCGGACGCAACGGCAGTCGGCGGGCGCGAAACCAGAACCAGGGTACGAGCAGGAACAGCAGCCAGGCGAGCAAACGATGGTCGAACTGCACCGCCGCCATGTTGCTGAACAGATTGAGGTACCACGGCTCGAGCGTCAGGTATTCGGGCGGCAGCAGGCGGCCGTTCATCAGCGGGAACGTGTTGTAAGCGCGACCTGCGTGGATCCCGGCCACCAGTCCACCGGTCAGCACCATCACGAAGATGAGCACCGTTAACCCGATGGCATGAGCGCGCAGGCGACGGCTTTCCGGATTGGCCGGCGTGCGGTCTTCGGAAAGGAGCTCCAGCGCAGTCCAGAACATCGCGGCGTAGATCAGGAACGCGAGTCCCAGGTGTGCCGTCAATCGGTACTGGCTCACGCGCGGATCGTCCACCAGGCCGCTCTTTACCATATACCAGCCGACTGCGCCTTGGATTGCACCGAGCAGAAAGATCGTGAGCAGACGTCCGACCAGTGCGCGCCCGACTCTGCCGCGCAGCGCGAAGTAGGCCAGCGGGACGAAGAACACGACGCCGATCGCGCGGCCGAGCAGGCGATGAAAGTACTCCCACCAGAAGATGGCCTTGAATTCCTCCAGGGACATCCCGCGGTTGACCTTCCGATACTCGGGCGTCTGCTGATATTTTTCGAATGCCTGCTGCCATTGCGCCTGATCGAGCGGCGGGATGGTACCCACGATCGGCTGCCATTCCACCATCGAAAGCCCGGAGTGTGTAAGGCGCGTGATGCCGCCCACCACCACCATCGCAAACACGAGCGCGCAGCACACCAGCAGCCATGCAGCCACTTGTCTATGAGCGGACCGACTGCCAGCGCCGGACGCAGCCGCGTCCGAGATTCTCACCGAATGTTCCATCGCGCAATTCTAGTCAACCCAGGCTGTGTTGTTGAATCGATGGTGCGAACCCTGTTCCTAGTGGAGGTTATTGCGTTTATGCGGCCGGACGTTGGACTTTCCCTCGGAAATTTAATTCGAAGCAATTTTTTTCGGCCGTCATCCCCTAGATTGGGTAGCCATGCTGGTACTGGTCTTTGCGACCCCGTTCGTGTACTTGAAGCACGCAGATGAGCGAAGCGCGCGCGGTCGACGTACGCTGGCTGGAACCGCCCGATCCGTTCGAGCGCGTACTGGCAGAGTTTGGCAGAGTTGGAAGCGCTCCCGTCCGGCGCAACGCTGCGCGTGATGATTCATCGCGAGACGCACCCGCTGTACCAGTGACTCGCCCGTAGGGGTTACCACTAACGTACGTACCTCGATGCGCAGGGTGGTTCGACATCCGCATCGCGCGGTGATGAGCTGTCTCGCCAGGGGCCTGGTGTCTACAGGTTCATGTCATCACATCGCCATGGCCTCAGCCAGACGGACCTTGTAGCACCGCATGATTTCCCCGGGATTCGGTGCTCCACCATTTTCGGTATAGTTCGCCACAAAAACCGCTGCAGTCGATCGGCGGATACGCGCCTGCGGGCGGATATTTTTTGCCGTGCCCGGGAAGCTGCTCGACGACGCAGGGAAACTCGTGGCATGGGTCGACGGGCATGACCCAGCCTGCGGTGCTTAGCCCTGAGTGGATGCGCTCAACAGCGCCAACAGAGCATGAGGCTGCTTCCGATCCGCCGCATCGCGATCACAACCCCGCCGGCGCACTGGTTCCACGGGATCGCCGCTGATCTTGCGGGCATTTATCGGGCGGAATTGATCGCGCTCGGCATCCAGGTTTTCGATGTTCCTATCGATGCGTTCATGCCGCCAGACCACAGCCAGATAGCCAGGCTGACCAGCGCGTTGCGCGCCTTCGCGCCGGACATGGCCATGGGCCTGAGCCACGGCAGCTATGCGCTGATCTGCCGGCTGCCGCCCCAGCGCGACGGCATGCGGCCCAACTTGTTCACCGACGTGCTGGACCTCCCTACGATCTGCCTGTGGGACCACGCGCCGGTGGAACTGGCCGATCAGGTGCTGGGGCCCTTGCCGGCCAATGCGGCGCAGTCGCGCCCGGACGCACTGGCGGAACTGCGCCACGCGCTGAATCACCCCCGCCTGATCCATTGGTCCCGCGACCGCGGGCAGTCGCGCGTCATGATGGAACTGGGCCTGGCCGCACCGGATCGGATTGTCCACACTCCGACGCCGGCGCTGGCGCCGTTCCTGGGTCTTTCCGCGCCGCGGGGAGCAACTGGCGTTGGCTTCGTCGGGCATGTCTATCAGGCCCAGGTTCCGTCGCGTGGTGCGTGCCTAGATGAACTGGCCTCCGGTGCAGCTTCGGCTTGGGCCGATGGAGCGTTTCCAAGCCTGTGGGATGCGCTCACCGGCCGGGTTGACGCACTCCCGGCCGATCTGCGTTCGCAGCTTCGAATGTCACGCGACGAGACGTTCTTCTGGAGCTTTGCGCACCGCTTCATCGTGCATGAGGCCCAGACGGCCTCCCGTCTTGCTGCACTTGGTGCGGCCGGGGTGACGGTGTCCTGCATTGGAAATCTCGACACTGGTGCGGCCGGGGTGCCAGCCAACCTGATCGCCACCTCGGGCCGCGTCCCGTTCCGCGATGGGTTGCCCGAGGCACTCACCCGGCATGCCATCGTGCTGGACGTCCTCAATCCCGGCTTCATCGAAGGCTATAGCCACAAGCCGGTGCTGGGGTTCGCAGCCGGCGGCTTCGTGCTGGCCAATCGAACGCGCGGATTCGTGGAGAACTTCGGCGAGGCAGGCGCCGCTGCAACCTGGACAGACCACGCCGATCTTGCCGCCAAGATCGACCTCTATCTGTCTCGTCCGGCGCTGCGCGGGGAGATCGGCGACACAATCCGCGCAGAGATCAACGCGGCCCACACGCTGCCGGATGTACTGTGCCGTGTTTTCGACGCAGCCTGGGCGCTGCGCGGTTCGCCACCCCGGTCGCGGTCGCGGTTGATACCCGGCTGGGCGAAGCGGTTGATCTTTCGTGATCCTGCGCGACGCCGGTGATCCACGCAGCGGCGCTGTCTTGCAGTCGGCGCCGTTTCCTGGCCCTTCAGGACTGAGCGCGAATGGCCCGTGATGCAGCCAGCATCTCGTCGCGCGCGCGCGCGAGTACAGCCGGCTCTGCAGCGGCCCAATGGGACAGACGCGCACGCAGGTCGTCCAGCGCCCGGCCGAGCGGCATTGGCGGCTGTCCAGCGGCAAAGAATGACCGCGCGATCCAAGCGCTCGTGGCGCCGAGGCGGGGATACTGTGCAACGACGAGATCGGCAGGTACAGGCAGCCCCCTCGAATCGGCTCGAGCCAGTGCGCCGATACCGAGCTTCACGTCGGCGCTACGGACCTCTCGCGCCAGCATGTCCATCATCGGCGAGGCGAGCACCTCAAAATGGCTGGGCACCCGGAATTCCAACCGCAAGTCGTTCAACCCGATCATGATCTCGTCTATGCCAGGCAGGGCGGCAATCTCGCGAATACGCAGAGCTGCGGTGGCGGTCTCGACCAGCAGCAGGACCTTGGCGCGGCCGCGAACCGTTTCGATGAACGCTTCTGCCTCTGTCGCTGCGCGGAAGAATGGCAGCATGATCGCGGTCGCGCCAAGGCGCAGCGCCTGCTCCACCTCCTGCGGCGTGCCGGAATGCAGCGGGTTCACCCGGATGAACAGGTCGGCACGCCGCACCACCGGACGCAGTCGCGCGAGGTCGGCGAGTACGTGGGTCGAGTGGCGCGCCCGCAGGCCAGTCTGGCGCTCGGCCTTGCCCAGACGATCGATGTCGACGCCGATGCGCGCCACGCCGGCGTCGTCGGCCTCGGCGGCGAGCGCGGGATCGTCGGTCAGCAGGGTCAGCCGGAATGCCTGACCGTATTGCGCCGTCATTGCGCGGTCAGAGGATATCCGGCGCGTCCTTGCTGCTGGCGGGTAGGCGCCAGTTGTCCGGATCGGTGGCGACGTAGACCTGGTCGATTACATTGACATAGCCGGCCGGTAAGCCGCTTTCGTTGCGCAGCGCATGGAACACGCCGGGCGGCACAATCACCATGACCGGCCCGGCAATCCCCATGCGCACAACCTGCGTGGCGCCGCGCGTCGGCGAGCTCGGCCGGTCATCCCAAAGCGCCAACTTGATGTTGCCCTCGACGGCGATAAGATGGTCGATCTGGTCTTCGTGGCGATGCCAATCGGTGACCGCCGCGGGGGCGAGCTGGACCCAGTTGACCTGCCGTGGCGATGCCACGACGGAAGGCCAGTCCGTGCGGAATACCTCAAGCAACAACCCGCTGCGCGTCAGGACAGCGCTCAGCTCGACCACGCTCACGCCGTCGATCGGAGCGGACTGCGACCGGCCGCCACCTTGCATGACAGATTGGCCATCCCTCACTCCTGCCATTGATCCTCTCGCTTTCTTTCCGCGCCCTGAGTGATCGGATGCGTAGCCGAACAGGCTCAGTGGCACGGCCCCATCGGGGTCGTCACGTACTCCGCGTAATCACCAGAGAGATCTTCCCGAGCCGATGCGACCGCGCCCCGTATCTCCTCGAGTGCTCGACGGGATAGGAGAAGCAAACCGCCTCTTCGCCGATTGGGAAGTTAGCGTGTGAGCAGTAGGCTGTCAATCACGCGAGTCCTCGGTCAAGACTCGAGGAATTTCGGGGATTTTTCGGGCCATTCATCGGCCGCAAGCGGTCCGCGCACTGTGGGCAGTGTAAAGCTTGCGATATTGCGATTTGTTGCATGCGCAACGACGTCGCTCTAGTCATGCAGATGACAAGCGACCATATTACCGGGCGCGACCTTCACGAGCCTGGGGGCTTCCTCCTTGCAACGCGCCATCGCATAGGGACAGCGGGTATGGAAGGCGCAGCCGGGCGGCGGGTTGATCGGGCTCGGCACGTCTCCCTGCAGAACGCGCTTCTGCCGCTTGATCTTCGGGTCGGGAATCGGCACGGCAGATAGCAGCGCCTCGGTATAGGGGTGCAGCGGCCGGCGAAACAAAGTTTCCTTGTCCGCATATTCGACGATCCGGCCGAGATACATCACGGCAATGCGTTGGCTGATATGCTCCACCACAGCCAGGCCATGAGCAATGAACAAGTAGGAGAGTCGCTTCTCCCGCTGCAGATCGACCATCAGGTTGATCACCTGCGCCTGGATCGACACGTCAAGGCCCGAGACCGGCTCATCGCAGACGATCAGTTTAGGATTCAGCGCCAGCGCCCGTGCGATGCAGATGCGCTGGCGCTGGCCGCCGGAAAATTCATGCGGGAAACTGCGCATCTGCGACGGGCGCAAGCCCACCTGATGGAACAGCGCCGCAACCCGTTCGCCACGTTCCTTGCTGTTGGCAATGCCGTGCACCCGCAGCGGCTCGCCAACGATGTCGCATGCCGACATGCGCGGATCGAGCGCGGCGAAGGGGTCCTGGAAGATGATCTGCATTTCGCGCCGATGCGGTCGCAGTTCGGATTTTCTCAGGTGGGTGATGTCGTGGCCGCTGAGCCTGATCGAGCCCGAGGTCGGCTCCAGCAGCCGTAAGACCGCCCGAGCGACCGTGGACTTGCCGCAACCGCTCTCACCAACCAAGCCCAGGGTCTCACCCTCGCCGATCGAGAAGCTGACGTCATCGACGGCGAACACATCACCGACGGTACGCCGCAGAATGCCCTTCTTGACCGGGAAATATTTCCGCAGGTTTGTCACCTCGAGCAGCGGTGCCGGCGCCGAACCTACACGCCGCGTGGCATCAGCATCGTGCGTTTGCGGCTCGAGCATCGCACCGCGTGCAAGCTCGGCCGAATGCCAGCAGGCCGCCCAATGGCCAGGCCGCTGCTCCTCGTAGGGAGGCGTCTCGGCCCGGCAGCGTTGGTCGGCCAACGCGCAGCGTGGCGCGAAGACGCAACCTGCCGGCAGACTGGTCAGCGTGGGCACCATGCCGGGAATTTCAGTCAGCCGGGCACCGGCCTCGGCCGGTTTGTCGCGCATGGACGGCAATCGAGGAATCGACGCCATCAGGCCGCGGGTATAGGGATGCAGCGGCAAGGCGAACAGCGCTTCGACCTCGGCCTCCTCTACTTTGCGGCCTGCATACATCACAATCACTCGCTGCGCGGTTTCCGCCACGATACCGAGATCGTGGGTAATCAGGATCAGCGCCGTACCCAACTCGCGTTGCAGTTGCAGGATCAGGTCGAGGATCTGCGCCTGTATGGTGACGTCAAGCGCGGTGGTCGGCTCGTCCGCGATCAGAAGCTTGGGGTTGCAGGCAAGCGCGATGGCGATCATCGCGCGCTGACGCATGCCGCCCGAAAGCTGGTGCGGGTATTCTCGTGCCCGCTGCGCCGGCTCCGGAATCCGGACCCGACGCAGCATCTCTACCG
>Ga0335082_10007982_pt1 | contig 11497 bp, 9 predicted proteins | sample Lox_Sample_41_FD_206718 | JGI IMG/M metagenome (GOLD analysis project Ga0335082, IMG submission 206718) | Soil microbial communities from Loxahatchee National Wildlife Refuge, Florida, United States - Lox_Sample_4.1 | ecosystem: Environmental > Terrestrial > Soil > Wetlands | place: USA: Florida... | reverse complement strand
TCGTGCGAGGCGCGAGCAAATCGCTCGTTCCCCTAGGTGAGGAGAACGCGTGCCAAGACCGCGCGGTTGACGCGCGGCGCGCGAGCGCCAACTATTCCCGCCCGGCGGGCGCGGGCGGCGTGGAACTCCCCGACGGCGCGGGCCTTCGCCCGGAGGACTAGCTCAGGCGGACGTACTCGTACTCGACCGGCAGGTTGTTGATCCCGCGATCGGGCGGGGCGATCCACGCTGCCATCTTCCCGGGCTCCGCCACGCGCTGCATGAGGCTGCGGACGAACGCGCGATCGGACTCCGTCGGCAGCCACTCGGGCAAGCGCTGCGCGAACTCCTCGCGCGCGACGAGTCGCCCGTCGGGAGCGGTCGGCACGTTCGCCCACGCGCCGATCGAGCGGCGGAAGCGCGCGGACGGCAGGCTGAGCTGGAAATCGTGGCCGGCGCGCTTGATCGCCATGTTCCAGCGCTTCAGGCCGAGCTCGCAATCCTTCACGTACGCGCCTCGGGCCACCTCGTTCATCGCGTTGCGCAGGGCGACCTGCTGCTTGCCCTCGGGCGTCTCGAGCTCGAAGGTCGCGTGCGCGCACACGTGGTCCTCGTACTGCGACTCGTCGGGCCGGCCCTTGATGCCGTTGGCAAAGGTCGTCGCGGCGTTCGAGGACACCTCGGAGCCGAAGAGATCGAGCGACGAGGTGAACCAGAAATTAAGGTACTTCTGCAGCAGTGGCAGGTCGACCGCGCCGGCGTTGCGGACCGCCTCGGGCGCGTCGGTGCCGAGCGCCTTCATCACCTCGAGCGTGCGCTTGACCACCCGCCCGAGCCCGGTCTCGCCGACGAACATGTGATGCGCCTCCTCGGTCAGCATGAACCGGCAGGTGCGCGCAAGCGGGTCGAAGCTCGACTCGGCGAGGCTCTTCAGCTGGAACTTGCCGTCGCGGTCGGTGAAGTAGGTGAAGCAGAAGAACGAGAGCCAGTCGGAGATCGGCTCGTTGAAGGTGCCGAGGATGCGCGGCTTGTCGGCGTCGCCGGAGTGGCGCGCGAGCAGCTCCTCGGCCTCCTCGCGCCCGTCGCGGCCGAAGTAGGCGTGGAGCAGGTAGACCATCGCCCAGAGGTGGCGGCCTTCCTCGACGTTCACCTGGAAGAGGTTCCGCAGGTCGTAGAGCGACGGGCAGGTGTGGCCGAGCAGATGCTGCTGCTCGACGGAGGCGGGCTCGGTGTCGCCCTGGGTGACGATCAGCCGCCGGAACTGCGAGCGGTACTCGCCCGGCACCTGCTGCCACACCGGCTGCCCGTAGGCGTCGCCGAAGCCGATCCTACGGTTGGGCTCCGGGTCGGCGAGGAAGATCCCCCAGCGGTACTCGGGCATCCTTATGTGCCCGTAGCGCGCCCAACCCTGCGCGTCGACGCCGACCGCGGTGCGCAGATAGACCTCGTTCCCGGCGAAGTCGTGCGGCCCCATCTCCCGCCACCAGTCGAGGAATCGGGGCTGCCAGTGCTCGAGCGCGCGCTGCAGCGTCCGGTCGTTCGCCAGGTTGACGTTGTTGGGGATGCGCTCGCCGTAGTCGATGCTCATTGCGGCTCCTAGTACGTTTCCACGTGGTAGCGGGCCTGCGCCCGCAGGTGCGGCAGCAGGTCCGCCCAGTCGAGGCCATGCCGGCGACAGACCTCGGCGAAGGCCCGGTCGACGCCGGCCTCCATGCCCTTGAGGCCGCAGATGTAGATGAAGCAGTTCTCGTCCTTGAGCATCGCCGCGACCTTGTCGTGGCGAGCGCGGATCAGGTCCTGGACGTAGCGCTTCGGCTGGCCGTCGACCCGCGAGAACGCGAGGTTGATGTCGATGAAATCCCGCGGCAGCTTCATTAGCGGTCCGAAGTAGGGCAGCTCGCCGGGGGTACGTGCGCCGAAGAAGAGCGCGAGCTCGCCGCCTTCCTTGAGCGCGATGCGGCGGCGGCGCCGCTCGGTCATCGCCCGCATCGGCGCCGACCCGGTGCCGGTGCAGATCATCATGATCGAAGAGCCCGGATGGTTCGGCATCAGGAAGCTCGTGCCGTACGGGCCGACGAGCTTGACCGGGTCGCCTTTCCTGAGGTCGCAGAGGAAGTTCGACGCCACGCCCCGGACCGGATTACCGTCGCGGTCGCTCGTCACGCGCTTCACGGTGAGCGAGACGTTGTTGTAACCGGGACGCTCGCCGTTGCGCGGGCTCGCGATCGAGTACAGGCGCACGTGATGGGGCTTGCCGCTCGCGTCGAGCCCGGGCGGGATGATCCCGAGCGACTGGCCCTCGAGCACCGGGAAGGCGCTCTTGCCGAAGTCGAGCACGATGTGGTGGATCTCGCTCGAGGTGTCCTCGGCGGTCAGCCGGTAGTTGCCCGAGCAAGTCGCGGTCGCCGTGCGCTGGATGGTGTAGAGGCCGATGTACGGGTGCGCGGCCGACCACGGCGGCGCGGCGACGCCGCCCTGGCCTGCGGTCGCGATCGCGGTGATCTGTGCGACTTCGTCCGGGATCTCGCTTTCGCCGCCGGCGTCGGGCTCGGTCTCGGGGGGGAGCGAATCCCAGCCAAGCTGCGCGTCAATCGGGTAGGGCTGCGACTTGGCGACCTTGCGCCACGAGTCGATCGCCCCGGTCGGGCACGGCGGGACGCACGCCTGGCAGCCCTCGCATACGTCGAAGTTCACGACGTAGTTGCGCGAGTCGTGGGTGATGGCGTGGACCGGGCACGTCTCCTCGCAGGTGTTGCACCGGATGCAGATCTCCGGGTCGATCAGGTGCTGTCTGACCAGTTCGTTCGGTGCGTTCATGTCGATAGTGGGTGAACGCCGATGGACGGCGACGGCCGATCCTGGCGGTCCCTGGCTCAGCTGAAGCGCACGTACTCGAAATTGACCGGCTGGTTGTTGATCCCGCGCGCCGGCGGGGCGATCCAGTTGGCGAACTTGCCCGGCTCGGTCACGCGGCCCATGAGCGACTGCACGAAGCGGTGGTCCTCGTCGGTCGGCAGCCAGCTGCGGTGGTGGTGCGTCCACTCGGCCTCGGACACGACGCGCCCCTCGGGGCTGATGTGCGACTCGGCGAACGCGCCGATCTTGCGGTGGAAGCCCTTGTGCGGCAGCTTGAACCGCAACGGGATGCCGGCTTTTTCCGGGATCTTGTTCCACCGCCCGATCGCGGCGTCGACGTCTTTGACCCAGTCGTCGCGCAGCCGCTCGTTGAGCGCGTTCACCGCGCCGACGTGCTTGGTCACGATGCTCTCGCCGACCACCTCCATCACCGGGTACTCCGCGCCGTCGAGCTTGTGGTCGTCGGCGAGCTTCGTCTCCTCGAAGCGGCCCTTCAGGCCGTTCGTGTAGAAGCTCGCCGCGTTCGACGATACCTCGGAGCCGTACAGGTCGCTCGTCACGCTGAAGTGGAAGTTGAGATAGCGCTGCAGCGTCGGCAGGTCGATCACCCCGAGACCGCGCAGCTTGGCCGGGTCGTCGGTCTTGTGCTGGTTCATCACGTCGCAGGTGCGCTGGATGATCCGCGCCACGCCGCTCTCGCCGACGAAGAGGTGATGAGCCTCCTCGGTGAGCATGAATCGGCAGGTGCGCGAGAGCGGATCAAAGCCCGATTCCGCGAGCGCAGCGAGCTGAAACTTGCCGTCGCGGTCGGTGATGAACGTGAACATGAAGAAGGAGAGCCAGTCCGGGGTCTTCTCGTTGAACGCGGTCAGGATGCGCGGGTTGTCGGCGTCCCCGGAGCGCCGCTCGAGCAGCGCCTCGGCCTCCTCGCGGCCGTCGCGGCCGAAATAGCCGTGGAGCAGGTAGACCATCGCCCAGAGGTGGCGGCCTTCCTCGACGTTCACCTGAAAGAGGTTCCGCAGGTCGTAGAGCGAGGGGCAGGTGAGGCCGAGGTGGCGCTGCTGCTCGACGGAGGCGGGCTCGGTATCGCCCTGGGTCACGATGATCCGGCGCAAGGTCGAGCGGTATTCCCCGGGGACCTCCTGCCAGGCTGGCGCGCCCTTGTGCGCGCCGAAATTGACCTTGCGGTCCTTCTCCGGCGGCGTGAGGAAGATGCCCCAGCGGTAGTCGGGCATGCGCACGTAGTCGAAGTGCGCCCAGCCCTGGGGCTCCACGCTGACCGCGGTGCGGAGATAGACGTCCATGGCGGCCGACTCGTCGGGTCCCATCTCCTTCCACCAGTCGAGGTAGCGCGGCTGCCAGTGCTCGAGCGCGCGCTGCAGCGTCTTGTTGGACGCCAGCTCGACGTTGTTCGGGATGCGCTCGCTGTAGTTGATGCTCATGGGGTCAGACCCTTTCCCAGTTGAACTTCGCCTTGGCGCCGGTACCGAAGACTTTCAGTGCGCCCTGCTCGCCGACGGCGTTGGGACGGTTGAAGATCCAGTTCTGCCACGCGGTGAGCCGGCCGAAGATGCGCGTCTCCATCGTCTCGCGGCCGGTGAACCGCAGGGACGCCTCCAGGCCGGTGAGCGCGTCGGGCGAGAGGCTCGCGCGCTCCTCGATCGCGAGGCGCACCTCGTCGGCCCAGTCCAGGTCATCGGGCGTGAAGGTCACCAGGCCGAGCTCCGCCGCGGCCGTCGCGCTCAGCTTCTCGCCGATGCGGCCCCGCGCGGCCGCGACCGGCTTCTCGTCCTCGCAGAAGCGGGTGAGGAGGCGGGTGAGCCCGTTCACCATGGGGTACAGGCCGAAGTTGGCCTCGGACACGACGATCGTCGGCGCCTCCGCTTCGTCGTCCGCCAGCTGCAGCATGTAGCTGCGGTCGGCGGCGAACGCGAGCTCGGCGAGCGTCCCGGCGAAGCACGAACCCTGGTCGATGATTGCGTACATCGTGCGCGACGAGACGTCGAGGCGGGCGAGGGTGCGGCGCAGGAACCCGATGGTCTCCTTCACGAACCAGTCGTCGCGGTGCTGATGGAGGGTCGCATCGACCGCGAGCGCCGCGTCGGCGTCGCCCCGGGTCTTGAGGATCCAAGTCCCGATCTCGGTCTCGTTGGTGCGCAGGCACAGGATCGCGTCGTCCAGCTCGCGCGTCATCGCGAGCGGCCACCAGCCCGCGCCCGCGGCGTGGATCCCCGCGACGTCGGTCGGCTGGGCGGTCGCCGGAGCCGACACGGTCAGCGTGGCAGTCCGCGCCTTGCGATCCACCGCGATGTCCACGTGCTCGTAGTGGTAACCGGCCTCGTCGATCGTGCGCTTCAGCGGAGCGAGCGCGATGCCTTTGCCTGCGCCGGGACGCGTGCTCCGTTCCACCAGCGCGGCGACCCGGTCCTTTACCGCCTGCGGGAAGGCCTGCGGCTTGGCGATGTGGTCGACGAGCTTCCACTGCTTCGCGCGGTCGGCGCGCACGCCCTCGCTCGTCGTGCAGAAGAAGTCGGCGAGGTCGCGCCGCACCTTGCGCTTGTCGGTCACGCGGGTGAGCCCGCCGGTGCCCGGCAGCACGCCGAGGAGCGGCACCTCGGGCAGGCTGACCGCCGAGGAGCGGTCGTCGATCATGAGGATCTCGTCGCAGGCGAGCGCGAGCTCGTAGCCGCCGCCGGCGACCGCGCCGTTGACCGCGGCGAGGAACTTGAGGCCGTCGCGGCTCGAGTCCTCGATGCCGTTGCGGGTCTCGTTGGTGAACTTGCAGAAGTTCACCTTCCAGCCGTGGGTCGAGAGCCCGAGCATGTAGATGTTCGCGCCGGAGCAGAACATCCGCTCGCGGGCGCTGGTGATCACGACGACCTTGACCTCCGGATGCTCGAACCGGATGCGGTTGAGCGCGTCGTACAGCTCCATGTCGACGCCGAGGTCGTACGAGTTGAGCTTCAGCCGGTAGCCGGGCTTGAGGCCCTTCTCCTCGTTGACGTTCATCGCGAGGGTCGCGACGTTGCCGGCGTACTCCACCCGCCAGTGCACGTAGGCGTCGGGGGTGCGGTCGTACGTGAAAACGGTGCGCGGCTCGTCGGCGGACTGCAATACGGCGCTCATGAAACCTCCTGGGGCAGGGTCAGCGGGGCGCGGCAACCGCGCGCGCGAGCTCTTCGAGGCTCGCTTCGACGGTCCGTCCCGCGGTGTCGATGGTGAGGTCGGCCTGCGCGTACAGCTTCGCGCGGCCGTCGAGAATGCGGCGCAGGTCGTCCATCGCCTCGCGGTTGCCGGCCATCGGCCGGTAATCGCCTTGCGCGGCGACCCGCGCCATGTGCTCTTCCGGGGCGGCCTTCAGCCACACGGTGAAGCAGGTCGAGAGCAGCAGGTCGTAGGTGCCCGGCTCCGAGACGAGGCTGCCCCCGGTGGCGATCACGCACCGCTCGTTGTTCTCGAGCGTGCGCTCCAGGGCCCGGCGCTCGTAGCGCCGGAAGCCCTGCTGGCCGTGGAGCAGGAAGATCTCGTGCAGGCTCGTTCCGGCCTCGGCTTCGATCTCGTGGTCGAGCTCGACGAAGGCGCTGCCGAGCCGGCGCGCGAGCTGCGCGCCCAGGGTCGACTTGCCCGCGCCGCGCAGGCCGATCAGGGCGATCCGGTTGCGCCGCTCGCCGTAGGAGGAGCCGAACTCGCGGATCAGGTGATCGCGCACCGAACCGAGCTTCGTCGCGGGCAGGCGCTCGAGGAACTGCTCGATCAGCGTGAGCTCGACCGGCTGGCCGTTCTCGTCCTGGACGAGATCGCTCACCGGCAGGTTCAGCGCGCGGGCGATCTGGCGGAGGAGGAGCACCGAGGCGTTCCCCCGGCCGCTCTCGAGTTGCGCGAGGTAGCGCTCCGACACCCCCGAGTCGCGGGCGAGGATCTTCCGGGTCATCCCGCGTCGGGCGCGCGACTGTCGCACACGCTCGCCGAGCCGCCGCAGATAGTCGGCGTCCAGCTCGACGACCGTCCCGTTCTCCTTGCGCGGCGGCTTGCGGCTCGGCTCGCGGGCGCCCACGTTCGCTCCTGGGTGTTCGCGGCGCGATGCTGCGCTGCGATGAAATATAGTGCTTGCGAGGAAACTCGCGTGCATTATAATGCACATCACCAAAAACGCAAGCCGCCCGCGCGTGGGGCGGCCGACCGGGAGCCGGGAATGTCTCTGGATCTCACGATCCTCGTGGGAACGATGACCGGGAACGCGCAACTCGTCGCCCAGGAGCTGGAGCTGATCCTGGACGACGGCGAGACCGCGGTCCGGACGAGATTGATGGACGGCCTCGACAGCGCCGTCTTCGAGGGTGGCGGCCTGTTCCTGATCTGCACCTCGACCTACGGCCAGGGCGACGTCCCGGACAACGCCAAGGCGCTGTACGAATCGCTGCAGACGCGCCGGCCGGACCTCTCCGGCGTCCATTACGGCGTGGTCGCGCTCGGCGACCGCACATACAAGGACACCTTCTGCAACGGTGGCCGCCGCTTCGATGCGATCCTGGGCGAGCTCGGCGCGAAACGGGTCGGCGAGATCTTCATCCACGATGCCTCGAGCGGCGTGCTGGCCGAGGAGGCTGCGGCCGGATGGGTGGTGCCGTGGTCGGATCTCGCGCGGGCGCGGGCGGGCGTCGCGGCGTAGGGTTCGAGCCATCCCGCCGGGCGAGTGCCCGGCGCAACTGGAGGAGGGCACCGTGTCCGGACTCAGCAAGGTCGATCACAGCGTCAGTCCGCCGGGGCTCGAGATCCCCCGGCAGTACAACGCAGCGCACGACCTGATCGAGCGCAACCTCGCGGCGGGCCGTACCGCCAAGATCGCCTACATCGACGATGTAGGGCGCTATACCTTCGGCGAGCTCGCCGAACGGGTGAACCGCGCCGCGAACGCGTTGACCGGTCTCGGCATCGGCATCGACGACCGGCTGATGCTGTGCCACCTCGATACGATCGACTGGGTGGCCGTGTTCCTCGGCGCCATCAAGGCCGGTATCGTCCCGATCGCAGTTAACACGCTGCTCACCTCGGCCGACTACGAGTTCATGCTCAACGACAGCCGGGCCAAGGCGCTGGTGGTCTCGGAGCAGCTCTGGCCGCAGTTCGCGCCGATCCTCGATCGCTGCCCGCACCTCAAGCACGTGGTGGTCTCGGGTACGAACGCGCAGGGCCGGCCGCGCCTGCAGGATCTGCTCGCGCGAGCGGGAGCCTCCTTCGCCACGGCGGCGACGAGCTGCGACGACCCGTGCTTCTGGCTCTACTCGTCGGGGTCGACCGGTACGCCGAAGGGCACCGTGCACATCCAGACAAGCATGCTCTACACCGCCGAGCTCTACGGGCGCCCGGTGCTCGGGATCCGCACCGACGACGTGGTGTTCTCCGCCGCGAAGCTGTTCTTCGCCTACGGTCTCGGCAACGCGCTGAGCTTCCCGCTCGCGGTGGGTGCGACCACCGTGCTGATGGCAGAGCGGCCCGCGCCCGCATCGGTGTTCAAGCGGCTCAAGGAGCATCGGCCGACGATCTTCTACGGCGTCCCTACGCTCTACGGCGCGCTGCTCGCGAGCCCCGACCTGCCGCGGAAATCGGAGCTGGGGATGCGCGTCTGCGCCTCGGCGGGCGAAGCGCTGCCGGCGGACCTCGGCCGGCGCTGGACCGAGCACTTCGGGGTCGAAATCCTGGACGGCATCGGCTCGACCGAGATGCTGCACATTTTCCTGTCGAACCGGCCGGGCGAGGTGCGCTACGGGACCAGCGGAAAGGCGGTGCCCGGTTACCGGCTGCGCATCGTCAACGACAAGGGCGAGGACGCAGGCATCGACGAGGTCGGCGATCTCCTGGTCGCGGGCCCGACCGCCGCCGCGGGCTACTGGAACAACCGCGAGCGTACCCGCTCGACCTTCCTCGGCGAGTGGACCCGCACCGGCGACAAGTACCTCCTCGGCAAGGACGGCTACTACACCTACGGTGGCCGCTCCGACGACATGCTCAAGGTCGGCGGCATCTTCGTGTCGCCGTTCGAGGTCGAGGCGGCGCTGCTCACCCATCCGGATGTGCTCGAGGCGGCGGTCGTCGGGATTCCCGATGACGCCCAGCTGACCAAGCCGAAGGCTTTCATCGTGACTAAACCGGGCGTCCAGGGCACCCCGGCGCTCGCCGACGCGCTGAAGCAGCACGTCAAGGATCGGCTCGCCCCCTACAAGTACCCGCGCTGGGTCGAGTTCGTCTCCGAGCTGCCCAAGACCGCGACCGGGAAGATCCAGCGCTTCAAGCTCCGCCAGCGCGAGGCCAGGTAGGCCGGCCGGCAGCCGGCCCGGCGCCGGCCGGCCTTGGAAATCCGTGGCCCGCCCCGACTTACCCAAAAGGTTGACTGGGTTAGTCGGGTTTCGGTAAACTTGACCAAATTCCTCGGCTTTTCGGGCCGAGGGCGCTCTCAGCATCACGAGTTCAGCACCGGAGTTCCAGCACCAAGATACGGAGGCCCTCATGCGGCTCACCACAAAAGGACGCTTCGCCGTCACGGCAATCCTCGATCTCGCGATGTCCCAGAAGGGCGGGCCGGTCTCGCTTGCCGGGATCAGCGAACGCCAGGGGATTTCGCTTTCCTACCTGGAGCAGCTATTCGGGAAGCTGCGCCGGAACGCGCTGGTGACCAGCGTGCGCGGACCCGGCGGCGGCTATCTGCTCGCCAAGGGCCTCGAGGAGGTCTCGGTGGCGGACATCATCCGCGCCGTGGACGAGCCGATGGACACGACCCAGTGCCACGGCCGGGAGAACTGCCACGACGACCAGAAGTGCATCACCCACGACCTGTGGGCCGGGCTGAACGAACGGATCTTCGAGTACCTGAGCTCGGTGACGCTCGCCCAGCTCGTCGCGCAGGGGAAGAGCCGGCAGGGCGGCACGGTGCCGATGGTCGACATGCGCGAGAAGCGCTCCACGCCGACCGACGTCGTGCCGGCCTGAGGGGCATCGGCATGGCGATCTCCCTCACCCCAAGCGCGGCGCGGCAGATCCTGGCCTCGGTCGAGAAGTTCGGCGGTATCGGCCTGCGGCTCGGCGTGAAGCCGGTCGGCTGCTCGGGCCTCGCGTACACATTCGACATGGCGAAGGAGGTCGGGCCGGAGGACCAGGTGTTCGAGGACGATTCGGCGAAGCTCGTCGTCGACCGCAAGGCGCTCGCCTATCTCGACGGGTCCGAGCTCGACTTCGTGCGCGAGGGCTTCAAGCAGCTCTTTACGGTCAAGAACCCGAATGTCGAGGACACCTGCGGCTGCGGCGAGAGCTTCAGCGTGAAGGCCCCCGCAGGCGCCTGATATGAGCGCGGTGCTCCAGAACCTGATCGACAAGCCGTACGAGCACGGCTTCGTCACCGAGATCGACTCCGACACGACCCCGAAGGGCCTGTCGGAGGATGTGATCCGGCTCATCTCGCGCAAGAAGAACGAGCCGGAGTGGCTGCTCGAGTTCCGGCTGAAGTCGTACCGCCACTGGCTCACGATGACCGAGCCGAAGTGGCCGAACGTGAAGTACCCGCGGATCGACTTCCAGGACATCAGCTACTACTCGGCGCCGAAGGCGAAGCCGAAGCTCGCCTCGATGGACGAGGTCGATCCGGAGCTCATCCGGACGTTCGAGAAGCTCGGCGTGCCGCTGCACGAGCAGAAGGCCCTCGCCGGCGTCGCGGTCGACGTGATCTTCGACTCGGTGTCGGTGACGACCACCTACAAGAAGAAGCTCGCGGACGTGGGCGTGATCTTCTGCTCGATGTCGGAGGCGGTGCGCGACCACCCGGACCTCGTCCGCCAGTACCTCGGCACGGTCGTTCCTGCGGGCGACAACTTCTACGCGGCGCTCAACTCCGCGGTCTTCACCGACGGCTCGTTCTGCTACATCCCCAAGGGCGTGAAGTGCCCGATGGAGCTGTCGACCTACTTCCGCATCAATACCCAGGATTCGGGGCAGTTCGAGCGCACGCTGATCGTCGCCGAGGAGGGCGCCTACGTCTCGTACCTCGAGGGCTGTACGGCGCCGAAGTTCGACACCAACCAGCTGCACGCCGCGGTGGTGGAGCTCGTCACGCTCGACCGCGCCGAAATCAAGTACTCCACGGTGCAGAACTGGTACGCGGGCGACGAGAACGGCGTCGGCGGGATCTACAACTTCGTCACCAAGCGCGGCCTGTGCAAAGGGGTCGCCTCGAAGATCTCGTGGACCCAGGTCGAAACCGGCTCGGCGATCACCTGGAAGTATCCCTCGTGCATCCTGCAGGGCGAAGGCTCGGTCGGCGAGTTCTACTCGGTCGCGCTCACGAACCACAAGCAGCAGGCCGATACCGGCACCAAGATGATCCACATCGGCGCGAACACGCGCAGCCGGATCATTTCCAAGGGCATCTCGGCGGGCACGTCGAACAATTCGTACCGGGGCCTGGTGCAGATCGGGCCGAAGGCCGAGAACGCGCGCAACTACTCGCAGTGCGACTCGATGCTGATCGGCGATGCGTGCGGGGCGAGCACCTTCCCGTACATCCGCGTCCAGAACAACTCCGCCAAGGTCGAGCACGAAGCGACGACCTCGAAGATCGGCGAGGACCAGCTCTTCTACTTCCAGAGCCGCGGCGTCGACGGCGAGGCGGCGGTGT
>Ga0335082_10007981_pt1 | contig 11497 bp, 9 predicted proteins | sample Lox_Sample_41_FD_206718 | JGI IMG/M metagenome (GOLD analysis project Ga0335082, IMG submission 206718) | Soil microbial communities from Loxahatchee National Wildlife Refuge, Florida, United States - Lox_Sample_4.1 | ecosystem: Environmental > Terrestrial > Soil > Wetlands | place: USA: Florida... | reverse complement strand
AGGGCTTCCACATGGTCGCGAACGCCAGCGCCTCGAGGAGCGTGGCGTGCCAGATCGTGACGATGACCCGCGGCGTCGCGGCGATCTCGGCAAGCAGCGCCGGATCCGGCCCGCCCCGCCGCCAGGTCCGGACCAGGGCACGCAGGGGCAGGATGGCCAGCGGCAGGATGACGGCTTCGAGCAGCCTGAAGCGGAGCCGTCGCATTGCTTTGCCGAGAGGAACCACCGATGAACGGCCATAGACGGTGATGCCCCGATTTGCCAGAGAGCCGGCGATGCGGCCCTGCGGTCCGCGCCCCGCACGGCGGCGCCGTCGCGCGACGTGAGATGGCGCTGCGCGTGCTGTTTCTCGGCTCCGGCCTCGACGGCGTGAGCTGGCGGTTTCGCATCGCCCAGTATCTCGCGCCGCTGCGCGCCACGGGGATCCAGGCCGACGTGGCCGACCTGCACCGGCCGCTCGGGGAGCGCCTGCGTGTCCTGCGCAGCGCCGCGCGCTACGACGTCGTCTACCTGCACCGGGCGTTGCTGAGCCCGATCGAACAGGGCTGGCTGCGCCGGTCGGCGCCGCGCTGCGTCTTCGACTTCGACGACGCGATCATGGTGCGCGACTCCGCCGCGCGCCGCTTCGATTCGTGGCAGCGGCGCCGGCGCTTCGCGCGGGCCGTGCGCGGCGCCGGCACCGTCGTCGCGGGAAACGCCTATCTCGCCGGTTGGGCGGCGCGCTACGGCGCGGCGACGACGATCATCCCGACCGCCGTCGATCTCTCGCCCTACCCCCTCGACCGCCGTGAAGAGGGCGCTCCCGTCGTCGGCTGGATGGGAACACGGCCCAACCTGATGTACGTGCGGACGCTCCTGCCGGCGCTCGCCCGCCTGGCGACGCGGCGCCCCCAGATCACCATCCGGATCGTCAGCGACGGCACCCTGGACGCGCCGGGGCTGCCGCTGCGGAACACGCCGTGGTCGCTCGCCGACGAGGTGGCGGATCTGCGCAGCTTTCAGGTCGGCATCATGCCGCTGCCGGACGATCCGTGGACCCGCGGGAAGTGCGCGCTGAAGATCTTGCAGTACTTCGCCGCCGGGGTGCCGGTCGTCTGTTCCCCGGTCGGCGCCAACCTCGATGTGGTCGAGCATGGACGGAGCGGCTACTTCGCCGCCAGCCCCGACGAGTGGGTCGCTCGACTGGAGGAGCTGCTCGACGACCCGGTCCGTCGCCGGCGCTTCGGGGCCTGCGGCCGCGCCACCGTGGAGCAGCGCTTCTCCGTACCGGCGACGCTGCCGCAGTTGCTCCGCGCCCTGGCGCCATAAAATTCTCCGAGTGGAGGCGGGCGTCTCGCCCGCCTCCACTGTGGACAGTGAACCGAACCCGGTCCACGAATTCCCGCACAGGACCGGTACACCCCTACCGCGCGCGCCGGCCGGACGCCGTCGCCCGCGACAGCGCGGCTTCGATCTGCGGCACCTGCGTCTCGGCGGCAAAGTGCTCGCGAACCCACCGCCGCCCGGCGGCGCCGAGGCGGAGACGGAGGTCCGCGTCGCACAGCAGCGCGGTGAGCGCCGCCGCGAGGGCGGCGCTGTCGCCCGGCGCGACGAGCACGCCGGTCTCCCCATCGCGTACGCACTCGGGCACGCCGCCCACCGCGGTCGCGACCACCGGGACACCGGCCGCCATCGCCTCGAGAATGGAGAGCGGCAGGTTCTCCGCGAGCGAGGCGGACACGAACCCATCCAACGCTGCCAGCAGCTGCGGGACGTCGTCGCGGTGCCCGGTCTGCAGCACGCTGCCGTTCAGACCCAAGCGCTGAGCGGCCGCGCGCAGCTCCGCGGCGTGTCCGTCCGGCCCTGCCCCGACGATCAGCAAACGCGCGTGCGGTACGGCGGCGCGGACGCGCGGCCACGCCTCGATCAGGTGGGCGAGCCCCTTCTCCGGGATCGTGGCGCCCACCGCACCGACCACCAGCGCGGTGGGCTCGATGCCAAGGCTCCCGAGCACGGCCGTGCGCACACCCGCGCCGGCCGCCGCGAAGCGCTCCGCATCGATGAAGTTGTGGATGACCTCCAGCCGCTGCCGGCGGACCAGATTGCGCCGGCGATGGTAGCCGCCGGTCGCCTGCGACACCGCGATGACCCGATCGTTGAACCTCCAATGCAGCTGCAGGTGTTGGCTGTGGGCGGTGGCGACACAAGGCACCCCGCTCCAGCGGCGCAGCAGGACGCCGAAGAAGTGTGCCCGGCTCATGTGGGTGTGCAGGACGTCGATACGCCGCTCGCGCGCCACCGCCGCCAGGCGCCGCAGCTCGCGCGGCGGCCAGCGCGACAGATCGGACTCGACGACCGACACGGGCTCGCCGCTCACCTGCTGACCGATCCATGCCCGCGGACGGCATACCAGCGTGAGCCGGTGCCCGCGCCGCGCCAGCGCGCGGGTCAACAGCAGGCAGTGCATCACGGCGCCATCGACTCCGGCACCCGACACCAGCTCCATGATGTTCATGGCGGACACGGCGCCGGAGTGGTAGTCGCTCTGCCGAGCGGGACACGCGGGCGATGGAAGCGATGACGCGCAGGCGCGGAGCGGGAGCGGTGCTGGCAGCGCTGCTGCTCGCCGCCGCGGCGGCGCTGCTGACGGGACGCGGTCTGCCGTACCCGACGCGCGAAACGCAGTGGGCGATCGGCATCTACACCGGGCCGTCGCCGTTTCAGCTCCTGCCGCCGGCGGCCCTCCGCAACCCGGTGCTGTCCGCCGCGCAGGTCACGGACGTCCCGGCGCGCTCGGTCGCCGACCCCTTCATCGTTCAGCAGGACGGCGGCTGGTTCATGTTCTTCGAGGTGTTGAATGCCGCCACCGGGGCGGGCGATATCGCCGTGGCGAGCAGCGCCGACGGTCGCGACTGGCGCTACGAGCGCGTCGTGCTCGATGAGCCGTTTCACCTGTCGTATCCGTACGTCTTCGCGTGGGACGACACCTACTACCTCATTCCGGAGAGCGCACAAGCGCAGGCGGTCCGGCTGTATCGCGCCGACGAGTTTCCGACCCGCTGGAGCTTCGTCGCCACCCTGCTCGCCGGCGAGGCGTTCAGCGATCCGTCGATCGTGCGTCACGACGGGCGCTGGTGGCTGTTCGTATCGACCCAACCCGCCACCAACGCCACCTTGAACCTGTACTACGCCGACCAGCTTCAGGGCCCTTGGCAACCGCACCCGATGAACCCGATCGTCCGCGACGATCCGCACGGCGCGCGTTGTGCGGGACGCATCCTCAGCATCGACGATCGGCTGTACCGATTCGCGCAGGACGACGCGCCGCGCTATGGCCTGCGGGTCTTCGGCTTCGAGATCACGGCGCTGACCCCGACCGAGTACGCCGAGCGTCCGGTGGGCGAACGGCCCGTCGTCCGGGCCGGCGACGGCGGCTGGAACACGCGCGGCATGCATCACGTCGACGCCCACGCGCTCGGCCCGCAGGCGTGGCTCGCCGCGGTCGACGGCAGCCGCAACACCTGGGGCTGGCGCTTCTGGGCTCGGCGCTGAGCCGCCGGCGCGCGGCGTGACCCGACCCGGTTCAGCCCCGCACCGCCGCGGCCGGCCTGTCGTTCGCCGCCTCGCGCTGGATCGGGTCGGCCAGGGGCGCCCCGCACCGGCGCTCGAGGATGCTGATCGGCGCCTTCTCGGGTTGCAGCAGCGACGTGCGCGGCACGAAGAAGGTCTGCTCGAGCGCGAACTGTCCCGCGCGTGCCGCGTGGGGAACGAAGTCGGTGAAGGCGATCCAGCTGGATCCGGGTGGGAACTCCCATGTCGCTACCGGCGTGGTGGCCTGGAAGTGCGCGTCGGCCTTGAGGCGGTCGTGGAAGCGCAGCATGAACGCGTCGTACGGCGATCGCCGCAGCAACGGGGCGAACCCGGACGGGGCGTGGCGGAGCAACCGGCGCCGGATCCAGTGCCACGGCGAGTGCTGGTGCGGCAGCGCGAGCGAGTTCCCTGGTCGATCCACGAAGCGCGGCAGCAGCGTGTCGAACGTGTCGGTGGTCATCCAGCACCGCGGGCGGGTGGGGTGGACGTTGGTGAACACGCGCAGGATGCGGTCGCCGTTGGTCGGACGAGCCGGAAAGGCGTCGATGTGCAGGAGATCGTTGCGGGCTCGCCGCGGCAGCCTGCGGCCGGCCTCTTCCCGCGGCCGGAAGCTGGTGAGGTCGACGCGCCAATCGGTGGCATAGGGCAGGAGCAGCCGAGCCAGCAGCTCGGTCATCCGCTGCGCGTAGGTGCGCAGCAGGGAGCGGAGCGCGTCGACGTCGGTTCCGCCCCGCCGCACCCCGACGAGCTGGTCGTCGGCGCATCGATAGGCGATGTTCTTGTGCGACCCCGCGGTGTCATCGTGGCCGCGGAGGACGGCCAGCGCCTGCGGCGTCCAGTCGAGAGGCGTGCGCTCCACATAGAGGATGCACCCGTCTTCGAGGGCGCGACAGTGCGCTGCCGAGGTCGCGGCGTATCCCGCATCGCCGAGCGTCGCCGGGCTCGGAAACGCCGCGAGCGTCAGCTGCGGCACGCCCGCACGCCCTCGCGAACCCGTCGACACGGCATGGCGTCAGCCGTCGCGTTCGAGCAGCCGATAGCCGCCCGCCGCCCCAGGCCCTGGCGCGAAGCCGCCGACCGGCGCGGCGTGGTCGGGCAGCAGCAGCCAGTGCACCCCGGCGTCGACCGCCGCGCCGTCATGACTCCACTGCACCGGGCGGTCGACGACGAGCTCCAGCATCGGCGCGACACATCCCGGGACCCCCGCTGCCAGTATCGGCCGCGCATCGGCGCGGAGGCGCGCGCCGAGCTGCTCGAGCGCCGGCCAATCGCGATCGCACGCGCGCGCTCGCGGAGCGTCGATGGCGAGCCAGTAGCCGGCCGCGACTCCGACATGGGCCACGAGGAGGCCCGCGAACAGGACGCGCCGCGTGTGGCGCAGCGGCGCGCAGGCCGTCCACAGACAGACGAACAGCAGCGGCACGAGCGGCAGCAAGTAGCGGCTGCCGGCCGCGTAGGGCCACGCCAGGTGCAGGCCGAGATAGAGGGGCGCGGTGAACGCGAAGACCTCGCCGCTACGCCGCAGGAACTTCCACCACCCGTACGACACGGCGGCGAGCAGCGGAGCGTAGATCAGGGTGTTGATGTCGATCCACCCACTCCCGTACGCCTTGAACATCCCCGGCACGAGCAGCTGGCCGATCTCGGTCATGCGCAGGTGCAGGCGGGCGCCGAGCGAGGCGCCGATGGCGTCCCCGGCGTCGGCGTAGCCCGCCAGGTGCCCCGCGAACGCCGGCCCGGCGGCCGCGAGACGCTCGGGGCGGATGACCAGCGCCGCGACCGGAATCACCGCGATGCAGACCAGCAGCGGGAGCGTTGCCGCCTGCCAGGTCATGGCCCGTCGCGGCACGCGCGCCAACAAGGCCAGCACGAAGCCGGCCCCGAACAGGACGCCCACCTCGCGGATCGCAGAGAGGAGCGGCAGCGCGGCGGCCGCCACGAGCATCGGCATCGACGCTCCAGCGCGGCGTGCCGTCGGCTCGGTCAAGGCCCGATTCAGCCCGTTCACCGTCCAGATCATCACCGCGAGGAACGCCGCCTCGCTGAGCGTGCGCCGGTAGAGATTCCAGACGTTCACGTTGGCCATCACCAGCCCGGTGACCCAGAGGGCGCCGGTACCGATGTACTGGCGGGTCCAGCGGTACACGCCGACCATGAAGACGACCGCCAGCAGCCAGTGCACGAGCGCGAGGAGCATGAACGGCCGCGCGCCGGCGAGGAAGACGGGGCTGATCAGCAGCGGGTAGCCGATCGGAAACCCGAGCTGCGCGTCACCGAGCCGCGCCAGCGGACCGCCGGCCGCGATCCCCCGCGCGATGGACAGGTACGCGGCGCCGTCCGGCGTCGCGTACCAGAGCGGGCTGATCTGCAACGCCAGCAGTACGGCGAACCCGGCCAACCACGGCAGCGCTCGCTCCTCGGCGCGAGCCAACCGCTCGTCGAGCCCTCGCTGTGGCGCGGAGATCACCGGTCGTCGTCCCGCCGCGTGGCGTAGCAGATTCCAACGCGGCGGTGATAGAGGCGAGCGACATGCGCGTCGCTCCGCTGGCGCCGGAACGCACTCAACGGTCGGCGCTCGACTGGTTGTGGGCGCTGTTCTGGTTGGCGGCCTCGTCGGCGTGGTGCATCACCGCCGGCGCCGAGCTCGGCGCCACGTTCGACGAGCCGGTCTACGTCGCCCGCGGACTCGAGGGCTGGCGCACCGGCAGCCACAGCGGACTGCTCCGGCTCGGGACGATGCCGTTGCCCGCCGATTTGCAGACCCTCCCCCTGCATCTGTACGAGACTCGATACGGCGTCGAGCTCGATCCGGTCGCGGACCTCGCGCGCGTGCTGCCATGGGCGCGCGCGGTGACGCTCGGGTTCTGGTGGCTGCTGCTCAGCTACGGATGGCTCACCGGACGCGCCCTGGCGGGCCCGTGGGGCGGGCGCGTGGCCATCGCGCTGTTGGCGTGTGAGCCGAGCCTGCTGGCGCATGCGAGCCTCGCGACGACCGACGTGGCGCTCGCCGCGTGCGTCCTGGCGCTGGTCTACCACTTCCGCGCCGGGCGCGAGGTGCGATGGCCGCGGCGCGTCGCGGTCCCCATGCTCTGGTTCGCCGCGGCGGTGCTGAGCAAGGCGTCGGCCGTCGCGATCGCCCCGCTCTGTCTTTTGGCGGCCGAGGCGGAGTGGCGGCGGTCCGTTGCGCCGAGGCGTCAGGAGACCGCCGCTCCGCCCGCTCTGCGTGGTGGGGCGGTCGCCGGGCCGCAGCCGGCGCCGCGTGCGATGAGCGATCTCACCTGGATCATCAGCGGCGGCATGCTGCTGGTGTTCGTCTATTGCGGCAGCGATTGGCGGCCCGAGCCGTCATTCGTCGCCTGGGCCGATGAGCTGCCCGCGCAGGCAAACGTGCGCGAGCCGATGCAGTGGCTGGCGCAGCACCTCCGCATCTTCAGCAATGCGGGAGAGGCGTTGGTCAGGCAGGTTCGCCACAACATTCGCGGCCACGGCGCCTTCCTGCTCGGGCAGGTCGCGCCGCGCGCGCTCTGGTACTACTTTCCGGTTCTGCTGACCATCAAGCTGAGCGAGCCCCTGTTGCTGGCGCTGCCGCTGGTTGCCGTTCTGCACCGCCGGGCGCTGGCGAACTGGCCCGTGATGCTGGCAGCCGCGCTCACGCTCTACAGCGTGACCTTCCGCGTGCAGCTCGGCGTGCGCATGGTGCTCCCGATCATTGTCTTCGGCGCGGTCGGCGCCGCAGCGGCGCTCGCCGAAACCGCCCGCGTCGCGCGCAGCGGCTGGAGGCGCACTGCCGCAGCCGTGTTCGCCGCTGCCGCCGTGTTGTGGAACGCCGCCAACGGACTGGCCGCGTGGCCGGACGGCCTGGTGTACGTCAACCGCTTCTGGGGTGGCTCCGCCGACGGCTTCCGCCTGGTGAGCGACAGCAATTACGATTGGGGTCAGGGCGTCAAGGCGCTGCGGCGCTGGCAGCAGGAGCGCGGCATCGACACGCTGGCGCTGTGGTACTTCGGCACCGATCCGCTGGCGCAGCAGCCGCCCCTGCACGTCGTTCCGCTGCACGCCCTGCCGATCACCAGCCCCGAGCAGGTCCTCGCGGCGGTCCGCGGCGGGTACCTCGCGGTCAGCACTACCCTGCTCTACGGGACGGCGATCGACAGCGAGGCGTATCGGCAGTCGCTGGCCGTGCTGCGCGCGCGGCAGCCGGTGGCGCGCACGACGACGTTCCTCATCTACGACTTCACGGCTGGCTGACCGGATCGACCGCGGTACCGAAGAGATAGGCCGCGGCGCCATGGACCTCCAGCATGGTCACGCGCGGACGCGCACGGCTCAGGCTGTCAACGAAGGCCCGGACGTCGGGATGTAGAGACCCGTCCATCCCACGCGGGGTGATCACCCATACGCGCCGCCCGGCGTCGAACGCGGGCAGCGCGCCGCGCAGGTCGCGGCCCGTATAGAACTCGAAGGTGGCGGGATCGAAGACCGCGAGCTGATCGCCGGGGTCGAGGCGGGCCTGCATGAATGCAATCACCGGCCGCATCTCGTGCCGCTGCTGCGGCACAACCAGGTGATGGAGGGCGCCGAGCAGCCCGGGCGCGAGCAGCACCGCGAGCGCGCAGCGCGTGAGCCGCGGATGGCGGGGCTCGAGACGGTGCCGTGCGATCTCGATCCCCTCGCCCACGAGGAGCAGCACCGCGGGCGCCGCAAAGACCATGTGCTGGTTCCCCCCGAAGGGCCACCAGTGCAGCGGCGACGCCGCCACGGCCAGCCCCACCGGCAGCCAGAGGATCGCGAGCAGCGGGCGGCGGTCGGAGCGCCACACCGCTGCGGCCGCGAGCAGCGCGAGGAGCAGGAGAACGCCGCCGAAGGGCTGCCAGAAGTAGTCGAACAGGGCAACCAGCGCACGCCCGAGCCACACCGTGGCCGCGAGCGCGCCGGCGGTGTCGGGAAACGCGCCGGCCCAAAACTGCAGCACGGCGCTGCTGCGCTGCGCACGGATGGCGCCGAGCAGGGCCGCGGCCGATGCGGCAGCGAGCAGGTTGGCGAACAGGTAGGCACGCCTGCCCAGGCGCGGCCAGCGCGCAGCCGGCACCGCGAGAGCGAGACTGGTGCCGGCGAACCCAAACGCGGCCGCGTAGGAAAACCAGAGCCCGCCAGACCCAACGGCCCCCCAAGCCAGCAATCGCCGTGAGCGCGGATGCGCGGCGCGGTGGAGCTGCCACGCCAACCCGGTGATCACCACGGCGAGCAGCAGGTCGAGGCTAAAGTGCTTGGTGGCGCTGGCGTCGGCAATGAGCTTCGGCGAGGCCGCCAGGAGCAGAACCGCCCACAGCGCGGCCGCGTCGACGCACGCAGAACGCGCCAGGCGCGCAAAGGCGATCAGCGCGGCAACGCCGGCGACCAGCGGCAGCGCGCGCAGGGCGTACTCGGAGGTGCCGAGCGCCGCCGTCATGACCTTCTCGGCGGCCAGGAAGCCGGGCGGCGACGGCTCGTGCCAGTCGAGCGGACCGAGCAGCTGCGCATACGGTACGTGAACGACGTTGAGCGCGACGAAGGACTCGTCATGCCAGAGCGACGTGTTGGCGGCGTATTGCCGCACACGGCAGGCGATGCCGAACGCAACGGCGAGCGACACGAGGCGGCGCTGCATCAGCCGTCCGCTATCGTTTCGGCCACGCGTGTCGCGGTTGGCCGGCGCAGGAAGAGGACGCCGAGGAGGATGAGCAGGCAGACCGTATGCAGGCCGTGCGCCAGCAGGAAGAGATAGCGCTCGCGTCCGAGCAGCTCGCGGTTGAGCAGCACGGCGAGGACGACATAGACCGCCATTGCCGTGGTTGTGGGCTTGCCCAGCCCGCGGACGGAGCACTGCGCCGCGGCAATGAGGTACAGCGCCGGGATGACCACGACGAGGTGCTGCACCCAGGCGACGGGCGCCAGTAGGACCGAGAGGATCAGCACGGCGCTCGCTTCGAGCAACCACGTCGGATCGCGCGTTCCTATTGGCGGCCGCCGGCTCCACCACGCGAACAGTACGACGAGCACGGCGCTGACCCCGGCCGGAACGGCGCGGTGCGGCGCCGCGGGATCGGCGGCCGGGCACGCGCGCGCGAGCACCGGTCGCAGTGCCTGGTTCTGCACCCGCTCTTCGCTCTCTTTCGCCCCGCCCGATGGAACGCCGCTGGCCGAGGCGAGAGCCGCGCGCAGCCATTGCTGTTGATGCTGCCACCACGGTGCCGGGCCCATCCAGAAGAGCGGCAGCACGATCCACGCGCCGATGGCTGCCGCGGTCAACGCCGCGAGGCGCCACTGCCGCTTCCACAGGAAGAACGGGACCACCAGCATGGTGGGCGCCTTCAGCGCGGCCGCCAACCCGAGCCACGCGGCACCGGCCGCGTCGCGCCCCCGCCAGACGCACCAGATCCCCCCGACTGCCATCGCCAGCAGGATCAGATGTGGGCCGCCGTCGTCGAGGTCGCGCAACACATAGTGCGACGCGAACAGGAGGGTGAGCGCCGCGATCGTGACCGACGGCGCGACCGGAGCTGCCTGGTCCCGGCAGACCATCGCGTGCAGGAACCGCATGGTGAGCCCCAGGCACCCGAGGGCGACGACGTAGCGCAACAGCAACCCCACCCCTGGTGGCAGCAGCGCCAGCGGCGCGAAGTACAGCGCCGCCGTGGGCATGTATGGATAGTGCAGCCCGCCCGCGTACAGCGGCTCTCCGGCGAGAAAGCGCCGGCCGAACTCGCGTGAGATGTCGAAGTCTCCCGCGTGCGTCAGCCGGCGGTTGACGATGACGATCCCCTGGACCGCGACCGCGATCGCGGCGATGGCCGCCAACAGGTACGACGCCGTGAAGCGCGGAGGCGATCGGGTACGCATGGCGTGGTGGCGCCCCCCTATCACCGCAACCGCACGCACCCCAACGCCTTGCAACGCGCTTGGCGTTGCAGGATAGAGCGACGCAGTCGGCATGCGGCCGGGATGGTCGGCTTGCCCATCGGGATCCGCAGGTCGTCCGCGGCTGAACGTGAATTTTCGCAACCGAGACTCGGAGCGATCGGATGCAACGTGATGATCAGATCGGCTGCTTCGATCCCGCCCGCGCGGAGTTTGCCATCTGCGTGCTGGCCGTCGATCGGGTCGTCGATCTGCTGACCGTGTCGCACGCGCCGGAGCGAATCGACGCCTACCGCGACGCGATGCGACGCGGCGATCGCTTCCCGCCGATTGCGGTCGTGCGCGTTGGCCGGCGCTTTCTCATCGCCGACGGGCACAAGCGCTTCAGCGCCTACCAGGCTCTGGGCGGCGACCACATCGTCGTCGAGGTGTGGCCGCTGCGGCGCTGGCTGCGCGACCAGTGGGGCCAGCTCACCCGTAAGACCCGCCAGCAGGCGAGCGTCGTCTGGCGCAGCCGCACCGATCCGCGGGCGCGCCGCGAGGCGATCCGCCTGGCGCACGATACGATCGGGCACTGGCGGCGTGTCGGACGTTCGTTGCGCGAGCGCTTCTGGCGGCCCGGCCCGGACGTGGCGCGATAGGGGGGATCCCCGGTGTCGCATCCCCGCACAATGGCGCTGGTGGCCACGTATATGGAGGTGGGGACGATCTGCCGACTGGTCGACCAGCTCCGTCACCATCTGCCGGACGGGCGCATTGTCATCGTCGACGACCAGTCGCCGGACGGCACCGCCGAGGTGGCGCGGCGCCGCTATGGTCATCTCGCCGGCGTCGAAGTCGTCTCGCGGCCCGGGCCACGCGGCTACGCCGCCGCCATGCGCGAGGGCTTCGAACGCTTCCTGGCCTCGGATGCGGAGCGGCTGGTCACCATCGACGCCGATCTCAGCCACGATCCGGCGCTGACGACGCGCATGCTCGAGCGGGTGGATCCGGCCGGCGTGGTCGTCGGCTCCCGCTATCTGCACGGCGC
>Ga0335082_10007979_pt1 | contig 11499 bp, 10 predicted proteins | sample Lox_Sample_41_FD_206718 | JGI IMG/M metagenome (GOLD analysis project Ga0335082, IMG submission 206718) | Soil microbial communities from Loxahatchee National Wildlife Refuge, Florida, United States - Lox_Sample_4.1 | ecosystem: Environmental > Terrestrial > Soil > Wetlands | place: USA... | reverse complement strand
GCGAGCGCTTCAGAAATCGCGCATAAGCCGATTCATCAAAAATCTCTCGCAAGGTTGCGGCGACTAGTCGCATCGCCTCAGCAAGGAAATTCATAATCTCTCCTCCGCCAGACGAGTCATGACGAATGGCGTCTCTTTCACCTGCGCGTCTCTTACGCCCCGCAAGACGCCGATCCACTGACGAGCAGATTCAACCAGAACAAGAGTGACCATGACTACGAGCATGGAGGTAACGGCTGCGTCCAGGCGGTTATTGAAGATCAGGCGAGCTGTGGCGTTGGTTGCAGATCCCGCCGCTAGGGCGCTGGCCTGCGCTAGAAATCCAACACGCGGGTTGGGATCGAAAATCTTGTGCCAGGAAGCTGTAAACGTTACGGCGACCAGCCACACCAGCGGCACCAGGGTAACCGCCGCGTAGCGCGTACGGTGCATCTTGATGATGATGGTCGTGGCAACGCAGAGAGCAACGATCGCGAGCAATTGATTAGCAATGCCGAACAGCGGCCACAGTGAGTTGATGCCACCCAGCGGATCCTTTACTCCCTGCCATAAGAAGAATCCCCAAGCGGCCACAACCAGCGCACTAGTGAAAAGAATGGATGGATACCAACTTGTGCGGCCCAATGGCTTGTAGATGTGGCCGAGCGCGTCCTGAATCATGAAACGAGCGACCCGTGTGCCGGCATCAAGAATGGTCAGGATGAACAGGGCTTCGAACATAACGGCGAAGTGGTACCAAAGCGCCATCACGGTCGAACCACCGAGGCTCTGCGAGAAGATGTGCGCCATCCCTACGGCGAAGGCGGGCGCACCACCCGTGCGATTGAACAAAGTCTGCTCACCAACGGCATGTGCGAGAGACTGCATGTCAGCAGCGGTCACAGGAAAGCCCCAACTCGAAATCGTCTGGGTAGCGGCCGCGGCCGTTTGCCCAACAATGCCTGCTGGGCTATTGATGGCGAAGTAGACTCCCGGCTGGAGAACGCATGCCGCAATGATTGCCATCACCGCGACCGCAGACTCAGCCATCATGGCTCCGTAACCCACCATCGGAGTTTCCGTCTCGCGCGCAATCAGCTTCGGCGTGGTGCCGCTGGAGATCAGCGAATGGAATCCGCTGATGGCGCCGCACGCGATCGTGATAAACGCGAACGGAAAGATCTTTCCGGCGAATACGGGGCCGGTTCCATCCACGAAGCGCGTGAGCGCCGGCATGTGAAGAGTTGGATGGAGAGCAACCATTCCGATTCCCAGCAATCCGATTGTGCCAAGTTTCACGAAGGTGCTCAGATAGTCGCGTGGAGCGAGCAACAACCAAACTGGCACAACCGACGCGGCGAACGCGTAGACGATAATAGAGATTGCCAGGGTTGATGCCCGCCATGTGAATAGAGGAGCGATCGTCGCATCCTGCGAGACCCACTGGCCGCCCCAAATCGCCAGCAGCACGAGGACGAAGCCGAGAACCGATACCTCCAATACTTTGCCGGGCCGAATACGCCGCAGATATACACCCATCAGCAGCGCAATCGGAATCGTCATCGCGATGGTAAAAGTGCCCCAGGGACTGTCCTTTAGGGCGTTGACGACGACCAGCGCAATGACCGCAAGCAGGATGATGAGAATGGCGATGACTGCCCCGTAGGCAACCGTTCCTCCGACGGACCCTGTTTCTTCTTTTGCCATTTCAGTGAGCGATTTACCGTCGCGGCGCACGGAGAACAGCAAAATCACAAAGTCCTGCACACAACCGGCGAAGACCGCTCCGGCCAGCACCCAGAGCGTTCCAGGAAGATATCCAAACTGTGCCGCGAGAACTGGGCCCACAAGCGGACCGGGGCCGGCGATGGCAGCAAAGTGATGGCCGAAAACAACCCACTTGTTAGTGACGAGAAAGTCCCGCCCATTCTCGAGGCGCTCAGCCGGAGTTGCCCGCATCGCGTCGACGGCCAGGATCTTGGCGGCAATGAACTTGCTGTAGAAGCGGTATCCCAGCGCGTAGCAACAGGTCGCCGCGACAATCAGCCAAAGGGCATTGATCGGTTCTTCCCGATGAATCGCGATCACAGCGGTCGCCACGGCGCCGAACACGGCTACGGCCACCCACACCAGCATGGAGAAGGTCTTCTGCATACCGTCGAGCATTGTGTCGAATCTGCGAGCCTTGCGCAATCCTGACAGTAACGAAAAAGCTCCTGGCAGTTACATTTTGAATACACTCGATAAGAATTTTGAATTGGGGCGGAAGCGCAGTGCTGCTTAAGATCGTTCGTTCTGGCGACGGATCAGGCTTCCGGCTATCGCCTCCTGGATTACCGTATCTCATTTTCGTTCTATTTTTTTGGTGTTAACCTAGGAATTCCGAACGATTGCCGCCCTTGGAAATGGGCCACTTCGTCACGCCCTTGCACTCGGGGTGCATTCCTAGGATGCATCCTGAACTCACGACCCTGAAGAGGAGCAAACGATGAAAATTGGCATATTGACGGGCGGGGGCGACTGTCCTGGACTCAACGCCGTCATTCGCGCCGTGGTTCGTAAAGGAACGTTCCATTATCATGATCAGTTTGTTGGCTTTCTGGAGGGCTGGCGGGGACTTATCGAAAACCAGAGTATGGCTCTCGATCTCGACGCGGTGAGCGGCATTCTTCCGCGTGGCGGGACGATCCTCAGAACTTCGCGCACAAATCCTTCGAAGCGGCCGGATGGTTTTGATCGCTGCATTGCGACCATTGGAGCGCACAAGATCGATGCATTGATCGCCATCGGTGGCGACGATACTCTCTCTGTAGCGCAGAAGCTTCACGAGAAGGGCGTCAGAGTCGTGGGCGTGCCGAAGACCATCGATAACGATCTCGGTGGAACGGACTACACTTTCGGATTTGATACGGCTTGCAACATCGTGTGCGAGGCAATCGATCGTGTTCACACGACGGCTGAGGCGCACAATCGCGTGATGGTTGTCGAGGTCATGGGTCGTGACGCAGGCTGGATCGCGCTCTACAGCGGCATCGCCGGCGGAGCCGATGTGATTCTGATTCCCGAGCGGCCCTTTGATGTGGACAAGGTCGCCGAGTCGATTCGGCAGCGCCACGAGCGTGGCCGGTATTTCTCAATTGTCGTCGTGGCGGAAGGAGCGAAGTTTGCAACCGGGGCCGGAGCCCCCGTTATCCAGGACATGGGTAAGGACGAGTTCGGCCATGCCAAGCTGGGCGGCATCGCCAACATCCTGGCTCGCGAGATCGAAGCTCGTACGAAATTCGAAACGCGCGCCGTCGTGTTGGGACACATACAGCGTGGCGGCTCACCATCTGCATTTGACCGTGTCTTGGCAACGCGGTATGGACTGGGCGCGGTCGACATGGTGCATCGTGGCGAGTTCGGCCGCATGGCAGCATTGAAAGCGAACAAGATCGTCTCGATTCCGCTGAAGGAAGCGATCTCAAAGAACCGCGTGGTCGATGACGAGATGATTGAGATCGCTGGCGGGCTCTTCGAAGAGCTTAGCGAAAAAGAAGCTGCGATCAAGTAGGTTGGATCATATCGGACCTCCTCCCAGACCTGACGGGCGGAGGCCTTTTTTCGTTTGACGGCCGATTGTGGCCGGCAGGATCAGATCTCATGAAAGCCTGGCTGTGGCTCTTGGTTGGCATGGCGGTGAGTGCGATCAGTTGGACTTATATGCATCGCATAGTGCTCCCTTGGGAGCACCATGTGAATGTGGAACAGGGCAAACTGCTGGTAGAGATGGGCGACCTTTACCCGCGATGGGTGGGCACGCGGGAACTTCTGCTGAACCGGCGCAATCCCTACGGCCCCGAGGTGAGCCACGAAATTCAGATTGGGTTTTATGGGCACCCCATCGAGCAGAGTTACGACCACCCGGGATCTGAAATCGTGGATGAGCAGCGGTTTGCGTATCCCGTGTATGTCGTCTTCTTGTTGGCCCCAACGATGCACATAGAGTTCCCCGTTTTACAGGCCTGGGCTCCGCTTCTTCTCGGCGCCCTCACCGCGATCAGTGTGTGGCTTTGGTTCGGAAGTATTCGCTGGCAACCAGCACCGGTGGCAACGGCAGCATTCATTCTTTTTGTACTTAGTAGTCCACAAATAGGGCAAGGACTTCGGCTGAGACAGCTTGGACTGTTTGTGGCTTTCCTCATTGCTCTCTCGACCTGGGCCATCGTCCACAAACATTATTTTCTTGGTGGCACTTTGCTGGCGTTTTCCACGATCAAGCCGCAAATGATCGTGCTTTGCCTGGCATGGTTCTTCATTTGGACGCTCGGTGAATGGAAACAACGATCTCGGCTGGCAGCAGGGTTTGCTTCGGCTTTCCTTCTACTCGCGGGTGCCGGAGAATTGCTCTTACCCGGATGGCCCCGCTATTTTCTTGCGGGACTCCAGGCCTATACGAAGTACTTTCCGACAACCTCCATCGTCAGACTGATTCTTGGCAATTGGATCGGAGGAGTCGTGTCGGTCGTAATCATCCTGTTGCTGATCGCTTTTGGCTGGCGAAAGCGCGGCGTTCAGCCGAATTCGCCGGAATTTCTGGAAATGCTGACCCTGTTCCTCATCGCAACTACACTCGTATTGCCTATCCTGACTCCTTACAATCAAGTGCTGTTGCTGCTCCCGATCACCCTGCTAATTCGCGACTGGGATGCGCTCTCCAGATTGGGACGAACCGGATTTGTCTTGTTTATGGCCTGGCCGCCCCTCGCAGCGATCGGGCTCCTGGCACGTCCGCTCCAACTGGATACGTTTGAGCACGCTCTACCCCCTTCCGCGTTGCTACTGTTCATGCCATTCGTAGTTTTGTGGCTGACCTACTCCCGGCGGCTGAAGCTCGCCTAGAAGCTGACCTTGGTCGTAGAAATCGCTCCCTCCTCCGATATGATGAAGCCGCCGATCAACATGGAGCAGTGGCTCACATCGAAACGATTGCGGACTCATGGGCTTTTGCTGCTGCTCACTCTCTGGTCCTTCTACTTCTGGACCCTTGCGACTCCGAATTTGCGGGACCGAGATGGCAATCTCAAGGGCACCGATTTCCTGCATCTGTATACCCTGGGCGCGTTGGCTAGCGAACATCGCGGCGGCGATCTCTACGATATCGATGCTCAAGCGGCTGTCGCTGTGCAACAAGTCCCCGAAGCGGTCGGTATCCGATATCTTCCGCTCTATCCACCTCAGGTTTCCATCTTCTTCATTCCGCTGGCACACCTTCCTTATCGCTGGGCTCTTATTGTGTGGTGGTTTTGCACAACGGCTACATATGGACTCTGCTGCTATTCAATCTGGCGGGCTTGCCCGCGTTTGCGTCACTTCGGCTGGACCGTTGGAATTCTAGCGGCAGCCTATCCGCCGTTCTTTCATCTGATAGCCTGGGGACAGACCTCGGCAATTGCGTTGGTGTGCTTTACGCTTCTCTTCTTCTCCTTGCGCAACCGGCGATATTTTGTTGCTGGACTCGTCCTCGGGTGTCTGATTTTCAAACCGCAACTCGCGTTGGCCGCCACGATTCTGTTTATTGCTCTCGGAAGATGGAAACTTCTGGCAGGTGCCTTTCTTTCCGCGTCGGCACAGGTTTCGGTGGGCCTCCTTTACTATGGAATCACACCGTTCGGATCCTGGCTGCGCACGCTGCTGAGTGTGCGCTCAACGTTGCCTGCATTCGAGCCCAGGCCGTATCAAACCCATTGTTTGCGGACGTTCTGGTCAATGATTCTTCCTTGGGACAGCCTGTCCTTTGCGTTGTATGTGCTCAGCGCAGCAATCGTTTTTGGATGGACGATTACTCTGTGGAAGCGACGTGCGATCTTGCCACTGCGGTTTTCCGCATTGCTCCTGACGACGGTACTGGTATCTCCTCATCTCACGGTCTACGATCTCGTGATCCTCGCGCTTGCCTTGCTTCTACTCGCCGACTGGCTGATCTCTCAACCTGCAGCGGGTTTCGGGCTGGGCACTCTCCTCTACCTGGTGTACTTCCTTCCGCTGGTGGGCCCTTTCACGCGCTGGATTCACGTGCAACTCTCAGTCGTTGCAATGGTCGCGGTGGTGTATTTGATTTGGCGGCTTTGTGTGGGAAATGTCTCTGGAAATGTTGTGCCTGCTGGGGTGGCGAGCGCTCGCGATCGAGGCAACTAACGCTGGCCGAAAAGAAACGCGAGCGCGTTGGGGAAGCGCCGCGCCCATGCAGATTCATGATGCGTGGCACCGTCTTCGATCAGCAACGAAAGGCGTTTGTCATCTAGCCCGGCTCGTCCGAGAATCGCTGACAGCTCTCGCACGTCATCCACCGTGCTCCGGTCCCGATCTTCGCTGCCCGCCTCAGCCGTTCCAATCGCCAGAAATATTCGCTCAGGCCAGCGTCGGATCCGGCGGCTCTCCTTGATCATTTGACGATTCGAGGCCCACAACGAAGGGCTCTCGATCAACAACCGGCCAATCAATCCGGGACGAGCGGCGGCGGTATAAAGAGAAATCAGTGCACCGAGCGATGAGCCTCCAAGCCCCGTGTTCTCCGGTCCAGTAGCAACGCGATAGTTGCGTGCAACAAACGGCATTACTTCTTTCGCCAGGAAATCCGGGTATCGTGTTCCCTGCACCCGAAGCATCATAGGATTCAACGAACGATGCGGCATGTACTCGCGGAAGCGGTCTTTGCCGGCGTTGTCGATCCCGACAATCATCATGGGAGGCACTACACCTTCCCTGATCAGTCGCTCGGCAGTTTCGTCGACCTGCCATTCCACTCCCGTGAACGAGGTCATCGGCTCGAACAGGTTCTGACCATCATTGAGATAAAGAACCGGATACCGGCGGTTCGCATTTTGGGGATCGTCGTAACCGGGCGGCAGCCAGACGCGCAGGAATCTTGTGTTACGAAAGACACGGCTGCGAAATTCGTGCAGTCGCAAATCACCGGCCGCCGCTTCCACGCGAATCACGCCGGGAGGAACGTTGGGAGTGTTCTCAGTTTTCTGGATTTCTTCCATCTAGGAGAAGCGCGCTCTTCAGGATACAACGCCGGATGCGGTCCTGCCTTTGAACTTTATGATGACTGACAAGACGGTGATGATGAAAATCAGCGCCTGCGAAGCCAAACATAAAATGCACCAGGTCCTCAACTGGTAGGCCTCCACGTATGTCAGATACAACGCAAATCCCAGACCCCAAATCGAGGCCGATAACAGTTGAGTTGGCGTTTCCGCGCGAGACTTCCTCAGCGCAGATAGGATGAACAAAAGAGCGTACCCTGCAACTCCAATGCCCGCGACCGGAATTCCCGCAAGCTCTGAGTATTCGCTGCGATTCACGATGTCGCAATTGAAGTTCTGATTGAAATCGCAGTAGGAAGTTGCAGACTTCGCATAGTGGCGTTGCAGGGATACTCCCGATACTGCGATGCCAGCAATCGAGAGTACTGCGATTATCGCAAACAGCGGACGAAGGCTGGTCTCGTTCACGGCAAGCTGCACCCGGCCTTCTGGCTTAGCTCTTGCATGGTCAGCACGCCCTCTTTCGGCGGTTCGTTCCCAAACTGCCAACTCGGAAAAAGCTTCGCTCCGGCCGCTTTGCACTCGGCTGTCAACTCGTGCGGATTGTTTTCACTCGCGCATTCCACGTAAGGGACATAATGAAATGCAGCACCGAACTCGCGCTTCTGGTCCGCACAGTGTGGACACCAATACAAGCCGTACATCTTGGCGTTTTTCGATGCCAGGCACCGGGCGAACGAATCGTACTTGTGATTCTTGTAGTAGCGGCCTGCCAGGTACGCACCAACTAATAGAAGAAGAATGACCGCGTAAACGATGCTTTTTTTCGCAGTACTCTCACCGCCCTGTTGCTCCTGCTGCCGTTTTCGCCGCTCTTCCGACATGCTTTCCCTTATATCACGGTCATTATGCAACGACGTTCAACGCGGACGGTAATACGTCGAGTTCCTCGCAATGCAAGGACAGCACTTCGCCGTCGACCATCACGTCGACGGGACTTTCGAGATTGAACTCAATCTTCTGCGCAGCTTTACGCTCCGCCAGCGGATGCTCGATGTGTGTTCCGTCGTAAAGCGTCGGCAGATTTCTGATCAGGCCGAGCCGGCCAATCGGTCCCCAGCGGACATATTCGACAAAACCGTCGTTCATTTCGGCCTTGGGCGCGATCATCATCGTGCCACCCGTGAACTTGCTGTTGTTGAAGGTCAGAAAAAGGCAGGGACGATTGTCAAAGTTTTCTTCTCCTGCAACCCTGACGGGAAACGGGCGCCGGTTGAATCGCGCGAGCGTCAGGAAAATCGACGTGATGTATCCCAATTCACCCCAATTGCTGAAGCTGCGGGCGCGAAGGGTCGCGACATCCGCGGAGAAACCCATACTCAGAAGATTGATGAAGTAGATGACACCGCCGCGATGCCGCATCCGCATCACGTCACAAGAACGGCTCTTTCCCGACAGGATCGCCTCGATGGCGTACTCGACGCCGCGGTCGCTGAAGTCTCGCAAGAAAGAGTTTCCCGTGCCCAAGGGCAGAAACGCAAGCGTCGGTGCCTCTCGACCCATCGCCTGCGGGAACAGGCCGTTGACTACTTCGTAGGAAGTTCCGTCGCCGCCAACTGCAATGAAGTTTCGGACCCCACGCGAATAGGCATCGCGAGCAATCTCCGTTGCCTGTCCGGCAGACCGCGTGGTCGCGACCTTTACTTCGATGCCTGCATCACGCAGACGCTTCAGCGCCGGACCGAGCAGCTTATTGCTGCGTCCGCCGCCGGCGGCCGGATTCACAATTGCGAGGTAAGTTTGCCCCAAGCTGACTCTTCGTGCGACCAACATGAGATCTGGCCGCGATTGTGCTTATTTCAGCGCATCCTTACAACTGCAGCACTGCCGTTCGCTCCACAGATTTTGCGATCTCTTCTGCCAGCACCTGACGTTTAATCTTCATCGATGCGGTACGGGGGAAATCCTTTTCCCACACCAGATATCCGCTGACTCGTTTGAAGTCGGGCAACTTCCGGTTGCGGTTCGAAATATCTTCGAGCAGCGCGTTGTCGAACTTCTGGTTCTGATCCAACCGGAGAATGATTGCCAGCGCTTCTTTTCCAAGTTCTTTCTTGGGCCAGATATAATTTGCCGCAAACACCGCGTATTCTTTCACCGGCAGTCCATCAAATACCGTTTCAATGTCCTCGGGATAGATGTTCTTCCCGCCCTCGGTGACAATCATGTTCTTCTTGCGGCCGAACAGTTGCAGGTGTCCATGATTTTCGAACCGGCCCAGATCGCCGGTCAGAAGCCAACCGTCGACGATCGTATCGAGAGTAAGTTCCGGATCATCGAGATAGTGCGACATCACTGTCTTGCTGCGGACCGCTACCTCGCCGATGCCCTCTGCGTCCGGATTCAAGATCCGGAGCTCGACTCCCGGCAGTGGCTTTCCGACGGTGTCCGCTCGGAAGGGCTTAAGATCATTCAGCGTGAGAGCCGTTCCCGCCTCGGTTAAGCCATAACCGTTCACCACCGGAACGCCAAGATCGTAGAAGAACTGCATGGTCGAGGGCTCCATGAATGCACCGCCCGTAATCAACGCCAGCAACTCTCCCCCGAACCCTTTGTGAATATTTCCCAGCAGGAGGCGGCTGAGCTTCACGTTGGGGCGGCGTCGCGTAAATGCGCGGTTGATCGCAATCATCGTGTTCAGCAAACCGTGCTTCCACCCCGGAAGTTCGTCGAACTTGGCGCGCAAACCTCGCTCGAGATTCTTTACCAGCATCGGGACGAGCGCCACGTAGGTGATGCGATAGCGCACGAAGGCATCGCGCACGAACTCAGGCCGCAACGTTCGCAAATGCACGACGCACGCTCCGCAGACGAACGGGCCGATGAAGCCCACCATGAAATCGATCGCGTGATTTGTAGGGAGAATGCTGAGATAGCGCACGCCCGGCCAAAACGGATACCATGCCGTCAGCGAGCGGCACTGTTCAAGATAGTTTTCATGCGTGAGCACGCAACCCTTTGGGCGGCCGCCTGTACCGGATGAATAGACGATGCATGCCACATCCTCGCGCTGGCGCATGACGAAGTCCGGAGCGCCTTTACGCTTGAAGTCCTCCCAGCGAAATGCACCGGCCAGATCGACGCCAAGCGGCGCTTCGGTCACCAGAACCATCTTCGTGGCGATATTTTGAAAGTCGGGTGACTCCATGATCGCTCGCCACAGGTGATACTCGACGACCAGAACCTTGGCTTTGCAGTGCGCGAGTAGTTGCAAGTGCTCCGCAGCCGTCAGCTTGTAGTCGATGGGAACAAGCACGCCGCCGCAATAGAAAATCGCATAGGCCGAGATCAGCCATTTCGACTGATTCGTCATGATGATTGCGGCGCGTTCGTTCGGATCGAAGTCGGCGTCCTCGAGCGCTCGCGCCAATGGAAGTGCGACTTCTTTGAAATCGGAGTAAGTGAGACGGAGTTTCTCGCGATCACGCTCCGCTTCAATCAGGCACACTTCTTTTGAGAAGCGGTCGAGGGCATCGCGCAATGCTGCGCCGAGGCATGTGTATTGGCGGAGGTCGAGCATCAAACGCTTTATTTCACCACAGAGTCACAGAGGCACGGGGAAAAGCTCTGTTTTCAGCTGATTACTAACTTAATGCCGAACCTACCCTTAACAGCGCTGCGCGCTACAGACTCGAATCACAATCGCGCCTGAATTTTCCCTGCCAGCGTGCGGAAATCCGCGACGCCTTGCAGTTCGTAGTCGGGCAGTTCCACATGAAAGTGATTCTCAAGCTTTGTCAGCAAGTCGAGCGCCTGCAGACTATCAATCCCCAGAGTCTTGAAGAAGTCATCGTCGGGGGAAAGCTTTTCGCGTGGAACTTTGAAGTGCGCGGCCGCGAGGGTAAGTATTTCGTCCAGTGTCTTTTCCGCAGTGGGCATAGTCACTCATTCTAAATGAGTCTGGCTAGGGCAAGTAGGGCTGCGCAGTGGTGTTCTCAACGAACTTCTTCAACCCCGCATGCACTGCTGGTTGCGGCAAAAGCTCGCAGAAGATATCGATCTCCCGACGCAATTCATCCAAAGGAATTGGCTTCATGAAGCGTTTAGCCGATTGCGTCGTGATGCGGTCGAATTTTGCCATCTGAGATGCTGTAGCGCGCGCTGCGCGAAGCACTTCCCCTTCGCCCACTATCTGGCTGACCAATCCAATTTGTTGTGCTTTCGTGGCATTAAAACTGCGCCCAGTCAACAGCAAGTCCCGCACCACCGCGTTGCCCACATCGCGCTTCAGACGCGGGATTCCGCCAAAGCTTGGAATGAGTCCCAGTCGAAGTTCCGGAAAGCAGAAGCGCGCCAACTTATCGGCAAGGATCATGTCACAGGTAAGAGCCAACTCGAATCCACCGCCGAAGGTAACACCGTGTACGGCTGCGATCGTGGTCAACGGCGCGGCGTCCAGCGCATTCATCACTGCATGTATTCGTTCCAG
>Ga0335082_10007977_pt1 | contig 11501 bp, 9 predicted proteins | sample Lox_Sample_41_FD_206718 | JGI IMG/M metagenome (GOLD analysis project Ga0335082, IMG submission 206718) | Soil microbial communities from Loxahatchee National Wildlife Refuge, Florida, United States - Lox_Sample_4.1 | ecosystem: Environmental > Terrestrial > Soil > Wetlands | place: USA: Florida... | reverse complement strand
CCGGCTGGAATCGCCCGTCGTCGTTGAGAGTCGAACCGAGAACGTGGATGTCTGGCCGACGATCTTCGACCTGATCGGAATGGAGCCTCCCCGGGGCGTGGACGGGCGCTCCCGGGTCGACGCGATCCTGGGGGCCGGCCGCGGTGAGACTGCGACCGAGCAGCGGACGAGCTTTGCGCAACTGGACCGGAGCTGGGGACAGCCCCACCAGGAACCGCGTCCGCTGGTCGCCGTCACGGATGGCCCGCATCGCCTCTTCTACGATCCGAAAGAGCCCGATCACGTCGAGCTCTACGACCTCGACCAGGATCCCCACGAGCAGAAGAACATCTCCCAGCAGAAACCGGACGTCGTGAGCACGCTCCGCGACGATGCGCGCAAGTACCTCGATTCGCCCGGTCCGCCGTGGAGCAGCGGAGCCCCCAAGGTCGAGATCGATGACATGCAGCTGCGTCAGCTGAGAGCGCTGGGCTACAAGGTCGATTGATCCGCGAGGCTCAGAACTCCCCGATCGGCCGCTCGACGGCGTAGGCATAGGGCGTACGCACGAATCGGTCGAACGAATCGCCGATCTGGCGCGTGACGGCCATAAACGGCGAGATGATCGCGAAGTACGTGGCTCCGACGCCGAGGTAGACGAGGGATGGGGGGCGCACGAGCAGGACGTCGATCGCGATCGCGGCGACTTGGTCCGCGCGCTCGGAGAGGCTCTTCGGGCTGCTCGGCGTCGCTGCGGGCGGAGCGGCTTCCGGGGCGGTGGATCCCGTCGGACCGGCCGGCTCGTCCGCCGGCTGGTCGGCGCGCGCGGGTGCGGTCGCGAGCGACAGCACCAGCAAGCCCAACGGTGCCAGCCGGACGCCAACGGCCAGCCGGGCGCGCCGACGGGGGACGACCGGCGCATCGAGGTGGGTCGGAGCGATCATGTGAGCGACCTCGGCGATTCCAGCGTACAGCGCAGTGGGTTTCGGGGTGGGTTCAGGGCAGCTGTGCATCGTCGACGACGAGCGTCGCCCCGGTGATGGCGCTCGACTCCCGGGCGGCGAGCAGGAGCAACGCGCCGTCGAGATCGCGCGCTTCCATCAGCCGGCGGCGTCGCATCGCGGCGACTTCCCGGCGTCCGTCTTCCGACTCGAAGATCGTCCGATTCATGTCCGTCAGGATCGCCCCCGGCAGGATCGCATTGACGTTGATGCCGTGCCGCGCCCACTCGCGAGCCAGCGCCTTCGTCATCATGATCAGGCTCGCCTTCGACATGCAGTAGAGGGCCAGGCCCACGCGAGGCTGCTCTCCGTTGATCGAGGCGATGTTGATCACCCGACCGCTTGCCCTTCTCGCGATCAGGCGGCGCGCCGTTTCACACGCGAAGAAGAAGGCGGCCTTCACGTTCGTGTCGAAGACGCGGTCGAAATCGACTCCCGATGCCTCGACCGCCCGGCCGGTGACGCTGGTCGCGGCGTTGTTGACCAGCACGTTCGGAGGACCCAGCTCGGCTTCGATGCGGTCGAACAGCGCTCCGATGCGATGGAAGTCCAGCAGATCGTGCGCAAACGTGTGAGCGCGCCCGCCGTGCGCCTCGATCTCCTGCTCCACGGCGCGCAGCCCCCGCTCGTCGCGGCCGCAGAGTGCAACCAGCGCGCCTGCCGAGGCCAGTGTGACGGCGAAGCGCGCGCCTAGTCCGCGACTCGCTCCAGTGACGAGAGCCGTGCATCCCGCCAGGTCGACGCGGATACCAGGGGTCATCCGCGAATCGGGATCGCCATGGAGGGCCTGCGTGCTCCGGGATGCGTCGAGCGGGAGGGCGACTCACGCGGATGGCGCGGGAGCAGGTGGCCGAGCTTGTCCTTCTTCGCGCGCAGATCGGGGAGGTCGCGCTCGTTCGGGGTGATTTCGAGAGCGATTCTTTCACACACCTCGAGTCCAAACTGCGTGATCTGCGTCGGCTTCTCCGCATGGCTCGTCAGCTGGCGGAGACGCCGGATCCCGAGGCTCCGTAGCATGCCGGCGGCGACTCCGTCGTCGCGCTCGCCGCAGCAGGAGCCGAGGCGTTCGTGGGCAACGGCGCGATCGTCTGCATCCTGGAGCGCATAGGCCTTGATCTGGTTCGCGAGGCCGGTGTCTCGACCTTCTCGACGCAGATACAGGAGCACTCCGCTCTCGGCGGCTCCCAGTCTCTCGAGCGCCGCGTCCAGCTGCGCTCCGCAATCACAGCGCGAGGAGCCGAACGCGTCCCCGGTGAGGCACTCGCGATGCACTCGCACGAGCCCCGGCACTTCGGGACGCAGCTGTCCTCGGATCAACGCGATGTGATCGACCCCGTCGATCTCCCCTCGGAACACCACGGCGCGGAACTCGCCCCATGCCGTCGGCAGCATGGCTTCGGCCACCGGGTGCACCAAGGGCTCCGACCTCATGCGGTGTTGAACGAGGTCGGCGATCGAGGCGATCTTCAGGCCGTGTTGTTTCGCGAAGGCCTGGAGATCGGAGGAGCGCGCCACGCTGCCGTCGTCGTTCATGATCTCACAGATGGCGGCACCCGCTCTGCGACCCGCGAGGCGCGCCAGGTCCACCGAGCCCTCGGTGCGCCCTGGACGCTCCAGCACGCCGTGCGGGCGCGCCTGCAGGGGAAAGATGTGACCGGGTCGACTCAGGTCGCCCGGCCCGGCGCCGTCGGCGATCGCGGTCCGAATCGTGTGGGCGCGGTCGTATGCAGAGATGCCCGTCGTGACTCCTGCACGCGCTTCGATCGAGATCCCGAACGCGGTGCTCCGAGCGGATTCATTGGCGTGCTCGGGAACCATCAGCGACACCCCCAGCCGGTCGAAGGTCGCAGGATCGAGCGCGAGACATATGAGTCCGCGCGCGTGAGTCGCCATGAAGTTGATGGCCTCGGGCGTCACCGCGTCCGCGGCGATGCACAGATCGCCCGGATTCTCGCCCGAATCTCCGTCGACCAGGACGAGCATTCGGCCTGCCCGGATCTCCTCGACGGCCTCCTCTGGGGAGCAGAGGCCCATTTCGTCGAGCGGGTCGCGCTGCACGCCAACCGGTGCCCCACGCTCCGGTCCGAAGCGTGAAGCATCGGGACCGGGTTCGAGAACGGAATCCGAGGCCTTGGATTCGAAGATCATCGATAAGTCTCCCGATTTCGGAAAAATATAGCAGTATTTCTTTGTAATTGGAGTATGTAGAACAGTATAATTGTACTTATCGTAATCGAAGGGAGGAAGCTTTCGATGCCCGGACCGCTGACCGGCTACCGCGTCGTCGACCTGACCGCCTTCGTCGCGGGTCCATTGGCCACACAGCTGCTGGCCGAGCAGGGCGCCGACGTCGTCAAGATCGAGCCGCTGGGAGGCGACCTGCTGCGGCGTATCGGCACGGGGCGAGCGGGGATCGCGGCGTTGTTCGCGAGCGTCAACCGGAACAAGCGCTCGGTGGCGCTCGACCTGCGCAAGCCCGAAGGGCTGGACGTTGTACGCCGCCTCGCGGCGAGCGCCGACGTTCTCGTCGAAAACTTTCGGCCGGGAGCGATGGAGAAGATGGGCCTCGGTCCGAAGGAGATGTGCGCCGCGAATGCGCGGCTCGTCTACGCGCGTGTCACTGGCTTCGGTGACGAAGGCCCGTATCAGCGCATGCCCGTTTTCGACACGCTGGTGCAGGGTTTCTCGGGAATCGCGTGGGCTCAAGGACAGGGAACGGGGCGGCCCGTGCTCCTGAAGACGCTGGTCGCCGACAAGATCGCCCCGTTGCTTGCTGCCCAGGCCATCACGTCCGCGTTGCTCGAGCGCACGCGCAGTGGTGCCGGACAGACACTCCAGGTCTCGATGCTCGACTCGATGATCTGGTGGATGTGGCCCGACAACATGATGGACGAGACCTTCCTCGACCAGGACACCGTCCATTCGCCGCTGATGTCGAGCCTCGACAATCTGATGCGGACGGCGGACGGGTTTCTGACGATCGCCCCCGTCTCGGATGCGAGCTGGGAGGCCCTCGCGGAGCTCGTGGGTCGGCCGGATTGGTTGCTGGATCCGCGCTTCGCGAGCATGGCATCTCGCAATGTCAACGTCGGGGTGTGGTTCGGGGTGATCCAGCAGGAAATTGCCCGGCGCACGACGGGCGAGTGGCTCGAGCTGCTCGCGGGCTCTCCGGTGCCGCACGCGCCCGTTCACACCCTCGAATCGGTGCTCCGCGACGAACAGGTCCGCGCCAACTGCATCGTCGAGGAGCACGAGCATCCGAAGTGGGGCCGCATGCGTCAGCCCCGCCCCGTTGCGCGCTTCGGGCGCAGTAGGGGCCGCATCGAATCGCTCGCTCCCGACGTCGGCGAGCACACGCTCGAGGTCCTCGAGGAGTCGGGCTACTCCGCCACACAGATCCACGCGTTGCGGATGTCGGAGACGATCGCATGACCGCGAGCCCGGGATGAGCCGATCCGGTCCGGACGAGGAGATCCTCGAGCCGGCGCTCGCGATCTGCGATGCGCATCACCACCTGTGGAAGACGTCTGCCGTTCCCGGCTGGAAGCCGTACCAGCTCGCCGAGCTGCTGTCCGACACATCGAGCGGACACAACGTGACGAGCACGGTGTTCGTCGAGTGCCTGGCCGGCTTCCGGGAGACGGGGGCGGAGGCGCTGCGCCCGGTCGGTGAGACCGAGTTCGTCGAGCGCACGATCGAGCCGCATCGCGGCAAGCCGGACGTTGCAGCGGCGATCGTGGGCTTTGCGGATCTGAGCCTGGGAGCGCGAGTGCGCGAGGTGCTCGAGGCGCATCTCGCCGCGAGCCCGCGCTTTCGGGGCATTCGCCACGCGACCAACAACGATCCGAAGCGGCAGGTTCCGCGCAGTCATCACCGGGCCCCGCCCGGTCTGCTGGGCGATGCAGCGTTTCGCGACGGGATCCGCCAGCTCGTCGCGCTGGATCTCTCGTTCGATGCATGGGTCTACCACCCGCAGCTGGCGGAGGTGGTGGATCTGGCGCGTGCGTTCCCCGACCTGACGATCGTCCTCGATCACCTCGGCGGCGTGATCGGCGTGGGATCGTACGCGGGCCGACGCGACGAGATCTTCGCGGAGTGGCGCCGCCGGATGGATGCATTGGCGGAGTGCGAGAACGTCCACGTCAAGCTCGGCGGCCTGCACATGGAGCTGTCCGGATTCGGCTGGGAGGCGAGGCGCGAGGCGCCCGATTCCGGGGAGATCGCCGAACAGACGCGCCGCTATCACCTGCATGCCATCGAGCGCTTCGGGGTGCGGCGCTGCATGTTCGAGAGCAACTTCCCGGTGGATTCGTCCGCGTGCTCGTATCGCGTGCTGTGGAACGCCTTCAAGCGCATCGCCTCCGGATTCACGCCGCAGGAGAAGGCGGCGCTGTTCCACGACACGGCGGCCGAGGTCTACCGGATCTCCCCGGTCCGAGCTTGAGAGCGGTCGCCTCGACGGCGCGGCGGCGCGCTCGCTAGGCCGGGCGTACGGGGCGCACGTTCACGGGTACGTTGCTCATCAGCGGCTGGCCCGAATAACGTTCGTATCGCGCATCGGCGCCGAGCAATCGGCTCGTGGGAGATCCGATCGTCCGGAAATCCGCATCGCGCTCCGGCGCTCCGCCGAAGGCGTGTGTCATCGACACGAGCCCTTCGCGGAGCGTGGCATCGGCTTCGGCGATGCCGAGGATGCTGGCGCGCGCCGAGCAGATCTCGATGACGTCGCCCGCGGCGACGCCGAGCCTCTCGAGATCCCTCGGGTGCAGGAACGCGGGGTTGTAGGATCGCGCGCCCCTCGCGGCCGAGGTCGTCATCGACGAGTTGTAGGTGTGGAGCATGCGACGGCAGATCAGTCGCAGCGGGAACTCTCCCGCATCCTCGCAGGCATCGGCGGAGCCGCGCGCGACCGTATCGAGATCCGCCAGCATCGCCGCGTTGCCGACGTCGAGCCGTCCGCTCCAACCCGGATCCTTCGCGGCCACCCGGATCTCCGGCTCCGGGAAGAAGGCACCGTGCGGATGGCGCTTCACCTCGTCCAGGGAGACGCGGGCGTCGCGCAGCAACAACGCGTAGAGCTCGTCCGTGCTGGGCTTGCGCGCCATGTCGAGCGCCAGCGTACGCGTTGGCGGACCCGGCGGAGTCACCTCGAGCGAGATCCCCAGGCGCTGGGCGAGGCCGTAACAGAACTCCCATTCCTCGATGAGGTCGGAGCCCGGGGGAACCTCGGCGACCGGCGGTGAGTAGTGCGCATACCCATTCTCGTATCCGTAGCCGGTGCCGTACAGCACGAGCAGGTCGCCCATCTGGCTGATGCCGGGCACCTCGAAGCTCATCTTCGGAGCGATCACGTAGTGGGCGAGGTGGGCCGTCTGGGACATGCGCACGTCGATCTGGACGAGCAGATCGAGCGCGCGCATCGCGTCGAGTGTCTTCAGCTGATCGGGCCAGGCCGCCACCGGGTTTCCGCAGCAGCTGATCAACGCCCGGACCTTGCCGTCGCCCGCGAGCAGGATCTCTTCCGCGAGCGCTCCCGTCGGCATGCCGGCCGAGGTCTCCGTGAGACCGCGGACGCGCATCTTTTCCCCGTAGCCGTAGGAAGGGTAGGGCGGTTGAGCCTGCGCCTTCGCGGACACGCAGGGCATGAGAGTTCCCGGATTCGGGATCCGCTCGCCCTCGCGCAGCCAACGCCCGCACAGAGTCTCGAGATCGAGGAGCAGATACTCGACGAGAGTCGTGAAGCCCGACATGCTCGGGCCGGTCCCGCACACGCCGAAACCCCGGTCGGCATCCGCGTAGATGCGCGCCGCGCGGCACAGGCTCTCGGCGTCGACGCCGGCTCGGCGCGCCACTTCGCTGGGGACGAACGGAGCGACCGCGCGCCGCAGGGCATCGAGACCTGTGACGTCGTTGGCCACGAAGTCGGTGTCGAAGCGCCCTTCTTCGATGATCACCTTGAGGAACGACGCGAGGATCTCGACGTCGTGTCCCGGCTTCGGCTGGATGTGGAGCGTCGCGCGGCGCGCGACGTCGGTGCATCGGGGATCGACCACGATCAGGTGCATGCCGCGAGCCAGGCTCCGCGTCAGCCAGCGCCCGGGGTTGCCATTCGGCAGCCCGGCGAACGTGATGAGCGGGTTCGTTCCCAACAGCAGCGCGACGTCGGCGTCGTGGAAGCCCTGGGGCGGCGCCATCCAGAGTCCGTGCAGGCCCTTCGCGATCAGCTTGCCGGGCTGGTCGATGGTGTCTGCCGTGAACCACATCGGAGAGCGGAGGGCCTGCATCAATGCCTTCAGCAGCGGCTGCGTGGCGGCGGTCGCAACCGTGTACGTGCCGAGGTAGCTCGCGATCGCTCGCGGGCCGTGCTCGTCGACGATGCGCCGGAGCTTCGCGGCGATCTCGTCCATGGCCTGCTCGACGGGAATGCGGGCGAAGCTCCCGTCGTCACCGCGCTTGAGGGAGTGGCGGAGCCGCTCGGGGCGATTGTGGAGCTCCGGAGCGGCGCGGCCCTTCACGCACGTGAACCCCTCGTAGAGGGGGTTCGAGAAATCTCCCCGGATGCCGACCAGGCGGCCGTCCTCCACCGTGGCCAGGACCGGGCAGGCGTTGTGGCAGATCCGGCAGAACGAAGCGGAAGTGGGCATCGGCCCCTCTCCGGAACGATCCGTGGTTCGTTCGAGATCGCAAAAACTATGACATGATTTATGCTCAAAGCGTAAACGATCTCGGGTTGGAAGTGCTAAAGTGGCGCAGCGGGCGCGTTTTCACGGCGGGAAAGGCAGGCGATGGCACGCACGCTGATTCGGAAGCGCGGAGCGGCACGGCAACAGGGGGCCGGTGCAGAGCAGACGGTCGACGCCGTCGTGGTGGGAGCAGGGTTCGCTGGGCTCTACGCGATCTACCGCCTGCGCCAGCTCGGCCTGTCGGTCCAGGCCTTCGAACGAGGTAGCGGTGTCGGGGGCACCTGGTACTGGAACCGCTATCCGGGCGCGCGCTGCGACATCCCGAGTCTCGAATATTCGTATCAGTTCTCGGAGGAGCTCCAGCAGGAGTGGGAGTGGAGCGAGCGCTACGCACCGCAGCTCGAGATCCTCCGCTACATCGAGCACGTCGCGGACCGCTTCGATCTGCGACGCTCGATCCGCTTCGACACGCAGGTCGAGTCGGCGAGCTTCGACGAGGCGACGCTGCGCTGGACGGTCCGCACTCGACAAGCCGGGACCTGGAACGCGCAGTTCGTCATCCTCGCGACCGGCTGTCTCTCCTCGACGAATCTGCCGAGCTTCGAGGGCCTCGACAGCTTTCAGGGAATCTGGGCACACACGGGCGACTGGCCGCGCGAAGACCTGGATTTCCGGGGCCGGCGCGTCGGTGTGATCGGCACGGGGTCGTCGGGGGTCCAGTGCATCCCGGTGATCGCCGAGCAGGCCGAGCATCTCACCGTGTTCCAGAGAACCCCGGCCTATTCGGTGCCCGCACATAACGAGCCGCTTTCGCCGGAGGTCCAGGCTCGCGTGAAGGCCGAGTATCCTGCCTTCCGCAAGCGGAACAGTCAGATGCCGACCGGAGGCTTCGCCGACGCCGGTGCGAACCTGAGGCGCGCGGCCGAGGATTCGCCGGAGGCCCGCCAGGCGAACTTCGAAGCATTCTGGAAGAAGGGCGGCCTGGCCTTCATGGGCGCCTATCGGGACCTGCTGGTGAGCCGCGAGTCCAACGCCGCCGCCGCCGATTTCGTGCGAGGCAAGATCCGCGGCATCGTGCGCGATCCGAAGAAGGCCGAGATGCTCATGCCCCGACACGAGTTCGGGTGCAAGCGGTTGTGCGCGGACACGGGCTACTACGACACCTTCAACCGGCCCAACGTCAGCATCGTGGACATCAGCCGCTCACCGATCGAGCGCATCACGCCAGACGGCCTGCGTACGCGCGACGCGCACTACCCGCTCGACTGTCTCGTCTTCGCGACCGGATTCGATGCGATGACGGGATCGATCCTGCGCATCGCGATCCGCGGTCGCGCCGGGCTGCCACTGAAGGAGAAGTGGGTGGCGGGGCCCCGTACGTATCTCGGTCTGATGAGCGAGGGGTATCCGAATCTCTTCTTCGTCACCGGCCCGGGCAGCCCGTCGGTGCTCTCCAACATGGTTCCCGCGATCGAGCAGCACGTGAACTGGATCGCTGACTGCATCGGGCACCTGCGCGTCGCCAACCTCCGCGGTATCGAGGCGAGCCGGAACGCCGAGGACGCATGGGTTTCCCACGTCAACGAGGTGGCGGGCCAGACGCTGCTGCCGAGCTGCAACTCCTGGTACCTCGGAGCCAACGTTCCCGGCAAGCCGCGGGTCTTCATGCCCTACCTCGGGTTCCCCGCCTACGTGGCGAAGTGCAACGAGGTGGCCTCGAAGGGCTACGAGGGATTCGAGATCACGCCTTGAGCCGGACGGCGCGCGGGCACGACACGCAAAAGAGTCGCCTCAAACGCCCAGCACTTGTCCGCCATTGACATCGAACGACGCACCGATCACGACACGCGCGTAGTCCGAGGCGAGAAACAGGACCGTGTGCGCACATTCATGGTCCTCGGGCATTCTCCCGAGCGGGATCTTCGTCTCCAGCTCGGCCTTCACCTCGTGGGGCGACACGCCGCGCTCCTTTGCGAGGTCGGAGACGAGTCCCTGGACTGGCGGGCCCCACATGATTCCCAGATACGCGGTATTGACCCGTATGTTGTGTGGGGCCAGCTCCTGGGCCAGGCAACGCGTGGCGGCGGCCAAGGCACCCTTCGAGCTCGCGTAGGCGCCGATTCCGGGGAAGTCGGGTTGTCGCACCTCCTTGGTGTTGACCATGACGACCGCTCCGCCACCGCCCGCCTTCATCGCGGGAATCACCGCCTGGGTCATGTTCAGATAGCCGTAGAAGTTCACATCCATCACCCGCCGCCACTCATCGAGATCGGCGGAATCGAACGGATGGGTGTAGTGGATCATCGCGCTATTGATGAGCGCATCGACGCGTCCGAACTCCTCCAGCGTGCGGCTGACGAAGCGATCGCATTGCGAGCGATTCGCGATGTCCGTCGGGACCGCGATCGCCCGGCGCCCCGAGCGCCGGACCTTCGCCGCCACGTCGTCGAGCGTGGAAGCGGTTCGCGCCGCCAGGGCGACGTCGGCGCCCTCGCGTGCCGCAGCCAGTGCGAGCTGCTGGCCGAGCCCCGGCCCCACTCCCTGGATCATCACCACCTTGTTCTCGAGCAACACCGTCAGCCCTCCGTTCTCATTCGCCACGCATGCTGTGATGGCCCCAGAGCCGCGGCAGGTCGAGGAACGTCGCGATTCCGGGCCTGGCTTCACAGACGGCCGGCACCGAGTGCACGGCGTGCATCGCAGTCGCCACGTGCGAGTCGTAGAAGGGATCCCGCCCCTTCGCTTCGCCGAGGCGCAGGTCCATCCGCATCGGCGGCTCACCCTCGATCTCGATCAAATAGCCGTGCCCCTGCGGCCACTGCGGCGCCTGGTCGGCGTTGAGCCGCGTGACATGTTCGATCGAGATCCGTGGCTGGCCGGCGACGTACCCTTCGAACGCATAGCGAATGGCCGCAACGGTGCCCTTCTCGATGCGCCCGGCCGCGACATCGAAGCTCTGCCTCGCGAGCTCCACCTCTCGTACGAAGCGGACGTCGTCGACTCGCACTCCGAGCGCTTGTCCGACGATCCTCAGCGAGGCGCCGTAGCCGGCGATCATCACCTCGCTCCCGAGCGGCGTCGGCGTGTCGGCTGACTTCCCGAACGCCATCACGTCGAAGATGATCTGCGGGCTCTTGTAGCTGGCGTAGTCGAGGATCTCGTATGCGCGCAGGCGGTCGACGCGCCGACACAGGCCGGTGAGGGTCAGAGCGAGCACCTCGGCATTGAAGCCTGGATCGATGCCGCAGACATGGAAGGAAACGCCGGCCTCCTGGCACGCCTTCTCCACCGGATCGCGCACCGAGCCGGGAAGCGAAGCGGGGTGGATGAAGTATGCGTGCACGATGGAGATCACGTTCTTCCCCGACGCGAGAATCCGGCACAGCTCGTCGACTCCTTGCTCCATCGAGCCGCCGGGGCCGAACATCGTCGCGGCACCCATCCACAGCACGCAGTCGGCGTCTCGCGCGAGCAGCTCTTCCTCGCGATCCGTGGCCCGAACGCCGAGGTTCCGGGTGCCACAGATCGCGCCAGCGTCCAACCCGACCTTCGCGGGGTCGTAGACGCGCGCTCCAACCAGCTCGAGCTCCGGATGCTCAGCGATCGCCCGGACGGCGATCTTTCCGACCTGTCCCGTGCCCCACTGGATGATCCGGTATCGCATATCCCTCGCGTTGACGCCGAAATCGCTTCCCAATGCCCGAGGGCCCCCCCAGCCTAGCATCAACAAGCCAAGAAAGTGCATCAAATCGAAACATGAAATGGTAATCTTCTACGTAACTAGTTGTTCATGGCGTGCCTGAGAGACCGGACGCGCAGATGCCTGGGAGGGGTCCGA
>Ga0335082_10007975_pt1 | contig 11502 bp, 6 predicted proteins | sample Lox_Sample_41_FD_206718 | JGI IMG/M metagenome (GOLD analysis project Ga0335082, IMG submission 206718) | Soil microbial communities from Loxahatchee National Wildlife Refuge, Florida, United States - Lox_Sample_4.1 | ecosystem: Environmental > Terrestrial > Soil > Wetlands | place: USA: Florida... | reverse complement strand
ATAGCGTCAAGGCTGTATATTTCTTGCCGGTCAGACTCGGAGTGAAGCCCATCGGCAGTCTTGGCGTCTCCGGTGCACGTTTATCGCGCCAAACGCTGGATGCCATCAGTTCGTTAGTGGCAATTGCGATCGAGCGCGCTCGCGCTGTCGAGCAGATTGGCGAGACGGAAGCGGAACGACAGGGAGAGCGGCTGAAATCGGCGCTGCTCGATGCGATCGCCCACGACTTCCGAACGCCGCTGACAAGTATGAAAGCCGCGGTCACAGATCTCCTTAGCTCGGGCGCGATGGAGAACGCGCAGCAGCACGAGCTGCTGACAATCATCAACGAGGAGTGCGACCGGCTGAATCACCTGGTGGAAGAAGCCGCGGAAATGGCAAGACTGGAGGCGGGTGAAATTCAACTTGATCGCCGTGCCGTCGAAGCAAGAGATCTGGTCGAAAGTGCGCTCCAACACCTCAAGACGAGCCTCGGTGACCGGCCCATCCAGGTGAACGTGAATCCCAGCCTGCTTCCCGTCCTAGCCGATGCGAACCGCGCGCGCGATATCCTGGTCCAGTTGATCGACAACGCCGACCTGTATTCTCCCAAGGACCGCCCGATCACGATCTCCGCCGAGCCGCTCGGAGACTGTATGAACTTCAGCGTCGGCGACCGTGGACCGGGCATTGACTCCTTCGAGCAGGGGTTAGTGTTCGACAAGTTTTATCGCGGCCGTGATCAGCGGTACCAAGTGCGTGGGACCGGAATGGGCCTGCCGATTGCCAAGGCGATTGTCGTGGCCCACGGCGGCACAATTTCGGTGACCAGCCAGCTGGGGCATGGCTCGGTGTTTTCGTTTACGCTTCCGCTAGCTCCCTCGCGAGTCGAGGTACGATGACGACAGGCAATATTCTCGTAGTCGACGACGAGCCCCAGATCCGCCGCGTTCTGCGTTCCACGCTGTCGTTTCGCGGCTATACCATCAGCGAGGCCACTTCCGGCGAAGAGGCGCTGGAGATAGTTCCCAAACTCAAGCCCGACCTGATTTTGCTGGACGTCAACCTGCCCGGGATGAGTGGCGTGGAGACGTGCCGAGAGATCCGGCGGTCGACTGACTCGCCGATAATCATGCTGACGGTGCGCAACGCCGAACGAGATAAAGTTGTCGCGCTCGATGCGGGTGCCGACGACTATGTGACGAAGCCTTTCAGCATTGAGGAACTGCTGGCCCGTATCCGTGCTTCGCTGCGCCGGCATCCTTCTGCGGAATCGCTGCCAGCGTTCGTTTCGAAGGAACTGACCGTCGACTTTGAGCAGAGGCGAGTGACCGTCAGTGGGGAAGCGGTCCACCTGGCTCCGAAAGAGTTCGAAGTGCTGCGCCAACTAATCGCCAATCAGGGCAAGCCCGTCTCGCACCGGCGTCTTCTTCAGATTGTCTGGGGACCGGAGTACGGCGAAGAGACTGAGAATCTACGGGTCGTGATCAATCAGTTGCGCAAGAAGATCGAGAAGGACTCTTCACAGCCGAAATACATACTCACGGAGCCGTGGGTCGGTTACCGTTTTCAGCCGCCGAAGACTGCGCCAGGTAAGTCAGCGGCACGCGGACACAAGCAGAGCTAGGGCTTAGGGACCACGGGGAGAGATAGCCCGTCGAGGTCGAGGTTCAGCTCGAGAACATTGACTCGCGGTTCTCCCAGAAATCCGTATTGGCGACTCTGGGTGTGGCGAGCCACGGCGCGACGCACTTCGTCTTCGCTGATTCCACGCGCTTTCGCAACCCGCGGCACCTGAAAATCGGCGCCAGCGGGGGAGACGTCCGGATCCAGGCCCGATGCGGAAGTAGTTACCAGGTCCGCTGGAATCGGCACACCTGGCCGCTCCTGCCGTAATCGGTCTACATCCGCTTGAACGCGCGAAACCAGGGCCTGGTTTGTCGGACCGAGGTAAGATCCGCCGGAAGCCATCGAATCGTATCCGCTGCCTGCGGCTGAAGGACGTGGGTGGAAGTACTTGTCTGCCGAGAAATTCTGCCCGATCAGGCGGGAGCCGACCACTTGACCATTCCTGACGATCAGGCTGCCGTCTGCCTGCGATGGAAATGCCACCCGAGCAATCCCCGTCACCACTACCGGGTATACGACACCGAAGATAAGCGTCGTGACCAAGGTAAATAAGACCGAGATCTGTAGCTGTTTTTTCATGTGGCCCCCTATGCCAGCCGCATCCAGCCAATCACAGCATCAATCAGCTTGATCCCCAGGAACGGCGCTATGACCCCACCGAGGCCATAGATCACCAAGTTCCGACGCAACAGAATAGCGGCGCCCAGCGGGCGATACTTCACGCCGCGAAGAGCCAGCGGGACCAGCGCGATGATGATGAGGGCATTGAAGATCACGGCGGAGAGAATCGCCGATTCCGGCGTCCTGAGCTTCATGACGTTCAGGTACCCGAGCAATGGAAAGGTGCCGGCGAACATCGCAGGGATGATCGCAAAATACTTGGCGACATCGTTGGCAACCGAGAAAGTAGTCAAAGATCCGCGTGTAATCAGCAACTGCTTGCCAATCTCAACAATCTCAATCAGCTTAGTGGGGTTCGAATCCAGGTCCACCATGTTGCCGGCTTCCTTGGCTGCCTGCGTGCCGGTATTCATAGCGACGCCCACGTCCGCCTGTGCCAATGCAGGAGCATCGTTTGTCCCGTCTCCGGTCATAGCGACCAGTTTTCCCCTGGACTGTTCGCTTTTGATGAGCGCCATCTTATCTTCCGGTTTGGCTTCGGCAAGAAAGTCGTCCACGCCTGCTTGCCGCGCAATTGCCGCAGCGGTCAGCGGATTGTCGCCGGTGATCATCATCGTCCGGATACCCATGGCGCGAAGATGGTCGAAGCGTTCGCGTATGCCGCCCTTGACAACGTCGGTTAGCTCAATGGCTCCGTAAACGCGATGATTCAAAGCCACCAGCAACGGCGTGCCTCCGGACTGAGCGATTCGTTCCACCGTTTCTTTGATTTCCGGCGGTACGATCTGGCCTTTCTCCGCCACGTAGCGGGTGACGGCGTCTTGCGCGCCTTTGCGGATCTCCGTTCCATCCAGGTTCACACCCGACATGCGTGTTTGCGCGCTAAAGGGAACGAAGATCGGGTTGTGCGGCGCCAGTTCCCGTCCACGCAGCCCATACTTTTCTTTTGCCAGCACAACAATGGACCGGCCCTCCGGCGTCTCGTCCGCGAAAGAGGCGAGCTGTGCGGCGCTAGCTAGTTCGCTGTCGGTCACTCCTGGCGCCGGATGAAACGCCGTCGCTTCGCGGTTGCCGAGCGTGATGGTACCTGTCTTGTCCAACAGCAGGACGTCGACATCTCCAGCGGCTTCTACCGCTCGGCCCGACATCGCGATCACATTGCGCTGAATCATACGATCCATGCCCGCTATACCGATCGCGGAAAGCAGTCCGCCGATCGTAGTGGGGATAAGGCAGACCAGGAGAGAAACGAGCGCGAAGACGCTTTGTGGTGCGCCGGAATAAATTGCGAAAGGCTGGAGTGTGACGACAGCAAGCAGGAAAATAATGGTCAAGCCCGCCAATAGGATGTTCAGAGCGATTTCATTCGGAGTTTTCTGACGCGATGCTCCTTCAACAAGGCCGATCATGCGATCCAGGAAAGTCTCTCCCGGGTTCGAGGTGACGCGGATTTTGATTTCGTCAGAGAGCACCCGTGTCCCGCCGGTTACTGCCGAGCGGTCGCCTCCGGCTTCTCGGATCACCGGTGCCGATTCTCCCGTAATCGCGGATTCGTCAACCGATGCGACTCCCTCGATCACCTCGCCGTCGCTGGGGATAAATTCGCCGGCCGCCACCAGGACAAGGTCACCGGCGCGCAATTTTGAACTACTCACGTCATCCGTTTTGCCGTCAGCTCGCAGCCGCCGCGCTTGCGTTTCGGCTCTGGCCTTACGCAGGGTCTCGGCCTGCGCTTTGCCGCGGCCTTCCGCCATCGCCTCGGCAAAATTTGCGAATAGCACGGTGAACCAGAGCCAGAGAGTGATCTGCAGCCCAAACCAGAACCCGCCGGAGTGGTGCAAAGCGTTCCAGATCAATACAACCAATGTAACTACGGCTCCAACCTCTACAACAAACATCACCGGGTTCTTGATCATCCACCGGGGATTCAACTTGGCAAACGAGCTTATGATTGCATTCGTCAGAATCTTTCGATCGCCGAGCGAAATAGATTTTGGTTGTGTGGCGGCCATAACTTCCTCAATACGCCTTTCCTGCATTCATCAGCAAATGCTCCAGGATCGGCCCCAGGCTGAGCGCCGGGAAAAAGGTCAGCGCCCCCACAATGAGGACGACGCTGATCAACAGAACGGTAAAAAGCGGTCCGGTTACCGGGAAGGTCCCGAGCGATTCGGGAACATGTTTCTTCGCTGCCAGATTGCCGGCGATCGCCAGGATGGGGATGATCACGAAAAAGCGGCCGAGCAGCATGGCAATACCGAGGCTAGTGTTGTACCAGAGCGTATTGGTGCTCAGTCCGCCAAAGGCAGAGCCGTTGTTGCCCGCGGCTGACGTATACGCGTAGAGAATCTGCGATAAGCCGTGAGGCCCGGGATTGCTGATACTCACCGTCCCGAATTTCCCGACGGCAGCGGTTGCGGAGAAAATCAGGATCGTAAGCGACGTGACCAGAATGGCAAGCGTCGCCATCTGCACATCGAGAGACTCAATCTTCTTGCCGAGATACTCGGGCGTGCGACCCACCATCAGGCCGGCCAGAAACACCGCCAGGATCACAAAGACGAGGATGCCGTAAAGCCCTGCGCCGACACCGCCGAAAATCACCTCGCCGAGCATCATATTGACGAGAGGCACCATGCCCGCAAGCGGAGTCAGGGAATCGTGCTGGTTGTTGATGGCACCACAACTCGCATCTGTCGTCACCGTGGTGAAGAGAGCCGAGTTCGCTATCCCAAAGCGTACTTCCTTGCCTTCCATGTTCCCGCCGGACTGTTGGGCGCTCGCCCTGGCGTCCAGTCCTGGCAGCAGCGGGTTTCCTTTTGCCTCGAAGGCGTACGTCACCCCAACGCCAGAGATGAACAATACTGCCATGGCGCTCCATACGGCCCAACCATGCCGTACTGACCCCGTCATTCTCCCCAGCGTGTATGTCAACCCGGAAGGAATCGCGAATATCAGCAACATTTCGACGAAGTTGGTTAGAGGAGTGGGGTTTTCGAAAGGATGAGCACTGTTCGCTCCGAAGAATCCACCACCATTCGTGCCAATCATCTTGATCACTTCTTGCGAAGCAACGGGACCCTGAGGAAAAACTTGCGTTGCGACAGTATCTTTCTTCACCGTGCCATCAGGGTTTTTTGTCTCGACGACCTGGGACTCCACTAATCTCGCGGTCGTATACGGGTGGAAGTTCTGGATTATTCCCTGCGACACAAAGAAGGTAGCCCCGAGGAGGCTGATCGGAAGAAGGACCCACAAAAGTGCACGCGTTGTGTCAACCCAGAAGTTTCCGATGGTTTTTGATTCGCGCCGCGCCACTCCGCGGATTACCGCGACCGCGAGAGCAATGCCGACGGCGGCGGATGCGAAGTTGTGGTAGGCGAGCCCGGCCATTTGTGTGAAGTAGCTCATCGTGGATTCGCCGGAATATGCTTGCCAGTTCGTATTCGTCGTAAAAGAGACTGCGGTGTTCCACGCCAAGTCCGGCGCCACATTCGCCAACTTTTGGGGATTCCAAGGCAGCCACAATTGCAGCCGCTGAATGAGATAAAGCAGCAGCAGCGAGGCGCCGCTGAACAAGAGTGTGGCCGCTCCATATTCGGTCCAGCGCATTTCCTTCTTTTCATCAACGCCACAGAGCCGGTAGACAAACCGCTCCACAGGGCGCAGCGCGAAGTCCAGGAAGGTCCGCTCTCTTTCGAAGACGCGGCATAGGAAAATGCCGATCGGCTTTGTTACCAGGAGCACAACGGCGCAATACAGCGCGATCTGAAACCATCCGTTGGCGGTCATGTCAGAATTTCTCCGGCTTCAACAGCGCGTAGAACAAATAGCCGCACAAAAGCACCGCAACGATGATCAGAAGGATATTTCCCAGCATGGCAGGATCCTATCTTTTGGCTCCCAGGCGATCGCAACCTCTGAGATAGCCGAGGCCCAGAGCGAAGAAGGCGATTGAACTCAGCAAGAACAGAAGATCACTCACAGAAAGGCTCCCCGTCCCATATCAGGGTATCCAGCCAGGCTAAGGAAGAGGTGAGTGCTGCATTAAGGAACCGTAAGGTCGCTCTTTCTCCTGCAACCTCAATGACTTGTCGGTGCAATCTTCCTATGCGAAACTCCAAAGTCAATGCCCGCTTCGACGGAAACACCGGTTTCGCACAACCAGCGGAATGAGTGGCTACTGCTTCACGCCAGCTTCATCGTGATCGGCGTCATCACGACGATGCTCGGGCCGATTCTGCCGTCTTTCATCAACCGATGGTCGCTGACGGATGCGCAAGCTGGTTTCTTCTTTACGACGCAGTACTTCGGCAGCTTTTTCGGGGTCGTTCTCACCGGCGTGGTGTTGCCCCGTTTTGGTTTTTCTAAAGCGGCCGCAGCGGGATTTGTTGCCTTCGTCCTCGGTTACGCCTTCCTCGGTATGGGACCGTGGATGATCTCTGCGCTGATGGTGGGTATCAACGGATTCGGCTACGGCCTTTCGAATCCGGCGATTAACCTGCGCGCGACGCTCTTGCCTTCCAACAACACGGCCGCAGCGGTGACGTTTCTGAACTTCTCCTGGAGTGTGGGAGCCGTCCTGTGCCCGTTCTTCGTGGGCTACGTCGTGCCGAACTTCGGCGTACGAACCTTTTGCCTCATCGTGGGCAGCTTGTGCTTCACACTGGTTTTCCTTCACGCATCACTCCGAGTCGGGCCGACTGGCGATGCAAAGGTTCGTGCAAGCCATCCCTTGCCGGAGTGGGTTGCCCACATGCGGGTCGCGCAGTCACTGCCCCTGTTTTTGCTTTTCTTGCTCTACGTGGGTGTCGAGGTAGCGATTGGTGGATGGGTGGCCAGCTACGAAAAGCGCATGCCCGGGATGGGTACCGTTGCCCTGATGCTTGCACCCTCGATTTACTACGGGTTCTTGCTGCTGGGAAGGGGAGTAGCGCCGTTGATGTTGCGCCGCATGTCACAACTCTCCATTTCGGCAGGAGGCCTCTCTCTCGCGGCGATTGGTGGCGCTCTGATCGCGCTTTCGAACGAACCGCATCTTCTCTATGCTGGGGCCGCAATCGCCGGCTTCGGGCTTGCGCCTCAGTACCCGATGTTTGTGACGTGGCTAGCTGCGATATTCAAAGACGATTCGACGTGGATCGGGTCGCTGTTCTTTGCTGCCGCCGGCATAGGGGGTGGTGCGGTGCCCTGGCTAGTGGGAATTGTGTCGTCCAGGACCGGTTCGCTTCGAGCCGGTCTCTACATTCCTTTGGTGATTACGCTCTGGATGGTTTATCTCGCGTTTCGGGCTCGGCCCAGTGCGCCAGCTTCGCCGCAGCCAGTCTCAAATGGTTCTTTGAGCGGCTGAAGGGACAAGGGCCTCGTGCAGTCTTCCACGAGGCCCGAGAAACCTCGTTTGATGATTATTGCGTGGCTGCTTGCCGTTCTACGGTCAGTTCATGCGTGAGCTTGAACGTTAACCTGGTTTCAGCTGGAAACTCAGCGTTCTTACCGCCGGTGGCCGCGCCAGCCGCCAGTCCGCCGCCCGCTCCCACACCGGCGCCAATCGCGGCACCTTTACCACCGCCGGCCAGCCCGCCGATCAGCGCTCCAACCGCCGCTCCTCCACCAGTCATAACCGCGCTTCGCTTACCTTTACCCTTCTCGGCGTCTGAAACGGAACTCGTCGAGATCGGATACTGCTTTCCATGCACCGTGATGTACGAGAGCTTGATGGTCAGGTTTGCCTCGCCTTTCACCGCGCCTTGCTTCTTGGCGCTGACAACTGTTCCTGCGACCGCCGAGCCTTTCGGAATTGCTTCTTCGCCATCCACAGATACGGGCGACGCCAGGGTCGCATCAAACGCTTGCCCGGCCGTCGCACTCTTCGAATTGATTGTTGATGTCAGTACGATGGTAAGAGGCGTACCCGAAGCGATGACAAACGGCTTGGGGGGCTCGGGCGGAGGCGCAGGTTGATTGGCGGGATTCGCGGCGTTCGCCTGTTCCTGCGCTGGAACGCCTGTTGGAGTGGTGGGCGTCTGATTTGCCGCGGAGTTGGCGGCAGGCGTGTTTGCCGTTTGGGTGCTGTCGTTTGCGGATTTCCCGCATCCTGCGACGAGTAGCATCGCCATTGCTGAGCAAAGGATCCAATTCCTGTTCATAGTATGTATTGCCCTCGAATTTGTATTTGACCTGTTATTCGTTTCCCCGGAATACCCGGGCTTAGGGAGATTTGACAGGAGCGATACTACCATTTCAACACCTGCACTGGGTAGACCGCGAGCTCTCCCAGCTGCTTCCGCCAGCCATTATTTGCTGATTGCTCTTTCCACGATTAGAATTTTCCGCATGACGCCAATGCCGGAAGCGCGGGTTGCTCCTCCCATCAGCACGGAAGAAGCCGCAGAGATCGCGTCGGCGAATTACGGATTGCGGGGCGAGTTTTGCTCCCTTCCTGGCGAATATGACGACAATTTTCATTTTGTCGCCGATGATTCCCGCGAGTTCGTGCTTAAGGTCATGCACGAATCTCGCGACGAAGCTTTTGTAGACATGCAGTGCCGCGCGTTGGCCCATCTGGCAGAGCGTGTCTCACATTTAGCCCTGCCGCGTGTCATACCGTGTCGCAACGGCGCGTACTATGGCCACACTCGTTTGAGAGGTGGGGCGAAGCGCCTCGTATGGCTCCTTTCCTACGTTCCTGGCAAAAGTCTGGCCGCAACCAAGCCTCATTCCCCGGACATGCTTGCATCGCTTGGTGCTCTCCTGGCACAGATTGATACGGCGCTTCTGGATTTTCGGCATCCGGCCGCCGAAAGAGAACTGAAGTGGGACCTCTCGCGTTCGTTGTGGGCCCGCGAATACTTAACGTATATCCGCGACTCCCGGCGCCGGGAAACGGCCTCGCGCTTCCTCGAATTGGTCGAACGGGAAGCGGTTCCTTTGTTTCCCGAATTGCGGCGCAGTGTCATCTATGGTGATGCGAACGACCACAATGTGCTGGTTTCTCCTCCATGGCCCCGGCCTCAAGAGACAATCAGCGTTATTGATTTTGGCGATATGCATACCGGCTTCCTTGCAGGTGAACTCGCGGTTGCCTGCGCGTATGTTACGTTGGGCAAGACCGATCCGATTGCTGCAATCGTTCCTGTCGTCGCGGCCTATCACAAGGTATTGCCACTGAACGAGGTCGAGATAGCGGCATTGTTTCCGCTGTTGTCCGCGCGCCTTGCGGTGAGTGTCGTGAATTCGGCCCATCGGCAGTCCCTCATTCCTGATGATCCTTATGTAACGGTAACGGAGGCACCGGCCTGGGAAGCGCTGGAACGGCTGGCAAAGGTCCATTCACGCTTTGCCCATTATGCGTTTCGCGCGGCCTGCGGTTTGCATCCGGTACCCCATGAAGAAAAGGTCAACCACTGGCTTGATCGCAATTCCGCTCTCGCGGCGCCGGTGATCCCAGTCGAGGTGCGCCAAAAAGATTGCCTGATTCTTGACTTAAGTGCCGGTAGCGTTTTTTTGGGTGCAGACCCCGTCAGCGCGGCGGAACCGCAGATCAGCAGCCGAATCTTCGACCAAATGGCCAAGTCCAATGCTGCTGTTGCTGTCGGACGTTACAACGAACCACGCAGTGTCTATACCTCGGCGCTCTTTCAGTCCGGCGGGAATCCCACCGACGAGCGACGCACGATTCATCTTGGTATGGACCTGTTTGTTTCGCCTGGAACACCCGTGCACGCTCCGTTCGACGGTGTCGTGCATGCGTTTGCAGACAACCGCGCCCCACAAGACTACGGTCCGGTCATAATTCTCCGCCACGAACCGGAGCCCGGGCTGCCGTTCTTCACCCTGTACGGACACCTCACGCGAAGCTCGTTGTCGAAGCTGGCGGTCGGTGAACCTGTCAAAGCGGGAGCGGAATTCGCGCGAATCGGCGCGGCGACGGAAAATGGCGGATGGACGCCGCATCTTCATTTTCAAGTTATTCTCGACCTTTTGGATCTTGGCACGGATTTCCCAGGCGTGGCGTTGCCATCGCAGCGAGAAGTCTTCACGAGCCTCTCCTCCGACCCCAATTTGGTTCTCGGCATTCCTCAGGAATGCTTCCCGCCGGAAGCAGCTGGTGTCCAGGAGACGCTTGACGAGCGGAAGAAGTTCCTCGGCGGCAACCTCAGTATTTCCTACGCGAAGCCGCTGAAGATCGTGAAAGGCTGGCGGCAATACCTCTACGACGACACCGGGCGAGCGTTCCTCGACGTGTACAACAATGTCCCGTTGGTTGGCCATGCGCACCCGCGAGTTGTAGCCGCGGCGCAGGAACAGCTTGGTGTCCTGAATACGAACACCCGCTATCTGCATGACAATGTGGTTCGCTATGCGCGGCGGCTTACGGAATTGATGCCAACGTCGCTGCGTGTCTGCTATTTCCTGAACTCGGGAAGCGAAGCGAACGAACTTGCCTTGCGCTTGGCGCGCGCCGGCACGGGCAGAGAAGATGTGATCGTCCTTGAGCATGCTTACCACGGGCACACCTCATCGCTAATAGATGTCAGCCCGTATAAGTTCAATGGACCGGGCGGAGGTGGAAAAAAAACCTGGGTGCATGTCGCCCCAATTGCCGACGACTATCGCGGTCCGTACCGCCGCGGCGAGTCAGACATCGGAAAGAAGTATGCGTCCGCTGTCGCCGACATTCTGGCGGGATTGACCGCAGAAGGGCGGGGAATTGCCGCGTTTCTTGCGGAGACCCTGCCGAGCGTTGCCGGGCAGATCGTGTTCCCTCCCAACTATCTCAAGGACGTGTATCGCTTCGTTCGCGCCGCGGGTGGTGTGTGTATCGCTGACGAAGTCCAAGTGGGATTTGGCCGCCTTGGCACGCATTTCTGGGGCTTCGAGTCACAGGACGTAGTGCCCGATATTGTCGTCCTCGGTAAACCCATTGCGAACGGCTTCCCGCTGGCGGCCGTCGTGACCACGGTCGAGATTGCGGATGCTTTCAACAATGGCATGGAGTTCTTCAGTACCTTCGGTGGAAATCCTGTCAGTTGTGCCGCAGGTCTGGCGGTGCTGGACGTTCTTCGCGACGAGCGCCTGCAGGAGAACGCTCTGCGGGTGGGCGCCTCCTGGCAACGTCAGCTTGAACAACTTCAATCCTGTTTTCCCATTGTGGGAGATGTCCGGGGCTCAGGGCTTTTTCTGGGGATCGATCTGGTGACGGACCGCGACTCCCGCGCCCCTGCGACAGAGCACGCCGGGTATATTGTGAACCGCCTGCGCGAGCGTGGTGTT